>Ga0075522_10003388_pt1 | contig 11652 bp, 14 predicted proteins | sample NGEPerA_FD_74796 | JGI IMG/M metagenome (GOLD analysis project Ga0075522, IMG submission 74796) | Arctic peat soil microbial communities from the Barrow Environmental Observatory site, Barrow, Alaska, USA - NGEE PermafrostL2-A | ecosystem: Environmental > Terrestrial > Soil > Wetlands > Peat ... | reverse complement strand
GACGATGGTTTCCACCGACCAGCCTTCCGGCTTGGTCACCGTCTCGATGGCCCGGGGCTGGCTGTAGAGGATGATGTTCTCGCCGCTGACCCCGAAGATCTGGCCGCTGACGTCCCTGGCGGCGTCGGCTAAGAGGGCGATGGAGAATCTCGCCGGCTGATCGGGGCGGATGTTCTGGGCCATCTGGGCGCGCCGGGCGGCGGCGGCCTCGTCGCGCACCGGCACCGACTGGGTCATCCGGGTCCAGGCCACCGGCGCGATGCAGTTGCAGCGCACATGTTTGGCCGCCCCCTCCATGGCGATGATCCGGGAGAGGCCGGCGATGCCCATCTTGGCCGCGCCGTAGTTGGTCTGGCCGATGTTGCCGATGATCCCCGAGGTCGAGGTGTAGAGCACATAGGCCCCGTCCTCCTGGTTGCGGAAATGCTCGATGGTGGCGCGGCAGACATTGTAGGTTCCGCGCAGATGGACCTCGATGACCTTGTCCCAGTCACCCTCGGTCATCTTGTGGAACATGGCGTCGCGCAGGATGCCGGCCGGGTTGATCACCGCGTGGAGGCCGCCGAAACTGTCCATCGCCTGTTCGAGCATGCCCTGGCAAGCCTTCATCGAGGTGACGCTCTCCGAATTGGAGACCGCCTCGCCGCCGGCCGCGCGGATTTCCTGGGCCACGGTCTCGGCCGGTCCGGCCGATCCCTCGTCGCCGCCGGAAAGGCCGCCGCCCAGATCGTTGACGACGAGTTTGGCGCCTTCGCGCGCGGCGATCAGGGCGCAGTCGCGGCCGATGCCGTTGCCGCCGCCGGTGACCAGAACCACCTTGCCGTCCAGAACACCCATGGCATTGCTCCCTAAAGCTATTCGAGGCGGTCGGCCCGCCGCAATTGGGGAAAGAGTTTGGCGCACGCGCCGGTGACGATCAATGCGCCGACGCCGCCGAAGATCGCCGCGCCCACCACGCCGAGGAACCGGGCGACCAGACCGCTCTCGAATTCGCCCAGTTCGTTGGAGGCGCTGATGAACAAGGTCGAGACGGCCGCCACCCGGCCACGCATCGGATCAGGGGTGACCAACTGAACCAGGGTCTGGCGGACGAACACGCTCATCATGTCCGCCCCGCCGAGGACGGCCAGGGCTATCACCGACAGCCACAAGAGCTTGGAGACGCCGAAGATCACGGTCGCCACGCCGAATATGGCGACGCCGGCGAACATCTTGATTCCCGCGCGCCGGCGGATCGGGTGCGAGGCCAGATAGAGCGCCATGACCGTCGCCCCCAACGCCGGTCCGGCGCGAAGGATCCCGAAACCCCGCGCTCCCACATGCAGCACGTCCCTGGCGAACGCCGGCAGCAGGGCGGTGGCTCCGCCCAGGATCACCGCCGCCAGATCCAGGGAGATGGCCCCGAAGACGACCTTGTTGCTCCACACATAGGCCAGCCCCTCCCTGACCAGTTCCAGGCGCGAGCCGGCCTGGGCGATGGGGCGGGTCACGCGGCTGATGCCGAGCAAGGACAGGACGGCGAGAAGGTACAGCCCGAGGGTCACGCAATAGGCCGCGCCCGAGGACCAGGCGATCAGCAGGCCCGCCAAGGCCGGCCCGGCGATGGACGCCGTTTGCCAGGCCAGTGAGTTCCAGGCGATCGCCTTGGGCAGCAGTTCGCGCGGCACCAGCATGGGACCCAGCGCCGTCGTGGCCGGCGAATAGAACGCCCGCGACGCTCCGAAGATGAGCGCGGTTCCCAGCAGCAATGGCACCGACGCGAAGTGCGTCAAGGTCGATGCCGCGAGGATGCCCACGGCGACGCTCTCGCCGGCGTAGCAGAGCAGCATCACCCCGCGCCGGTCGTGCCGATCGGCGGTCTCGCCGGCCGGCAGGGCCAGGAAGAACAGCGGCGCGAAGGTGATCAGGCCGATCAGGCTGACATTGAGCGCCGAGGCGCCGACGCTCAGATGTTGTTGCCGGGACAGGGAATAGACCTGCCAGCCCATGGTCACGCTCTGCACCTGCGAGCCGAGGCTGCCCAGCCATCGCGAAGCCCAGAACCGGACGTAGTCGCGCTCGCGCAGCAGGGCGCGTGCCGGTGGCAGGGCGCTCGCCGCGTCGGACATGGCCGCTCCTAGCCCGCCCCCCGCCGGCTTCGCAAGTTGACGCGCGCGGCCTCTGGCCGTAACCCGCGCGCCCTCATGCCCCTGAACGCACTCACCTTGCCGTCGCTCGTCGCCGAGCGGCCAGACGACATCGACGCTGTCGCCGCCTTGATCGCCCGCGCCTTCGGTCCTGGCCGCTTCGCCAAGGCGGCCGAACGGCTGCGCGAGGGAAATCTGCCGATCCTCGATCTCTCCTTCGTCGCCTGGGAGGTGGGTCGCGCGGTCGGCTGCGTGCGCCTCTGGCCGATCATCGTCGGATCGGCGCCTGGCCTGCTGCTCGGCCCCATCGCCGTCGATGCGGATCACCGCGGCCAAGGCCTGGGCGCCGCCTTGATCGAACGCGCTTGCGCCGCGGCGACCGCGGCGGACCACGCGTTTGTCCTGTTGGTCGGCGACGAACCCTATTTTGGGGCCATGGGCTTTGCCGGGCGGCCGGCACGGTATGTCATCATGCCGGACCCGGTGGATCAGAAAAGGGTGCTGGCGCGCGCGTTGACGGCCGGAGGAGCGGATGATCTGTTCGGACACGCCAGGGCGCGCGTGACAAAGCATCACGGCTCGCGCACGATGCGCGATGCTTGATGCTCGCGTGCAAGGCCGTTCGGGTGCGAACCACACTGACCATCGATGACGACGTACTCGCGGCGGCGAGAGGATTGGCCGCGTTTCAACGCAAGAGCGTGGGCGAAGTCATTTCCGTCCTCGCTCGGCAGGCCCTTCGACCAAAGGCGCTGAAGGGCGAGCGGCGCAATGGGATTCCCCTGCTGCCGCTGCGCGAGGACGGCGGGCCGGTCACCCCGGAACTGGTCAACAGGCTGCACGATGAATTGCCGTGACCACATTTCTGCTCGACGTGAATGTACTCGTCGCGCTCATTGATCGCAGGCATGTCTTCCACGAGTCCGCCCAGGACTGGTTCGCCGATCGGGGACGCCAATTCTGGGCGACATGTCCGCTCACCCAAATGGCGGTGCTGCGGATCATCGGCCACGCCGGCTATCCCTACTTCTCCGGCAGCCCGGCGGCGGTGGCGACAGTGTTGGCCGATCTGTGCGCATCGAAGAACCATGAGTTCTGGCCGGATGACATCAGCGTGCTGAGAACCAAACACTTGAACGTCGAGCGACTTCTGGCCTCTGGCCAGATCACGGACAGCTACCTGTTGGCTTTGGCGTGCGCGCGGGAAGGGAAGTTGGCGACCTTCGATCGCCGACTCGTCACCACCGCCGTGAGCGGCGACGCCGCAGCCTTGCATCTCATCACCTAGACGGCCGATCTGGAGAGACAGAGTGAAGGTCAACTCGCTCCTGGCGCTGATCGCCATGGTCGCCGCCCTTGCGCCGGCCCATGCGCTCGCCGCCGATGACGATCCTTACGCGCCGCTGAAGCTCTATCAGGGCAGATGGGCCGTCACCTCGGACCAGGATGGCAAGACGATGACGGTCGAGAACCGATGCGCGCGCACCGGCCTCTTCTTCGCCTGCGAGCAGGCGGTGGAGGGCAAGACCAAGGCGCTGGTGGTGTTCCTGCCGGATGGCCGAACGAGCGATGGTCTATTCTATCACACCCAGACCCTGACGCCGACCGCCGCCCCTCCGGGCGGCTGGAACGCCCTGACCATCGATGGGGACCGCTGGACCTATGCCGGATCGCACACCGGCAAGGCGGAGCGCGAGCGAACGATCAACCTGTTCTCCGGACCCGACAGAATCCGCTTCGAGACCCAGGAGTCGAAGGACGGCAGAACCTGGACGACGAAGGTAAGCGGCGAGGAGCGACGGATTCCGGGCGCTTGAGCGTGACCGCGCCCGCGCCTATCGCTTACGGCCATGACCGAGACGGCCAAACAGGATGGACTGGAAGGGATCGCGGCCGCGGCCAAGCAGGCGCCGGGGCGGGGTTTGCCGCCGGTGCACCTGTGGCGCCCGGCGCATTGCGGGGCGATCGACATCGTCATCAAGCGTAGCGGTCTGTGGTTCCACGAGGGGAGCCCGATCGGGCGGGAGGCGCTGGTGCGGCTGTTTTCCACCGTGCTGCGCAAGGACCCCGACGGCTTCCATCTGGTCACGCCGGTGGAGAAACTGCGGATCGAGGTCGAGGATGCGCCGTTCATCGCCGTGCGGGTCGATCGCGTCGGCGAGGCGCTGCGGTTCGTGACCAACGTCGGCGACGAGGTCGAGGCCGGTCCGGAGAACGCCATCCGCGTCGAGACCGATCCGGTCACCGGCGAGCCACGTCCCTATCTGCACGTGCGGCGCGGACTGGAGGCCCTGATCGCCCGGCCGGCGTTCTACGAACTGGCCGAGATGGCGCTGGACCGGGAGATGGCGGGCGGACGGGTGTCGGCGGTCTCGTCCAACGGCGTGTGGTTCGCGGTCGGTTCGGCGGGAACCGGCGGCCCGTGACGGCGGCGAGCGCGAAACAAGAGCATCTGCGCGGATGGATCGCCAGCCACCTCGATCCCCTCGAGGCCGCGGGCGGCGCCCCGGCGGCGTCGCGCTCGGACTTCGATCTCGAGCCGCACCTCGCGCCCTCGGGCGACACGCCTCCGGCGCCGGCGGCCGTCCTCATCGCCCTGGTCGAACATCCGGCCGGCCTCACGGTGATCCTCACCCGCCGCGCCGACACACTGCGCAGCCACACCGGCCAGGTCGCCCTGCCGGGCGGCCGTTGCGATCCGGGCGAAACGCCATGGGGCGCCGCGCTGCGCGAGGCCGAGGAGGAGATCGGCCTCGATCCGGCGCTGGTCTCACTGGCCGGGCTCTCGACGCCCTATCGCACCGGCACCGGCTACCACGTGACGCCGGTGGTCGGCTTCGTGCGGCCGGGATTCGACCTGCGGCTCAATCCGGCCGAGGTGGCCGACGTGTTCGAGACGCCGTTCGGATTCCTCATGGATCCCACCAATCACCAGCGTCGTGAGGGCAAGACCCCGGCCGGGGACCTGCGGCGGTTTTACGCCATCACCTGGGAGAACCGGCTGATCTGGGGCGCCACCGCGGGCATGTTGCGCGCCCTCTACGACCGGCTCTATGGAGCGATGGTTGCTTAAGGTCCTCGCCCTCCGCGCCCTGATCTTCGCGGCGCCCTTCGTGGTCTGGTTCGTCTGGCGCGAGGCCGCCCGGCGGAGCGGCCGGCCGATGGGCTCGACGCCGTGGCCCTGGCTGGTGGCGGCGGGGGCTCTGCTGGCGGGGCTGTCGCTGATCGGCAGCGTCGTCCTGCCGACCGGCAGAGGCGCGGGAACTTATGTTCCGGCGGAGGTCCGGGCCGACGGCAGCGTCGCCCCCGGCCGTTTCGTCGCCCGTCGAAAGCCGCCGGCATGACCGAGTCAATCATCCGTCAACCCTGGTTGACGGCCAAACCCACGGCGCGGGTTATGGACGCCCTGGAAGCGGCCGGCGGAGCGGGATGCGCGCGCTTCGTGGGCGGCTGCGTGCGCGACGCCCTGCTGGGCGCGCCGGTCGGCGATATCGACATCGCCACCGCCTTGACGCCCGACGCGGTCATCGCCGCCCTCATCGCCGCCGGTCTCAAGGCCATCCCCACCGGCGCGGAGCACGGCACCATCACCGCCGTCGCGGCCGGCAAGCCGTTCGAGATCACCACCCTGCGCCGGGACGTGGAAACCGACGGACGTCACGCGGTGGTCGCCTTCACGACCGATTGGGGCGAGGACGCGGCGCGGCGCGACTTCACCCTCAACGCCCTCTATGCCGACCGCGAGGGTCGGGTGTTCGATCCGACCGGCGCCGGGATCGCCGATCTCCGCGCCGGCCGGATCGCCTTTGTCGGCGACGCCCGGACGCGCATCGCCGAGGACGCCCTGCGCATCCCGCGCTTCTTCCGCTTCGTCGCCTGGTACGGTCGGGGCGAGCCCGACGCCGACGCGCTCGCCGCCTGCGAGACTTCGCGCGACCTGGTGGCGGGCCTCTCCGCCGAACGGCTCGGCAAGGAGCTGCTGCGGCTGCTGGCGGCCTACGATCCCAGGCCAGCGATGCGGCTGATGGCCCGGGCCGGGGTTCTGACCCGCATCCTGTCCGGGGCCACGCGACTGGACAGGTTCGACGCCCTGGTGGCGATCGAGACCGAGCAGCTGTTCACCGACGATCCCCTTCTGCGCCTGGCGACGCTGCTGCCGGGCGACCCCGCCGCCGCCGTGGCGACCGCCCGGGCGCTGCGGCTGTCCAACGCTCAGCGCGACCGCCTGGCCGCCGCCGTCGATCCGGCCCCGCCGATCGTCTCGTGGATGAGCCCGCGCCAGACCCGCCAGGTCGTCTATCGCGTAGGCGTGGAGGCGTTCTGCGACCGGGTGTTACTGGCCTGGGCGGCCTCGGAGCGACCGGCGGCGACGACGCAGTGGCGGGCCCTCCTGCCCACCGCACAAACCTGGACGCGGCCCAGCCTGCCGCTGGCGGGCGAGGAGGTGGTCGCCGCCGGCGTGCCGCGCGGACCGCTGGTCGGCGCCGTGCTGCGCGAGGTCGAGGCGTGGTGGGTCGATAACGACTTCATCGACGACAAGCTTTCCATCGTCGAACGGCTCAAGGCGGTGGTTCAGGGGATGGTCTATTGAGGATCGGAGTTCTGGAGACCGGCGCGCCGCCGACCGCGATGCAGGCGCGGTTCGGGCGCTATCCGGCGATGTTGGAGCATCTGCTGGGCGAGGGCGCCTACCAGTGGTCGGCGTTCGATGTCCGGCGGGGGATGCTGCCCGCTGGTCCGGACGTGTGCGATGCGTGGCTGGTCACCGGATCGGCGGCGGGGGTCTATGAGCCCGAGCGCTGGATTGCCGAGACGGAAGGGTTTCTTCGCGCCGCCAGGGGCCGGGCGGCCCTGGTGGGGATCGGCTTCGGCCACCAGCTGATGGCCCGGGCCTTCGGCGGCAAGGTGATCAAATCGCCCAAGGGCTGGGGCATCGGCCTGCACCACTATGCCGTGCGCGAGCGACGGCCGTGGATGGATGAGGCTCTGGCCCTCGCCGCGCCCGCGTCGCACCAGGACCAGGTGGTCGAGCCGCCTCCCAACACCAGGGTTCTCGCCGGCAGCGATTTCACACCCTTCGGCATGCTGGCCTGGGACGACCAGCCGGCGATCTCTCTCCAGCTCCATCCGGAATTCGAGCCGGCCTACGCCCGCGCCCTGATCGAGGCGCGCCGCGCCGACCGCTATGAACCGGGACAGGCCGAGGCGGCGCTGGCCTCTCTGGCGGGGCCGGACGACCGGGCGCGGATCGGGCGATGGATCGCGGGCTTCCTCGCCAGGACGGTGGGGTCCTGAGGTGACCGTCGAGCTGGGGGTCATCGAGGGATACTACGGCCGGCCATGGTCCTGGGCCGAACGCGCCCAATCGGTCGCCTTCCTCGCCGGCCACGGCTACCGCTTTCATATCTACGCCCCCAAGGCCGATCCTTTTCTGCGCCGGCGATGGCGGGAGCCGCATCCGCCGGAAGCGGGCGAGGCGCTGGCGACCTTCGCCGGGCGTTGCCGGGCGGTCGGCGTGCGGTTCGGCGTGGGCTTGAGCCCGTTCGAGATCTATAGGGACTTCGATGGCGCCGCCAAGGTCGCCCTGACGGGCAAGCTCGCCTGGCTCGACGCCATCGGGGTCGATGATCTGGCCATCCTCTTCGACGACATGCGCGGCGACCTGCCCGACCTCGCGGCAACCCAGGCGGCGATCATGCACTGGATCGCCGAGCGCACGGCGGCGAGCCGGCTGATCGTCTGCCCGACCTACTACAGCGACGATCCGCGCCTCGACCGGGCTTTTGGACGGCGGCCCGAGGGCTATCTCGAGAACCTAGGGACCGCGCTCGATCCGGCCATCGACGTCTTCTGGACCGGCGAGGAGGTCTGTTCGCGGGAGATCGGGGCCGGACACCTCGGTCGCGTCGGCGAGGAGCTTCGACGCCGACCCTTTCTGTGGGACAACTATCCGGTCAACGATGGACCCGGAATGTGCCCCTTCCTGCACCTGCGCGGCTTCACCGGCCGGCCATCGGCCATCGCGCCGCTGATCGGCGCCCACGCCATCAACCCCGCCCTTCAGCCGACGCTCTCCCGCATCCCCGCGGCGACCCTGGCCGAGAGCTACCGGCTCGGCGGGGGCTACGCCTATGGCCAAGCCTTCGCCCGCGCGGCCGCCGAGGTTCTCGGCCCCGAGCTGGCGGCCATGGTCCAGGGTCACCTGACGCAGCTGCAGGATCTCGGCCGCGATCGGCTGGGAGCGGAGGCGGCCGGCCGCCTCCGCTCCCGCTACGCCGATATCGATCACCCCGGCGCCCGGGAGATCGTCGATTGGCTGGACGGCGCCTGGGTCGTCACCCGCGAGATGATGGAAGAGGCGTGATGGCAATAGCCTCACCCCACCGGCCTCTGCGGTTCTGGGACCTGACCCTCTACGCGGTGGCCATGGGGTTTTCTATCCGCTGGGTGGCGGCGGCGGCGGCGGCGGGGCCGGTGTCGATCGTGCTCTGGGTCCTGGCCATGGTCGGCTTCATGGGGCCGCTGGTGCTGGCCACGGCGGAGCTGACCAGCCGGTTTCCCGGCGACGGCGGCATCTATGCCTGGACCGGCCGAACCCTGGGACCCTTCGCGGGTTTCCTCTGCGGCTGGCTCTACTGGGCCAGCAACCTGCCGTTTTTTTCGACCCTGACCTATTTCATCATCAATGTCCTGGGGGTGGTCGCCGGGCCGCGGGCCGAGGGTATGCTGAAGGATCCGACGGTGTTCGCCTCCCTGGCCATTGTCCTGATCCTGATCGTGGCCGGCCTGCACCTCCTCGGCCTCGGCGTGGGCAAATGGTTGACCAACCTGGGGGCCGCGGCGAGCTTCGGTCTGGTGGCGGTGGTGATCGGGGCCGGCGCGATCCTGGCTGTTCGCGACGGTCCGGCCACGGACTTCGCCCACGCCTCATACGCCTTGCCGATCAACGCCGACGGGGCGGCGATGTGGGCGACCATGGTCTTCGCCTTCGGCGGCCCCGAGGCCCTGGCCTTCCTCAAGGGCGACGTGGATGGTGGCACGCGGCAGATCCTGCGCGTCCTCGCCGTCGCCGCCGTCGCCGTCATCGCCGCCTATGTGGGCGGGACCCTGGGCATGCTGAGCGTCCTCAAGCCGGACGAGGCGAGCCGGCTGTCCGGGGTGCCCGACGCGCTGCGCCTGGCGCTCACCCGGCTGGACCTGGCGTCCCTGTCGCCAGCCGCGTTGATCCTGCTGGCCGCCGGAACCCTGGGGAGCCTCAGCGCGTGGTTCGGCGTGGCCGCCCGGCTGCCGTTCGTGATCGGGGTCGATCGCTATCTGCCGGCGGCCTTTGGCCACCGTGACCGTCGCACCGGCGCCCCGGTGGTCTCGATCCTCGTCCAGACCGCCGTCGTCATCGCCTTGATCATCCTCAGCCAGGCCGGCGAGACCGTGAAGGCGGCCTATGACTTCCTGATTTCGATGAGCGTGCTTTCCTACACCATCCCCTTCGCCGTCCTGTTCGTGGTCTTCCTGATCGTCCAGGGCCGCCCGGCCCCGGCGGGGGAGTGGACGGCGCCCGGCGGGCCGCCGATGGGGCGTCTGATCGGGACGGTCGGCCTGGCCGTGACCCTCACCGCCATCGCCTGCACCCTGGTCCCTAGCCCCGACGCCGCCGACAAGATCGCCGCGCTGATCAAGCTCGTCGTCGCCTCCGCCGCCCTGATCGCCTGGGGCGGCCTGATCTATCTGATCGCGTCGCTGCGGCGTCCGGTCATCGCGCCGGCTGGAACAGGCGGCGCAGCCTCAGGGTGATCCGCTCGACTCCGTGCTCGACGGAGAAGGCGGCGTCGGCGAAGCGAGGTCCCCGGACGCGCAGGGGCGCGTCGTTGGAAAAGCCGATCGCCTCCCTGGGGATGCCGAGGATATTCTGATGAACCACGCCCTGGTCGGTCTCGTCGTGGAACACCTGCGCCGCGTAGAGGCCGGGGGGAACGCCGGCGATCTTGACGACGGTGGCCCCGGCCTTGGCCTCGGCCACGCCCTGATAGGGGCAGGAAGTCTTGAGAAAGGTGTCGCGAGTGCAGATATCGACCCGGATGTGGCCGCGCGCCACGCCGACGCCGGTGACCGCGACCTCGATCAGGGCGGCGCGGACCGGCGGGGCGCAGGCCAGCAGCGCCGCCGCCGCGAGCGCCGGGCGGGCGAGGGCGGCCACAATGCCGCAATGTCGTTTCGCCGTGCGCACGGGCTGACCTTGGAGCGAGGACCGGCGGCGTTTTTTTGCCAGTCGTCTGGATTCGTCGTCGTGAGGCGGCGCTCGGACGGCGCCGCCGATCCCTGCCATTCTAGGTGAATCGTCGCGATTTGGAACCCTCGCGCCGAAGTCCAGCGCCCAGCCGTTCGATTTCGACCACCTCGACGTCCTCGACGCCAATGATCCCCCACCGCCCAGAGGCGCCGCCGAGATCGACGGCCTCCCGGCCCAGCCATCGACCGGGCCGGTTTGGCTATCCGGTCATCGATCGCTGACGCCGCGGCTGGATCGCCGCCTTGCGCGGCCTCACCGATATCGTGGTCGCCGACCGCGTCCTGCGCGGGCCGCCGGGTCGTGACGGCGCCTACTGTTGGGTCGGGGCCGGACTCTGGGCGGCGGCCGCCTTGGCCGCCTTGCGAGCGGCGCGAGCGGTCTGGGCGGTCTGGACAGCCGCCTTGCAGTCGGGCGTGACGGTATCGAGCTGGGTCTTGACGCAGCGCATCACCGCGCCCCGCCCGGCGGTGGCCGATGGGCAGAGCTTGTGGAAATCGGCGACGCAGACCTGGCTGACCTTGGACGCGGCCGTGGCGCCGCCGGCGGCGGCGATGAACGCGACGGCGGACATCGCCAGCGTGATCGAACGAAGGGTCATGGATGCTCTCCCAATGAAAGTTCGTGGTTTGTTCTCACGAATGGAAGCCGGCGTCAAGCGGCGCGTCACCGCGTGACCTCGCCGCTCCCGCGTCTTATCTTGCCCACATGACCGACACCCTGGAAGAAGCCTCCGCCACACTCGACGACATCCCCCGCAGCCCCACCCAGGATGGACCCAATGTGCGGCTCTATCTGGTGGACGGGTCGGGGTTCATCTTCCGGGCCTATCACGCCCTGCCGCCGCTGACCCGCAAGTCGGACGGGCTGCCGGTGGGGGCGGTGCAGGGCTTCTGCAACATGCTGTGGAAGCTCTTGGTGGACATGAAGGCGGCGCCCGACGCGCCGACCCATCTGGCGGTGATCTTCGATCATTCCGAAAAGACCTTCCGCAACGATCTCTACCCCGCCTACAAGGCGCATCGGCCGCCGGCGCCGGAGGATCTGATCCCGCAGTTTCCCCTGGTGCGCGAGGCGACGCGGGCGTTCGGGGTGCCGTGCCTGGAGCTGCCCGGCTACGAGGCCGACGACCTGATCGCCGCCTATTGCTGCCATGTCCGCGACGCCGGCGGCGAGGTGGTGATCGTCTCCTCCGACAAGGACCTGATGCAGCTGGTCGGCGAGCGGGTCTCCATGCTCGAC
>Ga0075522_10003387_pt1 | contig 11654 bp, 14 predicted proteins | sample NGEPerA_FD_74796 | JGI IMG/M metagenome (GOLD analysis project Ga0075522, IMG submission 74796) | Arctic peat soil microbial communities from the Barrow Environmental Observatory site, Barrow, Alaska, USA - NGEE PermafrostL2-A | ecosystem: Environmental > Terrestrial > Soil > Wetlands > Peat ... | reverse complement strand
GTGGTGTGTGCCCGCAACAAAATGATTTATATCGATTAATCTTCCGGCAGCGATATATTTGATTCCCATCACCCGCTGCATCTCCTGGACGTGTCGGCGATAGTCTCGCAATGCGTCGGGGCGTCAATCGTGCGGCGCGGCTAGATGCACTTTGGTTGCCAACGCCGGCAAGGGTCGATCCTTCGTCCAGAGGCGCGCACCGTCGATCGCTGCGGATGCGAGTAGATGAACATCAATGAAGCCAACTCCGCGGCCGTGTAACCTATGTCGTTCAATGACCTGCGTCTCAAACGGAACTCGGGACTAGACTTTCGCAGTACAAAGGATCGGAATCGAACGGGCGCCACACTGCAGAGTCTGATTCGAAGGGAGAAAGTCTTGCGAGCTCTGAACCGGCTCTTCGACATGAGCGGCATCGCCGTTGGCTTGGCGTGTGCGCTCCTACTGGTGCCTTCTTTCAGTCACGCCGCCGCAGTTTGCACCCTTCCAGGCACGGGCCTTGGCTGGCAAGTTGTGACGGTGCATTCCGATGGTCTGAATCGCAAAGTGCCATTGTACATACCCGCATCCGCGGCTGGTCGCTCCGACATCCCCCTGGTGTTCGATCTGCATGGCAGCGGGGGTAATGGCCGACAGCAAGCGCTGCACTCCGGGCTCACGGCGCAGGCGGATCGCCACGGATTCATTCTCGCAAATCCGAACGGCGGCATTTCCGATCCCGACAGCCCCACAGACAAGTTCTACTGGCACGTGCCCCGAGTCCCCCTGATCGGCAACGTTCAAATACCCGCGAACGCACCCGACGATGTGCAATTCTTCCGGGACGCGATACGGCAGCTCGAACAGGGCGCATGTGTCGACCCGCATCGGATCTATGTGACAGGCTTCTCGGGTGGCGCTCGGATGGCGTCAGCCCTGGCGTGCGAACTGTCTGATCGTATCGCTGCGGTGGCACCGGTATCCGGCCTGCGCGCGGGAGTGCCGAGACCTGGCGATTTCAAGGCCCCGGATACGAAAACGTGTGAACCGCATCGAGCCATGTCGATCATCACGTTTCATGGTGTGCACGATCCGACGAATCGCTTCGATGGTGATGGGACATCTCGCTGGGGATATAGCGTAGCGGTGGCGTTAGAGCGCTGGGAGAATCTGGACGCATGCCAGAGAAGTCCGTCGGAGCAGAGGGTTTCGACGCATGTGACAAAGGTGACCTATCTGGGCTGCCGGGATGCCGCAGAGTTGATCCTCTATAGAACCGACGCGCCGGTTGAGCACGGCGGAGGACATATCTGGCCTCATCCGAGCACATCTGCGCAAGAGTCCGCTTTGGCAGCGGAACAAGTCGATCAGCTGGACGCGAGCGCACTCATCTGGGAGTTCTTTTCGCGGCACCATTCCTGAGGCCGAATCAGCGGCCATTGAATTTTTCGGACAAACCGATGAAGCGCTGTCCGGGCGGATCGTCGGATTGTAAGCCGGGCGTGTGGTGCTGCACCCGGCCAGGCCTACATCAGCTTTTGGGGGACTGGCCTAAGACCTTGAATGTCCGGTTGTGGCCCGATTCCTGCCAATTCACGCGCGAATCACACGCAGCCACGCGCCGGATACGTAAGCATTTGAGTGTGAAAGGAAAGGGCGGCGATGCGGTTTGGGTTCGATTCCCATCACCCGCTCCAGTCCCCGCCATCGCACGCCAACGGCCGCCGACTTCGTTTCCACCGACGGGTCTGACACGACCTTGGTACACATTGCCTAACGCTGGCCTTGGTTTCACACGCGGCCAAACGTCTTTGACTTAAGTTGACCGATAGCCGCCATCCGGCAGAACCGGGCCGATTCAGAAACCGAGATCCGTTCGGACCGATCCGGATGCCGGGCACGTACATTGCGCGCGGCAGGCAGGGCAATCAACGTAGCAGTGCAACCCGAGTCCCTCACGGGCTTTGGCGCTAAGGAGCCTGCGGCGCTCGCCGGCACCCAGGGTGTGGAGATCCTGAACTGGATTGCCGCGCGTAGCGCCACCGGTGGCCGCCTGCAGCAGGTCCAACGCAGCTACCACATTCCGATCTCGAATACGGCCGCTGCGGTACTGGCGCTCGAGCCGGCGGCCTGATCGCCGCGCGAAAAGCCGTTGAACCGCAAAAATGCATGTCCGTGTCGGCCGGTATTGGCGTAGACGCCCGCAATGTCCTAGTTGCCGTTCAGGGATGCGGTCAAAACGTTGTAAGTGCAGTGCACATAAACGCCAGTCACGTTGGCGCCATCAACCGATTGGCACCGTTGACCTCGCCGCAACTCTGCCCCGGCGGATTGGCTCCGACGGTGACGGTGTAGGAAGCTTCATCGGCCAATGCGGCCGGCATCGTGAAGGTGCCATGCTGTTGACGTGAGATCGTCCGAGCCGTTCAGGATGTGTGGTGCCACTGTTTGGGATCCCCATGACGATACCCCGATCGTGTACGTCGGCGTGCCTTTGGTGCAGCCGGAACCGGCAATACAGCCAGCCTCCGACAATGGCATCAGTACGACAGCGCCAATGATCGAAATAATCAATGACCGGTGTTACACGATTGCCATGATTCGGTCATAACGATGTGGCCAATCGCAACTAACCTCACCGCTCCGTAGCAATAACCGATGCCGATGAGGGATCAGTCGTATGACCGTGACAGGGAAGACTTGGCTTCCATTGGCCTGCGTGGGAGTACTGTTGCTGGGCGGCGCGGCTGAGGCGCAGCAGATGCCCTTCAATTCCGGCGACCTGGTCATCAGCACGGTCTCCAACAGCACGGGACTGGCGAACGACAATCCAAGCGTGCTCGATACGGCTTCGCCCATCACTTTGCAGGAATTCCAGCTCGGCGCAAACGCGACCTCCGCGACCTTCGTCGGGACGCTGACTCTGACGAAGACGGCCAGCGGTAACCAATCCGCAATATCCGGCGAGTACGGCTCGGCTTCGGAAGGGATCCTGCAGCAGTCCGCCAATGGCCAGTACCTGACCGTCATGGGCTACGGCGTCAATGCCAATGACTTCAATACGGGCGGCGCCAGCGTCTATGGGAGCGCTGCCCTGGGACAGAGCACCAGCCTGACCGGTGGTACATACGTAACGGTGCCGCGCGTCGTGGCGCTGATCAGTGCCAACGGCAGCGTCGATACGAGCACGGCTCTGACCGGCGTGTTCAACATGAACAACCCGCGCAGCGTGGCCACCGTTGATGGCACCTCCTTTTACGTCTCCGGCCAGGGTGCGAGCGAGGGTGATTCAACCGAAGGCGTCTTTTATACGACGCTGGGCGCGACGACGGCGACTTCCATCGATAACAGCACGGATACGCGCGTCGTTTCGATCCTCAATACTGGCAGCGGCAATACCCTGTACGTCTCCCGCGACGTGAAGTCCACCAACAAGAACACCACGAACATCAGCACCCTGACGAGCAGCAGTGGCGGGCTGCCGACGAGCGTCAGCGGCCTAGTCACGACCCAGGTTGTCGCGCCGTCCACGCCGAATCCCGTGAGCGGTAATGACAGCTCCATCACCGTGACGGCCAACACGGAGAACGGCGTCAATAACTCGCGTGACGGTAACTTCGTCTACCTGAGTCCCGAGCAGTATTTCTTCGCCAGCCCCTCGGTGCTGTATGTCGCGGACAGCGGCTCGCCGAAGAATGGCCAGACCGGGGCCGCGGCGGGCCTGGGCGATGGCGGACTGCAGAAGTGGGTGCTGACCAATGGAACCTGGCAGCTGGATTACGATCTGTCCGCCGGCCTGAACCTGGTCGCCGCCAATGGCGGAGCCAATTCGCCCTCCCCGACCTCTCCGGGCGTGACCGGACTGTTCGGCCTGGCAGGCAAGGTGGTGGGCGGCCAGGTGGAACTGTTCGCGACCAGCTACGGGCTTAACGAGCTGGCGCCGAGCTACCTCTACGAAATCTCCGACACGTTGAGCGACACGACGCTCGCCCAGGCGAGCAACGAGTCCTTCAATGTGCTCGACGCGGCCGCCCCCGGTACGGACATTCGCGGCGTCGCCTTTGCGCCCGTGCCGCTGCCCGGATCGGTGTGGCTGATGTTTTCCGGATTGTGCGCGCTGGGTGTACGTGCCCGCTGCCGCAAGTCCGCCTAGCACAATTGATAAGGGACATAGGGAGCGATCTGATGAAGAAAGCAATTCTGGCGGTTCGCAGCGCGCTTGCCATCTGCGCCGTCGGCGCATGTGCGGCAGCTCAGGCCACCACCATCACGCAGTGGACGTTCGAGAACGACGCGGTTGCTGTTAACAACAACCCAGCACCTTTTACCGGTACAGGCACTGCCAGTTCCATTGGTATGGACATCTATCCGACGCCCAACGTTGGCGTAACCACGGACGATGTCGTCGTGGGCAAGGGTTCAGACACAGGTGCAAACGGGGTTGCGGACACCACCAATACCTGGCGCGTACGGGGACAGGCCGGCGCCAACGGGGCGGCCAACGGCTGGTCGAGTCTGGCGCCGATCGGGACGCAAGGTGCCCAGTTCGCCGCGAGTACAGCGGGGTTCAGCAACATTACCGTGAGCTTCGACTGGTACGCGACGACGCAGGGTGAAGCGAATCTTCAGTTGGAATACACCACCAACGGGACCACCTGGCAGAATGCAGCGCTGACACTCGGCGGAGGCGCATCTGACGCGGGGTTGACGGCTCTCACCAACAGTAGCTCCGCCAATACGGTCAACGGATCATATGTCAGCGATAATCTTCTATTGAACGCATCAAAGGCCGGCCAGGATTGGTTCACCGACCTGACCGCGACGATCACCGACCCGAACGCCGCAAACGATCCGAACTTTGCCATCAGGCTGGTCAACGCATCGACGGGCGCCGACGATATCAGCACGCAGGGCACCGCCCTGAATAACAACTCGGGCAACTGGCGTTTCGACAACGTCGCGATCTCCGGCACGCCCGTGCCTCTGCCAGCCAGTGCCTGGCTGATGCTCTCTGGCCTGGGCGCCCTGGGCGGGCTGACACGCAAGCGTGCCGCGAAGCACGGGTAGTTGAATCGTATAGGAAAGAAAACGCCCCGGACTCCGGGACGTTCTCATTTTCCGTGAATCCGATTAGCCCACAAGCGCCTGGCTGAACATCTCCAGAATAGGCGGCCTGGGCTTTTGATCCGCCGGCACCGCTTGAATTTCCGAAAACCACTGGCCGTGGTTACACATGCAGTCTGGTTCCTATGACGTGCGCGCCTTGACACGAACGTGTTGGTGAAACTGATCCTGCGCGACGATGCGAACCAAGCCCGTGCAGCCGAGCAGTTCATTGGAAGTGGTGCGCCGCCAAAGATCGCTGCTTCCTGAGGGCTTTCCTCGTACCACTCGAAGAGCACTTTGCCCAGTGCCTTATGCGCGGCGCGTTCTCCGGTCTTCACCGCGTCGGTTAAGCGCCCCCAGGCCATCCAGTGTCCGTGATCCGTCTCGGCGATGGAGAATTCCGCGCAGCGATCCGGGAGTGTTGGACTTGAGCACGTCGCTCAGCGGCGTCAGCTGGAAGGTGTTCGGCCGGATCTCCTAAAGAGCCCCAGGCCAGTTGCGGCACGGAGGATGCGGTGGGTGGCGTCTGGGCTGGAGCTGCAGTTCGTCGCAAACGGACCGTCCGCTTACGAGACGCTGACCACGTGGGGCTATAACGCAACGATATCAATGCTGATTGTCAGCTGGCAGATTGCCTGTGGCAACCACGGACTGAGGTTCTGCCAGCCAAACCGCCACGAGAAGCGGGCGCCATCCATCCAAGCGGGTGTCCGCCAATCTTCGTGCGGGATCCGACCGGTCAATGACTGACCGCGGTCTGCATGAGATTGCGTAACTTCTCGTGCGGGAGGGAGCCGGCGCCCAAGGCCCCGAGCGTGAAAACTCGAGTTCCATGCACGGCGGTCATGCCTAGAATGGAGCCGTCGCTCCTGTCCTCGGCGTAGGCGCCGTCGCCGATCCCCGATTCCGGCGTGGTCTTTTGCTCGTCGCGCGCACCCTTCGTGTCCTTGGATTTGCTTTGACTGTCGGCGAGTTGCGTGCGGTATGCGGCCATCGCCGCGTCGGCCGTGCCGCGCTCGTCCACGCCAAGGACAACTGCGGTCCTGCCCGCCATCCAGATGCAACTCGAAACGGTGGTACCTACGTGATCGACCGTCGAGATCTTGCCGCCGGCCGTCACAGGCGTGCCGAGCGCAGCCGACACCTGGTCTATCGTGAGAAATTTGCAGGCGCCCGGCGGAGCGTCGGCGCGCGCGCTCCACGGCGCTGCCACGGATATAGCCGTGACGAGAATCGCGAGACACGAAATACCCACTCTGGACATTGATAATTTCCTGGTGCTCGCGCGTGCCGCGCTTTTTCGTTGAAGGCGGCTGCATACCTTACCGGAAAAAAACGCATGTCGCATGCGGGCGGCTCCCCATCGGCATGCGGTATAGGCGTGGGGGCTTCCCTCCGCAGGCATGATGCAACTCGTTGAATTCTAAAGCCAAGCTAGAGAGATACCTCGTCAGCATTGGTGGGCACGGGTGCACTTGTCGATTGATGATATCGCAGCACGTCTTCAATTGCGGATCGACGCCCGCCTCGTTCGCGGCTGCAAAAATAGGCGCGGACAACATGACTCGATGCTCGGAAGCCGCCGTTCGCAACCGGCAGGAAGGGGTCGTTCAACACCATTCGCACCGATTTCTTCGCGACCCCTGCGGCGCGCGTAACGAATGGTTGCGTTCGCTGCAGTTGGCTTGGTGTGGCAGCAATTTTCACACGAGAATCACACGCAGCGCAGTCCCTCGCTTGCAACACCATGATTCCAGTGAGTTCGGCTTTTGCCAGCGATATATTCGATTCCCATCACCCGCTCCACCCTGCACTTCCGCGCCAGGCAACGACGTTCCGCCCGCAATGTTCAGCACCGGCTCCCCCTGGAGAATGTTGTCCCGCAACGCTTGCGGCCAGATGGCGCGCACAGCTCAAGTACACGTGAAGCTAGTCGCAGCGTTGGCGTCGCCCGATCCGTTGTAGCGGGGCGTCTTCGGGAACAGGCGCACCGGCAGCTGTCGTGTCACAGTTCCCCCGGCCGGAGTGGACGTACTGAAGGTAAAGATCAGTTGCGAAGGAGCAATTCGCTTTTCAACCCAGTCCATAATTGCGCCGGCCCAGTCGATTTCTTTCGGGTTGAATCCGATACCGTGGCCGTTGGCAGGCACCAGGAAGAACCGGGTACCTGTGGTGGGATCGGCGACGCCCAAGCTCTTTATGATTCCCGTCAACATGGCATCGTTGCGACCGTGCTCCTTTGAAGACAGGAGCGGATCGCCGTTGGCGTGCCAGGAAATCAGCTTCCTCCCGGATGCCACAAACGCGGCAATCGCCGCCTTGTCGTGATCTATGCCGATCTTCAGCAGCCCGGAGCGGAGCAGTGGATAGTCGATATCAACATTGAAGGTGACCTGTTTGGCGGGTGTCAGCCAGGACGGATCGTTGGTAGCCAGGAACATATTTCCGCCTGCCAATGGGCCGAATCTCGCACTGAAGAGGGAGAAATCCGCCCAGGGGAACCCCGCATAGACTACCGTGCGGTCCGCCAGCCGCAGCGGTGACATCAGGTCTCTCAACGTTTGAACTTGCGGTGCCGTGAGGCACAGCGTCGGATCCGGATTGGCGGTCGGCAGACCACATCGCAGAAACCCGGGGTCGCAGCTGCAGCCTGCTGCATTCGTCAGATAGCCATCAGTCAGTCCGTCCTGAGCATCGCAGGCCGCAACGGCCGAGGTGTACGCAGCATGGTATTGCGGCCCCGAAAGTACCGCTGGTGTGCCCGCCCGACTTGCTATATTCATCAGTCCAGCCATCAATCCGGCATCATCTTCGGTTTCACAACCTGAGACGATGCCGTCGTATTCCTGCGGCCAGCGCTCGGCCGCGATGTAGGCCTCCCGGCCGCCATTCGAGCATCCGCTGAAGTACCTGAACTTCGCAGGGGTTGCAAAGAACGCCATGATGACCCCTTCGGCGAAATGTACGGTGGTGCCCACCGATTGGTACGCATAGTCGGTGATCGACGCGCGCGCGTCTGCTGTACCGCTCGTCCAAACGCCCGGTGCTGCCTGCGCGGGTACCGATGCGCGATTGCCGCCGTTCGAGGCCGCGTAAACCGCAGCTCTTAGGGAGATAACCGGATTCACTTCCGTGATCACACCAGCAACATCTGTCTCGCCGGAGAAAATCGAGCCATCAAATCCCCCGCCGCCGATTTGGAACAGGCGTCCGGACCAGTTGTCAGGCACATCAACTTCTATATCCAGGAAAGGCGCCCGAGTTCCGGATACCTTGCACAGGCCTGCGGGAATGATGTTGGCGACGGCCTCGAATCGGATCGCGGCGGTGACTGTGACGCCCGCAATAGTCTTGCCGGGAAGGGAGGCGCATGTGGCTTTGAGTGCTGCAACCTGCGGAAGAGTGATTCCGCTTGCCCAAGCGGCATGCGAGCCTACACAAATCGCCAGGATCCACACGGCCGCGCGCAGCGCCATGGCCATCGATGACCCAGCCGGTGCCCGGGGCGTATCAAAGGCAGGCGTGAAATACGACATGCGGGTGTCCTCGTCTGTCCTTAACGATGAGTCGCTCCGCCGGCATCGACTGATGAACGCGAACCGGCATCTGCACAGCCTACGGTGGGGCGATTGTAAACTGTCCGTTGCACCGCTGGGCGGTGAAGACGAACTGCCCTACCTGCGCGGGGAGTTGCGCACAGGACGGTACGCAGAGGCGGCAAAATGGGGAACGCAGGCTCTCTCCAGTTCACTGCGTGCCGCGGGCGGGGGGACGGTCATACAGATCCTCTGCAGTGCGCTCGCCGATCCTGCGAAGCGGCCTGCGGCTCGGCGGGCGCTACGGGATTTGGTGTCGCAGGTGCTGGTCGGTTCGGATCGCGACCGCGTCAGGATGTTTTTCGTCGAGGCGCTCACGATGGTCGGTGATCGCGATGCGGCCTATGACCTAATGGAACGTCTTTTGGATCGCCGCTTCAAGGCAACCGGCGCCGGCGACCTTGATTGGGGCGAGATCTGGACGCCCGAGATGCGGCCGTCCCGCCAGGACCCTCGCTTCCAGGCACTCGTGACGCGCCTGAAGCTGCCGGAGTATTGGGCGCAATACGGGCCTCAGGATGAGTGCGCTCTTGCGAATGGTAGGCTGTCGTGCCATTGACTGTGAGCCGCGGTCTTCGTTGCCTTACGTTGTCCAGGGTTGCCCCGCGTACCTGTCAGAATCGCATGCCAATCGCACTTGTCAGTTGTATTTAGGCTAACGCCTTGATCTTGAACGTGCCGTCGACGGGTTCGATTCCCATCACCCGCTCCATTCCTTTCCGAACTCCAAGCGCACGTTGGCGTACGCGAATGCACACGCGTATATCCGCATTCCCAATCTGGTAGTTTGGAACTTCGTCGACGATCGGTTGTATCTTCGCGCCAACAAAGAGATCAAGGGGAACGTGAGCATGCAAACTGGTATCACCAGACTCTTGGGAATCGACTATCCGATAATCTCGGCTCCGATGAAAAACTGCGTTCGTGGAGGAATGGCTAGGTAAAGAGGAGCAAGGTCAGCAGTCTAGGCCCGACGAGCCGGTCGTTGGTCACACGACAATCGCCGGACAACACATGCCTGTATTGCGATTCAATGCGATGCCGCCGAATTCTGATTCAAGCGGGGACATCGAGTTGCGTGGCCTGTTGGCGGGTCAGGCGGTGGGCCAAATCCATGACATCAAGCCGGCGAAAGACATTGTTCACGACCTTGTCCAGGGCGCTCGCAAGATATTCGAGCAGCGCGCCTCCAAATGACGGGAGCTGGTCGGTCAGCGACCGCGGCTGCCCTGCCTCTTGCGCGACGGTTCCTCTCGTCTGAGTGCCGCGACTCTATCTGCGCCCGAATCTGACGGTCAAGACGTTGGTCCGCACCTGCAGATCCTTGCTGTCAGCGCGCGTGCGCAAGCTCGTCGCGAACGATCTTCCTCACCTGCTCGGCTGTGATCGGCTTTTCGGCCGTGCCTAAGTGCTGCCCGAGCGCCTCGTTGATGAGCGTCTGATATCCGACACTCGTCCGCGCCGACTCCGACTTGAATGCAGCGACGATCTGATCGTCGATGTAGATGGTGATGCGGGTCTTTCCCTTCGTTGGCACCGCTTGCCCGCGCCGCCCTTTGGAAAAATCGTACTCAGCCTTCATAATCTTTCCGCTCCTTCGCAGTAGCTCGTCGCACCGAGATTAGGCGCTCGCCGTCGTCGCGCTCGGTCCAAACAACCACCAATATTTCGCTGCCGGCGTTCATCCCGACAGTGATCCAGCGAGACTCTCCTGCAGAGGAATCATCCTCCACTGTCAGACCTAGCGGATCGTTCAACACACCTTCGCCCTCAACCAGGGACAGGCCGTGCTTGACGATATTGGCTGCGTCCTTGTCGGGATCGAACTTCGGACCCATATGCGTAGCGTATATGCATCATATACATACTGCAAGGGCGCGGAGACGTAGGGTATGCCCGCCGCGCCGATGATTGATTTCTCTATCCCAGCCATGGAGCCCATGTATCGGACCTCAGCTCCGCGGGCCGAGGCATCTTCCATCAACGGGAGCAGAGGGACAACGTGCCCGGCCGAGCCGCCACCAGTGAATGCGAACTTCTTGCCCGCAAACGTCTGTCCTTGGAGTTGCGTCACGATTCAGTTGGTTCAGAAAGGTAAACGAGTTTTGGGCCGAACGAAGTTGCCGCGTCTTATCGTCGGCTACTACGGTTCCAATGAACACTGCCCGCGCCAGACCCGGCCACAGCTCTGAGCGTCAGGTCACGTGTTTGTGAACCGCGATTATGCATTCGACGCAACTCAGAGACGCATCTCCGCGGTGATTGCGTCGTAGGGGGCAGAAACGCTGCCGTTCTCACGGCGCAGTAATCCGGACGCAGTCAACGTCTCGACATCTTCGTGAACACGTTTGTAATCGCGGCCTAGACGTTCCGCCAATGCCTTCACGGACGGGGCCGGAGTCTCGTGGACGGCGCGCAGCAGCTCGAGGCGCTTCGGAGATAGCGCGCTCAGCATTGCTGCCAGATCGGGAAAGGTCAGATGCCTCTCTCGTACCTTCTCCCCGCGCCCGAGTCGGTGCCATGCGTTCACGAAACGCTGGCCCATCTCGTTCAGAGTTCCCACGTTGACTTTTACGCGCTTGCTCATCGTTCACCTCGCAGGCGCCGCACATCGGCCAAAAAAACCGCCATCAAAAGCTCCACCGTCTTGAAGACATACCGTTCCTGGTGATCCCCAATGTGTCGATGGTCGCCGTTGCCTCGTTCATTGTCATAGCCCACGAGACGCTTACCCTTTGCCCCGTAAAATAGACTGTACTTGAGCTTATGGGCACTACCCGCCACTGGGGTCGCCACTTCCCATATCTTCATTTCTATGATTGCACCATCAGGCAGTACTTGCTTGTCATGGAATGCAAGTAACGCCTTCATATGGCACAGGATGCCATAATGCTATTATGGCGTCAAACGCCATAACTGGTGCGGTCATACATATTTGCGGCTTGGCTCGTTTTAAGGCCACAGGCGAGCGGG
>Ga0075522_10003385_pt1 | contig 11663 bp, 9 predicted proteins | sample NGEPerA_FD_74796 | JGI IMG/M metagenome (GOLD analysis project Ga0075522, IMG submission 74796) | Arctic peat soil microbial communities from the Barrow Environmental Observatory site, Barrow, Alaska, USA - NGEE PermafrostL2-A | ecosystem: Environmental > Terrestrial > Soil > Wetlands > Peat ... | reverse complement strand
CCGCGGCGCCCGGCCTCCTCGTGCCGAGGCCTGCGCCGCACGCGACCGACGAGTACCGATCAGAGCATCTGGCGTCGCCAGGCTCGCCACGCCCACCGGCCGGCAACGCCGAGCACCGCCAGGCACAGCAGCACGAACAGCGTGCGCCCGGCGATGCGGACCAACCACTCGACTCCGGACGTGAAGCCGCTGACCGACTGGTGCCACGCCCGACCGAGGCCCGAGGGCGTGGCGGTCGGGGGCGGTGGACGGTGTCCCGACTGGGACAACAACACCGTAAGCGTCGCATACGTCGTCTGGCTGTCCAGGAGGTTGAGCTGGCCTTGCAGCTGCTCGATCTGGCTCTGGATCGTGTCGAGCTGGTTCTGGACCGACAGGATGTCGCCGATGGACGTGGCTTTGCTCAAGATCGTCAGGTACTGCAGCCGGCTCGCCTGCAGCGCGTCGATCCGGGCCTGGAGATCGACGTACTGTCCGGAGACATCCGTCGACGTCGAGGTCATCGAGGTCACGGTGCCGATCGACCGCACTTGGGTGAGCACGGAGGCGAAGGCTGCCTGGGGAACCTGGAGGACGAGTGTCCCCGATGACGGCACCGTGCCCGTCGACGGACCGACCTGGAGTGCGGACTTGGCCACGTAGCCACCGGCTCCGGTGGCGATGGTGGTCAGCCGGGTGACGGCCGGATCGAGCGGGTTGTGACCCAGGGCAAGGTCGATCGAGCCGGTCGTCGCCACCTTGGTCGGCTGGCCGACGATGCCGGTGGGGAGCGGTGCCGGCAAGGAGGGCCCGCCGTTCTGACCTGGGGCGGGCTGCGCCGAAGTGGCTCCGTTCGCCGGCTGGCCGGCACCGGCGGACGACGCGGCCGTGCCGACAGGGCCCTGGTTCGCGAACGGCATGGTCGAACCCGACGGCACCGTGGTCGAGGGGACCGCCCCCGGAACCCCGATGGCGGGAGTGGAGGGACCGGCGACGGTGCCGTGGTCCGGCGAGGTCCCCGGCGTCCCGTCGAGGAGGGTCACGCCACCGGCCACGATCACGACGGCAGCAGCCACCAGTGCGGCGCGGCCCCACCGGCCGTGCGGGACGATCGTGCGGACGGAGCCCGTCGTTGGATTTCCTCCCGAGGCTGCCGCGGCGATGCGGTCGACCGCGCCCTCGGTCACCGGGAACTCGTCCGCCGCTTCGGCAATCAGCGTCCGCAGGGGTCCTTCGTCGATCATCGTCATTCCGCTACCTCCGAATCGGTGGGACCCGCTAGATCGTCGACCGAGCGGAGCGCCGGGTGCATGGCCAGCAGTCGCCTCGCCTCGTGGAGCCGTGACTTGACCGTCCCCGGCCGCCGGCCGATGGCTGTGGCGATCTCCCGTTCACTTAGGTCGGCGTAGTACCGCAGCACGATGACCACCCGGAGGTGCACGGCCAGGGACTGGAGGGCTCGCACCAGGTCACCCGACTGTTCGACGTGGGCCGGACCGTCGCCGGGAGCGGCCAGGCGGTCGAGGTCGCCGTCGCCCGTCCGGCGGTCGCGGTGGGGGATCTCCGAGCGCAGTTTAGAGTTGCAGGTGTTGACCACGACCCGGTAGAGCCACGGCCGGACGTCCGATCCAGGAGCGAGGGACGTCCGGAAACGCCATGCACGCAGGAAGGCCTCCTGGACGGCCTCCTCGGCGTCCGCCCGATTCCCCAGGATGAGGCAGGCCGTGCGGAAGGACGTCACGTACCCTTCCGCCAGCCAGACCTCGATGTCCTCCTGAGTTCCCTTTCCGCCCACCCCGGTCACCCCTTCCGGTGCTCACGCCAGCCTGCGCCGGCCGTTGCGACCGTTACCGTCGCTACCGATACTGACGCTGCGGGCCCCGAGTTGGTTCGCGGGAGGGTCACATCGGGTGCCTGGACCGTCCGGTCAACCTTGCGTCCGGGCTTCCCAGGGCGATGGCTGCGGATGCCGGAGTTCCCGGCCCGGCCGCCCCAACGGGCCGAGATCGCCCGATGCCTTGGCGGCCGGGACTGCCGTACTTCGCCCGTGCGACCCGGTGGAGACCACGACGAGGCGACGTGACGCCCAACGGCCCGAACGTCGGGCACGTCGCAATTCGGTTCACCGAAACCGGGCGTTGCACCGGCTCGTTCCCGCTGGCGCTCGCCCCCTTCAGCCATGTCGACGACCTGACCGTCGTCCTCGCCAAGGGGACCGATTGATACTCGGAGTCGCCTGCACGTCGTTGAGGTGGGGAAACCCGCTGGTTCTGCTCGCGTCGTGCACGACGGGACGACCTCGTCCGCCGAGGCCCTCCGCACGCCGTAACCTGTGTCGGTGAGCTCCCGTCTCGAATTCCTGCGCCCGACCATCTGGAGCGTGGGACACGCGGAAGCACCCGAGGTGATCACGTCGGCCTGGATCGACGAACAGCTGGCCGAGACCTACGACCGGTGCGGGATCCGCCCGGGGCTCCTGGAGTCGGTGGCCGGAATCGTCGAGCGCCGCTGGTGGCCCGAGGAGGTCACCTTCGACGAGGCGGCAGCCAAGGCCGGCGTGCGGGCACTCGAGTTGGCCGAGGTGGACCCGTCCGAGGTCGACCTCCTGATCTCGACCTCGGTGTGCAAACACCACCTCGAGCCCAGCGTGGCCTGTTCGGTCCACTTCCGTCTCGGGCTCGGGCCCGAGTGCATCAACTACGACCTCGGCAACGCATGCCTTGGCTTCGTCAACGCCATGGAGGTCGCGGCCATGGCCATCGAGACGGGCCATGCCGACACCGTCCTCATCGTGGACGGTGAGGGCAGCCGCTTCACCCAGCTCGCCACCATCGAGCGCCTGCGCCAGCCCACCGCCACCGCGCTGGACGTGTTCGACCAGTTCGCCTCGCTCACCCTCGGATCCGGTGCCGCCGCCATGGTCATGGGTGGGCCCCGCGCCGGAGCCCACCGGTTCTTGGGTGGCATCTCCCGGGCGGCGACCCAGAACCACGACCTGTGCGTCGGCGACCTCGACACCATGCGCACCGACACCGCAGCCCTGCTGGAGAACGGATTGGCCCTGGCCCACGAGGCCTTCAAGGCGTCAGTGGATGCCGGCTGGGAGTGGATGACGTGTGACCGCTTCGTCATGCACCAGGTATCGGCGGTCCACACCCGCAGGCTCTGCGAACTGCTGGGCGTCGACATGGACCTGGTCCCGCTGACCTACCCGGGCTTCGGCAACATGGGGCCGGCCGCCGTTCCCTACACGCTGTCCACGGTGGCCGATCAGATCGCGCCCGGTGAGCGGGTCCTGCTCATGGGCATCGGCTCCGGTCTGAACTGCGCCGCCGCCGAACTGATCTGGTAGCTGCCGTGGCTCCGACCCGGCCCGCCACCGGCTCACCGGTGGCTCCGGTCCCCTCCCCCAGCGCCGCCCAACTGACCTCCTGGGGCCTCGACCCGTCCTGGTCCCGCCGGGTCGTCATCGACGGCGCTGACGGACGGCCGGTCGACTGGCACGTGCTGGATACCGGTGGGGGACACGCCGGCACCATCGTCTGCGTCCACGGCAATCCCTCCTGGGGCTACATCTGGAGGGAGCTGCTCACCACCCTCGCTCCCGAATGGCGGGTCGTCGCCGTCGATCAGACGGGCATGGGTTGGTCCGAGCGCCACCGGCCCCGTCGTCTAGCCGACCGGATCGCCGAGCTGATCACCTTCTGTCGTCAAGAGGTGGACGGTCCCTTCGTGCTGGCCGCCCACGACTGGGGCGGACCGGTCGCCGTGGGTGCCTCGGCCTCCCTCGACGTCGAGGCGCTGATCCTCGCCAACACTGCGGTGGCCAAGCCCGATGACGTGGCCGTGCCACCCCTCATCGCCGCGGCGCGAAGCCTGGTCGACCTGAGCTGCCGTCGGACCCCGGCGTTCGTGGACGGCACGGCCCGGATGACCGGCCGTATGCATCGCGACGCGCTCCGGGCCCCGTACCGCACCGCTGACCGCCGCGAGGCGGTGCGCGACTTCGTGGCCGACATCCCAGTCACCCCAGCCGACCCGTCGTATGCCGCCCTCCGAACGTGCGCCGCGGTGCTCGACGACCATCCCCGCCCGACCCTCCTGCTGTGGGGTGGGCGGGACCCGGTCTTCCACGACCGCTTCCTGTCCGATCTACGCGCCCGCATCCCCCACGCCGACGTGGAGCGGTTTCCCGACGCCGCCCACCTGGTCACCCTCGACGCCCCGGTCGGACCGGTGGTGGCCCGCTGGCTCGCCGAGGGTCGCCGTCAGCACCACCCCACCGGGCGTGCACTGGATGCGGCGCCGTTCACCTCGGTGCTCGCCTCCCTGGGGACCCGCAGTCACGACACTTCCGCGGTGTACGACGGCCCTGACGGCGTCCTGTCCTGGGCCGACCTCGACCGCCGGTCGTCGGTGGGGGCCCGGTCACTCCAGGACGCCGGGCTCCAGTCCGGACATCGGGTCTCGTTGCTGGTCCCGCCGAGCGTCGACCTGCTGGTGGCGGCCGGTGCCATCTGGAAGGCCGGCGGAATTCCGGTGGTGGCCGACGCCTCAGCCGGCGTCCGCCAACTGCGACGGCTAGTGCGGGCTGCCGCACCGAAGTTCGTGGTCGGCACGCGGACGACCCTCGCCGCCGCCACCGCCCTGCGCTTCGCCCCCGGCGCCACCCGGGTGTCCGTGGGTCGTCCGACACCGGGCACCCTCGCTCTCGAACCGGCCGGACCTGGCGCCAAGCCACTCACGCCGATACCCGTCGCCGCCAGGGACGTGGCCGCCATCGTGCACACGTCGGGCGCCACCGGTCCGGCCAAGGCCGTGCGCTACACCCACGGAGCCCTGTCGGCCCAGCGTGATGTGGTCGGCCCCCTGTTCGGGATGCGGCCGGGCGATGCCTTCACCACTTCGTTCGGGCCGTTCATGCTGCTGGCCCCCTCGCTCCAGATGACCTGCGTCCGCCCCGACTTCCCGGTCGACCGGCCGTCGGCTCTCGGATTCGACGAGCTGCAGGTGGCCACCACCCGGGCCGATGTCACGATGGCCTGGTTGTCCCCTGCCTCCGCCCGCCAGATCGTGGCCACCGCCCGCGGTCGGACCGTCCCGATCGACCTGGTCATGCTGGCCGGGGCTCCCATTCCCCCCGACCTGGTATCCGGGGTGCGGACGGTGACCGGTGGGGACGTCCGCACCCCCTACGGGATGACCGAGTGCCTGCCCGCCACCGACGGGACCGAACCCGAGGCCGTCGGCCCGATCGGGGGCAACTCCACCGGACGACCGGTGCCCGGGTGCTCGGTGATCGTGACGCCGCTCGACGATCCCACCGGCCTCCTTCCGGACGGGGTGTGGGGCGAGTTGCTCGTCCACGCCCCCTGGATGTTCGACGGCTACGACGGGGCATGGTCCGCCGATGCCGACTCCTGGGCCGTGCACGACGGCAAGCGCTTCCACCGTACGGGCGACGTCGGCTACGTCCACGACGGACTCATCTTCCACCTGGGACGTCGGCGCCACGTACTGGATACCGCCGACGGACCGCTGGCCAGCGTGGCGGTGGAGGAACCGGTCCGGGTCGCTACCGGGCGCCCGGTGGCCGCCGTCGGGATCGGGCCGGCCGGAATCCAGGTGGTGTGCATCGTGGTCGACGGACCCGGTCGCCTGGCCGTCGCCGATCACGACCTGCGGAATGCCGTTCGGGCGACGACACCCCATCGGATCGCCTCGGTGCTGGTGGGCCCGCTCCCGGTCGATCGCCGCCACGAGTCCAAGGTGGACCGGTCCGCGCTCGGCGCCGAGGCGGGGCGTTTCCTCGCCGGCCGATGAGGGTCCTGGTCACCGGCGGGTCCAGCCTGCTCGGCCGGAACGTGGCCGACCAGCTGGTGGCCCGTGGCGACACCGTTACCTGTTTCCAGCGGTCGCCCAGCGCCAGCACGGCGACCGACGTGCTCGGCGACATCCGGGACCGGGACGCCGTCCTGGCCGTGTCCATCGGCCAGGACGCCGTCGTGCACCTGGCCGCCCTGGTCGCCCCCCGGCCCGCGTGGTCCGACGCGTATGCCGTCAACGTGACCGGCACGGAGCACGTGCTCGACGCCGCCGGCCGGATCGGTCGCCTGCTCCACGTCTCGTCCCCCTCGGTTGCGTTCCACGACGCGCCGACGGTCGGCGCCGGGGCGGAGCCCGCCCGTTATTCGGGTGGCGACGCGTACACCCGTTCGAAAGCCATCGCCGAGCGGCTGGTCCTCGACCGGACGGCCGTCCCGACCGTCGTCGTCCGGCCCCATCTGGTCTGGGGGCCCGGCGACACCCAGCTCATCGGTCGGATCGTGGACCGCGCCCGCCAGGGTCGGCTGGCCCTGCCCGACCACGGCCGGGCCCTGGTCGACACCACCTACGTGGACGATGCCGCCGCCGCCATCGTGGCCGGCCTCGATCGGACCGCCGACTCCGAGGAGGCCCGGGGACGGGCCTGGGTCGTCACCGGAGGATCCCCTCGGCCACTGGTCGAGCTGGTCGAGGGGATCCTCCAGGCGGCCGGGCTCGACCCATCGGTGCGCTCGGTTCCGGCCCCGTTGGCTGCACTGGCCGGTCGGGCGTTCGACCGTTGGTGGCGGGGCAATGAGCCGCCGTTGACCCACTTCGCCGCCCGCCAACTCTCGGTGGCCCACTGGTTCGACCAGGCCGACACCCGACGGGTGTTGCAGTGGGTTCCCCGGATCGGGGTCGACGAGGGCTTGGCGCGATTGGCCGCCTGGTTCCGCGCCGCTTGAGGGGACGACCGGTGGCCGGTGGCGGGTGGCCGTTCCAATGGCCGCCGGAGGGTCCTACCGGCTCACCCCTCCCGGTCCGGTCACCCAGGGATCACAGGATGTGCCCGCTCCGCAACCATGGGTGTCGGACCGAACGGAGCGGACCGACCCCCGTGCCGGCGGTCAGGCGCCGAGCGCCGCCGCCACCACGGCTCCGGCCTGGTCCACCTCCAGCAGGAAGCCGTCATGGCCGAACTCGGACTCGATCTTCGTGCAGGTGCGGTGCCCGGGAAGCAGGCGGGCCAGCTCCTGTTGGAGGGCCAAGGGGTAGAGGCGGTCGGAGTCGATGCCGGCCACCTGCACCCGCGCCGTCACCCGGGCCAGGGCGGCGGCGACCCCGCCCCGCCCCCGGCCCACGTCGTGGCTGTTCATGGCCTCGCTCAGGACCACATACGAGTTGGGGTCGAACCGGCGCACGAGCTTGTCGCCCTGGTGGCCGAGGTAGGACTCGACGGCGAACCGCCCGCCGGACAGTGGGTCCTCCTCGCCCTGGGGACGGCGCCCGAACCTACGGTCGAACTCGGCCTCGGTGCGGTAGGTGATCTGGCCGATCTCCCGGGCCAGATCCATACCGCCCATCGGGGTCCGGTCGGTCCCGTAGTAGTCGCCGCCCAAGAAGTCGGGATCGAGCCGGATCGTCCGGCACTGGATCGAGCACAGGGCGATCTGCTCGGCGGTGGCCGACGCGCCGACGGCCAGCACCGCCGCCCGTTCCACCCGGTCCGGGTGGCCGATGCACCACTCGAGCACCCGCATGCCTCCCATCGACCCGCCGACCACACCGGCCCAACGGTCGATGCCGAGGTGGTCGCCGAGGAGCGTCTCGGCGGTGACCTGGTCCCGGATCGTCAGCTTCGGGAACCGTGATCCCCACGGGGTGCCGTCCGGTGCGGCGGACGACGGACCGGTCGTTCCCTGGCAGCCGCCCAGCACGTTGGGGCAGACCACGAACCAGCGGTCGGTGTCGACCGCGCGGCCCGGTCCGATCAACGGTTCCCACCATCCCGGCTCCGGGTGACCCGGGCCGGCTGGCCCCGCCGCATGGCTGTCGCCGGTGAGGGCATGGAGGACGAGCACAGCGTTCGACCGCGACCCGTTCAGGGTCCCCCACGTCTCGTAGGCGACGGTCACGTCGGGCAACGTGACGCCGAACTCCAAGCGGAGCCCGGCGGCATCGGGAGTGGTCAGCCGGACGAACCGGCGGCTTCCCGGATCGTCGCCGGGCTGCCAGGACCGCGCTTCGAGAGCGTCCGTCACGCCCCCTTGGCGGCGGTGAACCCGAGCTCGAGGTCGGCCAGAATGTCCTCGACCGACTCGATGCCGATGCACAGGCGGACCAGATCCGGGGTCACCCCGGTCGACACCTGCTCGGCCTCGGTCAGCTGCGAGTGGGTCGTCGACGCCGGATGGATGGCCAGGCTACGGACGTCGCCCACGTTGGCCAGGTGGCTGAACAGCTCCAGGCCCTCGATGAAGCGGCGGCCGGCGTCGGCCCCACCCTCGATGCCGAAGGCCAGGATGGCTCCCCCACCACGCGGCAGGTACTGCTCCTGGCGGGCGTGCCAGGGGCTGGAGGCCAGACCCGGGTAGGCGACCCAGGTCACCTCGTCACGGGCCTCGAGCCAGGTCGCCACTGCGGCGGCATTCTGGACGTGGCGCTCCATGCGGAGGCTGAGGGTCTCGACGCCCTGGATGAAGAGGAACGAGTTGAACGGGGTGGTGGCGGCGCCGAGGTCCCGCAGGTACTGGAGCCGGGCCTTGAGGACGAAGCGCGCCGGGAACAGGGGTTCGGGGAGGTCCCCGAATACCAGGCCGTGGTAGCTCGGGTCGGGCTCGGTGAAGCCCGGGAAGCGGCCGCTGCCCTCGTAGTCGAAGGTGCCGCCGTCCACGATCACGCCGCCGATCGAGGTGCCGTGGCCGCCGATGAACTTGGTCGCCGAATGCACGACGATGTCGGCGCCGTGGGCCAGCGGGTTGCACAGGTAGGGGGTGGCCAGGGTGTTGTCGATGACCAACGGGATCTTGTGCTCGTGGGCGATGCCCGACACGCCGGCGAAGTCGAGGACGTCGCCTTTGGGGTTGCCGAGCGTCTCGGCGTAGAACGCCTTGGTGTTGGGCCGGATGGCCGCCCGCCAGGCGTCGAGGTTGTCCGGGGCGTCGACGAAGGTGACCTCCACTCCCAGCTTGGGCAGGGTGTAGTGGAACAGGTTGTAGGTCCCGCCGTAGAGCGAGGCCGAGGAGACCACGTGCCCACCGTTCTCGGCCAGGTTGAGCAGCGTGATCGACTCGGCGGCCTGGCCGCTCGACACGGCCAGGGCGGCCACCCCGCCCTCCAAGGCAGCAATGCGCTCCTCGAACACGGCCTGGGTCGGATTCATGATCCGGGTGTATATGTTGCCGAGTTCGGACAGGCCGAAGAGGGCGGCGGCGTGGGCGGTGTCCCGGAAGGTGTAGCTGGTCGTCTGGTAGATCGGGGTGGCCCGGGCCCCGGTGGTCGGATCGGGCGCGGCCCCCGAGTGGATCTGACGGGTCTCGAATCCCCAGTCGGACATGGTGTGTCTCCTTCGCTGATGGACGGGACGCGGTGCGCGGTGCGTCCGTCCGGACAGCGCCGCACCGCAGTGCGCACTGATCCTTCCAAAAGTCGACCAAGTTGGTCAACTACGGCGGGAACCCCGTCCGTGGCGCCGGCTGCGGCCCGCGGCCGGGTGGGTGCGCCAGATGCTCGGGTTCAGACCGTCTTGCCCCCGGAGCACCAGGCGTTGTCCGGGACCCCTACGCACGGGTCCTGCATAGTCGGCAGGCCCTTGGGCAGCGGGTGCATGACTACCCCGGTGCTCTTCGGGTACACCATGTCCGAACCGCACGGCGTCGACCCGAAGGCGCACAGGACCTGGGCCAGGAGCGGCCCGCCCGTGTTGCTCGAGGTCGTGGTCACGCCGCACGTCGGCTGGGTCTTCTCCAGGTCGGCCGGCGTCGATCCGTTGGGCGCGGTGTTTCCCGCGTAGCAGTTCGAGGGCTGCCCGGCGTTGAGGGTGATCTGCCCGTAGTCACCGTTCGACGGGTTCGCGAAGGAGCCGTTGTGGGTGAACGTGTTGTTGAGCAGGGCGTTGTTCATCGGGTCGTAGACGCACCCGAAGGCCCCATTTTCGACCCCGCCGGTGCCGCTGCACGACTGGTTGTACTCGGGAGTGCTCGAATCGGGGAACGGAACCATCAGGAAGCCCCAGGCGTTGTTGTTGGCGAAGGTGTTGTCCATCACCGTGTCGTTGCGCCCACCGGACAGCGTCATGCCGGTGCCCACCGGGGCGTTGCCGGCATTGCCCGAACCGGGGGTGTTCGGGTTGTTGTTGTCGTGGAACGTGTTATGCAACAGGACCCAGCACGAGTGGGTGTGGGTGATCGGGCTGATCCCTTTGTTCGGACAGGCACCGTTCTGGGGTGCGGGCGGGTCGCCGGCGATCTGGGTGTTGGTGTCGAAGCCGTCCCTGTTGTTGTCGAACTGGGAGTTCTCGATCACGATCGCCCCACCCGAGTTGGTGCCCGAGTAGCCGAGTGCGCTGTACTCCATCCAGGCGTGGTTGATCGTGATCCCGCACACCTGCTGGCAGGCTCCTACGTAGGTGCCGGAGTCGTTCATGTTGCTGCCGTAGATCTGGTTCCAGCTAGCCGGGCCCGAGGCGTCCTGGGAGAAGATCCCGTAAGTGGCCGCCGTGGCATTGCCGCCGAAGTAGGTGGACGTCGCCGTCAGGTAGCTGCCGGTGTAGCCGTGGAGGCCGATCTGGGCGCTGTCGGCTCCGCCGTTCCACCAGACGCCGTTACCGGACGCTCCCGATCCTCCGAGGAAGTTGCACGTCGTCAGGTTGTCGATGCTGACGTTGTTGGCCTTCCAGACCACGACGCCGTTGCGTCCGACGGCCTTGCCGTTCGAGCCGACCGCCCCGTAGGTCTGGTCGGCGGCCGCCGCGCTGCACTGCGGGGCGCCCGGCTTGGTCCCGTCGACGACCACTCCGGAGCGGTCCATGCCGCGCAGGTGGAGGTCGGGGGTCGAGATCATGACCCCGGCGTTGTCGCCGTGGGCCGGGTCCGTCGGCTGGGAGCTGTCCGCCGTCTCGTGGTAGTCGCCGGGAGCGACCAGGATCCAGTCGCCCGACTTGGCGGCATTCACCGCCGATTGGATGGTGGTGTACTGACCGGCGTGCCCGTGGAACGTCCCCACCAGGAGGACCTTCCCGCTGGGCGCCGCCGTCGTCGAACTCGAGGTCGACGACGAGCTGCAGGCGGCCAGTAGTCCGGCGCCCATCACGCAGGTGGCCAGCGCCACCCCGGGGCGCCGGAGGCGACCCCCCCTGAACCGCTTCCGGACCTGGCCCATGCCGCTTCCACCCATCGGGGGACTCCTTGACTCGCACGCCTCCCCTCCGGGCCTCCCCGGACGGCGTGACGGGCCGAGGATAACAGCGCCACACCCGGCACCCGGGGGCCCGAACGGCGGGCCCGGATCCAGGGCCGGCAGCCGAATGGCAACCGAACTGCGGCCGGCGCCCGGGGGCCCGGATGGCCGCCACAGGCGGTGCACTATCATTCCTGCCAGCGATTCTGAGACCTGGGGCCACGGCCGACAGAGGGGCTCGGACGCACACGGAGGGGCCGGACGGCCCGTTCCGGTGAGCACCGTCCTCCTCGGAGCCGGTACGACGAAGGAGCCACCATGTCGAACGAGACACGTACCCACGACTTCAAGGTCGCCGACCTCTCCTTGGCCGAGTTCGGCCGCAAGGAGATCGTGCTCGCCGAGCACGAGATGCCCGGACTCATGTCCATGCGCGAGGAGTTCGGCGCCGCCCAGCCCCTCAAGGGTGCCCGCATCACGGG
>Ga0075522_10003384_pt1 | contig 11664 bp, 14 predicted proteins | sample NGEPerA_FD_74796 | JGI IMG/M metagenome (GOLD analysis project Ga0075522, IMG submission 74796) | Arctic peat soil microbial communities from the Barrow Environmental Observatory site, Barrow, Alaska, USA - NGEE PermafrostL2-A | ecosystem: Environmental > Terrestrial > Soil > Wetlands > Peat ... | reverse complement strand
CTCGACGACAGTCCGGGCACCAAGTCGCGCCGAAAACGGTGACCTTGTCTTTCGCGAGTTCCATCGAGCTCCTCTGTAGCGAAAATGTCTGGCCGCTCAAGCTTGAGTGGTCACTTTAGTGGTCGTCGACGGGTTAGAACCACGAGACCTCGCGCAGTCTTGTTGACGCCACGTGGCCTAGCGTCACTGCTATGCGAGGGGCCACGACTCTAAGTCAAACACTGGCGATTCTCTTCGCGCTCCTTACGGCGCTGGCTAACGCGCTCGCCCTCACCACGCAACACATCGCGAGCACTCGAAAGGCGGATCATTCGTCTACTTGGCAGTTGACGCTTTTCTTGCTTCGCCAACCTCTCTGGCTGCTCGGCTGGGTCGCCCTAGTTGGATCGCTGGTGTTTCAAGCACTCGCCCTGCACTTTGGACCGATATCCGAAGTTCAGCCACTGCTCGTGAGTGAACTCATCATTGCGCTGCTTCTTCGCCGTCTTTGGATTCACCAACGCATTCGCCGACTCGCGTGGTTGAGTGCGGGCCTAACCGTCATTGGCTTGAGCGTGTTCCTCTTCGCGAGTTCGCCGAGCGGCCCCGCCCACGTGTCCGGCACCTCTTCGTGGGTCGTCCCCGTCCTCGTCTGCGTAGGCGTCACGATGGCTCTCGTTCTCTTTGCTCGGAGCGGATCGCCGAGCCGCCGCGCGGGTCTTTTTGCGGCGGCGACGGGAGTGACGTGGGCCCTTGAGGCCACGTTCATCAAAGCGACGACCGACACCATCTCGTCCTCGGGATTCGTTGGCGCGCTGGCGCGCTGGCCGCTCTACGCCTTCATCGTCGGTGGCGTGGTGGGACTGCTCTGCGAACAAGCGGCCCTTCACGTCGGTCCCCTGAAGGTGTCCCAACCCTTCATCGTCATCGTTGATCCCATCGTGAGCGTCGCGCTCGGCGTCTGGCTCTACAGCGAAAAACTACGCAGCGGCGCCGTGCACCTGGGTATCGCCGGGCTCGGCTTTCTCGCCATGTGCGTAGGCGTCGTCGCGCTCACCCAGAGCGCCCCTTCGACAATGAAGGCGGAAATTCATCGGCTATGACTAATCTGGAACCCTCTATCCGCGTCGTACGCTCAATGAAAGCGCGCGTGACCCGCGACGTCGCGCTGAGTCAGATTACCTTCGCCTTTTTCATTGCGGTCTGCGTGGCTCTACACCCCGGCGTAGTCATAAGGACCAACGAAGGCGGGATGAGCAACTACGGCGTGCACTTAAAAACCGTGGTCCCGTACACCTTGGCGCTGGTACTCGCCTCGGCGCTGTCCTATCGCGCCACGCGATTTCTTCAGAGGGCGCGAATCGAGACGAGGCACTTTGATTTCCTACTTCGCATCTACAGCGCGTTGATTTTGCTCACCTTATTGACCACCTACGGCTACACCCTCAGTACCGCGCAAAAGGATCTCCACGTCGTCGTCGGCGTCGTCGTCGCCGTATTTGAGTTAGTGGCGTCACTCTGGATGTATCGCACCATACGTTCTCTGCATCTGGTGTTCGCCATTACGCTGATTGGCTTCGTCCTGGCCGCGTTGACGTTTTTCGGCGCACTGCACGTGTTGTTTCTCACGCAGGTGCTTGTCGGAGGCGCCTTCGCGATTTTACTCGTGAGAACGAGTCGACTGTTGGGGTAGGCAACCCGGCGGGGAACGAGATCCGCGCCACGCTACGTCGAGGATCTAGGCGTAAACAGATCAAGGGTCCTGGGGTGGGCGTCTCGAAACTGGGTCCGAGCCCAAGGCTTGAAGAGTCCATCCGTCTGGTGGTTGATACTTACGTGACACTGGCGTTCTCGCCGGCGTCAGCGAGCGCCTTGGCTGCTCGACGGGTGGTTTGGAGATGCAGGCATTGGCTGTCTGCCCACTCACGAAGATTCATCACCGGTCACCATTACATTGCAGTGTGACATCAGGTGCAACCCATCTCATCGTCCGCTTCAGACCCGGCCCAGTGCGACGTGCGCGGTGTTTCAAGTACACGTCACCGCTTCACCACGATTCTGCGCCACTTCTGGCCACCGTCGGACGTGACCAGGAGTTGATCCTGAGAGCCCACGACAACGACGTCCGCTGACCTATCGAAGAAAAGTAACGCCCGGGACGAAACGAGACCACCGTGTACGAGAAGTAGCGAGGCGGATATCGTGCGTCACCGACAACCATATGTTCAGCGCGCGAGTGTTCTTTACAACGACGTTAACTATTGAGGTCGAACGTAAGGATCTCTTCTCGTTGACCACGAGCGTCCGAATTCCCGCCTGTCGTTCGTAAGAGGCGAAAACGCCCGCGGAGACCTAGCGGTAAGGTCGACAGATGAGCGTGCTGCGGTCATCAACCGACCTTGGTTTTAAGGCACTGAACCTGTTCCACCGTTCGATTGTCCGAGTCAGCGGTGGACGGATCGGCACGTCCGCCTTTGGCATGCCCGTCATTACCGTGCACACCGTCGGAAGAACGTCGGGCAACGCCCACTCGACCATGCTCACGGTGCCCGTCATGGACAGCGATCGAATCGTCCTCGTCGCGTCCAAGGGAGGAGACGATCGAGACCCCGATTGGTTTCGAAACCTCATGGCCCATCCGAACGCCGAGTTGACGATGGGGGACAAGCGACGACTCGTGCGGGCACGACTGGCGACTGAAGAGGAAAGGGTTGAGTTGTGGCCCCGAGTGATAGCGACCTATAAAGCTTACGGAAGCTACCGCAAACGCACCAAGCGCGAAATACCACTGGTTATCTGCGAGCCGCGCTGATTCTTGGGTTCGTGCCCCCGGCAGTGCCCCCGGCAGTGCCCCCGGCAGGATTCGAACCTGCGCTCACGGTTTAGGAAACCGATGCTCTATCCCCTGAGCTACGGGAGCGAGACTTCCGCGTGAAGCTTCACGCGTAAATCGTCCCTAAGCCTACGGCGTATGCAATCGCCCAGAGCCTCAATCCAATGACAATGCCTTGCCGACGCGATACCCGAGCGCCTGAAGACTTAGGTAGTCGTCCAGTGAAACGTCGCCAATGACCTGTTCACGATGTTCGAGCGGTGCAATTAAGACATATCCCTCGACCGATGAGGTTCGTGACCTTCACGAGCGTGAACTACGCCAAGCCCTTGGGCCCACCGGCCACTTTCACCGTGATCGAGTCCTTAATCCCGGTCCCCGCGGCGAAGAGCGGAACGGCGAACAGCGCGGTGCCGTTCTCGTCCAACTTCGGCGCTCGAGTTTCGTAATCCAGGACCGGTTCAGCGGGTCCGGCCGCCGCAAACTTCACGGTTCCGGTGTCAACGGGCAGTCTCATGGTGCTCCTTAGCAGAGGAGCGATGAACTGGCGCAACCACTCGACATCGTCATTAGAGCGTTGAACCTATCGCATCAAAGACAGACTTTCATCTCGTTAGCCCATCCGCAAAACATGGATTCACCCGCGCCTCATCCGACGGTGCGGCCAAGATGAACAGCTAGTTCAATCGACGTTGCGTGCTACTGGCCGTGGTGCCTCATTCGCCGACGAGATGCTTCTTCGATTCCTTCTTAGCGTGCTTCTCGTTACGCTTTTCCTTCAGCGACTTACCGACCTTCTTGGCATTATGCTGATTCGGTGATTTCTCGGCCATTGTGACTCCTCTAGTGGGCGACGTCATCGTTGGCGACGTCGAGATCACACTCTGAGAGCGACTACCGATGAGGTCGTTTGACTTCAAGGGGCAACTCTCCCATTTGGGATCTCATCATCGACTTTAACCACTACCCACCACTGTGAGGTCCCTTAGGCGTGATTCAGACGATTCCCGGTCCGCGTTGGCGATGCCTCAACTAGCAATGCGATCAACCTTCAATTCGCAATTCGAACGGTGCGCCATCGGAGTTTTCAAATTGCCTAACCCCGACGACGCCAGAACCGAGTTCATGTAGCCAATTTTGTAGCCTAAGTCCCAGATTCGCAACCGTTGGGAGTGCCACTGCGACATGCCAAGGAGTTGACGAGCGTCAAATTGTCACGTCCATAGCCTACGAACCCTCAAAGATGCTGTGCACGTTACGCCGGAATGATATTTGAGACCTTAATTTGGGCGGCTAATCATCATCGCCATGTCTGACGAGTCAACCACCCGAAATGAATTTACGAAGTGTGCAAGTATTCCCGGAGCGCACGCCGTACCAACTCTGAATCACTGGCGCCCGCGGAGCTGGCCCGAACCTCAGCTTCCTTACGAAGGGCACGGTCCAGACGAAGAGATCCCACGACCTTGGCGGCATCGCCGAGTGGTGGACGTCCCCGACCACGACGGGCTCCCTTGAGTTGACCTGGCTCGTAGCCTCGTTCAGCTTCTTCAACGAAGGCGGCAATCGTCTCATCGGTGATTGGCTCGCCAGTTTTCTTGTATCCATACACTCGCTTAGTCATTCCTATGCACCCCCAGGCCCTGGGACACCACCGACCGCAACGTCAACTGAAAACGGAGTGAAGGATCCGCCACTGATCGGAAGTTTGACCATCCCTACCGCAATGGCTGAACAATTGGCGGCGGTGAGATCAAAGACGCTGAGGCGTTACCGTAAGGTCCCGATTCGTCGGAAAGTTCACGATCGTTGGGTTGAACGTCACTTAGAGACTTCGACCGTCTCGCCCCGGCCGTCACTTCGTGGATCCGACTCGGCGACGAGTGTGCCGTCGTTGAGGACCGCGACCACTTGAGCGTGACCGGTGGCCTCGTCATGACGGGGCAGGTCAACGACCGGCAGTCTCGCGCGGATGCTTTGTCGCGCCGAGTCCTCGACCGGAGACTCCACGTACGCAAGCTCATTGACCTGGTCGACCTCGAGACCCCCGACAATCCATCGTGGCGCCGACACGGCCTCACGCGGCGTCTGTCCCGCGAAGAGCCTGAGGAGAACCTGCGCGAGGATCTGCGGTTGTGCCTTGCCGCCCATCGTGCCCACGACCCAGGCAAGTCTCGGGCCACTGGTGACCATCACGGGCATCAAGGTGTGGGCTGGTCGACGACCGGGCGCGAGTTGATTCGCCGATTCCGGCGACAACGAGAAGAAGCTGCCGCGGTTATGCATGACGAATCCCGTCGCGGGCTCGAGAATGGCGGCACCAAACGCGTGAAAGACGCTTTGGATCAGACACACCGCGCGCCCTTCACTGTCGGCGGTCACCACGGCAACGGTGTCCCCCTTCGGCCGACCCGACCCGAGTGGGAGATCCGTCGCCAGTAACTCGCTGAGCTGAAGGGCGTCACGGGCAAGATCCCGGAGGCGATCGCTCAAGAGTAAATCGGCTACGCAAGGCTTCATGGACTCTGGGTCAGTGAGAAAGCGTTCCCGATCGGTCGTCGCGAGGCGGAACAAGTCACTGAGGACCCCCGCGTCGCGGCCGAGCGGCTCACAGTCGGGGCCGAGGGTCTCGAGCGCGCCCAGGATTTCGAGGAGCAGGAAGCCCTGGCTGTTAGGGCCGCTCGTCCACACGTCCCACGGTCCGATGTTTTTTCCTAGCGGTTCTTCGAGGCGTGGAGAGAACTGAGCCAGGTCGTCGATGTCGAGTTGACCGCCGAGTGCGGCGAGTCCGCTGACGAGAGTCCGGCCCAGTTCGCCGCCGTAGAGAGTGGAGGGTCCGCCCTCGGCCAGCGTTCGTAAACTGCGCGCGAGCACTGGCTGAACTAGTTGGTCACCCGTGCGCAGTGGCTCTCCACCCGGAGCCAAGAGAGCGGCGAGGCCGGGATCTTGGAGCACGAGAGGATACTGCTCTTTTATCGCCGCGCCCAAACTAGGGGCCACCGGCGCCCCGTTTACCGCGAGATCGTGGGCCGCCGAGAGATGTTCTGACCAGGCGCGTGACGCACCGAGGTCGTGAATCGCGGACAACCCCGCTATTGCTCCAGGGATGGTGATCGTGTCGACTCCCGTCACCGGCATCGTGTCTCCGTAGCGAGAGCGAAATTGCGCGAGATCGACGTGCCGGCTGGCCGAACCGGAAGAGTTGACGTTGGTGATCGAACCGTCTGGTTGTCGGACGAGTGCAATGAGGTCACCGCCGAGAGCCGTGTTGTGGGGATACACGACCGTGAGGACGAACGCCGCCGTCAAGGCGGCGTCGATGGCGTTACCGCCTCTTCGCACGACGTCGGCCGCGGCTTCAGTGGCGAGCGTGTGTGGTGTGGCGACGGCGCAGTGCCGACGCGCTGACGCGCTTGAAACCTTCGTCACGGGCGTCACAGAACCTTGGAGAGAAACGCTTTGGTACGAGCCTGCGTCGGATTGTCGAAAACCTGCTGAGGGACGCCGATTTCTACGATCTGACCATCATCGAACATGGCGACGCGGTCGGCGACCTCACGAGCGAAGCCAATCTCGTGACTCACGATGATCATCGTCATGCCATCGTTGGCGAGATCACGAATCACGGTGAGGACCTCCCCGATCACCTCCGGGTCAAGGGCACTCGTGGGCTCGTCGAAGAGCATAAGGGCCGGGCTCATTGCCAGCGATCGGGCGATGGCGACTCGTTGCTTTTGACCCCCCGAGAGTTGGGCCGGGTAGGCATCCATCTTGTTACTCAACCCGACCTTGGTCAGTTGATCAACTGCCAGGGTACGGGCCTTGTCTTTGGACATCTTTTGCACCTCGATCGGGCCGAGCATCACGTTCTCGAGAGCAGTGCGGTTGGGAAAGAGATTGAAGTGCTGAAATACGAAGCCAATCTCCGCCCTCTGTCTTGCTATCTCGCGAGCGGAGGCGTCAACGCGTCGTCCGCCGCGGTCCAGTTTGGAACCGATGAGGTGGCCGTTAACCCAGACCACACCCGAATTGGGCTTCTCAAAATGATTGATGCAGCGCAGGAAGGTCGTCTTGCCGGATCCCGATGGTCCCATCAATACCACCACTTCACCGCGCGTCACGTCAAGCGAAACGCTCTTCAGCACCTCCTGGGAGCCGAAGGATTTCCTTATCTCGGTGGCTTCTAGGATCAACGCCGCACCGTCACCATTCAATCTCGTTCCTGGGGGGTTTGACGAGGTCACTATGCCCTCCGGCTAAGCCCGAGGGTCCGCGAGTCCTGAAAGTGCTCTCGAAGGGCGGCGAGCATCGAACGATGGGTTGGCACGATGCCCCAACTTCGATCAATCTTGGCTTCTAGCCATGCCTGGATGAAAGTCCAGATGGTGGTCAGAGCGAGGTAGTAGAGAGCGGCGTCCAGAAATATCTCGAACGTGTGAAACGTACTTGAGCTGATCTCTTGAGTGATGAGGAACATTTCGGGAACCCCGATGACGCTGAGCACCGACGTGTTCTTCATCATGGCGTTGAAGTCGTTGCCGAGCGGCGGTATCACGAATCGCATGGCCTGAGGAACGACCACGTGGCGCATGGACTGCGCGGGCGTCATGCCGATTGAGAGCGCGGCCTCATTCTGGCCCACGTCAACTGCCGCGAGACCAGCCCGGATGATCTCGGACATGTACGCGCTCTCGTTCAGAGCCAAGGTCACGATGGCTGCTTGGACGCTTCCGATGAGGGTGACGCCGAGCAAAGTCATGTCCTGGAACCTGTAGATGTTCGTGGCGGCCAAGCCGTCGTAGACGATGACCAGTTGAACGAGCAAGGGTGTGCCGCGCAGTACCCACACGTAGAAGCCGGCCACGCCTCGCAGTATGCGAAGCGTGGACCGGCGCGCCAAGGCAACCACTAACCCAATGATCACAGCAAGTGCTTGGGATAAGACCGAGATATAAACGGTCCGCCCGAGCCCGCCAAGAAATCCGCTCGAGGGTCTCAGCAGTTCGTGCCAAAAGAAGGACGTGTTGAACGGGAGGGCGCTTATAAGCATCGCGGTAACTCTGATCTACGGCGTCGCTGGCCTAGTGTAACTCGTCCCTCTGAAGTCCCCATTGGGTCATGATCCGGTTGTACGTGCCGTTGGCCCTGATTTTGGCAAAAGCGTGATTGATCGCGCCAAGGAGTTTTGGATTACCCTTGTCGACGGCAATTCCCGTCAGAATCTTGCCGAACGGCTGGCCGGCAAACTTGAACGTGCCCGGCTGGGTCTTCATGTAATAGGCGGCAGTTTCAGACGTTGTTGTGTAGGCAGTCGAGAGCCCCGACAGCATATTCTGCAAGGCCTCGACGTCACTCGTGAAAAGGACCGCCTCGACGGCCGGCTTGCCCGCCGCGGTGCAGGTGTTACTCAGGGTTGCCAGTTCCGTTTGGGCGGTGGTGCCCGTCGTCGTGGAAACTTTCTGTCCGCACAGGCTGCTGTCGAGACCGGTGATCTTTCCAGGGTTGGCGGTGGGTACGGTGACCGACTCCGACGAGTACATGTAGGGCACGAAGTTGACGACCAACTTACGAGCCGGCTTGATGTAGAGCTGCGAAAGGATTGCGTCACAGTGGCGGGCCTGCAGGGCGGGGATGATGCCGCTGAATGCGGTCTGCTGCCACACCGGCTTCAAGCCCATTCTTGCTGCGATGGCGTTGCCGATCCCGATGTCCGAACCCATCGGCTTCTGAGACGCGTTGAGGGATTCGAGCGGCGGTGATGACATGTCGGAGCAGTACTGCAACTTCCCCGTCGAGACGATCGTTGGCGGCTTCAACGTGGACTTGCCGGTAGAAGCTGACGCACTCGCGCCGAAGGCGACGCCGAGGGGAATGACCATGGACACCGCAAGGGCAATCCGGGCCAACCGTCGGCGATTCCCTAGTTTTCCGCAGGTACTTGCAATCATGATTCCCCCCTAAATTAGGTCATCACCGCCAGGCCCACTTGGTCTGACCATCTGACCAACGCGACCGTAGCAGATGAGTAACATACATGCCACTCATCATGCCAGCGAGTTTCCGGTGCTTCCAGCGTTGGGTATGGACTGGGTCTCATCCGAGCGAGTTGAAAGGTCTCTATGTTCGCCGATTCTTCCGACTGGGTGGGCATTTACCGCTCCCAGCTCTCGGTGCCTGACAATCTCGCCGTAGAGCTTGAAAGATTGATTCATTCTGGATCGCTGCCCGTAGGGGGACGTATCCCGCCGGAGCGTGAACTAGCCAAGTTATGGGGACTGTCCCGATCTTCGGTCAGAGATGCGCTCAAGCAACTGGCACTTAGGGGTCTCATCGAGAGACGGCCCGGGCGAGGAACAATCGTCGTCGAGAACGTCAACCAACTCGGCGGCACGCTCGTAGATCTCCTCCATGACGGCAACCACGAACTTCTGCAGGTCATGGAGGTCAGAACGGTCATCGAACCCTCGGTCGCCGCCAGGGCGGCGCAGCGAGCGCGGCCCGTTGACCTCGAAGATCTCGCCCAACTCCTCCATGAGATGTCCGAGAAGGTGACCGCCAAGCGTCTCGCCGAGCTAGATCGAACCTTCCACCTCTCGATTGCCCGTGCAACGGGAAATCCATTGCTGGTCTCGCTACTGGAACGCGTCGGGGAAATCGTTGACCAATCGCCGCACGAGTTGCTCCAAAGTCGCAGTGAACACCTCGCGACTCTTAGCGAACACGCCGCTATCCTCCAGGCGCTGTGCGAAAGGGATTCCGAGGCCGCAGGGGCCGCAGCGCTGGCCCACTTGGAGTCCGTCCAGCAGCAAATCCTCAGCGGAGCGAAGACTCGATTGCCGAGTCCCCGTCGAAATTCGTCCAAACACTAGAGCCACAATTGTCAGCCACGGCGCAGTCCCGAATCCACGACCGCCGCCGTGGTGCGCGGGGACTTGATGAGCTCCTTGCCCATCGCCGAGGACCGCGTCAACGGGAGGTCCAAGAAACGCGCGGTGACCGCGTCGACGGTACCCTGGCCGGCAACGCACTTTCTTTGGCGGCAATGCGTGCGACGATCGACCGGATCCTTAGCGCGACGGCGTTCGCCGGAGTAATTGAGATGGCCACCCGATACACGGTCGACGTCGATCAGATCCTTGTTAACGTTGATCGGTCGTCGTCAACCACCCAACTCAGCGCGCGAGCAGAAAGCCTCGGGACCGCTGTCGGTTTGTTTGACATGGTGAAGTAGCCGGAGGGAATCTCACCCGACTCTCACAGAACCGGACATGACAGTCTCCCGTCATTCGGCTCCCACAGTTCAACTTCAGGTGCGTGCAACTAACGCCCAGTCAGCAAACAGCCTGGGCTCACGCTAGCGAACAGTGACTCACAATTGAGGGGTTCCACGGTTCCAAGAGCGACAGTTTGTCCACTGATTCAGGCAGTATCCCTGAAGTGGCGCAGACCGCTGAACCGCCGCAGTCGCAAGTTGGCGTGGCTGTGGACTTCTTCCGCTTCGCGTTGCAGGGAATCAGCGAAAGCGTCATGTCGTCACTGGCAATTCCCAGCACAGCCTCAGCACAACATTCGGCACGAATGGTCATGAATGGCTGGTAACTCCGAGGATAATTTGGGCCTTAATCAGCGCGACTTTTCCTAATAGAGTCAAGGATTCACGGTTATTTGGCGAAGTCAATCGGATCCTTCAGTTTGGTTTAGGAAACCGATGCTCTCTCCCCTGAGCTACGGGAGCGGCCAGTCTAGAAAACGGTTTTGAAAATCCACCGTCAAAATTGTACTCGTGCGTTTTGATCATCAAAAGAAGTGATGAGAGTATCGGTCCCGCTCGCTTTTAGGAACTGGACTTAAGAAGATCGTCGATGAGTCCTCGTACACGCTGTTCAATATCGTCACGAATCAGACGAACTTCGTCGATTCGCCGACCGGCCGGGTCACTCAACTCCCAGTCGAGATAGCGCTTGCCGGGGTACACGGGACAGGCGTCGCCACAACCCATCGTCACGACCACATCGGCACTGCGGCCCATTTCTTCGGTCAATGCGCGCGGCGACTCGTCGGAAATGTCGATTCCTCGTTCTTTCATCGCGCGAACGACTTCGGGATTGAGCGTCTCGCCAGGCGCGGAGCCCGCTGAGAACACGACAATGTCGTCGCCTCCGATCTCGCGAGCGAATGCCGCGGACATTTGGGACCTTCCGGCATTATGCACGCACAGGAAGAGGATTACCGGGCGCTTCTTCACGTTGCCTCTTTCTCATCGACGACGGAACCGTAAAAGCGGCGCTTCGCCCACAGCGACACGTAGACCAAGCCAACGAGCACGGGCACCTCGATGAGCGGACCAACCACCCCGGCCAGGGCTTCCCCGCTCGTGACCCCAAAGACACCGATGCAGACTGCGATGGCCAACTCGAAGTTGTTACCCGCCGCGGTGAAAGCCAGAGTCGCCGTGCGATCGTAAGGAAACCCGAGTGCTCGTCCAAGAGCGAACGACCCGAACCACATGATTGCGAAATAACACAACAGAGGTAGTGCAATGCGTGCAACGTCACCGGGGCGAGAGGTAATGGTGTGACCCTGGAGTGCGAAGAGAATAACGATGGTGTAAAGCAATCCGTAAAGCGCAAAGGGGCCGAGGCGCGGCAATAGTTTCGTCTCGTACCACTCTCGACCTCGTTTGCGTTCGCCCAGCCTGCGAGTCAGGTAACCGGCGACGAGCGGAATGCCGAGAAAGATCGCGACAGTCGCTGCGATTCGCCCGATCGACAGATGAAGACCCTGCGTTTCCAAACCGAGCCACCCTGGCAGTAACTTAAGATAGAAGTAGCCGAGCAGGGCGAAGGCCACGA
>Ga0075522_10003380_pt1 | contig 11674 bp, 14 predicted proteins | sample NGEPerA_FD_74796 | JGI IMG/M metagenome (GOLD analysis project Ga0075522, IMG submission 74796) | Arctic peat soil microbial communities from the Barrow Environmental Observatory site, Barrow, Alaska, USA - NGEE PermafrostL2-A | ecosystem: Environmental > Terrestrial > Soil > Wetlands > Peat ... | reverse complement strand
GTCGTTCATGGTCGAGAGTATAGAAGCGCTCGAGGTCGGTTCTGCTGTTTGGTAACACAGTGCTCAAGTCAATGCACTGTTCGCAGAACCATCGACTCTGCGAGACCAGCCCGCAATGCTGTTCCTGTACCCAACCTTTGCGATGACCACTGTGATGCGCGCACTTTCCCGTAATGGCCCATGAGGAGTTTGAGATGGCCAGATCCAAACCCGTCCCACTCACCGCACGCGAGCTCGCAAACGTGGAGCGAGCAAATGCGTCCGGACTGCGCCCAGTTGTGTTTGTCCATGGACTCTGGCTGCTAGCCAGCAGCTGGGACCCATGGCGGGAGATGTTCGAGGCGGCAGGATTCACAACCATTGCTCCCGGCTGGCCCGATGATCCCGAGACCGTTGAGGAAGGTCGTCGCAAGCCAGAACTGTTTGCGGGCAAGTCGGTTGGGGCGATCAGCGATCACTATGCCGACGTGATTGGCCGGCTCAAGATCAAGCCGGTCATCATTGGCCACTCGTTCGGCGGCTTGATCACGCAACGCCTTGCCGGCCAGGGACTAGGTGTGGTTTCGGTCCCGATCGATCCGGGCCCGTTCCGCGGCGTGCTCCCCTTGCCGTTGTCTGCCCTCAAGGCAGCCTTCCCAGTTATCGGCAACCCGGTCAATCGACGACGGTCCGTCATGCTCACGCCCGAACAGTTCAGGTACGCATTCACCAACGCCGTGAGCGAGCGCGAAGCTGCGGATCTCTACGCCAAGTTCCCTGTACCCGGATCCGGAATCCCGCTCTTCCAGGCCGCCTTCGCGAACGTGAATCCGAGAACAGAAGCGAAGGTCGACTCGACGACTCCTAGCCGCGGCCCGATGCTGCTGATCTCCGGTCAGAAAGACCACACGGTTCCGTGGGCTATCGCGAACGCGTCATTTAAGAAGCAACGACGAAACGTTGCGGCTACCGAGATCGTGGAAATGCCCGGGCGCGGGCACTCCCTGATCATCGACAGTGGTTGGCAGGAGGTTGCGGAGACTGCGTTGAGCTTTGTCAAAGCGAACGGCGGCTAGCTACCTCGTCAATCTGAAGTCACCGAACCCGGTGGGGTTGACGCGCGCAAACTCCACGGGCGCACCGTCGGACACCCTCCGGGCCGCCGAGATTCCTCCGTCGTCGGACACGACAAGGGCAGACGACGGCGCGTGACTCGCGCAGAACGCGATTGCCGATCGATGCCGTCCGCCGCCGAGTTGATCCGATAGCAATGTGTGGCCGGTACCGTCGGGCCCGTACTCGACCACCGCGATTGGCTCCTTCGGCAGATCGATGAACGTGCCGAAGCCGAGCACTTGTCCGTCGCCGGCAACCAGGAGTGCCCCGTCGACGCCCGCCAAGTTCCCAATCGAGAAACCCCAGGGCTGACAGTTCTCGTATTTCGGTATCGCATCGAGAAGCTCAGCCTGGACGTCGACCGGGTACCCGACGGTGAACCCGTCCGACAGCGTCGCGCCTGGGGCCACCGCCCACAGCGATCCGCCATGACCTTGTTCAGCGATGATCCGCGCCGCGCTGCCGATCAGCAGTCGCAGGCCCTTCGAGTCGAAGCACGTAGTGACCCAGTCGGCCGCCGCGTCGGCGCGCAATCCGGCGCGCGACAACAGACTCAGCTCGCCCCCACGCAGGGTTCCGAGCTGCATCGACGACCATGAGAACTCAAGTGTTGCCTGAGCCTTCGACACCACATGGAATGCGTGTGGCACAGCACCACGGAAGTGGAACACCCCGATGCCGACAATCGCCGGGTCGGGCAGGAAGTCCAGCGCCAGGAAGCTGGCCAGCAGTGTCTCGACCGCCGTGTGCTTGTACGCAACGCGAAACCGCGTGGGTCGCTGCTCCTCTGTCTCGATCGAAGCCCAAAAGAGCGGGTCGATGATCGATGCGATCTGGGCCTCGGTCGGGAGTGGCGCAGTCTTGACCGACTCGGCCAGCTTCTCGTCGGCGGACATCTCGTGATCGAGACTCGGGAAACCGATCGAGGCCGCGAACCCGCGAATCTCCACCATGAGTTCGGCGGCAATGGACGCTGCGCCGATCACACGGGTCACCCTAGGGCAATGTGGCACGATTTCGAATGTGAGTGACACATCGGCGCAGGCGCAGCAGCTTCGCGACCTCGCGGTGCTGCGTCGGGTCCGCGACCGGATGGACAGGGAATACGCGCAGCCGCTGGACGTCGAGGCGCTCGCGCGAGGTGCGCACATGTCCGCCGGGCACCTCAGCCGTGAGTTCCGACTCGCCTATGGCGAGTCGCCGTACGGCTACCTGATGACGCGGCGCATCGAGCGCGCGATGGCACTGCTGCGGCGTGGTGACCTTAGTGTCACCGAGGTTTGTTTCGCTGTGGGCTGTTCGTCGCTCGGTACGTTCAGTACCCGCTTCACCGAGCTGGTCGGCGTCCCGCCTAGTACTTATCGTCGCGAGGCCAAACGCGCCACGGCAGGGATGCCGTCGTGCGTGGTCAAGCAGGTCACTAGACCGGTCAGGAATCGAGAAGCACCCGTCGCGCAGCCGCACTTATCGTGATCACGCAGGTGGTCCACGGCGAAGGAGCGATCATGAACACGACCGAAGGAATCAAGACCGTGCTGCATCCGGTTTCTGATCTCGAAGCGGCCAAGGCGGTGTATACCGCGCTGCTCGGCATGCCGCCGACGAGCGATTCGCCGTACTACGTCGGCTACGAGGCCGAGGGCCAGCAGATCGGGCTGGTGCCGAACGCGGCCGCGCCCGGCATGACGTCGCCGGTCGCGTACTGGCACGTGCCGGACATCGAGGCAAAGCTGGCCGAGGTGACAGCGGCCGGCGCGAAGGTGAAGGAACCTCCGCGCGACGTTGCAGCTGGCCGTCTGGTTGCCACCTTCACCGACCTCGACGGCAACGTCCTCGGGCTGATTCAGGACCCGCAGTGACGGACGTCGACATCACCATCAACGCGAGCTTCCTCCCGCAGGACGACCCGGACGCCGCCGTTGCCTTCTACCGCGACACGCTCGGCTTCGAGGTCAGAAATGACGTCGGCTACGGCGGCCTGCGCTGGATCACGGTCGGCCCACCGGGCCAGCCAGGGACGTCGATCGTGCTGTACCCGCCGGGCGCAGACCCCGGCATCACCGCCGACGAGCGCCGCACGATCGCGGAGATGATGGCCAAGGGCACCTACGGCATCATCACGTTCGCGACCCACGACCTTGACCACACCTTCGCGAAGCTGCAGGCCGGTGGCGCCGAAGTTGTCCAGGAGCCGACCGAGCAGCCGTACGGTATCCGCGACTGCGCGTTCCGGGACCCCGCGGGGAACCTCATCCGCATCAACCAATTGCGCTGAAAGTGCACGCATCCGCGCCGACTGTGGATCGCGGCGATTTCGTGGCGCTCGTTGCGCGGGCGCGACAACTCGCAGCCTCGCCGTCCCGGCAGATTCTTGGACTTACGGGAGCTCCTGGTTCGGGCAAGTCGCGGCTGGCCGGCGAGCTCGTCGATGCCCTTGGTGACGACGCGGTGCTCGTGCCGATGGACGGCTTTCATCTCGCTGAAGCGGAGCTGAAACGCCTCGGCCGTCACGATCGCAAGGGCGCGCTCGACACCTTCGACGCCCATGGTTTCGTTGCCCTGCTGCGGCGATTGCGCGAATCGACCGAGCCCTTTGTGTATGCGCCGACGTTTCGCCGCGATCTCGAGGAGGCGATCGCCGGTGCAATCTGCATACCGCGGGATGTGCCGCTCGTCATCACCGAAGGCAACTACCTGCTAAGCCCGGACGGCGCGTGGTCGGCCGTTCGCGGACTGCTCGACGAGGTCTGGTACCTCGAACCCGACGACGACGACCGGTTGGATCGCCTGGTCAGCCGGCACATGGACTTCGGACGTGATCTCGACACCGCAAACGCGCGAGCCAGAGGCAACGATCAACGCAACGCGGAGTTGATCGCGGCGACCAAGATATGGGCTGACCTCGTCGTCGTCGGGAGCTAGACCAACTCGTTCGGGGGAACGTCCGGAGCGACGTAGCGTCCGCCGCGCAAAAGTGACGCGACTGCGGCGAGCAGCGAAAGCACGGCGGCCACCGCGAACACGACCACCAGGCCCTGATGGAATGGCGCCGATATCAGGTTTGGGAAGAACGTGCGGCCGATCAGATTCTGCTGATTCGCTGCGGGCAAGCTGGCGAGCGTACCGCTGGGCGCGAGTAAGTGCTGGATCGGATTCACTCCGAGAATCGCTGCAAACAAAGATGAAACGGGCGGCAAGCTAGCGACTTGATGCGCGACCGCGTGCGGCACGCCCTGCTGCTGCAAGCCGTTCGTCAACGTCTTCGGCAGGCTGCTCGCCAGGCCGATGATCATCAGCGAGAAGAACGCGCCGATACTCAACGCTGTCCCGGAATTCTGGAACGTCGACCGCATGCCCGAGGCGACGCCGCGCTGTCGCGCCGGGACGCTGCTCATGATTGCCGATGAGTTCGGTGCACCGAACATGCCCGAGCCGATGCCGTTGGCGGTGATCAACAAAGCGAACGCCCAGTACGGGAAGTCGATCGGCAGCACGATCAGCCCGACGAAGCTCCCGCCGAAAACTAACATGCCGGCAGTCGCGAACGCTCGCGCACCGAACCGATCGGATAGGAACCCGGCGACCGGCCCGGATACGAGAAAGCCGACGGTTAACGGCAGCAGGAAAACTCCTGCCCACAAGGGGGTATCGCTGTAGTCGTAGCCGTTCAGCGGCAGCCAGATGCCCTGCAACCAGATGATGAGCACGAACTGCAAACCGCCACGCGCAATGGACGCCGCGAGGCTGGCCGCGTTGCCAGCCGTGAACGCCCTGATCCGGAAGAGACTGAGCTGGAACATCGGGTCGCGCACAGATTTCTCGATTAGCGCGAAGGTTGCGAGGAGAATGAGCCCACCAATGAGCAAGCCGTACACGGCCGGACTCGTCCAGCCCATGGTGTGACCGTGGTACGGCTGGATGCCGTCGGTGATCGCAACCAAGACGGCGCCAAGGCCGAGGGCGAACGTGACGTTGCCCCACCAGTCGATGCGGCCGGGCTGCCGCTCACCGTTGTCGCGAAGCTTGCGGTAAGCCCACATCGTTCCGAAGACGCCGACCGGCACGTTGACCCAGAACACCGCCCGCCAGTCGAACGCCGCGAGCAGACCGCCAGCGGTCAGGCCGATGAACTGGCCAGCTAGTGCCGCGACCTGATTGATGCCAAGAGCGAGGCCACGCTGGTCGACCGGAAACGCGTCGGTCAAAATCGCAGCGGAGTTCGCTGTCAGCATCGAGCCGCCAATCGCCTGCGGCGCCCGCCACGCGATGAGCCACAGTGCACCGTGACCGCCGTGGGACGGATCGAAGGACAACAAGATGGACGACACCGTGAACACCACGAAGCCGGCGTTGTAGATCTTGACCCGGCCGAACATGTCGCCGAGACGACCAACGGTGACGACCAGGATCGCTTGGATGAGCCGGTACCCCATGATCATCCACAGCAGGTAGCTGACGTTGCCGGGTGCCAGCGGGTCTAGTCGAATGCCGCGAAAGATGGCTGGCAGTGCGATGAGCACGATCGATCCGTCGAGCGCGGACATGAACACGGCCAACGTCGTGTTCGACAACGCGATCCATTTGTAGCCGTTGTCTTTGCCGCGATCGCGCGCGGGCGTGAGTAGCCGTGGTTGCCGCTGCATCTAGAGGTTGTGCGCCAACCGCTCGATGAGCGGCGACGCTGTCATCAGCTGGCGGAGCTCCAGATTCGTGAACCCTGCTGAGAGCGCTTGCGCAAGTTGCTCGGTGCGCGCCGTGCGGAGGGCCCGCAACGCCGATGAACCCGCGTCCGTGATCGAGATCACCACCCGCCGTCCGTCCGTCGGGTCCGCGTGCCGCTCGACCAGGCCGCGCGCCTCGAGCGCGCCGAGTGTCGCCCCCATCGACTGCGGGCTGATCTGCTCGACCTTGGCCAGCGCGCCCGGGGTGCTCGGTCCTCCACGCTCGAGGAGCGCAAGGGCTGAAGTCTCGGGCAGCGTCAGGTCGCCTTCGCTGTCGACTTGCGACTGGCGCAACTGTCGCCGCAACAGCCTGATGCTGAGCTGCAGCGCGGCCGCGACCTGCTCGACGTCCGGCTCATCCGACCGCATGTCCCGAACCTAAAGTACTAAGTCCAGGCTTACAAGGCTGGGCTTACTAGTGGCCGTTGCCAGCGCGACGCCGCAAGTTGGCACAACCAACCTTCGCCATCCGGAGGTATATCGTGGGCACGGACTGCCGATACATGGACAAATGGCATCCGCACCCCCCGGCCCCACAGTTGAACCTCCACCTCCGCAGCTCGACGGACGGTCGCCGTGTGTGGTTGCATGGCCGTCATGATGCGAATGCCCCTGTTGCTTGACCCGTTCTGGGTCGGCCGTCGCGCGCATCACTTTGACCAGCGCTGTCGGTGACCTCGGACAGCTGGTGAACCCGGAGTTGTCGAACCGGTAGCAGAGCACCTTCGTGTATTCACGCGACCCCCTTCCGTTTAGCCCGGTCCATACCTATGCCTGCCTAATTGCCCGAGAGGATTCCCATGAGCGAGGCCTGGAGTTTCGAGACCAAGCAGATTCACGCCGGCCAGCATCCCGATGAGGCGACCAGCGCGCGGGCGCTGCCGATCTATCAAACGACCTCGTACACCTTCAAGAACACCGACCACGCGGCGGCGCTGTTCGGCCTCGCGGAGTTCGGCAACATCTACACGCGCATCATGAACCCGACGCAAGCCGTCGTGGAAGAGCGCGTCGCGGCGCTCGAGGGTGGCGTCGCCGCACTCCTGGTCGCGAGTGGCCAATCGGCAGAGACACTGGCAATCCTGAACATTGCGAGCGCCGGAGACCACATCGTCTCTAGCCCAAGTCTGTACGGCGGTACGTACAACCTCTTCCACTACACGTTTCCGAAGCTCGGTATCGAGGTCTCGTTCGTCGAGAATCCTGATGACCCGCAGTCGTGGCGCGATGCGGTTCGGCCGAACACGAAGGCCTTCTTCGGTGAGTCCCTCGCCAACCCGAAGAGCGACTTCCTCGACATCGAGACCGTCGCGGCGATCGCGCACGAGAACGGGGTGCCGCTGATCATCGACAACACGGTGCCCACGCCGTATCTACTGCGGCCCTTCGAGTGGGGCGCCGACATCGTTGTGCACTCAGCAACGAAGTACCTCGGCGGACACGGGACAGCGATCGCGGGCATCATCGTCGACGGTGGTCGCTTCGACTGGGCAGCGCACGCCGACAAGTTCCCGGGCTTGACGACGCCTGACCCGAGCTACCACGGAGTCGTCTACACCGAGGCCGTCGGCAACCTCGCTTACATCATCAAGGCGCGCGTGCAACTGCTGCGCGACCTGGGTCCGGCAATCGCGCCGTTCAATGCCTTCCTCATCGCCCAAGGCCTGGAGACGCTGTCGCTGCGCATCGAGCGACACGTTGCCAACGCGACGAAGGTCGCCCAGTGGCTCGAGCAGCGCGACGAGGTCGAGAAGGTCATCTACGCCGGGCTGCCCTCGTCGCCGTGGTACGAGCTCGGGCAGAAGTACTCACCCCGTGGCGCGGGTGCGATCGTGTCGTTCGAGATCAAGGGCGGCCTTGAGGCAGGTAAGAGGTTCGTCAACGCACTTGAACTGCACAGTCACGTGGCCAACATCGGCGACGTCCGGTCTCTGGTCATCCACCCGGCGTCCACGACGCATTCGCAGCTGTCTCCGGAGGAGCAGTTGTCGACCGGCGTCACCCCAGGCTTGGTACGGCTCGCGGTCGGTATCGAAGGGATCGACGACATCCTCGCTGACCTCGACCTCGGCTTCCGTGCGGCCAAGGAGGTGTGAGCTCGGTGTCAGACGGCGGTGATCTCATCCCCGCGTCGGGGGGTTGGCGCGAGGGAGATCACCCAGGGGAGCGGCGGTTCGCCGAGCTCGGGTCATTCGACCTCGAGCTCGGCGGGCACCTGCCCGACGTGCGCGTTGCGTACGAGACGTGGGGCGAGCTGAACGCCGATGCCTCGAACGCGGTGCTTGTTCTGCATGCTCTGACGGGCGACTCGCACGTGGTCGGCCCAGCCGGACCCGGCCACGCCACCGCAGGCTGGTGGGATGGCCTCATCGGCCCTGACGCACACATCGACAGCCGCAAATGGTTCGTGGTCGCGCCGAACGTGCTCGGCGGATGCCAGGGCAGCACCGGGCCTTCATCGCTGCGCGACGGGAATCGCCCGTGGGCGTCGGTCTTTCCGCGCATCACGGTGCGCGATCAAGTGGCCGTTGAGGCGGCACTCGCTGATCACGTTGGCATCGCGACGTGGGCATCGTTGGTCGGCGGCTCGATGGGCGCGATGCGGGTGCTCGAATGGCTTGTCGGATACCCCAGCCGCACGTCGTCCGCCCTGGTTCTTGCTGTCGGCGCGACTGCAACCGGCGACCAGATCGGCACGCAGAGCGCACAACTGCGTGCCATCACGAGTGATCCGTGCTGGCGCGGCGGTGACTACTACGACGCCGCCGACGGGGACGGGCCGCATGAGGGGATGGGCCTCGCCCGGCGCATTGCGCACCTGACGTATCGAAGTGCCGACGAGCTGCAATTGCGGTTCGGCAATGAGCCGCAGCGCGGCGAAAATCCTTTGCGCGACGGCCGTTTTGCCGTGCAGTCGTACCTCGATCACCAAGCGACCAAGCTCGCACGACGCTTCGACGCCGGGAGCTATGTTGCGCTTACCGATGCGATGAGTACGCACGACGTTGGTCGCGGTCGCGGTGGTGTGGCCGCTGCGCTTGCGTCGATCACCGCGCCCGTGGTTGTTGCCGGCGTCGACTCCGACCGGCTCTATCCACTTGTGCTGCAGCGCGAGCTTGCGGACTGCATCCCGACCACTGTCGGTGGTCTTCGCGTCGTCCATTCCGAGTTCGGCCACGACGGCTTCTTGATCGAGCGTGACGCTGTTGGTGCACTCGTGAGGGAAACCCTCGCGATCGTCGACCGTGCTAATGCGCCGTGCTGATGCGCGCGTCGAGTGCTTCGAAGCGCCACGCAGCAAGTGCGCGGCGCAACTGGTTGACCCGCGTGGCGAGCATCGCCGGCGTCGTGGTGTCGAGTGAGAACAGCAGCCGAGCCACCCGCAGGCAGCTGCGACGGGTCGCCGCCAGGGCGTCGTAACCGGCGCCGAGGCGGAGGGCGGCATCGAGCGGCAGAAGACCGTCGAGATCGGACGGCGAGGTGCTGGGCTCCGTGTCGGCACTCAGCGACGAGAGCACGTCGTCGGTCGCATTGAACGCATGCTCAAGCAGGGTGGTCGTCAGGTGCGGCCCGCTTGCCGTTGCGGTGGTGCACGCGCGCAGCAACTCAGCTACCCGCCACCAGATCGCACTCGAGATGGCCTCGTCAGGATCCTTCAGCTGAATCACCTGAGCGATCACTGCGTCCGCCATCACTACTTGAGTTTCGTGCGTCGGTGCAGTCATCGGAGCTCCTGTCGCGGTAGGTCTCTGTTGCAACGAATGCAGCCCCACTGTGGTCCTGGATACTGAAAGCAGTCTGGGCTGTCGCTGGGAACTTCCTGGCAGTCTGTGGCGCTCGCCCAGGGCGAAACCGCGCCGCCTGCGTGCGGCACGCTGCGCCCTTACACTGAAGATCGTCGAACAGTGGGGTTGCGAGCACGATGGCTGACCAGCAGGGCCAACCAGGCTTCGAGCCTGCGCCCGTGCGTCCCTACCTTTACCCGCCGGGTCAGCTGCCCGACGGGGTGCCGCCCGCGCCAACGCGAACGAGGCGACGTCGCTGGGAGCGTGCCGGCGGTACGGCGGCCGCCGGTGGCGGTGTGGCCGCCAAGGCGGGCTTGCTCACAAAGCTGTTTCTGGCGCTCAAGGCCAGCGTGGTGCTGGTCAAGTTCAAGTTCGCGCTCAGCATGGCGGTGTCTGTCATTGCCTATGCGTTCATCTTCGGCTGGTGGTACGCGGTCGGCTTCGTCGCGCTGATCGCAGTGCACGAACTTGGGCACGTGGTCGCGCTGCGCTTCATGGGTATCAAGTCCTCGCTACCGACCTTTATCCCGTTCATGGGCGCGTTCGTCACCATGAAGTCGAAGCCGAAATCCGTCGCACACGAAGCCGTCAGCGCTCTTGCCGGTCCGGCGATCGGGACCCTTGGTGCGCTGGCCGCGTTCGAGTTGTCGCATGTCTTCAACTCCCCGCTGTTGCGCGCGCTGGCCTACACAGGCTTCTTCCTCAACCTGTTCAATCTGGTGCCCGCATTGCCGCTGGACGGCGGGAGGGTCGCGGGTGCGTTGCATCCCGCGCTGTGGATCGTCGGGCTGGTCGCTGCGGGCGTGTTCGCGATCCTGCATCCGAGCCCGGTGCTGATCTTCATTCTGGTCATCGGCACGGTCGAACTGGTTCGGCGTTGGAGAACCCACAAGTGGATCGACGCCTCCTACTACGCGATTCCGCCATCGACGCGGGTCGCGATTGGATCTGCGTACGCTACGGTCGCCGTGATCTGCCTATGGGGCATGAGCCTCGCCTACGTCCCCCGCTAGAGGAGTAAGCGTGTCCGATCAGACCGACGCCAAGCAGTTGCAGGCCGAGATTGACGAGATCGATCAGACTCTGCGCAGCCTCCATGGTGAGCGCGGTACGCAGGTCGACGACGCGGGCGACCAATCCGACGGCGCCGCCGACCTGACCAACTATGAAGAAGAGCAAGCGCTGATTGAGAACCTCGAAGCACGTCGCCAATCACTGGTGGAAAAGCTCAACGGCACGTAGGAACTCCCGGTCGCTGGGAGCGAACTAGGGCGTGTCTCGTAAGTCATGACAGCCAGAGCACGATCGATGCCAGGACGACGCCGCCTCGGTAGACCAGGGCGTGTTTGTCGTAGCGGGTGGCCAGGCCTCGCCAGTTCTTGATGTGGTTGAAGGCCCGTTCGACGACGTTGCGGTTCTTGTAGTCGTCGGCGTCGAAGTTGACGGGACGGCCACCGCGTGAGCCTTTGTTCTTTCGGTGACCGATCTGGTCTGCGGGTTCGGGGATGACGGCGGTGATCCCGCGTGAGCGCAACGTCGCGCGATGCACCCGCGCCGAGTAGGCCTTGTCCGCGCGTAGCGCCTGCGGTGTGGTGCGTGGCCGTCCCGGTCCGTGCCGGGGGACCCGCAGTTCGGCCAGCAACTTGGGTAGCGCAGGAGAATCGTTGGCCTGCCCTGGCGTGACCGCGATCACCAGCGGTAGCCCATTGCCATCGACCAGCGCGTGTGTCTTGGTCGTCAACCCGCCGCGGGACCGACCGATGCCGTGATCGCCCGGTTCGTCCCTGCAGACAACAGAATTCTTGTCATTCGACCCAGCCCCCCGTGTGTGACGACACCGTCAGCTGCGACCTTGCAGCGGTCGCGCCGTGCTGATGCACCCGGGCGCTGGTGGAGTCCACCGACACCCGCCAGTCGATCTGCCCGCCGGCATCGGCCTGCACCTGCAACGCGGTCAACACCCGATCCCACGTCCCGTCGGTAGAGAACCGGTGATGCCGCTTCCAGACCGTCTGCCACGGCCCGAACTCCGCCGGCAAATCACGCCACGCAACACCCGTGCGATACCGATAG
>Ga0075522_10003378_pt1 | contig 11674 bp, 9 predicted proteins | sample NGEPerA_FD_74796 | JGI IMG/M metagenome (GOLD analysis project Ga0075522, IMG submission 74796) | Arctic peat soil microbial communities from the Barrow Environmental Observatory site, Barrow, Alaska, USA - NGEE PermafrostL2-A | ecosystem: Environmental > Terrestrial > Soil > Wetlands > Peat ... | reverse complement strand
CTTCACGACGGCCAGAGCGCCCGGTGAAGCGGCGCAGATATCCTTCGTGGCGGCGCTGGCGGTCGCCGATCTCGCCGCCGCGTACATATCCCCGACGCTGATCACGCTCAAATGGCCCAACGACACGATGATCGCCGGCCGCAAGACCGCCGGCATCCTGGTGGAGTCCGGGCCGGCCGGCGGCGGTCTGTGGGTCGCGGTGGGGATAGGCGTGAACCTGGCGACGGAGCCAGGAGACGCCGAACGTCCCGCTACGGCCTTGGCCCGGCACATGTCCGCCGCTCCACCCGGGCCGACGGAGGCGCTGGAGGTGTTGGCCAGGGCGTTCGCGGCGTGGCGCGCGGTCTGGGAGGGATGTGGATTCGCGCCGATCGCCGAGGCCTGGACGGCGCGGGCGCATGGGCTCGGCGAGCGCTGCGTGGCCCGCCTGCCCGCCGAAACCATCGAAGGCGTCGCCGAAGGGCTGGACGCGACCGGCGCACTCAGGCTGAGAACCGACGACGGCGCGGTCCGCCTGATCACCGCCGGCGACGTGTTTTTCTGATAGATCAATCGTAGGAAGGTTGTTCCAGATGCTCCTGGCCATCGAGCAGGGCAACACCAACACGCTCTTCGCCGTGCACGATGGGGGCCGCTGGGTCGCCCAATGGCGCGCGGCGACGGAAGCCTCGCGCACGGCCGACGAATACGCGGTGTGGCTGTCGCAGCTTCTGGGCATGGCGGGGCTTTCCCTCGCCAGCATCGACGCGGCCATCGTCTCGAGCGTGGTGCCGCAGTCGATCTTCAACCTGCGCAACCTCGCGCGGCGTTATCTCCATGTCGAGCCGATGGTGATCGGCGAGAACGTTGATCTCGGCATCGAAATTCGGATCGAGAAGCCGTCGGAGGCCGGCGCCGACCGTCTGGTCAACGCCATCGGCGCCCACATCACCTACCCGGGTCCCCTGCTGGTGGTGGATTCCGGCACCGCGACCACGTTTGATGTCGTCGGCGCCGACGGCGCGTTCGAAGGCGGAGCGATCGCGCCGGGCATCAACCTCTCCATGCAGGCTCTGCACGAAGCCGCCGCCCGTCTGCCGAGGATCGCGATCCAGAAGCCCGCCAAGGTCATCGGCAAGGGCACGGTCGAGGCCATGCAGTCGGGGGTGTTCTGGGGCTACGTCTCGCTCATCGAAGGCCTGATCGGGCGGATGAAGGCGGAGTACCCCGCCCCCCTCACGGTGATCGGCACCGGCGGCATCGCTTCGCTTTTCGAAGGCTCGACCGGGGCCATCGACAAATTCGACCACGACCTCACCATATTGGGGATGCTGGAGATTTTCCGGCGCAACGTCCCGTCCTAGGAAATCAATGAAATCATCGACGCCAGACGAACTCGTCTTCCTGCCGCTCGGCGGGTCGAACGAGATCGGCATGAACTTCAACCTCTATGGCTTCGGCCCGGCGCACGCGCGCCAATGGATCGTGGTCGATCTCGGCGTCACCTTCGGCGACCAGACGACGCCGGGCGTGGATATCATCCTCCCCGACCCGACCTTCATCGAGGAGCACGCCAGGGACATTCTGGGCATCGTGCTCACCCATGCCCACGAGGACCACATCGGCGCGGTCGCGTGGTTGTGGCCGAGACTCAAGGCGCCGCTCTACGCCACCCCGTTCACCGCCTTCCTGCTGCGCGAGAAACTACGCGAAGCCGGCATTCTCGATGAGGTGAAGATCACCGAGGTTCCGCTCGGCGGGACGTTCGCGCTGGGACCGTTCGAACTGTCCCTGATCACCCTGACCCACTCCATTCCCGAGCCCAACGGCCTGGCGATCAGGACCCCGCTGGGGACCATCCTGCACACCGGCGACTGGAAGATCGATCCCGACCCCTTGACCGGCGAGGCCACCGACGAGGCGGCAATCCGGCGTCTCGGCGACGAAGGAATCCTCGCCATGGTCTGCGATTCCACCAACGTCTTCGTGGACGGCGAAGCGGGATCGGAAGCGGATGTCCGGGAAACCCTGGCAACGCTGATCGGTGAGTTGAAGGGCAAGGTGGCCGCCGCCTGCTTCGCCTCCAACGTGGCGCGCATGGATTCGATCATCCGCGCCGCGCAGGCCAACGGCCGGCGGGTGTGCCTGGTCGGCCGCTCGATGATCCGCATGTCGCAGGCGGCGCGGTCGGTGGGGCTCCTGACCGGGATCCCGCCCTTCGTCTCCGACAGCGAGGCGGCGCGGCTGCCGTCGTCCCAGATTCTCTATCTCTGCACCGGCAGTCAGGGAGAGCCGCGCGCGGCCCTTTTCCGGGTCGCCGACGGCACCCATCCGCACGTCAAGCTGGGGCAGGGCGACGCCTGCGTGTTCTCCTCGCGGATCATTCCGGGCAATGAGATCCCGATCGGCAACCTCCAGAACAAGCTCGCCGACCGCGGCGTGCGCCTCTACACCGAGCGCGACCATCCCGGCATCCACGTCTCCGGCCATCCCTGCCGGGATGAACTCAAGCGGATGTACCAGTGGGCGCGGCCGCGGATCGCCGTCCCCACCCACGGCGAGCGGCGCCATCTGCTCGAACACGCGGCCCTGGCCCGCGATCTTCAGGTCCCCCAGACCATCGCCCCGCGCAACGGCGACATGGTCCGCCTCGCGCCGGGCTTGCCTGAGATCATCGACGAGGTGCCCGCCGGCCGGCTCTATGTCGATGCCGGGGTGGTGACGCCGGAGAACGGCGATGCTCTGCGCGAACGCCGCCACGCGGCGACCAACGGCATGCTCACCGTCTCGATCGCCCTGGACGGCAGGAACCGCACCGTATCGGGGCCGGAGGTCCGCGCCCTGGGCCTGCCGGCCGACGAGGACTACCCGCTCGCCGAAGTCCTCGCCGACCTCGGGCGCGAAGCCGAAGGGGCCATGGCCCGCCTGTCGCCGGAAGACCGCGACCACGACAACGCCGTCGAAAGCGCCCTGGCCCGAACCCTCAAGAAAGCCGCCTTCCGCCTGTGGAAACGCCGCCCGGTGGTGGAGGCGACGGTGCTGCGGGTGTAGGGAGCGTCCATGATCGGAAAACTCAACCACGTCGGCGTCGCCACCCCCTCCATCGAGGACTCCTGGAAGCTCTATCGCGATGTGCTCGGGGTCAGCGACATCACCGGAAGGCGGGCGCTGCCAGAGCAGGGGGTGTGGGTGTCGTTCGTCAATCTGCCCAACGCCCAGATCGAATTGATCGAGCCGCTCGGCGCGGATTCGCCGATCCACGGATTCCTGGCCAAGAATCCGCGCGGCGGGCAGCATCACGTCTGTTTCGAAGTCGCTGACATCCTTGCCGCCCGCGACGACATGCGGGCCAAGGGGGCCAGCGTGCTGGGAAGCGGCGAGCCGCGCATCGGGGCCCATGGCGTGCCGGTGATCTTCGTCCACCCCAAGGACATGGGCGGGGTGCTGGTCGAGCTGATGGCCACCCCCGGCGCGGAGCACTGAGGATGGGCATTCCCACCGCCATCGCCATCTACCTGACCATCTGGTGGACCGCGCTCTTCGCCATCCTGCCGCTGGGCGTGCGCAGCCACGCCGAGATGGGGATACCGGTTCCTGGCGGTGGCGATCCCTCCTCGCCGGTCAACCCCAACCTCAAGCGCAAGTTCATCACCACCACCTGGGTCTCGGCGATCCTGTTCGCGATCCTGTGGCTGGTGCTGCACTTCCACCTGATCACCCTGCCGAGGTTTCCCGGACCGCATTGAGTCGTGGCGCGGGGTTTGTCAGCCCGCTCTTTCTCGAACCCTCACCGACCGATAAGAGCGGGCTGGAAGCCCGCGCTCCGAAAGGTAGAATCCCGATGCGCCTGTCGCGCTATTTCCTGCCGGTGCTGAAGGAGACGCCGGCCGAGGCGCAGATCGCCTCGCACCGGCTGATGCTGCGGGCCGGCATGCTGCGCCAGGAGGCGGCGGGGATCTACGCCTGGCTGCCGCTCGGCCACCGGGTGCTACGCAAGATCGAACAGATCGTCCGCGAGGAGATGGACCGCGCCGGGGCGATCGAACTGTTGATGCCGACCCTGCAGCTCGCCGACCTGTGGCGCGAGAGCGGCCGCTACGACGACTATGGCGCGGAGATGCTGCGGATCACCGACCGGCATGAGCGCCAACTGCTCTACGGCCCGACCAACGAGGAGATGATCACCGAGATCTTTCGCGCCTACGTCCGATCCTACAAGGCGCTGCCCAAGAACCTCTACCACATCCAGTGGAAGTTCCGGGACGAGCAGCGACCGCGGTTCGGGGTCATGCGCGGTCGGGAATTCCTGATGAAGGACGCCTATTCCTTCGACCTGGACGCGGAGAAGGGCAGGGCGTCCTACAACCAGATGTTCGTCGCCTATCTGCGCCTGTTCGCGCGCATGGGTCTCAAGGCCATCCCGATGAAGGCCGAGAGCGGGCCGATCGGCGGCGAGCTCAGCCACGAATTCATCGTCCTGGCCGAGACCGGGGAGTCGGCGGTGTTTCTCGACAGGCATCTGCTCGACCTGGCCGTTCCGGGCGAGGGCGTGGACTACGACGGCGACCTCGGCGGGGTCATCGAGGACTGGACGCGGCTCTACGCGGCCACCGAGGACGTGCACGACGTCGCCCGCTACGAGGCCGCGACCGCTCCCGAAGACCGCCTGTCGGCGCGGGGCATCGAGGTCGGCCAGACCTTCTTCTTCGGCGACAAATATTCCAAGCCGATGAAGGCGACGGTGACCGGGCCGGACGGGGCCGAGGTCGCGGTGCGGATGGGCAGCTACGGGGTCGGCGTCTCGCGGCTGGTGGGGGCGATCATCGAGGCCAGCCACGATGACGCCGGAATCGTCTGGCCCGACGCGGTGGCGCCGTTCGGGGTCGGGATCATCAGCCTGCGGCCAGGCGACGCCGCCGTCGATGCGGCCTGCGAGCGGGCCTACGCCGCGCTCACCGACGCCGGCAAGGAGCCCCTGCTCGACGACACCGACGAGCGGGCTGGGACCAAGTTCGCCTCGATGGATCTCATCGGCCTTCCCTGGCAGCTGATCATCGGACCTCGCGGCTTGGCCGAGGGCACGGTCGAACTCAAGCGCCGCGCGACGGGCGAGCGCCGGACGCTGGGGCTGGATGAGGCTCTATCGGCGATAACCCTAAAAAACTCTATTTTCCCCCCGGGTGGGCCTCGGCGTAGCCCGCGCCCGCCTCGGTGATAACATAGGCCCGGATGGCCTCGGCGTCGGCGTCGGTGAGGACCTTGGCGAAGCTGACCATGCCGGCGCTCTTGCGCGAGCCGCCGAGCACCACGTCCTTGAAGCCGGCCGGATCGGCGATCAGCGGGCTGTAGCGCAGGTCGGGGATGACTCCGCCGCCGATGGCGTTGTAGCCATGGCACACTAGGCAATAGTGGTTGAACCCGGCGTGGCCGGCGGCGACGATGCCGGCCGCCGCCGTGGCGGGGGGCGGCTTGGGCATCGGGATCGGCGTGAGGTCCGGTTTGGGCAGGCTCGCCTTGCCGCCGAGCTTGTAGACCAGGATGCGGCCGTTGTCGGGCGTGCCCATCGTGGGCGCGGCGAACCCCGCCACAAGATAGAACACCGAGCCGAAGCCCGCCCCCACCGCCACGTACTGCTCGCCATCGACGGTGTAGGTCATCGGGCCGGCGAGGGTCGCGGTATAGGTCTCGCCGCTCCACAGCGGCTTGCCGCTGGCCGCGTCGTAGGCGTTCAGTTTCCCATCCGCCGTGCCCTGGAAAACCAGGCCGCCGGCGGTGCTGAGCACGCCGCCGTTCCAGGGTCCCTTGTGCGCCGCCCGCCAGACCTCCTTCTGGGCGACGGGATCCCAGGCGATCAGTTCGCCGCGCATGCTGTTGCGCATGGCCGCGCGGGCCTTGGGATCGGGCGGCAGGGTGTTGAGCTTCGTATCGACAGCGGTGTTCCACTGGCCGGGGGCGAAGGCGAACTTGTCGTCGGTCCCATAGGCCCCGGGGATTTCCTGGCCCGGGATATAGACCAGGCCGGTCTTCGGACTGAACGACATCGGCTGCCAGTTGTGGGCTCCGAAGCTGCTGGGGAAGATCACCGTCGGGGCCTTGGCGTAGCGCGGGTCGCCGATCTCGATCGGCCGGCCGGTGGTCGGATCGATCCCCTTGGCCCAGGTGACCGGAACGAAATTCTTCGCGGAGACGAGCTTACCGGTGAGGCGGTCGATGACATACAGGTAGCCGTTCTTGTTGGCCTGGATGATCACCTTGCGGGGCGCCCCGCCGATGGTCAGGTCGGCCAGGACCAGGGTCTGGGTGGCGTCGAAGTCCCAGCTTTCCCCGGGCGTGGTCTGGTAGTGCCAGCGATAGGCGCCGGTGTCGGCGTCGAGCGCGACGATCGAGGACAGGAACAGGTTGTCGCCGCCGCCCGGCGAGCGGGCCTTCTGGTCCCACGGCAGGCCGTTGCCGGCGCCGAAATAGACGAGATTGCTCTCCGGGTCGTAGGACACCGAATCCCACGGCGAGCCGCCGCCGCCGAACTTCCACCAGTCGCCGGTCCAGGTCTTGGCGGCCATCTCCATGGCCTTGTTCTCGAACGGCTTGGAGGGATCGCCGGGCACGGTGAAGAACCGCCAGATGAGCTTGCCGGTCTGGGCGTCGTAGGCCGAGACGTAGCCCCGCACGCCGTACTCCGATCCGGAATTGCCGATGATCACCTTGCCCTTGATGATCCGGGGCGCCATGGTGATGGTGTAGGGCTGCGACTGATCGACGGTGACCGCGCTCCACACCGGCTTGCCCGTGGCGGCGTCCAGGGCGACGAGACGGCCGTCGAGGGTGGCGACATAGACCTTGCCCTTCCACACCCCGACGCCTCGGTTGACCACGTCGCAGCAGGCGTGGAAGCCGACCTCGCGCGGAACCGCCGGATCGTATTTCCACTTCAGGGCGCCGGTCTTGGCGTCGAGGGCGTAGACCAGGCTCCAGGAACTGGTCACGTACATCACCCCATCGACGACGATCGGGGTGACCTCGACGCCGCGATTGGTGGACAGCTCGAAATTCCACGCCAGACCGAGGGTCCCGACGTTGCTCGCGTTGATCTGGGTGAGCGGGCTGAACCGTTGTTCGCCGTAGGTACGGCCCTGGCTCATCCAGTCGCCGGGATCCTTGTCGGCGGCGGTGAGCCGTGCGGCATCGACCGCGGCCGGACCGCGGGCGGGTTGGCAGCCCGCCAGGGCGGCGGACACCAGAATGATCGCCAACCGGGCGCCGGTATGTCTGGACATCTTCCCTCCCGAGGCACGACGCCCACGTAATCCGGTTCCTGGCCATTGTCGAACCGTCGGGGGTCGGCCACTAAGGCAAGGTTTGACCGGGAGGCAAATGGGTGGACGCCGAACAGCCGCCGAGCGTCGAGGTGGTCATCATCCGCGCCGTGCGTCTGCCGCCCAGTCCGGCCGACGCGGCCTTCTCGATCATCCATCTCGATACCCGGACTCTGGCCACCTCCGAACGCCTGGACGACGCCCTGACCAGCGTGCCGGGGATCTCGCTGTTCCGCCGGACATCGAGTCTCGGCGCCAATCCCACCACCCAGGGAATCTCCCTTCGCGGCGTGGCCGGATCCGGCGCCAGCCGCGCTCTCGTCACCCTCGACGGCGTGCCCCAGAACGATCCCTTCGGCGGCTGGGTGATCTGGACCAGCCTGCCGCCCGAATCGATCGCCGGCGCGACCATCGTGCGCGGGGCCGGGGCCGGGGCCTATGGCGCCGGAGCGCTGACCGGCGTGGTCGCGCTCCAGGAAGTCACGCCGCGACCAGGCGACTGGACGATGGATGGCGAACTCGGCAATCTCGGCGAAGCCCGCGCGGCGGTGACCGGCGCGGTCGCGGTGGGCGGTGGGACCCTGGCCCTCTTTGGCGACGCCGAGCACAGCGACGGCTGGACGCCGGTTCGTCAGGGGGCGGGCGCGGCGGACACCCGTCTCACACTGAACGACTATGCCGCCAGTGCGCGGTATTCCGCCGATATCGGCTCGGCCACGGGCGCGGCGAGGCTGTCGGCCTTCGAGGAGGATCGCGGCTCCGGACTGGCCGGAGCGCGGGCGCGCGCTCGGGGGGCGAGCTTCAGCCTCAGCGCGGCGCGCGCCCCGGTCGGCGGCGCGCTGGGGTGGAGCGCCCAGGCCTGGACGCTGGTCTCCGACCTCTTCAACACCTCGGTGAGCGTGCCGGCCGATCGCGCCTCCACGACCCTGACCGATGATCAGTATCGGACCCCGGCGATCGGCTATGGGGTCAACGCGGCGGTGCGCCGGCTGTGGACCGGAGGCTCCCTCGATTTGGGAATGGATTTCCGCGGCGCCGCCGGCGAGAGCCGCGAGACCTTCCATCCGGTGGCCGGGGAACTGACCTTCGATCGGCGCGCCGGAGGCCGGACCGCGACCGGCGGTCTCTATGCCGAGGCCACCCAGCGCCTCGGCGCGCTGCTGCTGGCGGCGGGCGCCAGGGTGGATGGCTGGGAGACCTTCGATTCCCACCGTCTCGAGCGCAGCCTGGTCACCGACGCGGTCACCCTCGACGAACGCCCGGCCGATCGCGGCGGTATCCTGCCGAGCGCGCGGCTGGCGGTCCGCTGGGACCTGCCGGCAGGGTCCTATGTCCGCGCCGCCGCCTATTCGGGTTTTCGCGCGCCGACCCTGAACGAACTCTTTCGCCCCTTCCGAGTCGGCAACGACGTCACCGAGGCCAACCCGGACCTGGTCCCCGAACGCCTGTATGGCGGCGAGATCGGGGCGGGTGGCGGGCGCGGGCCGTTCGCCTTGAACGCCACCGCGTTCTACAATCGCCTCGCCGACGCGGTGACCAACGTCACCATCGCCAACGGACCCTATCTCGACCCGGTGGAGGGTTTGATTGCGGCCGGCGGCTCGCTCCTGCAGCGACGTAACGTCGGATCGATCGACGCCTTCGGGGTGGAAGCCGACCTCGGCGCGCGCCTCGGCGAGGCGGCCCATTCCACCGTCGCCGTGAGTTGGACCCACGCCACCGTGGAGGGGGGAACGCAGGCCCCACAGCTCACCGGTCTTCGCCCGGCGCAGACGCCGCGGCTTTCCGCCGATTGGAACATGGCCTGGAAGGTGAACGGGCGCCTGACGCTCACCGGCGCGCTGGACTACGAAAGCGCCCGGTTCGACGACGATCAGAACACCCGCCGTCTGGCGCCGGCGGCGAGCTTCGATGTTCGCGCGGAGTGGCGGCTGACGTCGTCATCGAGGGTGTTCGTGGCGGCTGACAACCTGTTCGACGTCGCCGTCGCCACGGGCAAGACAGCCGCCGGCGTGATCAGCTATGGGCCGCCGCGTCTGGTGCGGATCGGAGTCTCGGTCGGCGGCGGCCCGCCCTGACCGTCGCGTGGAGGCAGCGCCGGCGCGCTCGCGCGGTCACGACGAAGGGCGCCGGGACGGCCATCGCCGCCCGGCGCCCTGATCGTCGATCGCACCGGCCTAGCGAGGCTGGTGCGCAAGCGTGGTCCTATTGCGGGGCCGGGGCCATCGGAGCGGCCGGAGCGGGAGCGGCCATGTCGCCCTTGTCGCCCTTCTTCATGTGGTGGTGTCCCATCATGTGATGATGACCCATCATGTGCTTATGATGACCCTTCATGTGATGGTGACGGCCCATCTTGTGGTGATGATGACCCTTCATGTGGTGATGGTGCATGCCACCGTGCATGGCCATCGAGTGGTCCGACCCGGGCGGATTCGGAACCGGCTGCATGGTCGCCTGAGCGACAGCCGTTCCGCCGAGGAGCGCGGTCACGGCGACGACCGTAACGGCTAAGGCTGGAAGCTTCATCTGTTGGTTCCCCTTTGGATAGGATTGCGTCTCCGACTCATAAGGCCTTTGCGGCGGTTCTGGAACAGCGAAAACGTCAATTTGCCGCACCGGGCGGCGCGATCCCCTGCCAAGACGGGATTCGGCGCCACACCCTCGCGTCTTCCCGGCCCTGACGGTTTGGCGCATGCTGCGCCGATCATGCCGCCCGAGACCGTCGCCATCGCCCGCAACCTCGCCTGCGCCTGGGCCGCCGGCAGCCTGATCGGGGCGGAGCGGGGCTACAACGGACGCGCGGCCGGTTTCCGCACCCACGCCCTCGTCGCCCTGGCGGCGGCGGCGGCGGTGGCCGTGGCGTTCGACCCCTCGGCGACCACCGCCGACTTCCTGGCCGGGCGCAGCCGGATCGCCCAGGGCGTGGTCACCGGCGTCGGCTTTCTCGGCGCCGGAGTGATCTTCAAGGAAGGCGTCAGCATCCAGGGCCTGACCACGGCGGCCTGTGTGTGGGCGACGGCGGCGATCGGGCTGCTGTTCGGGATGGGAATGGTCGGACCCGGCGCCCTGGTCACCGCCGCGGTCCTGGTGACCCTGGTCGGCTTTCGATTCGTCGAATCGAACCTGCCCCAGCGCGTCTTCGCCCTGGCCACCTTCCGCTTCGCTTCGGCTCAGGCGCCCAGCGAGGCCGGCTTGCTCGAGCTCATCGGCCGCGACCGATACAGCCTGTTCGACATCAGCAGCGCGCTCGGCCAGGGCGGCGAGATCGTCGAGTACCGCGGAAATCTGCGCGCCGTGGGCAAGGGCGCCCTGACCGATCTGGGTGAGCGATTGCGCCGCCTTCCGGGCGTGGTCGAATTCGATCTGGCGCGAATCAACAAATAGCCGTCGCCAGCGAGGCGCGGGTTTGCGCGCATTCGGCCGCCGCCTATATGGCGGGGAGGGCGGATCAGGCCCAGGCACTTCCCCGAGGACGCCCGATGGCGCGCTATGACAACATTCTCCAAACCGTCGGCCACACGCCGGTGGTGCGAATCAACCGCCTGGGGCCGCCGGGCGTCGAACTGTGGGCCAAGATCGAGGCCTTCAATCCGCTCGGCTCGGTCAAGGACCGGCTGGCGCTCGGGGTCATCGAGGCGGCGGAACGGTCCGGCGAGCTGAAGCCCGGCCAGACGGTGATCGAAGGCACCAGCGGCAACACCGGCATCGGCCTGGCCATGGTCTGCGCCCAGAAGGGCTATCCGCTGGTCGTCGTCATGCCCGATAGCTTCAGCATCGAGCGCCGCCGCCTGATGCGCTTTTTGGGCGCCAAGGTGGTCCTGACCCCGGCCGCCGGGCGCAGCACCGGCATGGTCGCCAAGGCCGCCGAGCTGGCCGACGCCCATGGCTGGTTCATGACCCGGCAGTTCGAGAATGAAGCCAACGCCGACACCCATTCGGCCACCACCGCCCGCGAGATCATCGACGACTTCGCCGGCCGGCGGCTCGACTACTGGGTGACCGGCTACGGCACCGGCGGGACCCTGCTGGGAGTCTCCCGCGTCCTGGCCGCCGAGCGGCCGGAGACCAAGGTCGTCGTCTGCGAACCGGAAGACGCCGCGCTCATCGACAGCGGCCTTCCCCAGCCGCGCCGCGCCGATGGTTCGCCGGCCCAGGGTCACCCCGCCTGGAAGCCCCACCCGGTGCAGGGCTGGACCCCGGACTTCATCCCCAAGCTGGCCGGCGACGCGGTGGCGGCCGGGGCGATCGACCAGGTGCTGCGGATCTCGGGCGCCGAAGCGATCCGGCGCAGCCAGGAGCTTGCCCGCCGGGAAGGGATCTTCGTCGGCATTTCGGCGGGCGCGACGCTGGCCGGCGCGCTCCGCGTCTGCGAGACGGCCCCC
>Ga0075522_10003377_pt1 | contig 11675 bp, 9 predicted proteins | sample NGEPerA_FD_74796 | JGI IMG/M metagenome (GOLD analysis project Ga0075522, IMG submission 74796) | Arctic peat soil microbial communities from the Barrow Environmental Observatory site, Barrow, Alaska, USA - NGEE PermafrostL2-A | ecosystem: Environmental > Terrestrial > Soil > Wetlands > Peat ... | reverse complement strand
TCGTCCGGGTGTCGCCCTCGGGGCTGGCGAGCTGACGCTCCAGAGCGGTGAAGGCAGCGATAATCTCCGGTGCTTCAAAGGCTCGGTTGCGTCGACCAACGGTGACCTGCTTGAGGATGCTCGCATCGACCAGCCGCTGAATCGCCTCATTGGTCTGGATGAAGCTTCGCCCCACCATCTCAGAGGCGCTGCTGACCGTAACAACGGGCGCGCCGACAAGAACGCCAAGGAGTAGATCGGCGGCGGAACGAGCTCGAACTCGGCCCAGCCTGTCGCGCCACGACGCTTCGATAGTGCGCGCCTCGTGCTCGAATGACGTCGCGTCATCCACTGCGCGCTTGCAGGCGGTAGCGAATCGTCCCATCCACAAGTTGATTCCTTCGGACGCCTCTTTCGAGGATACTGGTCCCCGGTAGCGGCTGGCCGTCAACCCGTCGATGTAGTCCTGAGCCCACGTCGCCAAGATCAGCGAGACCGGCGGCAGAACGCGGGGAGCGAGGCCTCGACGCCGAAGGATCAGGTGCACCAACGCACGACCCGTTCTTCCATTGCCGTCAACGAACGGGTGAATTGTCTCGAACTGCGCGTGCGCGATGGCCGACTGAGCGACAGCAGGAAGCGAATCCTCGTTGGCGAAGTCAACGAGATCTGCGATCAGCCCTGCGACAAACTCGGGTGGAGGAGGGACGAAAGCAGCAGAGCACGGGTTGTACGCACTTCCACCGATCCAGTTCTGCTCTTCTCGGAATCGTCCGCCGTACTCCTCAAGTCTCGTGCCGGACAGGAGTCGCCGATGGATTTCGAGAAGCATTTCCACCGTGACAGGATCACCAGGGCCGACAGCGCCGATACCGTAGACCATGGCATCGATGTTCCCGAGTACCTCGACTGCTGTGACATCGGACGAGTCGTCGCCGAGAACTCGTGCAGCTTCGGCTCGCAGTAGTCGTCGGGCACCAATCTCCAACCCCTCGATCCGCGAGGAAGCGACGGACTCAGCTCGGAGCAAGATTCGAGCAAGCGCCTCGGTATCGACGAGGCTGGTTGCCTCAACGTTGAGTCGTGCGATCGCAGCCTCAGCGTCGGCGATGTCGGCGGCAACCTCACCATCGATCGTGAAGTTGCGTCCGACGAGGGGGTCAGGCACGTAGGCTTCGTACTCGCACCCGCGATTATCCTTGCGCGACAGACCCCCATGGCTGCTGATCCAACGGCGACGAATAACCCTAGACATGTTTTCTCCTTACGTAGGATTATCCTACAACCCTAAATAAGACGTTCGCGTGCTTAGGTATCTCCACTTCCGTGAAGTCTGGTTCGAAGGGGCACCTTTCGATTATGCCCACGTCAGTTTCATCAGTTCCAACACCACAGAAAACACCACAAACCACAACTATTGGGAACTACCAAACCAACCGGAACGGACGGTGATTCCTTACGAACAAAGGGCTAAATCGACCACACCGACACGTCAAAACAGGTATCACACTTCTCCTAATCAACAGGTTCCGGGTTCAAGTCCCGGCCGGCGCACCAAGCAGGTGTAATGTTCCGGCCGATCTGCATCAATTCAGTGTCGGGTGACCTGTGACTTAGTAATGGGTGACGCGCGCCCCTAGTGACGGGCGTCGCAGACTTGATCACCAGACGCAGACTTCGGTTCCCGCTGCGACGGGTGACGAGACACAACTTCCACTTCGTCCGATGGCACGGACTGTTGTGCCTCCTTTAGCTTCTTTGCCTTGTCGTTCCCGTCCTGCGGCAAAAGTATCGTTTACGTCAGTCACACATACGTTGACGTGCCGTCGCGAAGTCGCTTCGATCGGCATCATTCTCCAACAGGTTAAATTGGCTTTCTTGAACTGATCAAGGAGGCGACCATCGAAAAGCAGACCCCGCGCATCGTAGAGAATGGCAAAGTTGGTCAGGTCGACGCGACGCTGGTCCCTCGCTACGCCGGCCTGGCAACCTTCGCTCGCCTACCACAAATCGATGACGTCAGTGACGTGAACGTGGCGATCGTCGGTATACCGTTTGACGCGGGCGCGAGTTATCGACCCGGGGCGCGGTTTGGCCCCGCGCACGTTCGTCAATCTTCGCGACTTCTGCGCCCATACAACCCCGCCGCCGACGTCTCGTCCTTTGAGAGATACCAAGTCGCCGACGCAGGTGATATAGCGGTCAACCCTTTCGATATCGGTGAAGCTCTAGCGGATATTGAGCGGGCCAGTCGAGAACTTCACGAACGGGCCGAGCGCGTCATCTCCATTGGCGGTGACCACACAATCGCCCTGCCGCTACTACGCGCGATGGCGGCCAAGCACGGGCCGATCAGCGTCGTGCACTTTGACGCTCACCTCGATACCTGGGATACTTATTTTGGCGCGCGGTACACCCACGGCACACCATTTCGCCGTGCGTCGGAGGAGGGCTTGATCGATCGCGAGGGTTCGATGCACGTCGGAGTTCGCGGTCCGTTGTACTCAACAAAGGACTTAGAAGATGACGCCGACCTCGGTTTCGAGATCTTCTCCACCATCGAACTCGACGACATTGGCGTGAAGGGTGCAATAGAGAAAATTGCCGAGCGTGTCGGGGATCGCCCGATGTACGTGTCGGTTGACATCGACGTGCTCGATCCCGCGCACGCGCCAGGTACGGGAACCCCAGAAGCCGGTGGGCTCACCAGCCGTGAACTACTCGCGATTCTTCGTTCACTACGCCAACGAAACTTCGTTGGCGCGGACGTCGTCGAGGTATCGCCGGTCTACGACCATGCGGAGATCACAGGTATCGCCGCGGCACACATAATCTACGAACTCCTGGGTGCGATGTAGGACGAACAACCACGCGACCGATGCGCGAATGTTCTGACTCACGAAGGAGAGGGGTCGAGATGAGCGTCACTTGAGTTCAATCTCGATGAAGGAGAATTCATAATCGTTGATATTCACGACTTTATGGGCAGTTCCCGCCACGTTGGCGTACGAGATCCCGACCTCGAGATGAGATTCCTTCGTTGCCGTCGGCGATTCGAGCCGCAATGTTCCCGTCGTCAAGGGGACCACCACGTAGTCGAACGCGTGCACGTGAAAGCTGGTTTCGTCGCCGGGGGCGAATCGCCATTCGGTGACCGTCACACGATCGTTTTCTAACTGCGTTGTGGCGGTGGCTTTCATTCGTCGAGTCTCCAATCCCGAAGTAGATCAGTGTAACTCTACGAGCGCATTCATCATGAGGAAGCGCTCACTTCTCGTTCTCGTGAGCTGAGAAACCGCAAGGCGTGTTCGTCGATCTCGACAGAGCGTTTCCTACTCTGAAGCTCGGATTACATCAACGTGATCGGCGCTGCCAAAGAGGAGTACGTCGCGTATCACTTCGAGAGGTTCACGAAAAAGGGCCCGCGCGGAGCGTTCGCTATACCAGCCGGCGTGTGGCGTCACGACGAGCCGCGAGTGCTTTGGTGCGGGGGATTCGGGGCTGGGCGGTTCGACTTCGAGCACGTCGAGCGCTGCACCGTAGAGTCGACCGCTGTTTAGCGCGTCGAGTACGGCGCTGATGTCGACAATCTCTCCTCGAGCGAGGTTGATTAAGACCGAGCCTTGAGGCATCAGCGCCAGGAGCTCTGCTGAAATCAGCTTTCGCGTCGACTCGTCGAGGGGGGCGTGGACGCTGATAGCGCTGGAGGTGGTGAACAATTCTTCGAGGTCGACGATCTTGACGCCCGCGCCGATCGCGCCAGGGTCATCGGCGAAAACGTACGGGTCGTACGCGCTCACAGCAATGTTGAGCCCACGTGCACGCGCGGCGACCTTTCGACCGATTATCCCGTAGCCGAGGACTCCCAGACGTGCCTCATCGATCCGCTTGAGTGAGCCAGCCGCCGCGTAGTGCCATTGACCATCTCTGACCGAGCGGTCGAGAAATACGGTACCTCGTAAGAGGGCAAGCAGAAGGGCCACGGCGGTATCGGCGACTTCGTCGGAGCAGTAGTCCATGGGATGCCACACCGCGACATCGCGGAGTTGACAGATCTCCACATCTATATTGTCGACCCCCTTGCTCGTCGTCGCCACGATCTTTAGATTGGGACAGTTCTCCAACTCCCGAGCGCGAACTTCTCCGAACGGCGACACCACAATTGCCACGACATCCTCGCCAGACCAGTGGTCGTGTTCGAACACAGTCGTGGCGCCAGTTTGTTCGAGAATGGCTCGCGCGAGATCGATATCAATGTCGGGATCAGCTATAACTACGCGCATGCGGTTCCCATTCTGTTCTTGGTGAACGTCGTCTTGTCATTGGACGTTCCGGTCCTAGAAACCAGGCCTGCTTCGGCTCCTACGATATACCAAGGTGCGTGGGAGCGAACATCCGCAGGACGGCTGGTAGGACCAAAACGTTAGGTCCGCGGGCACCGAGCGCTGTTGCGAGATCATGCTCGAGCGCTTCGGGTGATGTACTTTGAGCCGGAACACCGAACGCGCTGGCGAGTGCGCTGAAGTCCGGTCGGTTGAGCTCGGTACCGAACGCTTCACCGAATGCATCAGTCATGTACTCGCGAAGAATCCCGTATCCACCGTCGTCGACGATGAGCCATGTCACCGGGAGCGAGTGTTGTCGCGCGACGGCGAGTTCGGCGATCCCGTACATCGCACCTCCGTCCCCCGAAACCGCCAACACCCGCTCCGTTCCCTTCGTAGAAACGGCAGCGCCGATTGCCCCGGGGTAGGCGAAACCCAGTCCGCCGGCTCCTTGGGCTGAGTGCATCGAGTCGCTGGTGCGTGGATCCCACGCCGACCACGCCCAATAGCTGAGAATCGTCATGTCCCAGAAGGTTTTCGTGTGGCTAGATACCGCACCGCGAAGCGTTCGCAAGAGGTCGAATTCAAGATTGAGATGCTGAACTTCTAAGCGCTCACGAATTCGAGTTAGGAGATTGGCAACCTTCGATTCCGCGACGCCGTCTCTTGGTCGAGAAGTTACCGCGCTCGCCAGCGCCTCAAGTGTCAGCCGAGCGTCTGCGTGGATGCCGAGAGCACGGTAATTGGCCTCGAGCTTGCCCACATCGGCTTCGACTTGAATGACCTCGCCACGAGGCAACATCGTTCGATAGTTGCTCGAAAGCTCTCCGAGTCCCGACCCAACAACCAGGAGCAGATCGGCGTCTTCGAGAAACTCAGTGGTGAATTTATCCTCCATCCACGACTGCATCGATAGTGGATGAGTCCACGGGAAGGACCCTTTACCACCAAAAGTGGTCACGACGGGAGCTCTCAGTTTCTCGGCGAGCACGAGTAACGCGTCCTCGGCGCTAGAGCGCGACACTCCGCCACCGGCGACGATGACCGGGCGGCGAGATTGATCTAATTGGCGCACGGCCTCACTCAGCAACTCGGCTCGTGCCCGCGGAAGCGTCACCAAAACGCTAATCGGATCGACGGATGGTATCGATGCCGACTCTAAGAGAACGTCCTGTGGGATCTCTACCCAGACTGGTCCGTACGGCGGCGTCAGGGCCATTTCCCATGCGCCAACGATCGCGCTCGGGATCTGCGAAACCTGATTGACAGTCGACACCGATTTTACGACGTCTCGAAAGCTACCACTTTGATCGCGCAACTCATGCAGGTATCCTCTTCTGCGTCCGCCGAGTCCAGCGCGAGGGATCTGACTTCCGATGGCGACGATCGGTGAGGACGATGCCGCAGCTTCTTGGAGAGCAGCGAGCGTCGCCAATGCACCAGGACCAGACGAAACCAGAAGCACTCCTGGCGAACTCGTCGCGCGCGCGTACCCATCAGCGGCGAATCCCGCGTTTAGTTCATTTCGTAGGCCAACAAAGACGAGATCGGAGCGACGAAGTGCGTCAAAAGCGCCCAGCGCGTGTTGACCTGGAATGCCAAAGATGGTCGTCACGCCCAGGCTCGCTAACGTCTCCATAAGGACGTCACCTCCGGAGCGCGCGGAGTACTCGTTACTCATCCGTTTCCCTTCGAACTTCCGGCGCGCAGCCGACGTATCACGATGTCACGAGGTTACCTTCACGTGCCGACGCATTGCGATCCGATCTCGCCGTGGTTTTCATTGAGAGGCTACGTGAGCTCTAGCGCGGTTGACTTACAAGAAGGGAGTCGTTAATCTTAAAAAAACAACATTCGATGTGCTCGATACACAATTGATGTGGTTGTTCGCAGAGCACGTGGACGTGCAGGGGGTGTTATGAGTAATTCGCAACGTGGAGCACGCCGAGGCGGGGACGTATCCCTGGCACATCGCAGCGGAGCGTCATTGGTTGTGATGGCCCTAGTGACGGGAGGCGCACTGTTCTCGGTGGGCACGTCGGCGTCGGCGTCGTCCAACGCCTCACCTAGTTCAATGGTGCCCGCAAAGATTCGAGCCACCGGTGAGTTGACCGACATGGTGAATTCGCCCTATACCCCCATGGAGTACCAGGCCACGGCGGGCGGAGCGATCGTGGGGTTTGACATTGATGTTGCCGCCGCGCTCGCGAAAGAACTGAAGTTAAAGTTGGTCGTGACGAACACGCCGAACTTCGCCGAACTCATTCCGGCGGTGGAATCGTCGCGTGCGGACATCGTCGACTCGAGTGTCCTTGACCTCACGAGCCGACATGGTTCGATTCACTTTCTTGATGATTTCGTCACGGGAACGCAGTTCTTGGGGCTAAATAGCAGTTCTTCCAAGTTGACGTCGAACTCATCGCTATGCGGACAAACCGTGGCTGTTCAATCAGGAACGTCCTACGCCGCACAAATCGTGACCCTTTCGAAGTCGATTTGCCCTTCGAAGAAACCGATCAGTACCATCTCGGTGACGTCGCCTCCCGAACAACAAACGCAAGTTCAGATTCACCGCGCCGTCGCGCTGGCACAGGGCCCTGAAATCAACGGTGCGCTGGAACTTTCTCAGAAAAATAAGTGGCACGTTATCGGTAAGACATTCAATGTCCTCGACTACGGCATCATGTTCAATAAGAACGACACTCAACTCGGCAAGGCCATCCAAGCCGGGTTAAACGCTTTGATAAAGAATGGTACCTACAACACGATTCTCGCTAAGTGGCACCTCTCAGGTGACGGAGTGAAGGTCGCAACCATTGACAAGGGCGGCAAAGGTTAGTGCGTTACCGGCAACTCAGTTCTCATCCAAAGGCTGAGAGCGCCTTGACCCATGTCGGACCGTGTCGACTTTTATTTCGTTCGCCGTGCATCGTACCTTTCGGCCCCCCACGCGGTCTTGTTCGGACCGCGCTGGCGAGCACCACGACGATATTCAATGACCGAACGCGCTCCCCGCGTTAAATTGATATCGATGTGGCTACGCGCCACAGGTCTTGTCATTACTCATCTAAAGTTCCCGAAGTGAACAGAAGTAGCGACGGCTCTTCGAGCGACCTCGTCACCATGGGGTCCGGTGCGCCCCTGAAACTCGTCGCGCGTCGACACCCCGGTTACTGGATAAGCGGCGTCATCGTCGTGGCGCTTCTTGGTGCTCTGGTGTGGGGTTTCGCTCGTGGCAACATCGACTGGGGAATTGTCCCTCACTACATCGTCTCGGGCGTGATTATCAAAGGCTTCGAGAAGACGCTCTTGATCGCGGCGCTCGCAATGATCCTCGGACTGGTCTTGGGGACGTGCTTCGCAGTAATGCGGCTATCGAATAATCCCGTCATGTCCGCAGTGGCGTGGCTCTACGTGTGGGCCTTCCGCGGAACGCCAGTACTCGTCCAGTTATTGATTTGGTTCAATCTGCCGCTGGTTTTTCCCAGCATCGGTATTCCCGGGCTTTTTCACGTTCAGACCGTCCAACTCATTACGCCGTTTTTGGCGGCGTTGTTGGGACTCGGCATTAATGAGGGGGCGTATCTTACGGAAATCATTCGCGGGGGAATTCTCTCGGTCGACAGCGGACAGACATTGGCGGCCAAAGCTCATGGATTATCGTCGCGCCAAACACTGGCGAAAATAATTCTGCCCCAGGCCATGCCCGCCATCCTCCCGACCATAGGTAACGAAGCGATTGGAATGCTGAAGATGTCATCGTTGGCTGCGGTGATTGGTTATATGGAGTTGCTCGAAAGCGCTGAATCGATTTACTACGTTAACGCGCGGGTCATGGAACTCTTGTTCGTTGCCTCGTTCTGGTATCTCGTGGCCACATCGGTCACCAGCGTTGGGCAGTACTACCTCGAGAGGCACTTTGGGCGTTCCCAGGTGCGACGACGTTCATTGGCCGACCGAGTACTGCGTTCGCTCTTGTCGAAGAACAAGGCGAGGACGAAGGAGGCGCTCACAAGTGAGTGATGGACCCCTGCTGGTCGTCGAGAACCTTCGTAAGTCTTTTGGCGATAACGAGGTGCTCCGTGGCGTCAGTTTGTCGTGTGAGAAGGCCGAGGTCGTATGCGTAATCGGCCCCTCGGGATCGGGGAAGAGTACGCTGCTGCACTGCATTAACCACCTCGAAGCACCCGATTCGGGCACCATCGTCGTGGCCGATCAACTGATTGGCTACGAGCCCCGTCGAGGACACTTGGTCGCACTAAAGGATCGCGACACGGCACGCCAACGCCGCGACATCGGCATGGTTTTCCAACGTTTTAATCTGTTCCCTCACCTCACCGTCCTCGACAACGTAACGCTGGCGCCTCGTTTGGCGCGAGGCGTCGCAAAGAGAGAGGCGGATGAGATTGGGATGAAGATGTTGGCGAGTGTCGGTCTTTCCAATCGTAGAGACTCGTTCGCGCGCGAACTCTCGGGCGGACAACAACAGAGAGTCGCTATCGCGCGTGCGCTGGCGATGGGCCCGAAACTCATACTCTTTGACGAGCCGACTTCGGCCCTTGATCCAGAACTCGTTGGAGAGGTACTGAAGGTAATGCGCGATCTCGCGGAGGAGGGCATGACCATGGTCGTGGTAACGCATGAGTTGCAGTTTGCTCGAGAGGTCGCCAATACGGTGGTATTCATGGATGACGGAGTCGTCGTCGAACGAGGCCGACCGGAAGAAGTACTCCTCAACCCAAAAGCCGACAGGACTCGTCTCTTCATCGCCAGACTCGTCGGCGACGGCAAAGAGAAATAGCGGGCGGGCGCCGTCCCATTCAAGCGAGTCCGAGCGCGCCGAGTGCAGTTTGTCTCGCGGAGCGAAATTGCATGTTCTCATGGAAAACTTAAACGGGCGTAACCTCTGTGCCACAATGAGGAAGTGTACGCTCCCCCAGCATACGGTTAGCGACAACGGAGCTTTGCTAATCGTCACGAGCGCCGGAGCCAGTTTACCCGTCATTGGTATTTTCAGAGTGCATCGCGGGAGTTGGCCCTGAGCTAATGTGCGGCTCGCAACAGGCCTCATTGTGGACCTCATACTTGTGCCCAAACCAAACCGACAGGGAACAACACGTTTCCATGAAAACAAACGACCTGCGCCACCAGACCGACACACCGCAACCGTTTGACACTCACTCGTAATCAACAGGTTCCGGGTTCAAGTCCCGGCTGGCGCAAAAGTACTGGTTAGAAGGTATTTACTGACGGCTTTAACTAATGCTCCGACGCGTTGCCTGTTCAAAAACCCACGGAAAATACCCTGAATCGCTGTCACGGATCCCAACGGTCGTACCAACGGCAAAGTTTGAGTGAGACCTCAAAGTTTGATCCCAGTGAATTATCGACGTGCTCCAACTCCGTCACCACCAATCAAACGTAATTCGCGAGCGGGGCGCTCGTCGATTCGAAGCTCGGATTGCGTCAGATTTCGCGTCGTGCGGCAGGTCCCCAGTTGCCCTTGATTGTCGTCGTCGTGATTGTCGTCGTCGTGATTGTCGTCGTCGTGATTGTCGTCGTCGTGATTGTCGTCGTCGTGATTGTCGTCGTCGTGATTGTCGTCTTCGTGATCGTCGTCTTCGTGATCGTCGCGGGCGTCGTCGCCACTGTCGTCGTCGTCGCCGCGTGGTCGTCGCGTCGTCGTCACCCTCGAACTGATAGATCAGCCTCGCGGTTTCCTTCGATGCGCCCGAACACGGGTCCCATCCTTTCGAATGTACGGCGCTACCCATCCGTACGTTCCCAAGTCTTCGTACGAATCGGCCTCGAGAGCGATCTCCGCCCCAACTGTGCCGGGCAAGCGTAATGGAGGTCCATCCTCTTCGAACGCGTTCAGTGCCATCATTTCCACCTCCGCGCGTGCCATATCGGAGAAGTCAACGCCGTACGTCCAGTTCTGGGCATATCGCATGGCCTTGATGTAAACGCTCGGCTCGTCGTCACGACTTAGGCGTCGAAGTGCGCCGATATAGTCTGCGCGATAGCCCGTAGGAATTATGATGCGCGACTCATCTGATGCGACCAGTTCCGCATTCATCATCACGCGGGCGATACGTCCGTTACCGTCAGCGAACGGGTGAGTTTCGCTCACCACAAACATGGTCATCACGGCACGCTCCCAAGGTGTCTCGAGCTCCTCGATCCGTCCAAAACCCTCTGTCAGAGTTCCGATCACGAGTTCGGGCGCGACGAAGAGCGTGTTGCCTGCACGATTTTGCTGGACTTTAAATTCGCCGGGACCCTTATCGCTCCTCAACTCCAAGACTGAGCGATGACGCGAGCGCATAAGTTCAATGAACTCGTCAACCGATCGTGGAACTCGTCGCATCTCGGCCTCGTCGTTCACGACTTTGTACGTACCAAGAATGTCGTGAGCATCGGCGGAACGCTGAGGAGGAATGAATCCTTCGAAGACAATCCTCGACGCGTCCTCGACGGTGAATTCCGTGCCTTCGATAAAATTCGAGAAGTACGCCTCGTAGAACGGTAGATACATTCCTCGGTTCGACCGACGAGATTGTGGGGCGGACGCTCTCAGTGCCATCGTCAGCACATCAAACCGATCAACGCTGTGCTGATCGAATGGGCGACCGGACCGACGAGCATTAAGAATGTGAGGTACCCGCACGGAGTCGTTGGTGGAAAGTGCCGCGCTGACCATATTGTTGAATTCCTCAAATGAACTCTCGCTCACCCCCAACAATGGAGCGAGTTCGCGTCCTCGATCGCGGATTACGTTGAGTGCTTCCTCCCCGTCTGACTGGCATACCTGATCGACCCACTCCGCAAGCTCGTCCAACTTGAGACGCCGGGGAACTGCACGTCGCTTACTCGTTCGCGACGGGGCTGCGTTTTCGACCATGCCCCGAGAGCGAGAAGCCAGATGCAGTCCGCCGGGCAATGGAATGTCGTCAGGTAGCGGCGGTGCTCCCCGCCGTGCGAGCACGGTGAGGCCTGGAAGTTCGAGCTCGCGATCACGGGCGTCGTGGGCAAGAAATAGCACTCCACTGACCGGCCCTGAACTTTTCGCCGAACGATCAGTCACCGTAGAGCCAGGAAAGAGCCGCCCAACAATGAAGATCCACTCCCCGTTGACGATTGACTCGGGGGTCCTAGTAAGGTTCGTGGTGTAGACAGTCGGAGCGAGGCGAACGGCTCGGCTCTGTTGCACCATTCGGGACGCCGCTGATGTAGATACGTCGTCTGGCGCGTCTCCCGTGAAGAAAATCCCGTTATTCACACTTTCCTCTCACTAGGTGGGACAAATCCGTAAATAACCTACCATAGGTGGGAGTATTTCGAGAATAAGAGTGGTCTAGGTCCAGGTCT
>Ga0075522_10003372_pt1 | contig 11684 bp, 8 predicted proteins | sample NGEPerA_FD_74796 | JGI IMG/M metagenome (GOLD analysis project Ga0075522, IMG submission 74796) | Arctic peat soil microbial communities from the Barrow Environmental Observatory site, Barrow, Alaska, USA - NGEE PermafrostL2-A | ecosystem: Environmental > Terrestrial > Soil > Wetlands > Peat ... | reverse complement strand
CCCCCACCCCAACCCTCCCCCGGAGTACCGGGAGAGGGAGAAGAGGCATGTGGGCACAATAGAACTCCGATCACGATCCGAAGGCATTTTTGTCCTGGCAACATAACCCTTCCCCAGAGTGCCGTGAGGGGGAATACGCGATGCCGCCGCAACTGTGAAGCACTTTGCCAACATCATTTTTCCCCGAACAGATATCCCTGTTCTCCCAGGAGCCATTTCACTTTTTCCGCCAGCGACCGCGAGGGGGCGGTGAAAGCAAGGCGCAGGCCCACGTCGGCATAACCGGCGTCGGTGCGCGTGACGGGCAACGGCTTGTCCACGGGAACTTCCGGCGCCGAAAGCGCCGAACCGCCGATCACAAAAAAGGAATGCGGCGCCTCATCGACGAATCGCTGAACGCCGTCGGCGGTTTTTTTGTCGGAGGCGGCATCGAAAAACTCCGAAGCATCGCACACGAACTCGCCGACGTTTCCAACCAGGTGCTGGAATACGTTGGCATCGGTCGCGCCGACCGGCCGGAAGAACAACGTGCCGTCGTTGCCCGGTCGGCTGGTGGCGTTGCGCCCGATTGAATCAGCACTGGCGTTCACGGAAAAAATCCCCTCATCCGGCCAGCGCGACGCGCCGGTCGAGGCAACGTACGCCCGCTGCTCCTCCCATGTCCGGTCGCGCAGATTCCACCGTTCGGGGGGGACGGACTTCTCATATAGCGCATACGCCACCGACCATTCCGCGGGCGTCGGCAGGCGGCAGCCGCACAGACCCGCGTAAAACAACGCGCCCTGCGCGCTGATGTATTGCATCGGATGGTCCGGTGAAGGATTGCCCCCCTGCGCTTCACTCAGGCTGTTGCGGTTGAACCGCCCCGCGCGGAAGGCCGGCGGGTAATCATTCTCCTCATCAGGCGCGTACCAGTATCGCGGGCTTTCCATCAGCGCGCCCGGCTGGTCGCTCCACTGCCAGACGCGCGGCCCGCCCCGGTCATCGGTCTTGCCGGGCTGGCAGTTCCAGGGCAGGAGCTTGGCCTGAACCCAGGTGTGCGTATTCTCGATGACCGCCACGAATTGTCCCATCGATACTTCGGTGGTGCACAGGTAAAACGGATGGCCGGCGCGCGGCTCGACGCGCCGGAACTGCACGGCCTCCTTTACGCCCGGCAACGCCAGCTTGAACACGTCGCCGGGCTTTTCATCGGCAAACGGCTCTTTTGCCTCCACGCGCGCCAGGCGCGCCGCCAGCATGCCCATCTCGGGCCGGTCCTTGATGTCCGCCGCCGCTGATTGCAGGCCGCCAAGGGCTTGGCGAATCCCCGCGTCCTCGCCACCCGACATCGCCTGCCGCAGAAGGGCCAGAAACAAATCGAATCGCAGGGCGGCGGGAAGTTTGGCGATGGCCGATGCGTCGATCCCAAAGCTGCCTTGCCGATTCCAGGCGTTTTGAAGCATCGCTTCGGATGTGGCGGCGCGGGCAAAGCGTTTCCACCGGATTGGGCCCTGTTCGGCCAAATCGGCATTGGGTGCCTGTGCGTCGGCCGGGTTTTTCAGATACTTGATGGCCTGCGAAAGCTGTTGCCTGATTTTGAGTTCAGCGGTTAGTTCATTCGACTGGCTGGGCCAGGGCGGATCGATGCCGTGGGCGCCCAAAAGGCGCCAGGCGGCCAGCGCCACTTCGGTCACATCCGAACCGGCCGACTTCACCAGTTGTTCGCGCGATGCCGACGAAAGCGCTGCCAGCCGTGACAAGCGAGCCAGATCATCCTTGACGAGCGCCTGGACCAGCGGATCATTCCAGAAACCGGGGTCCTTGGTCTTCCATTTCTGGTCGGGCCGATCGTCGAGCGTGAGCAGTTCCTGGCCGATCGGGAAGTCGCGGCTTAATCCGACCAACTCGGCAGACCATTTTCCGTACGCATCCTGGGCGTGCTTCACGGCATCGGCGTCAAGTTTGGGGGCGCGCGGATCCAGAGGCATCAGGAGGGTTTCAATTGCCTGCTCGCGCCGAAGGCGGGCGACAGCCGTGTAGGTCTCAACCGGAAGACTTGGAGCCGGCGAAAAGCCCTGGTCCAGCGAAACAAGCACCGCCCGCAATTGCTCGGTGGCTTGCTGATTCGCCAGGAACACATCGGAATTCCTGGCCATCGCGGGCAAGCACTCGTCCAGCGCTTTCCGCCACGCCTGCCATCTCTGATTGATATGCTGCGATCCGGTCGCCACGGCCGGCAGCGTCTTGAGCCAATCCTCGGGCGTCTCGGGATGGTAATACTTTCGCAAGGCGTCGATCTGATTGCGGACTTCATCACGCTTGCGCGAAAATGCGCCGCTGTCGATGCTCTGCTGGGTGAAAGGCAATTGCTCGAAATTTGCGACCGCCAGGGCCGCCTGTTGACGGGCGGCGTCGAACGGAGGGGCCTCATCGGAGGCCAGGTTCGCGCGAATGACCAGATTGGTCGTATCTACAAGGTGTTGGCGCAAGTCGCGCGCCGCGTTGGCAGCCTCGGTGCGGCGGTAGGCGTTGGCGTATACCAGCGCCAGCCAGGTATCCACGTCCCTGGGCTCAACTTTCTTGAGGTTGATTCGCGCCGCAACCTCGGGATCGAAATGCTCTCGATCGACGTTAGTCGGCCAGGTGGTCCGCAACGCCTCGGCCAGCCGATCGGCCTGCTCAATGTCGGCGTTTAGTTTGTCCAGGCCCGTGAAACCGCCGGCGGTCAGCCGAACATCAGACGCCGCCGACTTGCGCAGCATCGTGGCCAGCGCGGTCAGCACCGGGTCGCGGGCGGCCTGGATTTGTGACAGGCGATCGGAAAACTGCTTCCAGTGCGAATCCGCCATCGCCAGCCCCGCCTCCACATGTGGCGCGGCCAGCAACAGGCGATCTATGCCCCCCGCCACATCCGCGCCGGGCGCGGGACGGGTGGCATCGATTAACTGGCCCAGATACCAGTCGGGCTGAGACCAGCCGCGCTCGGCGAATTTGTCGCGCAGTTCCTGTGTGCGAATGACGACACGCCAGCGGCCCGACATTTCCCTCTGCACCTGCGCGGCGGCGGCGTTGGCCGCGCGAACGGTGCGGTAGTCGCCGATGCTGTATCGCAAAAACTTGCCGTCATCGCATTTGATTCGGCTGACCTGGCCGACCGGCGCTTCGGCCAGCAGCTGTCGAAGGTCGAGGTCGGATTCCCATCGCGCGCGGCGGGCAGAATCCTCTGCCGCCTGCGCGTATCGGGCAAACCAATCCCGCTTGGTCTGGCAAAATCGTTTGCGCGCCGAGTGGTCGAGCAGCGACAAAACCGCCAGGGCCGATCCGATGACGATCAGCGGCACAAGGACCGCGGTCATGATTTTGCGGACCGGCAGTTTTCGGCGCGGGCGCAACGCCTGCACCCGTCGCTCAATCTCGGCAAGGTTGGGGCGATCTCCGGGAACAGGGCTGAGCAGTTCATTGCAAAGCCGTCGCCATGTGTCGCCCCGCCGGCCCAGGCGCGACCATTCGCTTGAGGATTGCAATGGCCAGCGCGCGTTGGCCGGATCGCGGTAGAGCACCAGGCCGCAAATCAGCGCCCCCAGCGCGTAGGCATCTCCGGATTCCCCAGATTTGGCGGCCTGCGCGTTGGACGCCGGGTCCGCCAGAAGCACGCGCGCGCCCGGCAAATCGCGGCCGGCGATTAAGACATTGCTTCCCTTCAAATTGCCATGCGCCCGCCCGCGAATGGCCTTCATCTCGGCCAAACCCTGCACTGCCGCCTTTATCACCGCGTGGAGCGCGGCGGCCTTAACGGGCACCCGGCTGTCGATGAGCCGTTGGACGCACAGAGGATGATAATCGGTGACGAAATACGCGCTGTCGCTGTCCATCCCCAGATCGTGGACCGCAGCCCAGCACGTCGCTCCGCCGGCCACCACCTGCTGCTGGGCACGGGCGCGATCGAGGAACATTTGCAGTTCCCAACGCGGCTCCCCGGGCTCCTCGACGGGCAAGGTGAGGCGCTTGATGGCGAATAGCCCGCGCTCCCCATCGGCGCGCCGTGCCCGACTAACCGAGCCGTGGGGCGTCAGGTGCAACTCGTCGAGGATCTCGTAGTTCCCGATCTTCGCCATCGCATTTGTCCGGCACATGCGCGATGCGGACATTGCCGCCGATTTTCGTCGCGCCCTGCGGCAGGTTATCATAGCCATTTTAGAATCGGGACACATCCATTGCGCATGCCCAAACTCCATCCCCATCAGTGGCGCCTTCCGCTGCTGCTGCTCATCGGGCTGATCGTGTTTGCATCGGGGATTACATGGGGCTTGCCGTCGCGCGCCACCGATGTCTGGTTGTTCGGCAATCGCACGCCCTGGACTGGCCGCCAGATTGTCGAACTGGCCGGCGGATGGGAGGAGCGCCCGGACTTGGGGGCGGACGTGGCGCTGCGTCCGATGGCCCGGCGCGATCGCGTCGTGAACGTCAACGCATCCGATGTGCAGCGGGCGCGCATCGTCCGGCGGTATCGGCTGGCCTCCTACCAACCCGATGAGATCAGCACTCTTCGCGCGCTGGCGGGGATGAATCCTCGCCAGGGCCGGCTCGATCCCCGGCTCTATCAATACGGCGGACTGTGGATTTACCCCGTTGGCGCGATGCTGCAAGCCGCATCAAAACTGGGGATTGTGCAGGTGCGGGCGGATGTCGCGTGGTACATGGACCATCCCGCCGCCTTTGGCCGTTTTTACGTTGTGGCGCGAAGTTATTGCGTTCTCTGGGCATTGGCCGGCGTGATTGCCGTTTACCTACTGGTGCGGCAAATCGTCGGCGGATGGGCGTTTCCATCGGCGGCGGCGCTTGCGTTTATTTTGATGCCGGTCGTCGTCAACATGGCTCACGAGGCAAAGCCGCATTTGCCCGGCGCGGTGCTGATGCTCTGGGCGGTGTGGGCCGGCGCTCGATACATCGAGAAAGGCTCGATGCGCGCTGCCTTGGCGGCGGGCGCGCTGTGCGGAGCGGCATTGGGGATGGTTCTTTCCTGTCTTCCCGTGTTCTGCGTCCCGCCATTGATGGTGCTGCTTCGAAAAAACGGCGGCGCGCGCCGCCGCGCCGTCGTCTGTTTCGCGTCGCTGTCGATCGGGGCAATCGCTTATCTGATGACCAATCCCTACATCCCGATCAACCTGCTTCACAACCGCGCCGTGCTGGCTTCCAGCTTCGGCAATAACCGTGCGATGTATCACCCGCAATTAACGGCAAATGGAATCGCCACCACTGGCCGGCTTGTGGCGGCGGGCACATCCCCCCTGCTCGCGCTGGCGGGGATTGCCGGGACAATCGCGCTGGGATGGCGCGCCCTCCGCGTGCGCCGCAATCACGAGCCGGCGGAAATTCGCCGACGCGCGGTGGGTTTATTAGTCGCGGCGCCGGCGTTGGGAGTGGTGGCGCAATGCGTGATTGTCGCAACGGGAAAACCGGGCGAATTCGGCAGATTTCTGCTGATGCCCGATATCGTTCTAATGTTTGAAGCGATAGTTGCCCTCGCGACCTTCCTGCCGCGCCAGGGTTGTCAATTCGCGGCGACAATCACCTTGCTGTTCACCACCGCCGGCAGCGGCCTGCTTTATGTGCGCGGCTTTGTGCGCGACAGCCGGCCACTCACCCGCCGGCTTGAATTCGCCCGGCAACTCAAGCAATTGAATGACTGCGGGAATAAGACGCTGGCGCTTTATGCCGAGCCCGCGCCTTATTGCATGCCGCCAGCGGATTTATTTCGCTGGCGTCTCGAATTGCTGCCCAGCGATTCCGCACCGCAAGAGGGTGTGAAGATCGCCGGCGTTTCGATTCAGGCCACGGACCTGCCGGCCCCCCGCTTGCGCGAAAGCGCGCCTGCCGCCCTCTGGCGATTTCTCACGGCGACGCCAATCAGTTGGGCGGATAAACCTTTCGACCTGCGCGTCGTTCATGTCAGAAATGCCTTGGGCCAGCGGCCGGAGGTTCATGCCAAGGTACAGTGAGCGCTTTGCAGCAGCGAAATGACATTTTCCGCCAGCGACTCCAGAAGGATCGGCGTTTCTCGCATGGCCCCGGCGAGATCCATCGGTCTGTCGCAAATCGAAAACCACGCGGACAATCCCTGTTCCCGCATCGCGTGCAGATCGTCGGCGAGCGAGCCGACCAGCGCCACGCAGGGCACGCCAAGATCCCGGCAGAGCCGCGCTACGCCAATCGGCGCTTTGCCATGCAGGCTCTGGCCATCCAGGCGCCCTTCGCCGGTCAGGCATAGATCGGCACCGGCCAGTCGCGCCCGCAGGCCGGTGGCTTCGATGATGGTTTCGATCCCGCTGCGGAGCTGCGCGCCGAAGAACGCGAGCATGGCGAAGCCCAGTCCTCCCGCCGCCCCGGCGCCCGGAAATTGCGCTTGACGCGATTTTCCCGTGCGCTCCGATAGTTGCCGCAGGGAAGCATCCATCTCGCGCACCTGGCCCGGCGTCGCGCCTTTCTGCGGGCCAAAGACCACTACAGCGCCCGTTGGGCCATACAGCGGGTTGATTACGTCGCAGGCGACGATGATCTCCATCCGCTCGACCGGGCTGCCGCGCCCGTGCTTGATCAGCACGACGCTGTCCAGGTCGCGGCCACACAGCGGTTCGGTGGGAGAGACGGGTTGCCCGTCTTGGAGAATGACCGGCAGGCCGCACGCCTGCGCGCAGCCGATCCCGCCATCGATCGTCGCGCTGCCGCCGATGCCCAGGATGCAGTGTTGCGCGCCCAATTGGGCGGCGGCCATCAGCAACTCGCCGGTGCCGAACGTGGTGGCAGCCATCGGATCGCGCTCCTGGCCGGCCGGCAACAGCGCCAGCCCGCTGGCGGCGGACATTTCAATCACAGCGGTTTTGCCATCGCCGAGCATCCCAAACGTCGCGTCCACCCGCATCTCCGGCAGCGGCCCGGTCACCCGGCGGGTGATCAGTTTCCCGCCCGTCGCGCTCACCAACGCGGCAACCGTTCCCTCCCCGCCGTCCGCCATCGGGCATAAATCCAGTTGCACATGGCGATCCGCCCGCCGAGCGCCCGCCGCGATGGCATCGGCAACTTGTGCCGCGCTCAGGCAGCCTTTGAATTTGTCGGGAGCGATCACGATCTTCATTGGCGTATACCCTCTGGCCATCAGCGACAGCGAAGCCGAAGTATGCCGGGGGAGGGGGTTCCGGCCGGCACAAGGCGTACGGCGCGGCGCCGTCGAAATTGTCACGCACCCCCCTCGCCAGTGTATAACACAGTGTATGGAAACTTCCCTCAACCGACGCGATGCTTTGAAAATCGGCGGCAGCCTCCTGGCCGCCGCGGCGCTGGGCCCGGCAGCCGGCGCCCAGCCTAAACCCGCCGGCGACGCGCCGCCCGCGGCCGGCACAAAACGAAAGCTCAAGAAAGCCGTCATGTACGACATGATCGGCGTTGGCACAACCGTGCTGGAAAAGTTCCAGGCGATCAAGGAAGCCGGCTTCGACGGCGTCGAAGTCAACCGCCCCAATCCCACCCCGATTGACGAGATCAAAGCCGCCTGCGAGAAGACCGGCATTCTCATCGAAGGCGTCGTCGATTCCGCGCACTGGCGCGAAACGCTTTCCCACAACAGCCCCGCCATCCGCGCCAAAGGCCTGGCCGCGCTGCAAACCGCCCTGCGCGACTGCAAGGCCCTGGGCGGCACCAGCGTGCTGCTCGTGCCGGGAGTGGTAGATAAAAGCGTTTCCTACGATAATTGCTGGAAACGCTCGCAGACAGAAATCCGCAAAGCCATCCCGCTGGCGCGCGAGCTGGGCGTGAAGATCGCCATCGAAAACGTCTGGAATCATTTCATCATGAGCCCCCTGGAAGCCGCTCGGTATGTCGATGAATTCGAGGCCCCCGATGCCGTCGGCTGGCACTTCGACATCGGCAACGTCATCGTCTACGGCTGGCCCGAACAATGGGTGCGTATCCTCGGCAAGCGCATCGTCAAGCTCCACATCAAGGAATTCAGCCGCACGCGAGCCGACAAAGAGGGACTTTGGAAAGGCTTTGCCGTCGAGTTGCTCGAAGGCGATGATGATTGGCCAACGGTGATGAAGGCGTTGGATGAAGTCGGCTACAACACCTGGGGATGCGCCGAAATGGGCGGGGGCGATTTGAATCGGCTGAAGTTCATCTCGCAGCGGATGGACAAAATCTGGGCGATGTAAGCATGGCAAATTACACCCAAAGCATTCAAGCCCTGATGAACGAGTTGGCCCGGCTACCGGGCATCGGCGTGCGGTCGGCGGAGCGCATTGCGTTTCACCTGCTCAAGCAAAGCCCCGAGGAGGCGATGAAACTCGCCACCGCCATCAACGACGTCAAGACGCGCATCAAACATTGCTCGATCTGCTACAACCTTACCGAGAATGACCCCTGCGAGATTTGCGCCAGCCCGGGACGCGATCAGGCGGTCGTGTGCGTGGTCGAGCAACCCAAGGACCTGCTCGCGCTGGAGGCGACGGGCCTGTATCGCGGCGTATACCATGTGCTGCTGGGACGCATCTCGCCGCTGGAGGACATGGAGCCGGGGGATTTGACCATTGAGCCGCTGATGAACCGCTTGGCCGGCGGCACGATCCGCGAGGTTATCATGGGCACAAACCCCAACATGGAAGGCGACGGCACCGCCTTGTACATCCAAAGCCTGATCGGCGGGCGATTCCCGGCTGTCCAGCTCACCCGGCTGGCGCGCGGGCTGCCCGCGGGCAGCAATATCGAATACGCGAACAAGAATATTCTCGCCGACGCCATCAGCGGCCGGCAGAAAATGTGAATCCCGATCGAAGTTCAAAGTCACGGCTCAAACGCTTCCCACTTAAATCGTTCCTGCAATTTGCCGGCGCGAAAGGGAAGCGGAGTTACAACGCCAGGCCCGCGAGAGGATCGCTCCGGCGTCCGTTTTCGTAGGGTTCGCTTTAGCGAACGCGGATTGGCGATGCCGCGCCGAGGGCCGCGTTCGCTGAAGCGAACCCTACGAATTGCACGAAGCCAGGTTGGTTTGCGCGCACTTTGGACTGCGCAACAAAAACGCCCGAACCTCTTTTTGGTGGAGTTCGGGCGTCCTTGCGTAAGTGGGGGTAGCAAGTTGGTAAAACCGCGATTCCTCTACTGCCGCGCCATCGGCACGGGCGGGACGCCCGTGATACGTTGGCGGGGTTTTTTCCGCGAAATTCACACCCCCTGCGTAGCGAGGCGGCATGGCCGCCCATGCCAAGTTCCGGCGACATTATTTGCTGGCGTCTTGGGGCGCCTTGCTCGCGGGCGACGCAGCATCCTTGGTTTGCGTGGTCGTTGTTCCCGCATTTCTCGCGTCGGCCTTGGCGGCATCGGGAGCCGGGGCGGATGGGGCATCGGGCTTCACCGAGGGGGTTTGGGTTTTCCCGGAGTCGGCGGGAGGAGTGGACGCATCGGCGGGGGCCGGGGGTTTCACGGACGGGGTTTCCGTCGCGCTATTCGAAGGAACGGCGGGCGCGTCGGGCTTGTTATTGTCCGCGCCGGGTGCGGGCACGATGGGGGCAGGCGCCGCGGGAGTTTCGGGGGTCGCCGGCACGGTGGGAACGGCGGGATCGGGCCTGGGGACGCGCGGCGTCGGCGGAATCGCCGGCGCTGCGGGATTCGCCGTGGTCGCGGGAGCGGCCGGATCCGAAGGAAGCGGCGATGCCGGGCTGGCGGGCCTGGCGGATTGATCCGCCGGATTGGACGGCTTATTGATCTCCACATCCGTGCCGGTCGAAACATTGCCGAGTCGGCGGTCGTTGGCGGTCGCGGCGGCGCCGCCGGTTGTGGAGGGATTGGGGCTCATGCTGTCGCCTGCCGCCGTGCCCATATCATTGGAAGCGTGGGTCGGGTCGCCGGCGGACTCGGGGGCGTTGTTCTTGTTGTGATCGCAGCCGAGGGTGATCGCGCCCGCGAGGGCCAATACGCCGAGAATCGTAATCTTTCTGCTCATGGGCTTTTCCTTCCCCGCCGAACGGTTGGATAAGATGCGATGGCCCATCGGCGGGGAAAGGGGCCGGCATCGGTCCGCGATGAAGTCACCGCGGAATTATCTTCTCTTTTGACAATCCTACTTGTTGAGTTCAGTGTCGGGAGGCGCGCTGGGCCGGGTGGCTGGGCCCGAACGGCCGAAGTTCGGGAGCTTGATGCCGTGTACGAGTTTGCCGGCGTCGATCTCGGCCTTCAGGTCCTGCACCGTCTGGCGCATCGATTCGGGCAGTTGGCCCTTGACGGCGTCCAGCTTCTTCCAGTCGGCCTCTGCGGCGGTCCAGTGTTTCCCTTTGATGTCGGTCTGCATCGCCTGGATGAGGGCCGAGGTATCGACGGCAGGCGCGGTCGCCGGCCCGGTTTCTCCGATACCCGGCGTGACGCTCGTCGGAGGCACCGTCCGGCCCGTTCCGTTGGTCGCCTGCGGCGCGGGCTGCGACGGATGAGCGGGGGTCGGCACGGGCTGGACCGGCTCATCCTTCTTTTTGTCATCCTTGCAGCCGGCGATTAACACGCCCGCCAAGGCAAAAACACATAATGCACGTGACTTGATCATTGTTTGCTCCTTCTTTGATTTACTTGCTCGATTCTCGGACCCGAGCCGCCGGACTGGCTGATTTGGGCGGCGACATCCAAAAGAGAGTCTAACCATTTTCCCCACGCGGTATATACCCCGCCGCGTTTTGCCGATAGACGATCAGGCCGAACTCTCGCGGCGATTGTTCGTTACACCACAGGCGATGTCCCATCTATCCACCATTTCCAGCCGGCCTTCCGCGGAACTCGATCCCGAGGACGATATATCGCGCCATCCGCGGCGGGCGAGTTTCGCCCGTGTCATGACCGGCGTCATCATCGCCCTGGTCATTGCGATGGTGGCCGTCATTTATTGGCGAGGCGCTTTCGTGCACACGCCGACAACCGCGATCGTGATCGACGGAGACGTTTCGCTGGACGGGGCAATCGTCAGCGTCAGCGGAATGGGCCAAAGCGGGCGCGCGGTGGATCTGACCACGCCCCTGAATCGCGACAATGGCTACCGTACGCCGGTGTTGCTCGATCCCGGGGTCTATCACGTTATCGTTCACAGGGGCGGCACCATCGTGCTGGATCGCGAGGTGCGGCTTGAGGAAATGGTTGGCCAGACGCTGGACCTCCCGCCGGCGGTGGCGTTCACCGGCGCGTCTTCGCTGGGGGATTTGCATGTTCGCATCACGCCCGCCGCCGCGGACGGCCCGCCGCTCGAGTTGATGCTTGACGCCGGCCATCATTATCGGGCGGTGGCGTATCTTCCCGTGGGCAACTACCGCCTGGTTGCCCAAAGCGCTAATTCAGAGCGGGTGACGGCGTCCATGCCGTTCGCGGTGAATCATCTGTCGCCGATCCGAATTGATCTGGCTGCGCCATGATCTCCCCATGATCTCCTCTCTTGATCCCCCGGCCATCGCGGGCATTATGCAAGCATGAGCGATATACCTGCCCCGTTGGTTCTGGTCGCCGAAGCGTCCGATCCGGTTCCGCTCCAATGGCTCGGCGAGCGGGCGCGGGTGGTGGAAGCGGGCGCCGATGATCCGCGCTTCGCGGGTTTGCTGGCGCAGGCCCAGGGACTGATCGTCCGCACCTATACGAAAGTGAACGAGGCGTTCCTCGCCGGGGCGCCGCGGCTCAAGGTTGTGGGG
>Ga0075522_10003371_pt1 | contig 11685 bp, 10 predicted proteins | sample NGEPerA_FD_74796 | JGI IMG/M metagenome (GOLD analysis project Ga0075522, IMG submission 74796) | Arctic peat soil microbial communities from the Barrow Environmental Observatory site, Barrow, Alaska, USA - NGEE PermafrostL2-A | ecosystem: Environmental > Terrestrial > Soil > Wetlands > Peat ... | reverse complement strand
GCGGCGCTGCGATTCTGATCGGCGGAGAAATCAATGCCACCCTGGAAGACGCAGCCGCCAAGCAGAAGGTCCCCGGGGCGAAAAAGCACGGCCAGCGTTCGTTAGCTCAAATGCGCGACTAAGACCTGCGCGGTAATAATCTCCCCTATGCTCAAAAGGGGTCTCAAACGCTGGTATCGCGCTAGCTGGTTGGCAGTACGCTATTGGATTCCTCCCGCAAATTGTCCGATTCGGTGGGACCATCTGGGATCCAATACTGTGCGTGGAGGAGGAAAGCGAGTATATACTCGCAGACGCCGGAGGGCCAAAAGACTAATTCCGGCTCAGTACACCTTGACGATCGACTTGCGAGCAACGGAGCGGATTTGGATTGGTTAGGCATGATTTCAGTTATTGCGCTCGCGGTCGGAGGAATCTCCGCTCTCTGGATCGCGCTCGATATCATGGCCGGTCATCCGCAGCAGATGCGGATTATGAATTGGGTTTGGCCGATCACTGCGCTCTATGCGGGACCGCTGGCAGTTTGGGGGTATTACGCGGCCGGCCGGCTTTCGACCAAAGCCGCAGCGCGGGAAGCAAAAGAAAGCAGCGAAAATACCTCGGGGAAGAAGAAGCCGTTCTGGCAGATGGTTGCACTGGGAGCAACTCACTGCGGCAGTGGCTGTACTCTGGCGGACATCATCGGGGAATGGGCGCTCTTCTTCTTTCCGCTCACTCTCTTTGGGATGAAAATTTTCGGCTCCTGGGTGGTCGATTATTTTCTTGCCCTGAGTTTTGGCATTTTCTTTCAATACTTCACCATTGCCCCCATGCGCGGGCTTTCCTTCGGGAAAGGCATGGTGGCGGCCGCGAAGGCAGATTTTCTTTCCCTCACTGCCTGGCAGGTGGGGATGTATGGGTGGATGGCGATCGCTACTTTTCTTGTCTTTGGCCACGAAATCCCGAAAACCGACCCGCAATTCTGGTTCATGATGCAGATCGCCATGCTGGCCGGATTTCTGACCGCCTACCCAGTGAATTGGTGGCTGCTCCGAGCCGGGATCAAAGCGAAGATGTAAGCCCTTCTGACCTTATGCCGTGGCGAAAGAAAACAAGACCCTCGATAAGCCAGAGCCGCGCACGCCTTGTTGGCGCTTCTGGCGGTGGGCGGAATCGACCTCGCTTTACCATCATGGCTTAGCTTCGCGCCGGGGTAGGTTCTGCCGATCGTCATCCCGCGGGGAAAACTCTGGAACAGATTGAAGAGCGCTGGCGGCTGGGAAAGGGTCCAAAACCATTATGACAACTAAGAAAGCGAGTTCCAGGAAGCGTCCGCCATTCACCTGCCACCTATCGGATAAGCCCATTCCGCTGCCGCACTTTTGGGAACATACCGTTGGCAGCGGACACGCGCCGTTGGCCCTGCGCGCGGACTGGCAACGGCAGTTGCGACAATGTCATGAGCAGCTTGGTTTTCGCCACGTGCGCTTCCATGACATCCTCAGTGACGACATGGGCACACTGATGGACGAGCAAGATCATTTGCTCTATTCGTTCTTCAACGCCGATCAGATCTGCGACTTCCTTCTCTCGATCGGGATGAAGCCGTTCGTCGAGTTAAGCTTCATGCCCTCGACACTCTCGTGCGGCAATAAGACTGTATTCCATTACAGCGGTAATGTGACGCCGCCGAAGGATTACGCCGAGTGGGCTAAGTTCGTCGGGCGGCTAGTAACGCACTGGCTCGAACGCTACGGGATCGACGAAGTCAGCACTTGGTTTTTCGAAGTATGGAATGAACCCAATCTAAAGGCCTTCTGGACGGGAACGCAGGCCGATTACTTCAAGCTCTACCGTTTTACGGTGCAGGCGATAAAGGCCGTGGATGGGCGACTGCGGGTCGGCGGCCCGGCGACCGCGAAGAACGAATGGATTACGGAGTTCCTGACGTTCTGCAAGAAGAGCAAGATGCCGGTCGATTTCGTCAGCACCCACCACTATCCGACCGATGCGCTGGGTTCGATAGGCGAGGATACGGAGACACAATTGGCGCACGGTCAGAAGAGTATCCTGCGCAAATGGGCGCGGGAGACGCACCGCAAGGCGCGCGGGAAACCTCTCTATTACACGGAATGGAGTTCCTCTTCGAATCCGCGCGACCACCTGCACGATGAGCCCTACACGGCAGCCGTCATTATCAAGACGATGATGGAAGCCAGAGGACTGGTGGATGGATACAGTTATTGGACGTTTACGGATATATTTGAGGAGAACTACATGCCCGCCACTGCGTTCCAAGGCGGTTTTGGCCTGCTGACTCTGCAAGGCGTTGCCAAACCTTCTTACCGCGCTTTCGAGCTGTTACACCGTCTCGGTGTAGAGGAATTACCCGTAAAGGGGAAAAGCAAAACCGTGGATGTCTGGGTGGTTACCAACCGCGACGCGGTCACGGTGCTGGTAACGAACCACGCTTTGCCACGGCATCCGATCAAGGCCGAGTCTGTCGAAGTCAAACTGAAGGGACTCACGTCGCCGCGCAACGTTTACATCGAGCGGATCGACCACGACCATGCCAACGCCAAGCGCCTCTGGATTGAGATGGGTAAGCCGGCGCTTCCAACAGAAAGGGAAGTCGAGCAGTTACACGTTGCCTCCCAAATCGTGCGTGAGCCCGTGCCATGGAAACATGCCGGCAAAACATTGCATCTAAAGTTTGCCATGCCGCCGCAAGGCATCGCGGCCATCACGGTGGAGTTAACTCCAAAGCGCCCCGGGAAGAATTTCAAATCATGAATGATTCGAATTCCTGTTCCGAAGTGCTGGACGCGTTGCAGCGCGAGACGTTTAACTACTTCGTGCACGAAGCGAATCCGCTTAACGGCTTGGTCATCGACAAGACCGAACCTGGCTCGCCCGCGAGTATCGCCGCCGTAGGCTTGGCCTTGTCGTCCTACCCGGTTGGCGTGGAGCGCGGGTTCACGAGTCGCAAGGATGCCGTTAAGCGCACCCTGACGACCCTGCGCTTCTTCGACCAGAGCGTGCAGAGCACGGACGCGGACGCGACAGGCTACAAAGGTTTCTATTACCACTTTCTCGACATGACCACCGGAAAGCGGGTTTGGAACTGTGAGTTATCAACGGTCGACTCCGCCTTTCTTCTGACCGGCATGCTGACGGCGTCGGCGTATTTCTCTGAGAGCACCTCTGAAGAACGTGAAATCCGAGAGCTTGCGGACAAGCTATACCGGCGAGCCGACTGGAACTGGGCCCAAAACGGCGGGCTTGCGGTGACTCTCGGTTGGACACCTGAGAGCGGTTTCTTGCCCTATCGCTGGCAGGGTTATGACGAGGCGCTGTTTCTCTACCTTCTCGGCCTCGGTTCGCCAACACATCCGCTGCAACAGGAGAGCTATGCGCAATGGACTTCGACTTATCAATGGAGTGAAATCTACGGTCGGGAGTTTTTGTATTCCGGCCCGCTCTTTACTCACCAAATCTCGCATCTGTGGATCGATTTTCGCGGCATCCAGGACGACTGCATGCGCAGCAAAAAGATCGATTATTTCGAGAATAGCCGGCGCGCGACCTATGTCCAGCAGGAGTATGCCATACGTAATCCCGCTCACTTCGACGGCTACGGCGCAAAGTGCTGGGGAATTACGGCCAGTGACGGTCCCGGGCCGGCGAAAAGCACGATCAAGGGCCGAGAGCGAGAATTCTTTGGCTACAAAGCGCGAGGGGTGCCCGACGGTCCTGACGACGGAAGCATCGCCCCGTGGGCGGTGGTTGCTTCACTTCCCTTTGCGCCGGACATCGTGCTACCGACGCTTGACTACTTTGAGAAGCTGAAGTTGCGTGAGAGGAATCCTTACGGGTTCAAAGCGACTTTCAATACTACCTTTGCCGAGAGGGCCGACGTTTCACACCCGTGGATATCGCCTTTTCACTACGGTCTCAACCAAGGGCCAATCGTTTTAATGATCGAAAATTACCGTTCTGGCCTGCTTTGGCGCCTTATGCGGCAATGCCCTTATGTAGTCGCCGGCCTTCGTAAGGCCGGCTTTCGATGTGGTTGGCTCGAGAAATAGTGAAGCGGTTCCATGAAGCAATAGATCTCCTGCATCCTTACCATCAACGGCGTGTCCTCGCATATGGTAAACGCGAACGCTAAATGTTGCGCCCACTTCTGCAATCTCCACGTTACGACTGTCTCTACGTGCATGACGAATCGTTCATTGTCTGGAAATGTCGCACAGTCCGATGATATTTTTTTGACGGGACATTGTTCCCGGTCAGCTCGGGTTGAACGTCTCTTCCGAAAGGAACGCTGTCCTTCCAAGGCAGTTACACGCATTCCTGGTTGGGTGCCGCCTCAAAATTGCCTCTCCATAGCCAAATGCAGAACGTGTGGACGCTGGGGGCTTATTTTCTTCTGACCCTATTGCTCGTGACGGCGATACTTGGGGTCTCTTACGTCTTGGGGCAACGGCACAACGAACACGCGACTGGGCAACCCTACGAATCAGGGATCGTCTCCGAAGGTTCAGCACGAGTTCACTTCTCGGCTAAGTTCTATTTGGTGGCGATGTTCTTCGTCATCTTCGATCTGGAGGCCGTCTTCATTTTTGCGTGGGCGATTGCCGCGCGTGAATTGGGCTGGATGGGGTACTCGGAGATCCTGTCATTCATTGTGATTTTGCTCGCTGCCTTGGCTTATCTGTGGCGTTTGGGAGCACTCGATTGGGGTGCGATCCGTCGTGACATCCGGGTGCGTGACTAAACACTATGCGCGTATGGACAAGCAACGTCGATTCTCAGAAAAGTCCTGCCGATGCCGACCACGAGCCGATCGGGGAAGCAGTCCGCCGGAGTCTTGTTCTCTCCCGGTTGCAAGACCTGTTGGGGTGGGGCCGCAAGAACTCCATCTGGCCCTTCAATTTTGGCCTCTCCTGTTGTTACGTCGAAATGGCCACCAGCATCACCAGCAAATACGACATTGCGCGCTTCGGGGCCGAAGTAATTCGCGGTACGCCTCGCGAAGCGGACTTGATGGTGATTGCGGGGACGGTTTTCATCAAGATGGCTCCTGTCATCCAGCGGCTTTACGAACAGATGATGGAACCGAGGTGGGTCATCTCGATGGGCTCGTGCGCCAATTCCGGGGGCATGTACGACATCTACAGCGTGGTGCAAGGAGTGGATCAGTTTCTGCCGGTAGATGTCTACATACCAGGCTGCCCGCCACGCCCCGATGCTTTCCTGGAAGGCTTAATGCTGCTGCAGAAGGCAGTAGGTACCGAGCGCCGGCCGCTGAGCTGGGTCGTTGGACCGCAAGGAGTCGATCGGCCAGAGCTGCCTTCGATGCGCGATTTCAAAGCGGCGGAACGCGAGAAAGAAACGATATTGCGTTCACCAGACAAGGTTTGATGGTACCCACGATCGCCAAGCCGGCCATTTTCGAAGACCTTCAGAGCAGTATGGGGGGACATGTTCTTGCGTCGGAATCGGCTCGCGACGCAATCCCTACATTCTGGGTGACCAAAGAAAAAATCCACGGCTTTCTACGCCATCTCAAAAACGAAATTCCACGGCCTTACCGGATGCTTTACGACCTGACCGCCATTGACGAACGGCCCAGGAAGTATCGCGAGGGCCAGCCCGAAAGCGATTTCACGGTTGTCTACCATCTTCTGTCCTTCGATCGCAATGAATATGTCCGAGTCAAAGTACCAATAAAGAGTGACAGCCTGTCTTTGGACACCGCTACAGGTATCTGGCCAGCGGCCAACTGGTATGAGCGCGAAGTATGGGACATGTTCGGCATCGTGTTCGAGAATCATCCGCACTTGACCCGGATTCTGATGCCGAAAACCTGGACTGGTCACCCATTGCGCAAGGATCATCCGGCGCGGGCGACCGAAATGGGTCCCTTCCAACTCACGGAAGAAAAGCAAGAGCTAGAGCAGGAAGCAATGCTGTTCCGTCCCGAGGAATGGGGTATGAAGCGGACCCACGACGATGAAGACTTCATCTTTCTCAACGTGGGGCCTCAGCATCCCGGAACACACGGCATTCTGCGTATCGTGGTTCAGCTGGATGATGAGGTGATCGTGGATGCGGTGCCGGAAATAGGCTTCCACCACCGCGGCGCCGAGAAAATGGGCGAACGCCAGAGTTGGCACAGCTACATCCCATATACCGATCGGGTCGATTACCTGGGCGGCGTGATGAACAACCTTTCCTATCTCATGTCCTTGGAGAAACTTGGCGACATCGACGTACCGCCTCGCGCCCAGGTAATCCGGGTCATGATGGCAGAGTTGTTTCGAATCATTAGCCACCTGGTCTGGTACGGCACCTTTGCCCAAGACCTAGGGCAAATGTCTCCGGTGTTTTTTACCTTCAATGACCGCGAGCGCGCGTTGGCGATCGTCGAGGCCGTCACCGGCGCGCGTATGCACCCGAACTGGTTTCGCATCGGAGGAGTTGCCCAAGACCTGCCGCAGGGCTGGGAACAGATGTTCCAGGATTTTCTGGACTACTTTCCTCCGCGATTGCGTGAGTACGACCACATGGTGCTGCGCAACCGAATTTTCAAGGCGCGCACGAAGGGTGTAGGCGCCTTCACAACGGAGGAAGGAATCGAGTGGGGCATCACTGGTCCAAACTTACGTGCAACCGGCTTTGCCTGGGACTTCCGCAAGAAGCAGCCTTATTCCGGTTATGAGGGGTTGGACTTCGACATTCCCGTTGGCAAGCGCGGAGATTGCTATGACCGGGCCACTGTGCGCGTCGAAGAAATGCGGCAGAGCCTCCGCATTATTGAGCAATGCGTCAAGAACATGCCGGAAGGCCCATACAAATCCGCTTCCCCTTTGGCGACCCCACCAGAAAAGCCGCGGACCATGCACGACATTGAAACTTTGATCACGCACTTTCTCGGCGTGAGTTGGGGACCAGTGATCCCGCCCGGTGAGGCGCTCTGTCCTATCGAAGCTACCAAAGGGAATAATGGCTATTACCTGATCAGCGACGGCAATACGATCTCTTATCGTACCCGAATCCGCACGCCGTCGTTTGCACACATCCAGTTGCTTCGTGTGATTTGCCGAGGCCTGATGCTTCCGGACCTGCTCGCCATTCTAGGCAGTATTGATTTCGTCCTGGCCGATGTAGACCGCTGAGGAGATTCGAACGATGCTGACGTCTGAAGAACGGCAAGAGATCGAAGCGGAATTTCCCCACTACCCTACAAGGCAAGCGGTATGTATCGAGGCGCTGAAAGTCATCCAGCGTCATCGCGGATGGGTGTCGGACCAAGGGTTGCAAGACATCGGGGAAGCGCTTGACATGACTACCGAGGAACTAGACGCGGTGGCAACGTTTTACAACTTGGTGTTCCGCAAGCCGGTCGGACGACATGTCGCGCTGATCTGCGACAGCGTGAGCTGCTGGATCATGGGTTACGAAAAACTATGCCAAGCGCTCACCGCACGGCTGAAAGTCGGCTTGGGCGAGACCACCGACGATAAGCGGTTCACGGTCTTGCCTATCGTTTGCTTGGGGGCCTGCGATCACGCACCGGCCATGATGATCGACGACGACCTTTATCGAGATGTTAATCCCGACCAACTGGATGGAGTGCTGGAAAACTACAAATGAGCACGCTCTTGGAGAAGCCGCTCACAAAGAACATGCCGCCAAATGGCGGCGAACCGCCGGACTGCAAGGCCTACGAAAACTCCGGCGGCTACGCAGGTTTGCGCAAAGCTTTACGCATGGCGCCGGCGGCGGTTAAAGACCTCGTTGAAAAATCTAATCTGCGAGGCCGGGGCGGCGCCGGATTTCCTACCGGCAAAAAGTGGAGCGCCGTGCCGATGGACGACGATACACCCCACCCCAAGTATCTCGTTGCTAACGCGGATGAGATGGAGCCGGGAACCTTTAAAGATAGGTTACTTATGGAAGGCGATCCGCATCAGCTGATTGAAGGGATGATCATCGCCGCCTATGCGATCCAGGCGGATATCGCCTATATCTTTCTGCGCCAGGAATACAAATTGGCTGAAACACGTCTGCGCAAGGCGCTCGCGGAGGTCTATGAAAATCACTACGTGGGCAAGAACATCCTGGGATCCGATTACTGCCTCGAAATGCATCTGCACGTCAGCGCGGGACGCTATATTTGCGGCGAAGAGACTGGACTGCTGAACGCTCTGGAAGGAAAGCGCGCCAACCCACGCTCGAAACCGCCGTACCCTCAAGTCTCCGGCCTGTGGGGAAAACCCACGGTCGTGCAGAACGTGGAAACGTTATCTAACGTGCCTCACATCGTTAATAAAGGACCCGAATGGTTCAAGAGCCTAAGCCACACCGCAGACGGCGGAACGAAGCTATACGGCGCAAGTGGCAAGGTCAAGCGGCCGGGCATATGGGAGCTGCCAATGGGGACGACCATACGCGAGTTGCTGGAGGAACACGCCGGAGGAATGCGCGACGGCGTGAAGTTTCGAGGTTTGCTTCCAGGCGGCGCCTCCACCGATTTTCTGATTGAAGACCACCTGGACGTACGCATGGATTTCAGCGAGGTCGAAAAAGCCGGAAGCCGGATGGGTACCGGCACCATGATTATTTTGGACGATCAGACTTGCCCGGTCGGCATGGTGCGTAACCTGGAGCATTTCTTCGCCCAAGAATCCTGCGGCTGGTGCACACCTTGCTGGAGCGGTCTCAATTGGACGGAACGAATATTGGGTGCAATGGAAGAAGGACGGGGGCAAACCGAATACCTGAAGCAGTTGGAATTTCAAACTAAATTCAACGCGCCTGGAAATACATTTTGCACGCTCGCTCCCGGCGCCATGGAACCGCTGAAAAGCGCACTCAAGTATTTCCGTCCCGATTTTGAAAGGCACATTCATGAACACCGTTGTCCCTGGAGGTAGCACGGCGACGATCTATGTCGACGATCGGCGTTACGCTGCGGACCCCAAGCAGAACCTGCTGCACGCGTGTCTCTCGCTTGGATTCAATCTGCCTTACTTCTGCTGGCATCCCGCCCTGGGTTCAGTGGGCGCGTGCCGACAATGCGCCGTGAAGCACTTCAAGGATGAAAAGGACACACATGGAAAACTTGTGATGGCTTGTATGACACCCGCTGCTGACGGGACGCGGATTTCCATTCAGGACCCGGAAGCCGTTGCGTTCCGAACTGGAATCACTGAGGGGATGATGACTAATCACCCGCATGATTGTCCGGTTTGCGATGAGGGCGGCCACTGTCATCTTCAGGACATGACAGTCATGACAGGTCATGACTATCGCAGGTACGGATTCGAGAAACGCACCTTCCACAATCAATATTTAGGCCCGCTCGTCAATCACGAAATGAACCGCTGCATTCAATGCTACCGGTGCGTGCGTTTCTATCGCGAGTATGCGGGAGGTAGAGACTTTAATGTGTTCGGCTTGCGGGACCAGGTTTACTTCGGTCGTCAAGCAGACGGTGTGCTGGAAAACGAGTTCAGTGGGAACTTGGTAGAAGTTTGCCCGACAGGTGTCTTCACTGACAAAACTCTCAAACAGCATTACACGCGGAAGTGGGATATGCAGATGGCGCCGTCGGTCTGCGTGCACTGCGCTTTAGGCTGCAACATTACTCCCGGCGAGCGCTACGGAACGTTGCGTCAGGTCGTCACGCGCTATAACCGGGAGGTGAATGGATATTTTCTGTGCGATCGAGGGCGTTACGGTTATGAGTTTGTAAACAGCGCGAACCGCATTCGCCACGCCACCGTGCGGGACAAGCATCCCGTCAGCGTCACCAAATCGGAGGCCGTCAGGCGTCTCGCGTCCCTGGTTGAAAAGGGACGCAAACCAATCGGGATCGGCTCGCCACGAGCTTCGCTGGAGTCTAACTTTCTTTTGCGCGCCATGGTCGGGCCCGAGCGCTTTTACGCCGGCGTGTCCGACGACGATTTCCGGTTGATTTCAACCATGATCGAGATCCTGCGAGGCGGTCCCGCGTCTTCGCCATCCCTGCATGAAATCGAGCTGTCGGATGCGGTGCTCATTTTGGGCGAGGATGTCACGAACGTTGCACCGAGAATGGCGCTGAGCCTGCGTCAGTCCGTGCGGCAGCTGCCTCTGCAAATCGCCGACAAGATTCACGTTCCGCTCTGGGACGATCACGCGGTACGGAATGCGCTCCAGGATGAAAAAGGTCCGCTTTTTATCGCCAGTTCTGCCGCAACTCGTCTGGACGATATTGCGACACATGCCTACCGTGTTGCTCCCAGCGATGTGGCGCGGCTGGGCTTTGCAATTGCCAACCTAATTGACAAGAATGCGCCGGCAGTCCCCGACTTGCCGGATAAAGTAAGGGTTCTGGCTGAAAGCATCGCGCAGGCACTGAAGAAAGCGCGAAGACCACTCATCATCTCCGGCGTGACTTGCAACAGTGACGCGGTCATTCACGCAGCGGCAAACGTTGCGCGGGCCCTGTGCGCCGTTGGACCGAGATCCGGCCTGAGTTTTATCATGCCGGAGTGCAATAGTTTGGGACTCGCGCTGATGGGCGGCGCACCTCTGAGCCAAGCGTTTCAGGCTGTTCGAGAAGGGACAGCGGACGCGATCGTGATCCTGGAAAACGATCTCTACCGGCGAGCGCCCGCGAATTCAGTGAGCGAATTCTTGAGCCGCACGGGGCATGTGATAGTCCTCGATCACTTGGTGAATCAAACCACGCAAAGTGCCGAGCTCGCGATTCCAGCTGGGACGTTCGCGGAGGCGGATGGCACGCTCGTAAACAGCGAAGGGCGGGCGCAGCGTTTCTATCAGGTCTTTGTGCCGGAAGGAGAAATTCAAGCGAGCTGGCAGTGGTTGCGCGATGCGATGTCTGTTGCTGGACGGCAGGAGGGCGCCGCATGGAAGCACATCGATGACGTTACGGCGGCCATGGCCGCGGCCATTCCTGCGCTTGCTCGAGTCCAACAAGCCGCGCCTGAGGCCACTTTCAGGATCGCGGGTCAGAAAATACCTCGAGAGCCGGAACGCTACAGCGGACGCACAGCCATGCTGGCGAACATCAGTGTGCATGAACCGAAGCCGCCGGACGATCCAAATACACCGTTATCATTCTCCATGGAAGGGACGCTCGACCAGCCTCCTGCCGCACTGATTCCTTTCTTCTGGTCACCGGGTTGGAATTCCATCCAGGCTACGAATTTTTATCAGACCGAGATCGACGGCCCATTGCGAGGAGCGATGCCAGGAGTTCGGTTGGTTGAGCCGGCCACGCAACTTCATAACCAGTATTTCGATCAGGTTCCAACCGCATTTGCGCGACGCAGCGATGAATGGCTGGTTGTTCCGCTCCATCACATTTTCGGCTCGGAGGAGTTAAGTTTGTCGGCGCCGGCGGTGGCTGAACTGGCACCGAAGCCTTATCTGGCTCTCAATGCGGAAGACGCGAAGCGTCTCCGAGTCGAAGCGGGTGAAGAACTGACCGTGAAGTTTAATGGCGGGGCCCACAGTCTTCCCGCCAAAATTCAGGCTGAGTTGCCTCTAGGTATTGCGGGGCTGCCAGTAGGACTACCCGGATTGGCGGGAATCAGCCTGCCCATCCGGTGTGTCTTGGAGCGGGAGGGCAAACCGGGACATTCCTCATGACAAGCCCACATCCCATCGCGATGATCCTCGGTCTGC
>Ga0075522_10003367_pt1 | contig 11693 bp, 18 predicted proteins | sample NGEPerA_FD_74796 | JGI IMG/M metagenome (GOLD analysis project Ga0075522, IMG submission 74796) | Arctic peat soil microbial communities from the Barrow Environmental Observatory site, Barrow, Alaska, USA - NGEE PermafrostL2-A | ecosystem: Environmental > Terrestrial > Soil > Wetlands > Peat ... | reverse complement strand
CTATGGAAAGGTAGGCGTCGCAGACGGTACAAGGCCGTACCGGCTCATGACCGCTACTAGCGCGACCTTGTCTGGCGGACCGCCCGCGTTGACGACAGCAGCGACTTCTTTGAAATACTGGGCCCCAATATCCGGAGATTGGATGACCAGAGCGCGGGCGACGCTCCCAAACGGGTTGGAGAACGCGTGAACAGTGCCCTTTGGCGTTTGCATACCCTGTCCCGAGGTAAGATCTCGTGTATCGGAGCCCACTGCATAGCGAAGCGTGCCCTCCAGGACATAGACGATCTCTTCGTTGTTTGAATGACTATGTGGGGGTGGGACATTTGAATTTGGCGGTACGGTGAGCTCAAATATTCCGAGGCTCGCAGTTTGTGAACCATCGACGAGATACCGGATACCCAGTTGGCCGACGTTGATTTCGATTGTGCTCATGGTGTGGTGACTTGATTTGTATGATAGTTGGTGGGGTGGTTAGAGGTCATGTGCGACCACGCCAATAGCCCGGGCGCTGACGACGATGCGCTACCGCTACGATTCTAAGCAGGTCACTATCAACGCGATAGATCGGTCCAAAGGGAAACTTGCGCAGTGGAAAGCGCCTGTGGCGGGCATCAAGCGGCTCGCCCATATTTGGCACATCGCACAACAAAGCGGAGACACGTCGAATTTCCTGAACCAACTCGCGACCCAGACCAATGCCGCGTTCCTCGCCAACTTTCAACGCGGCGGCAATTTCCTGCTCTGCTGCCGGGTGAAACCACGGCGTCATTTTTTTATGAGCGCCTCGAGCCTCGCAATTACCTCTTCGGCCGGACTACACTCGACAAGTCCTTCGTCAATTTCGCGACTGCGGCGCTGTACTTCTTCCAGCCATTCCGCGTCCACTGCGGGGTCAGGGGGACCGTCCAACTCCTCCCATAAAACACGCAGCAGCGTCTCCTTGTCCGAAACGCTAAGTTCTCCGATTTCCTCTTGAATTATTGTGAGAGGGCGGGCCATACCGCTCAAATTACCAGTGGTGTGGTCAAGGTGCAATTTCGCCTTAAAATGACCGCTAACGATGAGGTTGAGCGACAGGGGTATGCATCAACGTAAATCGAAGGCAGTTTATCCAGATCATTCGACCTCGGCCTGGCTCACCGAAGATGCGGCCCATGATCGCTCGAACCGATTGTTAGGCAGCGACCTCAACATACTCGACACGGCTTGACGGAGGGGGAATCAGAGTGACATCTTCGCGCAGCCCGTCAAGGTGAAATTCTATGGCCTCGCGAATTGCCTGTTCCGTGCTCGCAAGTGTGTCGCCGGTAGCAATGCATCCCGGCAGATCTGGCACATACGCGGAATAGTTTCCGCCGGCATTTTCGATGACTATCGCGTAGCGCATAAGGAGGTGCCCTATTTCTTCAACCCGGACTGCTTAAGGATACTGTTCAACGTGCCTGGCGCCAAATCGTCTCTGGGCCTACCAGCCACCGTGACCCGACCGGGCTTCCTCACCCAGCATGCGCAATATGTCAGATACTTTCATGGACGAAGCTGATTACTTCAAGCATTCAACGACGCCTAACGATGAGGTTGAGCGACGCGGGACTTCACCCACGTCAAACGAAGCTGATTTATCCAGATCATCGACTCCCTCCCTGGCTCACCGAAGACGCGACCCGCGATCGCTCGAACCGATTGTTAGGTGCCAGCCTTGGACATCAGCGGAAAGTCACTCGGATTTCGAATTGACGCGACGGCCAAGTCAATGTCTAGGTCAGGCCAATAGAGGTGGTGTGGGGTTGGTCGCTCAACGTGGCCAATTTGTCGAACCGTAGCGTCGCGAAACCACGGGAATTCCGCAAAGGGAACAAACAGTTCCTCATCGCCCAGCAACAGCCAGAAGCCGTGCGGCGATATATTCGACACCTCAACCGGCGAAGTGCTTTCGCCAAGCGCTACGGAGTTCATCGACACGTGCCTCAACTAGTTGTTGCGCTGCCCGAATCTGCTGAGCGGACAGGCCATAATTGTGCGCCAGGGCAATTGCGGGCTCAAGCCAAAACTTGGCCTCGCCATCGGGACATTGCACGTGAACGTGCATTCGGGGCTCTTCCCGGGAGAAAAAGTAAAATCGAAAGCTGCCATCGCGAAATATGGTTGGACTCACGGGACACCGATTACGCGCAGATGCTCATTTTGGCTCCTAACGATGAGGTTGAGCGACGCGGGGCTTCACCAGCGTCAAACGAAGGCACTTTATCCCAATCATCGACTTCCCTCCTTGGCCAACCGAAGACGCGACCCGCGATCGCTCGAACCGATTGTTAGGCATCGCGTCACCCCCAAAAACAAGCGTAGGCGTCTTTATTCACCAGTGACAAGAAATCTTCGATCGTCTTTACCTCGGACGCTGGTTCATACCGATGCCACTTCAAATCCGCGCGCATCCAAAACACACGCCATCGGTCGCTCGTGCGCACGTACGTTGCTTTTGCCACTGACCCTTCGTGCTTTTCGCCGGGCTTACCCCTCCAGACCCCAGGTGGAAGTGCGTGCACTGTTGGCTCAGCTCGACGGCACCGTATGGCTGATTGCGAACCTGCTCTATGGAAGCGGTCTTCGACTCATGGAAGCGCTTCGACTTCGCATCAAGGATTTGGTGATGGCGCGGGGCGAAATCATCGTCCGTGAGGCCAAGGGCGGCAAGGATCGCGTCACGGTTTCGCCGGCGTCGGTGGTGCCGCCGCTGCGCGCGCATCTCGCCAAATTACGCGATCGCTTTGAGCGGCAGCGCCGCTTGGGTGAGCCGGGTGTGACCATGCCGGCGGCGCTTGTTCAAAAATATCCGCATTCCGCTTGTGAGTGGGGTTGGCAGTACGTGTTTCCGGCGACTTCGCTGTGCCAGGATGCTTACAGCGGCCGGCCGGTGCGCCATCATCAGCATGAAAAGACCGTGCAGCGCGCGGTGCAGTTGGCGGTTCGCAAGGCGGGGATTTGCCAGCCTGCGAGCTGTCATACCTTCCGGCATTGCTTTGCGACGCATTTGCTGGAGGCGGGGTGCGACATTCGCACGGTGCAGGAGTTGCTGGGGCACGCTGACGTTAGGACCACCATGATGTATACGCATGTCATGGGCAAGGGGGCCATGGGGGTGAAAAGCCCCTTGGATCGCCCGATATCAGGCTAATCTTACGGCCCGCGCGTGATTGGAGGCGCGGCGTCGAGGTGGGCGTTACGCCTCATTCCTTGCATCTTCGCTCAATGGCTATTTCGTGATTCGTCGGCTGTCGCTATACTAGCGTCGTTCCCTTGTGGTTTTCTCATAGATTTTCAGCGAGTTACCGTGTCCAAAACAGAATCTTCAGATACCCAATTCTTTAATTCATTTAGTTTGGTGCTCGGTATTCTCATCGCCGTTGCGATTATTTTGTTCGCGGTGGCGCGCGAAATCGGCGCGGCTACTCAGGGCACGTATGTGCTGTCAGAGCCGATGCACCTGAAAGTCGTGGACAGCAATATCGCGCCGTTTGCGCACGAGGCCATCGCGGGCCACGACAATTCGGCGCTAGCCGCGCTGACGGCGCCGGCGGCGCCCGCGTCGGATGTACCGGCTACCGGCGAAGCGGCATTCAAGCAAGTCTGTTCCGCATGCCACGCCACGGGCGTGAACGGCGCGCCGAAAATTGGCGATCATGCGGCTTGGGGCCCGCGCATCGCGCAGGGTAAGGCGGTGCTCTACAAGGCGGCGATCGGCGGCTTGGGCAATATGCCGCCCAAGGGCGGAACGACGTGGCCGGATGCGACCATTCGTATGACCGTCGATTACATGGTGTCGCTCAACAAATAGCCCGGTCGAGCGCGCGCAGGTTCACGGGTCAGGCGCTACTGCGGCGCGAGCTTGGCTTCGATTTCTTTCAGACGCGCTTCCAATGCCGTCAATTTGCTTTGCGTCCGTTGCAGAATGGCGGCCTGCACGTCGAATTCCTGGCGGTTGACCAAATCGAGCTTGGCCAATTGGGCCTGCAGCACAGCCTTGAAGTTGCCTTCCAAATCGCGCCCGAACGCGCGCACCGAAGCGGGTACCGAATCCGCCAGCCGGCGCGCCAAATCATCCAGACCACTTGAATTGATAAAGCTCATATGATTCCTCCGCAACGTATCCGCTAAGGGTTCGCACCGCGACGACGCGAGTCGAGTCACTTGCCGCGCCAAGGGAGTGCACGGCATAGGCCTGCCCGCGGGCAACCTATTGATTCACCGACTCATCACCAGTGGCATGGAAGCTGCACTAATTAAAATCAATGGTACGCGCAAGCGGCTGCGGAGGCTAAGGTGATTAACGGGTGAGAGCGGGGACAAATGCATGAAGCTGATCACTGCGGTCGTCAAGCCTTTCAAGGTGGACGAAGTCCGGCAAGCGGTGGTAGATATCGGCATTCAAGGCGTCACGGTAACGGAGGTGCAGGGATACGGGCAACAGCCGGGGCATGCGGAGATTTATCGAGCCGCTGAATACCGCGTCGATTTTTCGCCCCGCGCCAAGATTGAACTCGCGGTGGATGATTCGATTGCTGAGCAGGTGATCGAGGCGGTCTGTAATGTGGCCAGAACCGGGAAGGCCGGCGACGGCAAAGTTTGGGTACTGGAACTGGACCAGGCGCTGCGCGTTCGCACCGGTGAAACGGGCTCGGACGCCATTTAGACCAGCCGCTCGGGTTAGACCGGCCGAGCGGTTGCCTCGGGATCGACGTTACGCCAAGATTTCAGCGGCCTCGCCCGAGCGGGCGAGGCCAGGATTTTTGATGTTTTAGGAGCATCTCGCGCCGGCAAGTCAGCTTAACTCCCCCGTCGGTGCGAAATTCCCGGCGGCGCGGGTCCCCTGAGCTTAAAAGGGCCCGTGCCGTTTTTTATATTCGCGCGCCCGGCGCAAGACGCCATGCGGTTATACATTAGAAAATTCCAATTCACCATGCTGCGATGCAGTAATTGACTTGCCTCTCCGCTGCTAGACTGCTTCCTTACTCGACACTAGGAGTTTGCCTGCATGAAAATGGTCATCGCCATCATCAAACCGTTCAAGCTTGACGATGTCCGGGCCGCCTTGGCCGATGTGGGAGTTCAGGGCATTACCGTGACAGAGGTCAAAGGCTTTGGGCGCCAAAAAGGCCACACTGAGCTCTACCGTGGGGCGGAGTACGTCGTGGACTTCCTGCCGAAGGTAAAGCTCGAGTTGGCGGTGGATGACGAGCAAGTGGATCGGGTGGTCGAGGCCATCATCGAAACAGCACGAACGGGTAAGATCGGCGACGGCAAGATATTCGTTTCGGAGCTTGGCCAGGCGGTGCGTATCCGCACCGGAGAAGCCGGTTCGCGCGCGTTGTAGCTCTTTAGTGAGGATCGGACAATGAAACGCCTTCTGTTGTTCGCAGCCTTGATTGCCTGGTCAGGCATGGCCGCCGCGGTGGTCTACAAGTGGACCGACGCCCAAGGCAAATTGCAATACGGCGATCAGCCGCCGAACGGCGTGCAGGCCGAAGTGGTGGAACTGCTCGGCACCCACGTTGCCCGTTCCACGACGACGCGAGCCTCGGCACCGTCGCAGGCGCCGGCTGCCAAGACGGCTGCGCCGAATCAACCGGCACAGGACGATGACGCGAAGCAGCGGGCCGTGGAACAGGACGTGGCGCAAACGCGGGAGAAACAATGCACGGATGCACAGGATCGCTATAAGAAATTGATCGAGGGCAGGCGTCTTTACAAGACGGGCGCCGACGGCGAGCGCCAGTACCTGACTTCCGAGGAAATCGACAACGAACGCGTCAATGCGAAGCGCGACGTTGACACGATTTGCAATAGCGCCACCTAACGGCGCTCCCTTCCCATAGGCCTCGAATGTTTGCGCTTTGCCGCCTGAGGCGCCAAGCCTTAGGCTATGCGCTAAGGTAAATCGAGTAGTAGGGAATCTAAGCGTATGCAAACAGGTTTCGTGGGGCTGGGTGCCATGGGCACGCACATGGCGCGCAATCTACAGCGTGCCGGGTTACTGACCGGGGTCTGGAATCGGACCACCGACAAGGCCACGGCGCTCGCCAAGGAACTTCACTGTCATGCCTTTGCCAGCTTGGCCGAACTCGCCGGGAACTGCGAAGCGGTGGTGATCTGCGTGTCCGCCGATGCCGACTTGCGCGCCGTGGTCGCAGCTTTGGATTCGGGCTTGAGTCCCAACATGATCGTCATGGATTGTTCGACGGTCGGTGCGGGTACGGCGCGTGAAATCCATGCCCAGCTCGCCGCGCTCGGCGTCGGCTTTCTCGATTGCCCGGTCAGCGGTGGTGTCGAAGGCGCGCGCACCGCCTCGCTCGCCATCATGGTCGGCGGCGACGAGCCGGTATTTGCGCGCGCGCAGCCGATCCTGGAGAAGCTGGGAAAAACCATCGCCTATCTCGGCGCGAGCGGCGCCGGCCAGGCGACGAAAGCCACTAACCAAATCATGTGCGCCGGCATCATTCAAGCCGTGGGCGAAGCCATGGCCTTTGCGCACGCTGAAGGCCTGCCCCTCGACCGGGTGATCGAAGTCTTGGGCAAGGGGGCGGGCTCCAGCTGGTACTTCGTGAACCGTGCGCCTTTCATGGCCAACAATAGCTTTCCCGCCGGCTTTCGCGTGCGGCTGCACGACAAGGACCTGCGAATCTGCCGCGACATGGCCGCGGCGCGCGGCGCCGAGTTGCCGGTGGTGCAATCGACTCTGCAGCAATACGCCGAATTGATTGCGCAGGGCTATGGTGACGAGGACATCTCCGCCATCTACCGGCTGAAATCCGCGTTGTTTCCCGCGAAACCGGCGCCGTAGCAGGCTGCGCGCCGATATCACTGATGCCGCTGATGCCGCCACCGCCGCCGCTGCGCATAGCCACCCGTAAGAGCCAGTTGGCGCTATGGCAGGCCGAGCATGTGGCCACATTGCTGCGCCGGGCGCATACCGGTCTCGCCATCGAGCTCGTGCCGCTGTCAACGCTGGGCGACCGCATTCAAGATCGAAGTCTCGCAGCCATCGGTGGCAAGGGCCTGTTCATCAAGGAGCTGGAGGTCGCTCTCGAAGACCAGCGCGCCGATATCGCCGTGCATTCCATGAAGGATGTGCCCGGCGATCTTCCGCAAGGACTCATGATCGCCGCGGTGCTGCAGCGGTCGGACGCGCGGGATGCGCTGATCACATCAAAGTCCGCGTCTCTTCAGGAATTGCCGCGAGGCGCCCGCGTCGGCACTTCGAGCCTGCGGCGTCAGGCACAATTGTTGGCGGCCCGTCCGGATCTCAATATAGAGGCGATGCGCGGCAACGTGGATACCCGCCTGCGTAGGCTCGATGCTGGCGAGTTGGACGCCATCGTGCTGGCGTGCGCGGGCCTGATCCGGCTGGGTTTGGCAGCGCGCATCACCTCGCGCCTCGATCCGAAGATCTCATTGCCGGCCGTGAGCCAGGGTGTGATCGGCATCGAATGCCGCGCCGCTGATGCGCGTACGCGCGAGTTACTGGGAGTACTCGAGCATCCGGCCACGCGCATCGCCATGGACGCCGAACGGGCGTTCGCCGGGCGCCTCGGCGGCAGCTGTCAATCACCCATTGCCGCGCACGCCAGGTTCGATGGCGATCGATTGATCCTGGAGGGCCTCGTGGCCGAGCCCGACGGCTCGCGGTTGCTGCGCGACACCGTAGCGGGCGACAGCGGCGACCCGGCGGCCTTGGGCACGCACCTTGGCGAGCGCCTGCTGGCGGCGGGCGCGGGTCCCTTGCTAGAGCGTCTGCGCACGGGGTGATCCATGTTGCCGTTGCATGCTGTCGGCGTCCTGGTCACTCGACCCGAGCAGCAAGCGATGCCGCTGTGCCGGCTGCTGCAATCGCAAGGCGCGGACACGCTGCGACTGCCTGCCATCGAAATCAAAGCCGCGGGCGATCGGCAACAGCTCGCGGCACGGCTCGGCACACTCGAGGAATTTGATCTCATCATTTTCACCAGCGCCAATGCCGTCCGCTTCGGTGCCTCCTTACTGGACCCGCGGCGCGATCTGACGCTGGCAGCCATCGGCCCCGCCACCGCACGCGCACTGAACCAAGCAGGGTTTCGGGTGGCCGTGCAGCCGCTGCAATCCTTCGATTCCGAAGGCCTGCTCGCTCACCCGCGGCTCGCGCATCCGGCGGGTCACCGCATATTGCTGGTCAAAGGCGCTGCGGGCCGAGGATTGCTCGAACAGGAACTCACTCGCCGTGGCGCGCAGGTCGTGCCGGCCGATGTTTACCAACGCGGGCCGACCGCGCCCAGCCCGGCGGTACTCACGGCATTGCAGCAGCGATTCACCGCGTGCGCAATCCAGGTGGTCACGGCGACCAGCTTGGAGATTGCGCGCAATCTCTTGAGTCTTGCCACCCCGGCTTTGCGCGGCGAATTTGAGCGTGCGCACTGGCTGGTCCCCGGCGAGCGCGTCGCCGCGGGCGTGCGGGCGCTGGGCTTGCACGCGCCGCTGCTGCGCTCGGCATCGGCCGACGATCAGGACTTGCTGAGCGCGCTCATCCGCTGGCGTTCGAGCGCATCCGGGGCGTAATCGAAGGAATCGAAAAATAGCCGGCTTGCGTCGGCTCCTCGCGACGCGAATTCGCGTCGTACCGCGGCGATCATCGCGGGCGGCCCGGCTGCATACACATCGTAGCCATCGAGCCGATCGATATCATGCAGCACGGCCTCGTGCACCCAACCACTACGGCCGCGCCACGCCGGCGAAGGCTCGGACAGAACCGGCACGTAGCGCAGATGGGCGGCGCGGCGCGCCAGATCCATGAGCACGCCATGCGCATACAAATCGCGTTCGCTGCGCACCCCCCAGTAAACGGTCATGTCGCGTTGTAGATCGTTCTCGACCACGTGCCGCAAGATGCTCAAGAGCGGCGCGAGTCCCGTGCCGCCGCCGACCAGCAGCATGGGCGCCGCAGCCGCCCCGGGCGTCTCGGCGGCCGGTCGATAGAGGAATTGTCCCAGCGGACCCTCGATGCGGAGCAGCGCGTTCTGGGTCTCCTGCGCGAACAATGCCGCCGTGAATTCACCGCCGGGGACGCGCCGCACGTGTAGTTCGAGCGGTCGCGAGTCGTGCGGCGGCGACGCGATGGAGAAGCTGCGGCGCCGGCCGCCGGGCAGCATGACGTCGATGTATTGGCCGGCTGCGAAATTGAACGCTTCAGCCGCAGGAAGCCGCAGGAACAGACCCATGACGTCATGCGACAAATGCAGCGCGCGCTCGATGCGGCAGGGTAAATGCTTGATCAGCGCCTGCTCCGGCGTGCTGATCTCATAGGTTTCGATGCGCAAATCGCTGCGCGCACGCGCCTGACACAGCAGCACGAAACCTTCGGCGGCCTCGGCATCGGATAGACCCAAAGGTGGGCCGTTGGGGTAGTAAACCTCGCCCTGCAGCAGCCGGGCGCGGCAGGAACCGCAATTGCCGCCCTTGCAGCTATGCGGCAAATTCAACGATGCGCCAAGCGCCGCATCGAGCACCGATTGGCCCGGCGCAACGCTGAAACTGCGAGTGACGCTACGGTTGGCTGCGCTTACTGTCCAGCCATTCACCGATCGGTTCCCACTGCTTCCAATCCGGCCATGCCAGATATTCGGGCAGCTCCAGCACCCCCATGCCTCGCGCGTACGCGCGCACGTAGTTCTGCGCCTCGCGCAGACTGCCCAAGTACGGCACCTTGAGCCTGGTGAGGTACTGATCCAATTCCTCATACACCAAGGTGTACTCACGCACACGATTGGCAACCACGGCCAAGCGCGCCTGCTTGCGCGATACCTTGCCTATTTCGAGCAGTTCGGCCATGAAGTGTGAGCAGGCCTTCATGTCGATGCTGGAAGGCAGCACGGGGACGATGATGGTCTCGGCCCTGCGCACCAGTTCATTCAGTTCGGTGCCATGCACCCGAGCCGGTGCGTCGATCACCAAGATCTCGGTGCTCCGCGCCACATTGCGCAAGCCCTCGTCGAAGGCGGACACGCCGCTGATGGCCGGCAGGTCGGCCGGCCGTTGCGCGAGCCAATCGAGACTGGAACGCTGCGGATCGTAATCCGCGATGCACACTTGATGCCCGTCGCGGGCGAAAAACACCGCGATATTCGTGGCCAGCGTGCTCTTGCCGCATCCGCCTTTCGCATTCAATACCATTACATGGCGCATAGTTCCCCGACTTTGTTGTTTTCAGTAAGGTAGAACTCAGGCGCGCAATGCGCAACCCCCGTTCGCTTAAAATCGCCGCGCTCGCGACAATTTGTGGCATCGGCTATGCTCATTCGCATGCGCATCGAGTTTTTGAAGATGCAGGGGCTGGGCAATGATTTTTTGATATTCGATGTCCCCGCCACCGCCGCCCACACTCACTTTGACTCCAGCGTGCTGCGTGCCCTCGCCGATCGGCATACGGGTGTGGGTTTCGATCAGGCGCTGCTGTTGGAGCCTGCACGCGATGCGGACAGCCGTGTGTTCTACCGCATCTTCAACTCCGACGGCTCGGAGGTCGAACAATGCGGCAACGGCGCGCGCTGTATCGCCGCGCTGCTGTACGCTCGCGCCCCGGAATTGGGCCGCGAACTTGCCATGCGCAGCCCGGCGGGGATGGTACATGCGAAGATAAGGGACGATGGGTTGGTGTCGGTGGACATGGGTGCGCCGAACTTTGATCCGCGCTCGCTGCCGATGGATGCTGCGCATGAGGCGCCCAGCTATTCATTGAGCATCGACGGCGCGGATATCGCCGTCGGAGCGGTATCGATGGGCAATCCTCACGCGGTGCTGCGCGTCTCGGACGTGAAAAGCGCGCCGGTCGAGCGGTTTGGGCCTAGTATTGAGCATCATCCGCGTTTTCCGAAGCGCACCAATGTGGGTTTCATGCAAATCGTCGATCGCGGCCACATTCGCTTGCGGGTATTCGAACGCGGCGCGGGTGAGACATTGGCCTGCGGCACGGGTGCCTGCGCCGCCGTCGCGGTGGGTAGGCGGGATGGCCTGCTGGATGCGGATGTGCGGGTCGACCTGCGCGGCGGCACGGCGGCGGTTTCCTGGCCGGGAGGCGATCAGCCCATATGGCTCACGGGACCGGCGGTTACGGTGTTTACGGGATGTATCGATATTTAACGGGATGTACGGAGCTGAAACATGACCACGAGTCAGGCGCGCGGAATCAACCAGGAACCCCTCAACGATGTGAGCGTCGCGGATTATCTGCAGACCTATCCTGATTTCTTCGAGCGAAATTCTGCGCTGATGACCAAGCTGCGCCTGCCGCACATGCGCGACTCGGGTGCCACCGTGAGCCTGGTCGAACGGCAAGTCGAGGTGCTGCGCGAGCGCAATCAGTCGCTGGAACGCAAATTGAAAGATCTCATCGATGTGGCCCGCGCCAACGACACGCTGGCCGATCGCATTCACCGCTTAAGTCAACGGCTGATCCGCGCGCACGATCGATTGGAGACCGTCAACGCCGTCGAGACCTCGCTGCGGGAGGATTTCGATGCCATGCATTCGGTGCTGGTGCTGTTCCTCGAGGAGGCGCGCGCATTGGAACCGGCGGCCGCCCGATTTCTGCGCGTGAGGGATCCCGCCGACGCCGACATCAAGACTTTTGAGTCGCTGCTGCAGTCCGGCAAGCCCCGCTGCGGGCA
>Ga0075522_10003366_pt1 | contig 11696 bp, 9 predicted proteins | sample NGEPerA_FD_74796 | JGI IMG/M metagenome (GOLD analysis project Ga0075522, IMG submission 74796) | Arctic peat soil microbial communities from the Barrow Environmental Observatory site, Barrow, Alaska, USA - NGEE PermafrostL2-A | ecosystem: Environmental > Terrestrial > Soil > Wetlands > Peat ... | reverse complement strand
ATACTTTCCTCCGACTCGATGGCCTCCACCAGGGTATCGATCGCTTCCGGCTCCACCAGCGGCTCGTCCCCCTGCACGTTCACAAAAATTTCATCGTCGCTGCCGCCCAAGCCCACGGCGACTTCGGCGACACGCTCGGTGCCAGAGCGGTGTTCTGCGCGGGTCATGACGGCCTGTGCCCCAAAGCTAGCCGCAGCCTTGACGATGCGCTCGTCATCCGTGGCAATGATCACACGGCTGATGCGCGTTGCCTGGCTGGCGCGCTCCCAAACCCGTTGAATCATGGGTTTTCCGGCAAGAGACACAAGGGGTTTACCCGGCAAACGGGTGGCGGCATAACGAGCGGGGATGACGGCAATGGCCATAGTTTTTTCCTCACACCATGAAAAACGTCGGGGTTTCTTGAAAATCCTATCACAGTGTTCGAAGTGTTAGAACCGAACCCATAAATTCCCAAACGCCTCAAGGGCATTCCATGCGATTTTTAAAGTTTATTTCACGCCAAAATACAGTCCTGGGACTTGCAACCGATAAGATGAATGATAGAATCCGTCAAGGTTCGGAGTTGGAACCAGCCGTGCCCCCACCCCAGCGACAACGGCGAAGGCAGGCGACCACGTGAAGGCAGCACAAAAAAGAGTTTACTATCGCGTCCTTGCTGTCGTTGTGCTCACCTTGTTTTCTACTGCGGCTTATAGTCAAACACAAGGCCCTGTACCCCCTCCAAAAAATTCGACGGAACTCGCTATCAAAGCCGGGCAAGGCATAAAAGTAGACGTCGATATGACCCTGGTGAACCTCACGGTCACCGATCCCTTGGACCGGCTGGTCACAGGGCTCGAAAAGGAACATTTCCGCGTGTATGAAGATGGCGTGGAGCAGGAAGTCCTTACGCTTTCGAGCGAGGACGTCCCTGTGTCGATCGGGCTGGTATTCGACATGAGCGGCAGCATGTCCGACAAAGTGGAAAAAGCGCGCGAGGCAGCCGTGCAATTCATGCGCACCGCCAACCCGCAGGACCAATTTTTTCTGGTGAGTTTTAATGACCGCGCCGAGTTGACCAGCGGCTTCACCAGCAGCGTGGATGAGCTGCAAAACCGCATGATGTTCACTGCGTCGAAGGGACGCACCGCATTGCTGGACGCTATCTATTTGGGATTGAGCCAGATGAGGGGTGCACACAACGGCAAGCGGGCCTTGCTCATCATATCGGATGGAGGGGATAATCATAGTAGGTACAATGAGAGCGATGTGAAGAACTATCTGAAAGAAGCCGATTGCCAGCTCTACTCCATCGGCATCTTCGATCCAGTCGCTGTTCGCCGTACCGTGGAAGAATTGGAAGGGCCTACCCTCCTTTCGGAGATGTCGGAAATGACAGGGGGCCGGGTTTTTCCCGTAGGAAATCTTGGCGAATTGCCCGACATTGCCGCTAAAATTGGAATGGAGCTTCGAAACCAATATGTCCTTGGATATAAATCAAGCAACCCACGTCACAACGGCCAATGGCGAAAAATCAAGGTCAAGTTGCGCCCGCCTAAGGGACTTCCTCCCCTCAATGTGTATGCCAAAACCGGATATTACGCACCGAGCGAGTAAGGGAAACCGCGTCAGCGCCATTCTGAGCTTGTGTTTACTGGTTTCGTTCGCGACTTTTTTTTCGTCGGCTTCCTTTGCACAGCAACAGGCGCCCATCGCGCCTTCCGTGAAGCCGCCTGCTCCGCCAAGCCCTGCCCCTCCACCACAGGAAGCGCCTCCGGACGCGTATAAGATCAGAACGCAGGTGAGCCTCGTAGTGCTGCACGTGTCAGTGCTGAATGACCGCGGCGTATTTGTTCCGGGCTTGATGGAAGATAATTTCCGCGTACTGGAAGACAAGGTCGAGCAGAAGCTTTCCGTATTCAAGCAGGAAGACGTGCCGGTTAGCTTCGGGCTCGTTGTGGACAATAGTGGCAGCATGAGAGCAAAGCGCCCGCAAGTGAACGCGGCGGCGCTGACGTTCGTTAAAACCTCCAATCCGCAGGATGAAGGGTTCGTTGTTAATTTCAATGATGACTACTACCTCGATACCGAACACGATTTCACGAGCGACCTGGACGAAATGAGCAAGGCGCTCGAACGCATTGACGCGCGCGGCAGCACGGCGCTTTACGACGCGGTGATCGGGTCGCTCGACCATTTGAAAAAGGGGACGCGAGATAAAAAAGTTCTGCTCGTCGTCACCGACGGCGAAGACAATGCCAGTACGCACACCCTGGAAAATGCGATTGAGCGCGCGCAGCGTTCTGACGCGGTCATTTACGCGGTCGGCGTGTTCAGCGACGACGACATCAAGCACGATCATCGCGCGATGAAAAAAGCGCGCACGGCCCTCACGGAACTCGCCAATGCCACCGGCGGCCTCGCCTTTTTTCCCGAAAATGTAGATGACACGGAAGCTATTTGCACGCAGATTGCCCGCGACGTACGCAACCAGTACACGCTGGGCTACTACTCCACGAACACCGCGCACGACGGATCATTCCGCACCGTGTCAGTCCAGGTCACGCCCCCGCACGGCATGGGCAAGCTGACCGTCCGCACACGCACGGGATATTACGCGTCGCGCGCCCCGTCTTCCGGCAATTAGCCGCCGAGTTTGCAGTCTTTAAGTTGCACACGCTTCCCAGGCTGCGGAAAAAGTATTTATTTTGTCATTCTGAGCCAAGCCAAGAATCTCTCTTCGATTGTAAGTACAAGAAAAACAAAAGAAAGAGAGATTCTTCGCTTCGCTCAGAATGACAAAACTGCGGGTTTTTCCGCAACCTGTTCAGCCTGTGGAATTTGGTCCTTGCCAGGACTAAACCCCACAGGCTGAAGCCTGTGCCACTTAAATCCACCACCTAGAAATTTGAAATTTCCGGCAGGAAGCTTTTGCCGTGCGGAATTTGTGCGCCAAAATTTTCCGCAATCGTTTGCCCCATGTCGGCTAAGGTATCGCGTATGCCAATGTTTACGCCGCGTTTCCCTCCCAGGCTAAACGTGAGGATGGGAACATATTCGCGCGAGTGATCCGTGGTTGGCCATGCGGGATCGGGATCGCAACCATGATCCGCGGTGATGATTAATAAATCACGCGGCGCCATCGCATTCAGCAGCGGCGCGAGCAGCACGTCAAATTCTTCCAGCGATTTTGCAAATCCTTCCACGTCCTTGCGGTGTCCGTACAGCATGTCGAAATCAACGAGATTCGTAAAAATAAGGCCGCTCTTCTGCTCCCCCATTGTGGCGTGAAGCTTCTGCATGCCGTCCGCGTTGCTCTTCGTGGTGATGTAGTGTTCCACGCCGCGGCCGTTATAAATATCGTGAATTTTGCCGATGCCAAAAATTGGGACTTTCTTTTCCACGAGCACGTCCATCAGCATTGGGTGCGGCGGCTCGACGGCATAATCGTGGCGCCGCTCGGTGCGCCGAAAATTTCCAGAAGTGCCGGTGAACGGGCGCGCAATCACTCGGCCCACTTTGTGCGGCCCATCGAGCATTTTTCTGGCAATTTCGCAGATGCGGTACAACTCAGCGATGGGAATCACGTCTTCATGCGCAGCAATTTGAAATACGCTGTCGCCTGACGTGTAGACGATGGGAAAACCGGTTCGAATGTGCTCCTCGCCGAGTTCCTTGATGATCTCGGTTCCCGACGCGGGCTTGTTTCCGATCGTTTTGCGGCCGATCGCGCGTTCGAATTGTTCCATCAATTCCGGCGGAAAACCCTGTTTGTAAACGGGAAACGCTTGCGGCAGCCAAATGCCGGCCATCTCCCAATGCCCTGTCGTCGTATCTTTGCCGGGAGAATGTGTGGCGCCTTTGCCGTAGCAGCCTTCAGGAGACGCTGGCGGCGCAAGGTGGGCCAGCGGAGTAATATTCGCGAGTCCGAGCCGCACAAGGTTCGGCAGGGCCACCGGACGCGATTTAGCGATGTGTCCGAGAGTGTCGCGGCCGACGTCATCGTAATCCACCGCGTCAGGCAGCGCCCCGATTCCTACGCTGTCCAGCACGATCCAGATGGTTCGTTCGAACGGAGCCATTGCGTGCCTCGCAGGAAAGTATACAGCCTGAAATCTGCGCGGGAAACAAAACGAGAGCCACGCCGAGTGACGGCCTATTCGAACAAAAGCGAGTCGAGCGCCATTGGCAGGTTGCAATGCATCTTTAACGGAGTTGGCGTTGAGCGATGCGGTAAATGGAAACCAAATCGGACGTCGTGCCGTACGGGTCTGCTTTTTGATCGGCTTCGTCCATGGGAATGCGCCCGGTCCAGAGGCGCGTAAAAAGGCCTTGCGCCGCCAAAGTATCTGCGCAGGTCGGGTTCACGTAAAACAAATCCGCGAGGCCGGCGCCCTCGGCCGCTGCGGCAGCGATATTTTCCGCCATTTTTTCGATAAGCGAGCAGGCGAACGGGTTGTACAGGTAAACGAGCATCGGCGTGCGTGGCCATTGAAATTTCATCGCGTCCTCCTGGACCACGCGGATTTTTGCTTTTGGTTTTCGGATGCGGTTCCATCGCGTGACATTTTGCTGCGCGATGCGCCCCAGCTCATCGCTAAGTTCCACGCCGATTACTTTGCGGAACGGCAGCTCGGACGCCAGCAGCATCGGCCGCCCTTTCCCCGTGCCGACGTCCACAAAGGTATAAGCTTCGATGCGGCCGGAAACGGCGGGCAACGTGTCCTGCCAAATTTTGCAAGCCTCGCGAAAAACGGACGGCGCGATCGCCGAATAGCCATAGTTATGCGCGTCGTTCGTGCGGCCCTTGACCAACTCTTCCGGGCCCAAGTAACCGCCCGTGTCGGTGCCGTATTTGTGATCGAAGGGGTGAGTCGCGCCGCGATTTGGAGCTGTTTTTTGTGGTGACGCCAAGACGGATTTCCCTCGCCCTTGATAGAGTAACGCAGAAGCCGGTAGGACAGGCTTCAGCCTGTCTGGTTTTAAGCTTTTTTACGATTTGAAGAAGTCAAAAGAAGACAGGCTGAAGCCTGTCCTACTGAGTGAATTGCCCTCTTCCCGACAGCGAAGTATAATCGATGGTTTAGACGTGCGCCGCGGATGGCGCTGGGGAGGAGGGCGCGTGGCTGCGAGACAAAACACCGCGAAACAATTTACCGACAACGCCACGATTACCGCTCCCATCAGCAGCGCGGCGGCGGAGGCCGCCGAGCAGGAAGCGATCCATGTACACGGTGCGCGCGTCCACAATTTAAAAAACATCAGCTTCGATATTCCTCACAATGCGATCACCGTGGTAACCGGCGTTTCCGGCTCGGGCAAATCGAGCCTGGCGTTTGACACGATTTACGCGGAGGGGCAACGCCGCTACATCGAATCGCTTTCGGCTTATGCGCGGCAATTTCTGGAGCGCATCGAAAAGCCGGACGTGGATGAAATTACTGGTATTGCTCCGGCGATCGCGATCAAGCAGAAAAATTCGACGCGCAATCCGCGCTCGACCGTAGCGACAGCTACTGAAATTTACGATTACCTGCGGCTGCTTTACGCGCGCGCGGGCCGCACCTATTGCACAAAGTGCGGCTGCGAAGTGCGTAAGGATACGATGGATGAAATCGCCGCGCGTGTGCTGGCGTTGGCGGCAGGGCGTCGCTTCTACGTTCTCTACCCGCTCGATCTGGCGGTAGTGGCACCGCAGGATGCGCCCGCGCCAATGCGGCGGACTGCGAAAAAGTCATCCAAAATTTCACCCGAGACGATTCGCCTCGCGCTGATGGCATTGCAGCGGCGAGGTTTCCAGCGGCTCTACCAAGCGGGCCGCATGCACGAATTCTCTTCCCCGGAAACGTTGCTCGACATCGATTTCAAGCAACCTGTATTTGTAGTGGTCGACCGGCTCGCGATCGGGCCGGAGATGCGCTCGCGGCTTATCGACTCCGTGGAAATTTGCTACCGCGAAGGGCGTGGCGAAGCGATCCTTGAATTTGTGCCGGAAACTCCGGACGCGCTCGCGGAACGCATGGTCTTCAATGAGCGGTTCGAATGCAAGACCTGCGGCGCGGTGTACCAGGAACCGGAACCGAGACTATTTTCGTTCAACAACCCGTATGGCGCGTGCCCGCGCTGCCAGGGATTTGGAAACACGGTCGACTTCGACGTCAATCTGGTGATTCCCGACCGTGGAAAATCTTTGAACGAAGGCGCGATCCAGCCGTGGACTAAGCCGCGCTACCGCACCTTGTTGATGGAACTGAAAAAATTCGCGCGAGCCAATCAGATTCCGACGGATGTTCCCTTCCGGAATTTGACGGAAGCGCAGCAGAATTTGGTCATCGAAGGCGACTCGAATTCCGGTTATGTCGGAGTGAACGGATTTTTTCAGTGGCTGGAACGCAAGAAATATAAGCTGCATGTACGCGTATTTCTGAGCCGTTATCGCGGCTACGCGCTCTGCCCGGATTGCGGCGGGTCGCGCCTGCGCAGCGAGGCGCGCGCGGTGCGTGTGTCCGGCAAATCGATTACCGAAGTTTGCGCCATGACCGTGGCGCAGGCGCGCCAATTCATGGACAACCTCGAACTGGGCGAAGAACAGGCCGCGATTGCCGATAAAATTCTGGAAGAAATTCGCCAGCGCCTGCTTTTTCTGGATGAGGTGGGCCTGGATTATTTATCGCTGGACCGACTCTCCTCCACGCTTTCGGGCGGCGAGGCGCAGCGCATTCAACTCGCGACATCGCTAGGCTCGCACCTGGTCGGGGCATTGTACGTGCTCGACGAACCGTCGATCGGTTTGCACCCGCGCGACACGCACCGTCTGATTGATATTTTAAAGCACCTGCGCGACCTGGGAAATACGATCCTTGTGGTGGAGCACGATCCGGACATGATGGCGGCCGCCGATTACGTGATCGATCTGGGGCCGGGCGCGGGTGAGCACGGGGGAGCGATTCTTTTTGCGGGGCCGCGCAGCGAATTATTGCAGAGCCGCGAATCGTTTACCGCACGCTACCTCACGGGCGAATTGCGCATTCCGGTTCCCGCGCTGCGGCACAAACCAAATGGACGATTTCTGCGAATTTTCGGAGCGCGCGCGCACAATCTGAAAAATATTGATTTAATGATCCCGCTGCACATGCTCGTGTCGATTACAGGGGTTTCGGGATCGGGAAAATCCACGCTCGTGCATGACGTGATTTACAAATCGCTGGAAGCGAAACGCGCGGGCGCAAAATACCAGGATCTGTGCGACCGCATTGAGGGCGATCAGCAACTCCTGAGCGTTGTGCTCGTCGACCAGTCGCCGATCGGGCGCACGCCGCGGTCAAATCCTTCCACCTATTTAAAAGCGTTTGACGCGATTCGCGAAGCATTTGCGTCCACACCGGAAGCGAAAAAACGCGGTTATGCGGCCGGGCATTTTTCGTTCAACATTCCGGGCGGGCGCTGCGAAGCCTGCCAGGGCGAGGGCATCGTTACCGTGGAAATGCAATTCCTCGCGGACGTGGAATTGATTTGCGAAGAGTGCCGCGGCACGCGCTTCAAGAGCGGCGTGCTGGAAGTTCGTTACCGCGAGAAGAATATTCATGAAGTTCTGCAACTTACCGTGCGCGAAGCGCTCGTATTTTTCGCGGGGGTGCCGAAAATCACTTCCAAGCTGCGCATTCTCGATGAGGTTGGGCTGGGCTATTTGCGGCTGGGGCAGTCCGCGACAACACTTTCCGGAGGCGAGGCACAGCGTTTAAAGCTTGCCGCGCATCTCACCACGCAGTCGAACGAAGGCGTGTTATATATTTTCGACGAGCCAACAACCGGATTGCATTTCGACGACATACAAAAATTGCTGACGGCGTTTCGCAAACTGATTGACGGAGGCGCTTCCCTTATGGTGATCGAGCACAATCTGGACATCATCAAGTCGTCGGACTGGGTGATTGATCTCGGTCCGGAGGGCGGCGCAGCGGGCGGAAAAATTGTGGCCACCGGAACGCCGGAGCAGGTGGCGCGCAATTCGCAATCCTTTACTGGAAAGTTTCTCGCGAAAGCGCTGGCTAATTCCCTTGCTACAAACCATGGCGCGCACCCCTCCAATACGCGTAGCAAATAGGCGCATGCATCCCGCTGTTAGCCTCGGGCGGCGCTGGTTTCAAATCATTTTCATCTCTACCTTTCTCGCCGCCTCATCCGTTTCGATTTCAGCGCAAACCCAACGGAAACCCTCGCCTTCCTCGGCGGCGCATGAAAGCGAGGACCCCTTCGCGCCCCTTTTGCAGCAGGCGAATGAGGCCATCGACAAGATGGATTTTGCGGCTGCAATCGATCCGTTGCGGAAATATATTACGCAGCGACCTGAAGAACCGTATCCGCATTTCCAGCTTGGCTATGCGTTTGCCGGATTGAAGCGGCTGGACGATGCGAAGAACGAATTTTCGCGCGCGATTGCGCTGGAACCGAAGATGGCTGCGGCGTATTTGAATCTCGGTCTGGTGCTGATTGACAGCGATCCAAGCGCCGCGGCAGAAGCGTTTCGCCATGCGGCCGAATTGCAGCCCACGGAAAGCCGTCCGCGATTCCTGGCCGGATTTTGCCTGGAGCATGCGGGAAAACTTCCAGAGGCGATCGAACAGTATCGTGCCGCGCTTACTCTCTCTCCGCAGGATTATGGGGCGCACTTCGCGCTGGGGCGCGCGCTGCTTCGCTCGGGGGATGCGGCAGGAGCCGAGGAACAATTCCGCGCGGCGATTGCGGCGCGTGCAGACTCGGCGCCGCCGAAATTGGGCTTGGGTACCGCGCTGCTCACGCAAAAGAAATACGAGGCGGCGAGCGATGCGCTCGCGGACTATTTGAAGCTTAGCCCTGGAGATAAATCCGCCCATTTTGATCGAGCTTCCGCACTGCTCTATCTGAACCGGTACGATGATGCTCTTGCGGAGCTTGATTTGTCTTCAGCCGGGAACCCACCGTCAGCGGACACGCTGAAAATGCGTGGCGAAATTTTAATGCAACAAAAAAATTGGAAAGAAGCGGGCGAAGCGCTCAAGCAGGCGCTTGCTCTGTCGCCTCAAGATTCGGAAATCGCCGAATGGATGGGGCACACGGATATCGAACTGAAAGACTATCCGGCGGCCATGACGATTTTGGAGCAAGTTCACGCGCACAATCCGCAGAACACAGACGCGCTGCGTGACCTTGCGGACGCATTTTTTTTGAACGAAAATTATGGGCAGGCCCTGGAAGCCATGGACCGTCTTTCCAAACTGGAACCTCCGAAGCCGGGATCCTGGTTCGTGCGCGCGATCTGTTACGATAAACTTTCACGCAAGGCGGAAGCGATCGAGGCGTACCAGAAATTCCTGGACCTCGATAACGGGCAGCATGACACGCAGGATTTTCAGGCCCGGCATCGCATTCCGGTATTACAAAAGGAATTGGGCCAATCCAAAAAGAAATGAAGGCGCCGCTAAATCTCCTTCGGCGAATTTCGGGCAAGATGACGAGACTCTCCACAATTCGATACGCCCTATTCGCCGCACTCGTGATTTGCGCGCCGCTTCGTGCGCAGGACAAGCTGACGGAGGAATTGGCGCGGTACCAGCACGAAGCCGATCCGGTGCGCAAAGCGCGTGAATTAGTGAAGTTGGGCGATGCGCAAATTGAATTTGCCAAAAAGCAATTGAAGGCTGGAGACGAAGTCGCTTCACTGCACACGCTCGAACAATATAGCGATGAAGTCCGCGACACGGTGGCCGCGCTTGTCGCTATGGGCGTGGACCCCGAGAAAAAACCCGCGGGATTTAAGGAACTTCAGATCAGCCTCCGCGAAACGATTCGCCGCGTGGACGACCTGATCTTCACGCTGAATGTGGACAAGAGACCGTTTTTCCGTGAGGTTCGCAATGACTTATTCGCGAATCAGAATCAATTGATCGACAAGCTTTTTCCGCGCAACGACGAACACCGCGCGCCGAAAGCAAATCCGTGAGGGATTTTATGCGAGCGGCAAACCTATCGGGTTCCCTATTCATTCTTGGTTTGACTTTGGCAGTTTTGCCGGCCCGTGCGGCCGTCGCGACACCGCAAAAAAAAGAATATTTGTCCGAGGCGGAAGCCGACAAAATTCGCGACGCCGGAGTTTCGGGTCCGCGGATCGTGCTGTTTTCGAAATTCGCTTCGGACCGCATCAAGAAACTTCAGTACGAATTCGCGCACATCGATCCGGCGGACCAGCGCAGGACGGAACGGCTGAATTCACTCATCAACGGCTATACAGGCTGCATTGACGATGCCGCCGATCTGATCGAACTGGGAATCGAAAAGCAGCAGGATATTCGCGAGGGCGTGAAGGCGCTGCAATCCGGGATCAAGGAATTTCTGCCGTATCTGCAGGGCCTGTCCGTAAATGGCCCGGAGCACGAAACGTATAAAGACAATCTGGAAGACGCGATTGAGGCGACGCAGGATGCCGCGATGGAAGCTGACAAGGCTTCCAAGGAAAATTCGGCGTCGCCGGTTCGACGCAAACCATCGTGAAAGGATTTTCCAGTTTGAGGAAGCCTCGGCGCATCTCCGTTCCATTCCCCAGCGGCGAACACGTTTTTCAGCGCATTTTTACGCGTCTCGGCTGTCACGGGCGGCCGCCCCAGTTTCATGTGGAGTTGTATCCTTACGCGAATCTTTCGCACACCATGCGCTTGCGGCAGGACGTGGCGTACGTGCGGCTCTCCGATATTTTGCAGGAAGCGCCGATCGCCGTGATTGAAGCCACCGCGGCCATTTTGCTGGGACAAATGTACCGGCGCCGCGTGCCCCGCGACACGCGCGATTTATACCGCCAGTTTGTGCTGGCACACTCCACGAGGCAGCACATCGCACACGTGCGCCGCAAACGCGCAAGGCGCATTCCGGATAACCCTGCGGGTTCCGCACATGATCTGGAGCCGATGTTTTCGTCTCTCAATCGGGAATATTTTGAGGGACGGCTTCCCCGCCCTCGCCTGGCGTGGAGTCCGCGACCGTGGCGCTCGCAGTTTGGGTGCTACGATCCTTCGCTCGATCAGATTGTCATGAACAAACGGCTGGATCATCCCGGGGTGCCTTCGTATGCGGTGGAATTTATTTTGTATCATGAGATGCTGCATGTGAAGCATCCGCTGCGGGCGGCGGCTTGCGGGCTGCAGGCGCATTCGCCGGAATTTCGCGCGGAGGAGAAGCGTTTCGCGCATTATGCGCGTGCACGGAAATTTCTGGAGCATGTGCGGTAGGTACTGACTTTTGCTTTGAGTAGCGCGGGCTTCAGCCTGCGGGGTTTCGTCCTTAGAAGCCCAAAAACCCGCAGGCTGAAGCCCGCGCTACTTAAAACCGTCTGCTTTTTTGGGGGCGTCCTGCGCGGCTTTTTCCTGTAATTCTGCGATTTGTTTTCTTATTTTCGCGGCGTCTGCGGCGCGGGGCATTTTTTCTAGATATTTATTGTAGGCATCGGCGGCTTTGGCGTACTCGCGCTTCTTTTCGTAGGCCTCGCCCAGCATTTTCCACGGTGCGGCTAGGGTGGGTTGGTAATTGGCCGATTCGATGAAGCGGTCGATGGCCGCGTCGTACGATCCCTTATTCAGATAAAACGTGCCCACATCGAGGCTGCGCTGCGCGTGCAGCGGATCGAAGACGGGTCCAGCGGGCGCTTCCGGAGTTTCAGGCTCATCGGCCGAGGGCGGAGGCGGCGG
>Ga0075522_10003364_pt1 | contig 11705 bp, 9 predicted proteins | sample NGEPerA_FD_74796 | JGI IMG/M metagenome (GOLD analysis project Ga0075522, IMG submission 74796) | Arctic peat soil microbial communities from the Barrow Environmental Observatory site, Barrow, Alaska, USA - NGEE PermafrostL2-A | ecosystem: Environmental > Terrestrial > Soil > Wetlands > Peat ... | reverse complement strand
TCATTCCTGTCTGCCCGAATCCGCGAGTGCGGGGCATTCCTGCCCCGCCGAGCGGATTCCCGTGACATTGCAATGGTGTTCAGCCGGACTTCGGCGGCGACACGGGAAACGCCGATTCGTGAGCATGGATGCTGGAGGTGATCAGCTCGCGAAAGGCTTCGAGCTGCTGGGGGGAGGAGAAGGCCCGTTTGGGTATGCCATGGTAACGCACCAACGCCGATTTCTTGGCTGCTGTGAGATACAGGACGAAAGAGCTGGCTGTCTCATCGAAGCCGTGAAAGGCGGCCCATTGATGCTCGATCCGCGTGAAGGGCAAGCCAAATCAGGCCGGCTTCGCTCGCAGTTGCCTGATATTTGTTGTGGAGCAATTGATCGTCCTTGGACACTCGCCGCAGTTGTCGGAAGAAAAACCACAGGAAGCCGAAGATAAGAAACCAGGACAGGAGCAGAGGCCATATGTCCCGCCAAGACACAGAGTCGGCAGGCGTTGGCCCGCCCACCGCGCGTGGCCGCGCTGGTGCATAAGTCAAATTAAACAGTCCAATCACAACAACAAGTAAAACCGCCCAGGCGAGCAGACTTAGGCGCACCCTCCAGGCGGGGCGCCTCCGGCGCAATGCGGCTTTCATCGCCTCGGCGAATTCCTGAGGCGTGTATTCAAACTCAATGTGAATTGGATTCATAAACCTTCACGTTCCGTGCAGGAAGTACTCCATCAATTCATGCCCCTTCTCGAAATGCAGCCCGGCCGCCGCCGCCTCGCGCTCGGTGTATGTCGCCGGGCGGGAATTGGCTATCCCCGTTCCTGCCATGGCAAACAACGTAGGGGCGTACCCATGCTTGCGCGTGGCGATATTGGTGGGATGATCCGGCAAAACAAGTATCCGCCATTGCGGAAACGTACGCAGCTTCCGCAGCACCGGCCCCACCACAAATTGATCGATGTGCTCAATCGCCTGCACCTTGGTTTTCCAGTCGGCCTGGTGGGATGCCTCATCGGGGGCTTCGACGTGCGAGAGAACCAGGTCGTATTTGTCGAGCATGGATGCGGTGTCGATGCCCTGGCCGACGTAATTAGTATCGTGGAAGCTGGTCATGCCTTCCACTTCATGCACGTCCCATCCAAGCAAAACGGCCAGGCCGCGGAGCAGATCGACGCCGGTGATCATGCAGCCGGATGTGACGCCAAAGCGCTCGCGAAAGGTCGGCATACTGGGGGCGTGGCCCTGCCCCCAAAGCCAAACCTGCGTCGCCGCGTTCACGCGTTTCTCCCGGCGCGCCCGGTTCACCGGATGATCGGCAAAGACCACTTTCGACCGCTCCATGATGCCATTGAGAACGTCCGCGCCCATCCCTTTTGGCGCCCACTTGGCGGCCGATTCATCGGGGATTTCATGCGGCGGGCGCGTCGCAACCTCAAAGACCCGGCTCCCGCGATAGACCAGCAAGTTTCGGTAACTCACGCCGGTATGAAACTCAAAGCCGGGGATGTCGATGGCCTTGGCCAGATCGTCGATCAACCGCTTGGCCTCGGCATTTGAGATGCCCCCGGCGGAGTGGTCTTTCATCAGCCCATCGGCCACGGCCACCAGATTGCAGCGAAAGACCCAGTCGCTCGCCGCCAGCGGGATTTGTTGCGCGGCGGCTTCCAACGGCGCGCGGCCGGTGTGATAAACGCCCGGGTCGTATCCGAGCAATGACATCGTCGCCACGTCGCTGCCGCTCTCGAAACCCTCGGGCACGGTGCGCGCCGTTCCCAGCTTTCCCTCGCGGGCAATGGCGTCCATGTTCGGCGTGCGCGCCGCCTCCAATGGCGTCCTGTCGCCCAGTTCCGTCAGCGGCTCGTCCGCCGCTCCGTCGGGGATGATGATGGCGTATTTCATTTCGGTCCGCGTTTTGTACCTTGTTCAATTGACAGTACAAGGTTGGGAACCACACATCGGCATTGAAGACCCTTGCGGCGACGGCTAAAGTTGTGGATATGACCGAAACAGAAGCCATTCCCGCGAATTATTCGGAAGCGGTGAGAACTTTGGTGCGCTGGCACGCGGAGGGCGGCCCTGACGATCTACTCATCTTCGCATTTTCAGACCCGCATGAGCAGATGGTGAGGCTGATAGAAGTCAGCGACGAGTTCCTAAGTTCCGGCACAATCCAGCCCATGACTTTTGGACGATCAGCTGAATTTCCTTTTCGAAGCTCTACCGCTTTGGCCACTCCGGCTGAGTGGGAATCCGTGCGCGCGGGAACGTTGCCGCTTCCGCAAGGATGGGTCTTGGCTGCCGCGCAGCAGGTTTGGCCGTGACTCGCGACGGGGCGCTTCTGCTGCAAGCCCGCAGCGATTTTGCCGTGTATCAACACTTGGCCTCGCTGGATCGATCGGCGATGCCCGAGTGTCATGCTCTGCATTATTTCCAAATGTGCAGCGAGAAGGTTTCGAAGGCCGCGTTTGGAGCTCTGGGGCTAGTTACCGATCCATTCTCTCACGTCGCCTTTTCCCAAATCCCTTATCACATGGCTCGACGCGACGCCGCGCGGGCTCTGGGGTATAAAAGCTTTCACGCTTATCGCGCCTTTCTTGGTCGAGCGGCCCCGCTGTTCCGTCGCGTCGATGAATTGAATCCGGCGGTCGGTTTACAAATGCCGGCTGGCGCTGCAAAGGACGGCCCTAACGTCGAATATCCATGGCAAGCGAGGGATATTTCAGGCCAGGCGACATGGATCGTGCCCGCCGGGCACGGTTTTGAACTCTTGTCGCAAATGAAACGCGGCGGCGATGCGGCGAGAATGGTGGACTTTGTAAAGCGATTGCTCGAGCGGTTCGATGCGGTGTTCCGTTAGGCCTCCCCCAAACTCCCTGGGCTGATCCATCACTAGCGCCATCGGAATACGCCTTTGAATTGCTGGATCTGTTTAGGCAATCCGCCGATGCCGCGAGGCTGTTAGCGTTGGTCCGTACGCTTCTGACCCGATTTGAGGCGGTGTTTGGCTGAGGAGATGGCGACTCAAGGCATCGGCTCAAGGGCACGCCGCCCATCGTCCGATAACTTGAGGAATGGAAGCCTCGATATACCGGCTGCGGCATCAGGACATTCTTACGGCCTGCGTGCTGGCGCTGCTGAGCCTGGGCGTCATCATGGTGCAGTCGGCATCATCTTCCGTCACCGGCCAGTTGCATTGGCAATGGTCCATCATGGGCGGCAAGCATGTGCGATTTGCCGTCGCGGCGGCCATCACGTACCTGTTCATCGGACAGATCGACTACAGTTTTCTAATGCGGCGAAAGTCGCTGCTCACGTCGCCGATTGCTTGGGCGTCGGCCTTTGCGATGCTGACGTGCGTGGCGGTGCTGGTGCCGGGCATCGGCAGCCAGATCAATGGCGCGCGGCGCTGGCTTAAACTCGGACCAATGGTTTTGCAGCCTTCGGAACTGGCCAAATGGGCCGTCGTGATTTTCCTCGCCTATTGGCTGACGCGCAAGCCCACCGAGAAATTCTTCACCGGCTTCCTGCCGGCCATGGCGCCGGTTGCGATCTTGTGCCTGCTCGTGGTGATTCAGGATTTTGGGACGGCCGCGCTGATTGCCATTTGCGCGTTCACCATGCTTCTGGCGGGCCGGATCAAGCTGCGGCACATCCTCGTGGTGCTTGTGCCGGCGCTGATGGCCGGGGTGTGGTTCATCGCCCATAGATCGTATCGCATGAAGCGGCTGCTGGCGTTTCGCGACCCCTGGGCCTCGCCGCAGGGCGATGGGTATCACATGATCCAGAGCCTGCTGAGCTTTTCCACCGGCGGCATCTTCGGCCGCGGCCTGGGCAACGGCATTCAAAAGCTCGGCTACCTGCCGGAGGACACCACCGACTTTATCTTCTCGGTCATCTGCGAGGAGCTTGGGTTGTTTGGCGCGATCCTGACGATCGCGCTGTACCTGGGCATCATTTGGGTGGCCTGGCAGGTGATCCGCCAGAAGCGCGATGACTTTGGCCGGATGCTGGCGTTTGGAATCGCGTCGATGATCGGCTTGCAGGCCGCGATCAACATTGCCGTGGCGACCGTGAGCGTGCCGACCAAGGGCCTGTCGCTGCCGTTGATCAGCGCGGGCGGCAGCGGATTGGTGATCACCTGCGCGGCACTGGGCCTGCTATGCAGCACGGCGCGGCATCGCCGGGCCGCGGACGCGGTCGAGCCGGATCATGTTCCCGGGGGATTCCCGGTGATGCAGAATTGAAGAATGATGAGTGATGAGTGAACCGTGACTGCGGATATTTCCTGTCACGGTTCACTCATCACTCGTCACTCATCTTCCCTAGTGCGGCGGCTCGCCGGGATACGCGGTGTAATTGTTCGGATCGAGCGATTCGCTTCTTGGGATAAACGAGGCGTGGCCATCGGCATACGCGACGTTCCCCCGGCCCGCGGAGGGGTCGCCGGCTTTGTAGTCGAGATGATGTTCGCCGACAGTATCGTGGCGGTTGCTCAGAAGATTCAGGTTGCTTCCTTCCAAATAATTTTGAGCGGCCCAGCAACCGTCGTCGATCGTGGCGCTGCTCTCGCAGATCACCAGAATCGTGAGGGCGGAGTTGCTGATCTGGGTGGAGCGAATGGTGTTATGAGGACTGCTTGGCAAGGTTCCCGCCACCGGGGTGCGGCAGATAAACTCGTTGACGCTATAGCTATAAGGAAAAACGCCGCCTTCCAGCGCCTGATGCGTTGAAACATCATCGCTGGGGCAAATCAAGGCAGCTTTCATCGCCAACTTGCCACCGAAATATCCAGCGGTACTGCCACCCGATGGGCTGTTCTGAAAAGCGCCGATCCAGTAAACCCAGTCCTCGGGCGCCTCGAATCCGCCGCCGATTGCCGGGCGGGGAAACATGTTATTGTTATCCAATGTGTAGCCGTGCAGGGCGGCGGCAATCTGATGCAGATTGCTCAGGCATTTCACCCGATTGGCCTCCGCCCGCGCCCTGTTCAACACCGGCATTAAAAGCGCGATCAACACCGCGATAATGCCGATCACCACCAGCAACTCAATGAGCGTAAACGCCGCGCGGCGTCGGACGGATTGCAACCGTTCGGGCATAACACAACTCCTGACGGTCAATCCTCCCCTCCCGGCATCGGCCGCTGGTCCTGAATCACTAGTGATTCACACCCGCGCGGTCGATTGCGCCGGTCGCTATTGCCGTCATACATGTACCGGCGGCGCGCCGACTTTGTTCGCCTCGCCCGGCACGACGACCGGATCGACCGCGTGGGGGCCGAAGGCGTATTTTGGCAGCGTGTAGCTGGTCTGGTCGTGCATCGCCTCGGCCCAGGTGATCACCTTCCCGCTGTATGCCGACATGCGGGCCATGATGGCGGCGAGAGTGCTTTGCGACATGTAGACGCCGTTGTTGATCGGCTGATTCTTGCGGATGCTCTTGAACAGCGCGATGTGCTCGGCATCGTACATGTTGATCTTCGAAGGTCTGATCTTAGCGGGATTTTTGCCGGTGATAAACGGCGCGTCGGCTTGCACCGAGGCGATTCCGTCGGAGCCATACACCCAGTCGGAGACATCGCCGTTGCAATTGACGTACTGGCGGCAGTTGGTGAAGGCGCGGGTTTTCGGCGCTTTCTGGCCCTTTTCGTCCCATTCGAAGATCGTGTTGAAGTGATCGTAGACGTTCCCGTACTGGGGCGCGGTGCGCTGGATGCGCCCGCCGGTGGCGATGACGCGCGTGGGCGGAACGTCCTTCATGATCCACATCATTTTGTCAAGGCTGTGAATATGCTGCTCGACGATGTGATCTCCGCTGAGCCAATAGAAGTAGAGCCAGTTGCGGATCTGGAATTCCATGTCGCTCCATTTCGGCTGGCGGGGGCGGGTCCACAGGCCGCCGGTGAGATAGTTATGCTCGAGCGCGCGGATGTCGCCGACCGCGCCATCGTGGATTTTGTTGATGACGTCAATCTTGGATTGGTCATAGCGATAGCACAGGCCCGATACCAGCGAGAGGTTTTTTTCCTTGGCGAGCTTGGCGACTTCGAGCACTCTTCGCACGCCGGTCGGATCGACCGCGACCGGCTTTTCGCAGAAGCAATGCTTGCCGGCCCGGATGACGGCCTCAAGCTGCATGGGGCGGAAGTGCGGCGTGGTCGCCAGCAAAACCACGTCGCAGCTTTCGATCACGCCCTTGTAGCCGTCGAACCCGATGAATTGCCGTTCCTTGGGCACGTCCACCTGGTTGAGCACTTGCCCCTTGGCCCCCTGCTGGCCGTTGAGCTCCTGCTTGAGGCCGGCCAGCGCATCGGTAAGCCGATCGGGAAACAGATCGCACACGGCCCAGAGTACGGTATGTTCGTCGGCATGGCAGGCGTTCACCGCCGCCCCGCTCCCGCGTCCGCCGCACCCGACCAGGCCGATCTTGATGGTGTTATTCTCGGCGGCATACGCGCCGCGCGGAACAACCAGGCTCGAAGCCCCCGCCGCGGCCACCGCCGCCGCCGTGGAGGTCTTCACGAACTGCCGGCGAGTGGGCTGGCTTTGCGTTCCGTTCTGTGGCTGCATGGAAGGTTCTCCTAAAGGTTTTATGAGCAATGGAATTACAAGAAATCAACGGACATCAATCGACATACAGTGAAGATTACCGCAGAGACGCAGAGACGCAGAGAATGCAAAAAATAGTTTTGTTGTCATCCCTCTCTTGCTTTCTCTGCGTCTCCGCGCCTCCGCGGTAATTTTTCCGCTTAGGATGCCTCAGGGTGCGGGCTGGAAAGCGAACTGCCCAAACCGCTTCGATTCCCACACCGCGATCCGTCCGCCTTCGATCTTCGTTATACGCGCCGCCGCGCCCGGCGTTTGCTCCACCAGCGCCAGCCCCTTTTCGGGCCCCATCACGCTGACCGCCGTTGACATCCAGTCGGTGGTCGTGGAGTCCGGCGCGATCACGGTGACGGCGATCCGGTCCGTCAATCCCAGCCCTGTTTTCGGACTGATGATATGTGAATAGCGAACGCCATCAATGATGACGAACCGCTCGGTATCGCCGGAGGTGGAGATGCCATAATTATGCAGTCGCACGTACACGCCCGGCTTGGATTTGTCTTCCAGCGATTCGAGCCGGACGACCCATCCGCTCTTGCCCGGCGGTGGATCGCCGGCGTGTATATCGCCCGCCGCCCCGCACAGCGCGCGGGTGATGCCGAAACGCTCGCGCAACAGCTTGAGCACCTGCATCGAGGTGTACCCCTTGGCGATGCCGCCCACGTCCAGCACCATCCTGGGCGCCAGCAACTGCACGCTGCGGTGGGCCGGATCGAGCTTGATGAAGCGATAGCCGACTGATCGCTTTGCGGCTTCAATGCGCGAAGGCTTGGGCAACTGCACCAACTGCTGGGAGCGCCGCCACAGGCGCACCAGCGGGCCGACGGTGATGTCGAAGTCGCCGTCGGAAAGCCGGGCCGCTTCGAGCGAGCGCTCCAGCATGTAATACAAATCCTCGCTCACCGGCACCGGCGCCGCCATCGGCCCGTTGAGCGTTTGTTGCGAGAGCAGGCTGATCTCGCTGCTGGGCCGCCAGTCGCTGAGCGTCTGCTCGAGTTGATCCACGCGCGCCCAGCAAGCGGCGGCGGCCCGGTCGGCGGCGCCTTTGTCCGAGGCATAAAGCGTGAGGCCAAAGATCGTGCCCATCTTCGGCGCGGAATACTCGAATCGCGAAAGCGACGGCGCCTTTGATTCGCCATGATTGGCAGGCCCCTGGCAACCCGCTAGTGCGCAGATCACGATTGAGACAATGACGCTGGAAAAGGTGCTCTTCATTCCGCCGCTTTTGTAGGTTTGTAGGGTTCGCTTCAGCGAACGCTGCTCTTTGCGCTATCAAGCCGGACGCCCCGCATCATACCCACCGCCCCTCCGAATGTGGAACGCGGTTGGCAGCGCTCATGGAAGCGAGGGCGTGCCCGAATTTCCGGGCAGGCGTAACCGTTGACATCCACAGGGTTTGGTGGGGCAGACATTCCTGTCTGCCCGAATCCGCGAGTGCGGGGTTCCTGCCCCGCCGAGCGGATTCGAATCGGTTCGGGAGGACAAGAATGTCCTCCACTCACCGACTCGCCGGCAGGCAAGAATGTCTGCCCCACCGTCCGCCAATTCCCCGCCTGGAAAAGTGGGCATACCCGGAAGCGACGAGGGCGTCGCTTCCACGTAGAAGCGGCGTCCCCGCCGCTTTTCTTCGTCAATCCCTATGCCCGAAAGTGGAACACTAATACCGCATTCCAATTTAGATCCGATTCAAGCACACAACACCGCCCCGCCATGGCCGTACGATTTGGAAGTCACCCCATGCGAACGCTCCTGACAATCACCTGCGTGGCCCTTCTGGCTTCGTCCCTGCGCGCCGACGACTGGCCCAACTATCGCGGTCCCCATCACGACGGCACATCCTCCGAAACCGGCTGGACCACCCAATGGCCGCCCCAAGGCCCCCCGGTGCTGTGGAAAGCCAACGTCGGCACCGGCCTTTCCTCCTTCGCCGTCGGTGGCGGGCGCGCGTACACCGCCGGCAACACCGACAACACCGATACGATCTTCTGCCTTGACTCCAACACCGGCAAAGTCATCTGGAAGCATTCATACCCCTCCGATCTGGGCGCCAAGTTCTTCGACGGCGGCACCACCGCCACGCCGACGTTGGACAACAAGCGGCTCTACGTCATCGGCCGCTGGGGCGATTTGTTTTCCTTCGACGCCGCCTCCGGCAAAGTCATCTGGCAGGAAAATATCCACACCGAAACCAAAATCCGCGTGCCGGGCTGGGGATTCTCCGGCTCGCCGCTGGTGATGGGCGATCTGCTGGTGCTCAACGTCGGCGAGGCGGGCGTGGCGGTGAATAAGAGGACGGGAAGGATCATCTGGAAATCCGCCAGCAAGGATGCCGGCTATTCCACGCCCGTGCCGATGTCGGCGGACGGAAAATCGCTCGTGGTGCTGAGCAATGCGCTGGCGATCCTGGCCGTTGATCTTCAGACGGGCAAGCAAGTCTGGAAGATGCGCTGGGTGACGCAGTACGGCGCGAACGCCGCCGATCCGATCGTAAACGGCGATCGCGTGCTGATCTCCAGTGCCTATGGCAAAGGCGCCGCCCTGCTACAATCCGCCGAGGGTGAACCCAAAATCCTTTGGAAGAGCAAAGTCCTCCGCTCCCACCTCAACCCCGGCGTGCCGCTGGGCGAATTCGTCTATGGTTTCGACGGAGACAAACGCAACGATGCCTCGCTCAAGTGCATCGAGTTTGCCACCGGCAAAGAGAAGTGGTCCGCGAAGGAATCTGGCGTTGGCTCGCTGATCATCGCCGACGGCAAGTTGATCGTTCTCAACGAAAACGGCGAACTCGTAATCGCCCCGGCATCCCCCGATGGATTCAAGCCAATCGCCCATGCCCAGATATTGGGCGGCACCTGCTGGACTTCGCCGGTCTTGTCCGGCGGGCGAATTTTCTGCCGCAATTCGCGGGGGGATGTGGTCTGTTTGAACGTGCGGGGAAGTGATAGTGATGGCCCCCATGCTTGGCTTCCGATCCCGACGAAGACTATGTTCGCCGGTTCTCTTTGCCCAAGAAGGCCATTTCATGTGGATCGGATCTGCGCCGACTCACGATGCGCGAAATGCTGGGCGCGTTCATCAGCCTTCGTGCCCGCCACTATCGGGACACGGAGCAGATCGAACCGGCGGATCGCGATTATGCCCTGTCGCGGGTGCTCTTTCCCAAGTACCGCAGCGCGTATGTCGCCGCTATGATCCCAATGCTGACTCGCGGCAAATGGCTTTTCGAATCTGATGAACTCGGACATCCAAACTCGCTCTTCGAGGACCTGGCTCCAATTTTTACCCCTAAACTGTTTCACTTGGCTAATCCTGTTGGGATCGGTACCGTTCAGCAATCCCCGGTGGTTCCCGATGGCGTGATTCGTCCGCCGGGAGTCTACTTGGTGCAGGTTCCGGCATCGTCGGTGCGTGTCGAATAAACTAATCGGAAGGCAGGTCTGAAATGGAATCTTCGCAGATCGCTCGCCGCTCAACGAATGAACGGCTTTCGCGGCTCGGCATCCTTCACGAGCCGATGGGCTACGTGGATGGAGCAAACTTGTACGAATTTGTCGCAGATGGACCCATTGATCTCGTTGATCCGCTCGGTTTAGACGCGGAGAAGACGTTCACAATCCATGACACCACCCGAGACGGTTCCCCGGCTGATCCACAAGGAACAGTAACTGTTTCACTGTCCGGGACTAACCTTTGCGCTGGCGACAAAAAAGGCAAGATCGAGTTGAAGGTTGTGTATAAACCCACCTCGGGCATTTCCGGTAAGGCGTCAGATGAAGGTTATCTTGTGATAAACGGCACCAAGGTAGACCCAACTGGCAAGGATAAGGAAATCACAGCGAAGTGGTCCACGGAGGTCGGGGGTGATGGAAAGGGGCACTCGGGGCGGATCTATGTGGCAGCGGTCTACAAGCCAGATGTTCTCGACAAAAAAGAGGATCCGGATAAGATTGGCAGAACAGGCGTTCTCCATGTCATCGTCATTACGTGGAAGTACAACTGCAACTGCGGCGCACTGGATGCGAATGGACTTCGAGCCGACATCAAACTCACCGAGGATAAGAAGTTGACTGGCCAGCTCCCTACCACTGAGCCGGCCGAACGGAATTAGATCGAATGAATCGTACCCCGTGCGTGATTCTCGCCGTAGCCATTGTATTTAACATCGGCTGTCCGATGACATGCGCATCGGACCCCGCTGCGCCGGTGGTAACCAAGCCCACATCCTCCGATGGTTCAAAACAAGAAGCAGAAGCACTGCTGAACGCACTGAATGATGTGGCAGCGAAAACAGGGGTGCCGAGAGTTCGTTATGACGCCTTGCATAGAGTCACTTCCGTGTGGTTGAATACAACGTTCGCAACGGATCAGAATATCACGCTACTGGATCAGTTTGCTCACCTCAGAGAAGCAAAGATTTCGTGCGCGCCGGTCTCAATCACACCCGTCGCTCTGACCGCGTTATCCAATCTTGCACGCCTTGAGCAGATTGAGTTAAGGGGCGCTTCCGAACACATCACCCGAGAGATTGTTACCGCATTGGGCAGAATAGGAACGCTAAAGACCATCATCATCCGTGATAGCGAGATTGAGCCAGACGCTTTAGCTTCTTTACAGGCGTTGCCGCATCTTGAGGTCTTGAAAGTCAGTGGGACAGAAGCGGAGTTCACCGACCTGAACATTCCCGCTGTCGCAAAGCTCTCGCATCTGACCGACTTGGACATAAGTCACACCGGCGTGACGAATTCATGCCTAAACTCGCTTGCCAAGCTGCCAAGGCTTAAACATTTGACAGTGATTGCAACAAAAGTCTCCGAGGCCGGAGTGCGTGGATCACAACTTTCGGGCAAGGTAGACGTTGTGGGTGCACGGCTGACCCCAAGTGGACCGGACTTAATGAGATAAAGCCGTTTTACTTCCGCACCAACGGACAGTCTAGTGCATTGTCACGCAATGATTTTGGGGTAAATCACTAGAGTTTTACCCGCATTTGGAAGCATGACAATGCACTAGTCCCGCCAGCATAGAAAAGGGGCCCGCTGAACGGTGCTGCCATTCGTTCACTGGAGCCATCGCAATGACGCAATCACGCCGACAGTTCATAACCACCTCCGCCGCC
>Ga0075522_10003362_pt1 | contig 11706 bp, 7 predicted proteins | sample NGEPerA_FD_74796 | JGI IMG/M metagenome (GOLD analysis project Ga0075522, IMG submission 74796) | Arctic peat soil microbial communities from the Barrow Environmental Observatory site, Barrow, Alaska, USA - NGEE PermafrostL2-A | ecosystem: Environmental > Terrestrial > Soil > Wetlands > Peat ... | reverse complement strand
ACTCCACGGTCTCTGCGATTTCCAGGGCAATTTCTTTCGTGGGCGCGAGTTGCGGGGCGCGCAGCCAGTAATGCCCTACCATGCGCTGCTCATCCGGATTGGCAATCGCGCCGCTTTCGAGAGCGTCCATTTCCTTGAACGCTTTTTGCATCGCGGGTTCCATGGATGTGAGAAACGCGTCGTCAAAATGGATCCGGCTGATGTCCAGAGAGATATCGAGCGAATCTACGTGGCAGTAATACTGGCGGTACCGTTTCCAAAGCTCGGACGCGTCCATGAGGTCTCCTGGTTTTTCGTAGGACAGGCTTCAGCCTGTCTGTTTTGCGTTTTGCGCTCACAAAATTCAAAAGAAGACAGGCTGAAGCCTGTCCTACTTCGCGGATTGAACTTGTTCCTTCGCGGCTGAGACAACATTTTCAACCGTGAAACCGAAGTGCTTTTGCAGCGCCTTGATCGGTGCGGAAGCCCCGAAGGTGTGCATGCCGATCATTTTGCCTGACGCGCCGACATACCGATCCCAGCCAAACACCGTGGCCATTTCAACAGACACGCGCGCTTTCACGGCCGGAGGCAAAACGGAATCGCGGTAGGCCTGATCCTGCATCTCAAACAACTCCCACGACGGCATGCTCACCACACGCGCTTGAATGCCCTCTTTCGCAAGCTGCTCGTAGGCTTCGACGCACAGAGAAACTTCGCTGCCCGTGGCGAGCAAAAGCACATCGGGACTCTTTCCTGGCGTTTCGGCCAGCACGTATGCGCCGCGCGCGAGGCCCGATGCGGGAGCGAATTTCGTGCGATCAAAAGTCGGGATTGCCTGCCGCGTCAAAACGAGTAGCGCAGGCGCGTGTTGCAGTTGCATGGCCACCTTCCACGCTTCGGCGACTTCATTCGCGTCCGCGGGACGCAATGTGATCATGTTGGGCGTGGCGCGTGCAATCGCCAGTTGCTCAATCGGCTGATGCGTGGGGCCATCTTCGCCGACGCCGAGCGAGTCGTGTGTGAGAATGTAAATCACCGGCATATCCATCAGCGCGCTGAGGCGCATCGCACCGCGCATATAATCGGTGAATACGAAAAATGTGGCGCCAAAGGGGCGGACTTTTGTCTGGGCCATGCCGTTGATCGCACCGGCCATCGCGTGTTCGCGAATGCCAAAGTGCAAATTCCGCAATCCATAACTTCCGGGCTGAAATCCCTTGGCGACTTCAAACGAAAGCAAAGTCTTGGTGGAAGGGGCCAGGTCGGCGGCGCCCCCGATCAGCCACGGAACATTTTTGGCCACCGCGTTTTCCACTTTGCTGGAGGAATCGCGAGTAGCGAGGCCCTTGGCATCGGCTGGAAATACCGGGATATCTTTATCCCAGCCGTCCGGAAGCTTGCGGTATTGCATCAGATTCATTTCATTCGCCAAGTCGGCGTGGGCGCCGCGATATTCCGTTTGCTTCGCTACCCAACGATCACGTTCCGTTTTTCCGCGCGTGCCAATTCCCTTTTGAAAATTTTCGTAGACACCGTCGGGAATTAAAAACTTTGCGTCCTCTGGCCAGCCATAAAAGCGCTTGGTCAGTTTTACTTCTTCTTCGCCGAGCGCTTCGCCGTGCGCTTCCTTGGTGTCCTGCTTGTGCGGCGAACCGTAACCGATATGACTGTTCACGATGATGAGAGTGGGACGATCTTTTGTGGCGAGGAATGTGCGGAAGCCGGCGCGAATCATGTCCAGATCATTGGCGTCCGTGACGTGCGTGACGTTCCAGCCATAGGCGGCAAATCGCGCGCCAACATCTTCGTTGAACGCGAGAGGCGTGCCGCCTTCAATCGTGATGCGATTGCTATCGTAAATCCAGCAAAGATTGGAAAGTTGCAGGTGCCCGGCGAGCGAAGCGGCTTCGCTGGAAATCCCTTCCATCATGCAGCCATCGCCGCCCAGCGCATAGACGTTGAAATTGTAGACTTCGTCAAATCCCATCTGGTTATATCGTGATGCGAGCCATTTTCCGGCGATCGCCATACCCACGCTATTTGCGTAGCCCTGCCCGAGCGGACCCGTCGTGGTCTCCACGCCCGTCGTAAGATGCGATTCCGGATGCCCTGGGCAGCGACTGCCCAGCTGCCTGAAATTTTTAATGTCTTCGAGGCGAACCGCGGGCCCGTTTAAAATTTCGAGATTTTTTCCGACGTCCTTTACTCCGGCAAGATGCAGCACGGAATACAGCAGCATGGAGGCGTGGCCTGCGGAGAGAACGAAGCGGTCGCGGTTCGGCCAAATGGGATCATTCGGATCGTAGCGCAAAAATTCCTGCCACAAACAATATGCGACAGGCGCCATGGCCATCGGCGTTCCAGGGTGGCCCGAATTCGCGGCCTGCACGGCGTCGATGGAAAGTGTGCGAATCGTATTGATGCACAGCATTTCCATCGGCGAGGTCGAAGTGTTTTGCATGGAAGCAGCTTTGTCCGTTACGCTCATTCTTACTCCTTGGCACGGCCTGGAATCGAACCTCATTCCATTGGCTTATTCGATTACTACTTTAGCCCAAAGCGCAACGGTCGCGAAATGCAGAATCGCAGAACGAGAGTTGAGATTGAGTCCACTGTTGAAAGCTTAGGGGCCAGTGGCTCGGAGAATTCAGCATTTTGCATATCGGCCAGCCATGCTGCGGCTTGACTGTGCAGGTGTATTTTCCTGGCAAAGGATGAAACGCAATGGTTTCACCGCACCTCTATAGACTTGCATTTTTTGGAGGACAGAATGAAAAAGTTTGGACTTGCTTTCCTGATGCTGTCGATCGGGGTGACAGTCGGCATTCGAATTTCAGGGATTCTCTCTCCCGTGGAAGGACAATCGAAACCTGGGACCGGATTCGCCGCCGTGCCCGGAGCAGTGGGCGGGGAAGATTTGAGTGGCGCCTACGAAGTTGTAAAGAATTGGCCGAAAGATATCAGCACACTGCCCGGAAATGAGAAGTGGACGTACGGCGCCGGTGAAAGCGTGTTCGCCGAAAGCCCCAACCGCATATACGCGTTGTACCGTGGCGAATTGCCGAAAATGGCGCCGCCCAAGCCAATGTTGCTGCCCGAAGCGGGTCCCAGCATCAGCTATCCCGTCGCAGGCTTCTGGCGCGACGCCACCGTGGCTTCGCTTCCTGGAACGGGCGGGACGGATCAAGACACGCGCGAGTGGTTGACATCCTGGGAAGGAAAATCCGAGAAACTCGGAATCAAGGGACCTCCGTACCGCGAACTTGGCAAAGATGCGAAGTGGGAAAACTGCCTCGTCGTTTATGACGGCCAGGGAAACATCCTCGAGACCTGGAAGCAGTGGGACAAACTTTTCCGCCGCCCTCACTCCGTCTACATCAGCCCCTACGATCCGGAAAAAAATGTGTGGGTCGTTGACGACAACATGGACACGATTTACCGCTTCACGCACGACGGCAGCAAACTTCTGCAAACCATCGGAACGCCGGAAATTCCCGGCGAAGATGCCAATCACTTTAATCGCCCGACCTATATCGACTGGCTGCCGGACGGAACGTTTTACGTATCCGACGGCTATACCGGAACGCGCATCGCCAAGTTCGATAAGGACGGGAAATTCCTCATGCAATGGGGCATCAAGGGTGGACCGCGCCGCGGTGGAGATAACGAACCGCTCGAAACTCGGCCCGGATATTTCAGCAACGTGCACGGCGTTGCCATCGACCAGAAGACGCGCCACGTTTTTGTAAATGACCGCAACAACCACCGCATCCAGGTGTTCGATGAAAACGGCAAGTACCTTTACGAATGGAAGATTGATAACGCACCTTCCAGTCTTCATTTGCTGTACATCGGCACGGGGAGCACGATCTGGACCTTCGATCGAACGACCAACAAAATGATCGAGTACGATTTGCAGGGCCACCTGCTTTATAGCTGGGGAAGCATGGGCGACTATCCCGGATATCTCTGGGGAGTGCACGGCATCAGCGTGGACCAGGAGGGCAATCTGTATGTCGCCGAAGTGGACGCAGGGCGCATCCAGAAATTTACTCCGAGGCCCGGCGCAAATCCCGCATTTCTGCTGGCGAAGCCGGTGTATTCGGCCTGGAAGTAAACAACGATCGATGAAGGGCTGGACCGGACACATTTTTTTTTGCGATTTGTTCAGCCCTCATTTTTTTGGATTTATCACGGACAGCGTGTTGGAGTATGATGCGCCTCAATCGAGCTCGAGCAAACGCGAGAATTCATTTCAAGTCACGTTCCACGGGTGATTTGGAAGCACTGCAAATTTTCGGGACCAAAGGAGCGTCATGTCTGAAAATCGCCAGCCTTCTCTTTCCTCTGAAAAAACTACGAAAGAACGGAATACTACGCGCAACCCTTTCAGCCGGCGATCGCTGCTGAAGAGTGCGGCAAGCGCTGCCGTCGGCGCGACAGCGATGGGACTGGCCGGAAAAATCGGCGCGGGCGCGCAGGTGCAGGGCCTGTATACGACCAATACGGCCCCTGAAATTCCACTGCCGATGGGGTCGCTCACATACATCGATAAAAAACAATATATCCACAACATGGAAATTATCTCGCACATCCCGGGCGCATCCATCAGCGGCGGCGAGCCGCTCATGGTCATGTGGGCCAAGGGCAAGCAGCGCTTGCTTCCGGCCGGCGGAGACTTTGTGGATGTCAGCGAAGCGAAAAACCCCGTCCTACTGAATAAGAAACGCGTGGTGCAGGGCAACGGCCCCGTGGTTTACAACACCAAGCTTAAAAAATGGATCATGATGACCACTGCCGCGCAGCCCCTGACCAGTGCAACGCCGCAGTTTCCGCACGGCCAATACGACAAGGAATTGCGCGACAAAATTCTCGCCTACAAAGGCCTGCGCGGCATCCGCACGTATGACATCACCGATCCTACGAGGCCGAATCTGCTGCAGGAATATAGCACCGGTGAAAAAGGCAATGGCACGCACCACAATTTTTATGACGGCGGGAAGTATGCCTATCTCGATTGCGGATGGGATGAAACGCTACGCCTCGAAAATCACCAGCGCCCTTACAGTAACGCGCTCATGATCGTGGACCTGTCCGATCCGGCAAACGTGCAGGAGGTTTCGCGCTGGTGGGTGCCCGGGCAAAAGTTGGGCGAGGAAGAGGAATATAAAAAATATCGTTTCGCCGGCGACAAGACCTCCTGGACTGGAAATCACGGCGCGATCACCGTTCCCAAGCGTGTGGAAGACGGCGGCACGATTGGCTACGGAGGCTTCGGTGCATTCGGCTTTTACGCCATGGACTTGTCAGATATAAAGCATCCCAAGCCTTACGGGCACATGCAGTATGAGTTCGACACGTTCGGCACGATTCCCTTCCACACCTGCTACCCGGTCATCGCTGACGCGAAGCACCCGCAACTCATGAATAAAATTGTGGCCGTGCACGAAGCGCTGGAAGCGGATTGCCGCGAAAATTATCACACGCCTTACATGATGGACGTGAAAGATCCAAAAAATCCAAAGATCATCGGGTTCTTTCCGCGCCCAGCCGCGCCGCCCGATGCTCCGTACACGGATTTCTGTTTCGCCCGCGGGCGGTTCGGTTCGCACAACACGCAGTGCTGGCTCGCGCCGGGCACGTCAAATCCCGCCATAATGGTGATTGCCTGGTTCAACGCCGGAGTTCGCGTGTTCGACATTTCCAATCCCACGGCGCCCAAGGAAATTGCGTGGTTCGTGCCACCCCTGGAGGGCGAGATCAACAATTACGAATCCTGGTGGCGCGGCACAACAGAAAATGTGTTTGTCGAGTTCGACCGAAACCTGATCTGGATCGGGACGCACGAAGGAAGTTATTGCCTCTCGTGCCCCGCCCTCGGCAAGGCCATGACCGAGCCCGCCAAGGTCGCGAAATGGTCCATCCCGCATTGCAACGTGGGATGGGATGATCAAACCGCACGCAGTTTTTATTTTGGCCGTTCATTGAGCCAGATGGGATAGTCTGTTCGGAACCGAAAACGCTAAGACAGATCGTGTAGCGCCCGCCTTTAGGCGGGCACGCTTTCTTCGCTTAGGATGCCCGCCTGAAGGCGGGCGCTACAACTCGGAAAACCCTCAGGAGAAGTTCGTGATCAACAAAAAAGTCTCACGTAGAAAATTTACGTACGGAGCGCTCGCTGCCGGGGGCATTCTTCTCACCGGCATTTGCACGCGCGCCGCTGAATTTGAATTGCGCCAATTCCACAACCAACCAGCGGACAGCCCGCTGGATCAATGGCTTTCTAAAATGTGGGCCGCCGTAAAAACAGAAACGAACGGCCGTGTGCTGGTGCAGGTCTTTCCGGACAACAATAAAATCGCGGGGGGCGATCCCGCCGCATTAAAGATGCTGGTCAGCGGTGAGGTCGATTTCTTTACCCTGAATGGCGGCTCGATTGGAAACATTGTGCCCGCGTGCAACGTTCAGGGATTACTTTGCGCGTTTCGCTCCACGAAGCAAATTTTTGAAGCTCTGGACGGCGACCTGGGCGACTACTTGCGGCAGGAAATGAAAGCCAAAGGAATCTACGGCTTGCCCAAAGGCTGTTTCGATAACGGCATGCACCAGATTACCTGCGCCACACACCCCATTCGCACAGTCGATGATTTGCAGGGCCTGAAAATTCGCACGCCAGACGCTCCGATTTACACGGAAGCATGGAAGGCGATGGGAGCATCTCCCGTGGTCGCCAATTTCAACAAGCTGTATGAAACTTTAAAGACCGGCGCCGCCGAAGCTCAAACGAATCCGCTGGCCGTGGCGGAATTCTTGAAGCTTTACGAGGTACAGAAATATGTGAGCATGACCAATCACGGCTGGTCAGGATTCAATCTGATCGCCAATCTGAAGGTCTGGGACCGCATCCCCGCCGATCTGCAAAAGATCATCGAGCGGAACGTTGTCAACTTCGTGCGGCAACAGAGGGAAGAATTAACCGCGCTCAACACGGAATTCCGCACGAAACTCGCCACCCAAGGGATGACGTTTAACGATGCGGACATTTCTTCGTTCCGCCCACGCCTGGCCGCGTACTTCGCGCACTGGAAAGACGTGGTGGGAGAGCGCGCGTGGAGTCTGCTTGAAGCGAGCACTGGCAAGCTGGTGTAGGCCTTATGTGGCACAGGCTTCAGCCTGAGGGATTTGGACCCTACAAGGACTAACCTCCACAGGCTGAAGCGTGTGCTACGAAAAACGCTGCACCCAGTACGATTTTCTCAGGAATGTAAACAATTATTTTACCGCGGGAGTCGTTGCACGTATCTGCTCGCCTTGATCGCGGAATGGCAGCTTAAGTTTTCGCGCTGCCTCCGGCCAAAATTCTCGCAGTTCGTCAAAGCCAAGATCCAGGCCCACATCGATCGCAATATTTTGAGCCGCGGGTCCCACTCCCCGCCGATTTCCGGGATGATATAAATTACTGATCGATGCCCCGCTGATTTCTCCAAGCCATTCGGAAAAATTAAACATCGGCCTGCCCTTGTCGTTGTAAGCCACGACCGCGTGTTCCATGGCATGCAGGAAGCGCCTTTTCGCAGGTCCTTCGCCCAACCGGTAATATCGAGGATCTTCCGAAAAAATGGTGGGATACGCAAATTCCTTAAAAAATAGCGACTGCACCTGATCGGTATAACTCACGACGAATCGCAGGCCATATCCTTTTCCGCCCTGGCCGAAGGACGGATCATTATTTTCCGCCTGCGAAATTCCCGCATTGAATCCGGCGCTGAAAATAGTTTCGGGATCGATGGCATCGTGCAGAAACAAAAACAATTTATCTTTTACCTGGAGCGAGCAAAGCATTGAGCCTTGCTTGTAGTGCGGGTCACGGACGGATTGGCGGTCGAGTTTTTGCGTAAACGTACCGATTACTTTGTGAAACGGGCCGTTGTAATCCTTCATTTGAACCATGGGCGGCGGTTGCACGCAGCGGCCCGCGGAATTTAAGACGGCCTGTCCGGGCAGACTGGCAGGCTCGCTGGATTGCGGAGGAAGTGGCGGTGCCTCTTGCGCACGCGCAAGTGCGGGGCTCAGCAGCAAGGCGAAAAAACTGAATGCTCCCACCAGGCGTCGAGCAAAAACACCAAGCCTCAGGCGGCCTAAACTAACGCGACCTGCTCCGCCGAAGCCCTCGCTCGACCCGTTGCGCCCAAGACAAGACACGAAGCCATTATGGCACAATTGTCAGCATGACCTGTGAGTTGATCGTAACTTTACCGGAAGTGCCTGCAATGACTATGGGATACGTCCCCAAGGGTGGTCCGAGATAGGAATTGGGCTGCGCCGGAGGCGAATTCGCCAGGCTGGAGCATCCTGCCAGGCCGAGAATCGCGGTGGACAGCAAACCAACGAAAAGGACTGGAGCTAAAAACCGCAATCTTCCTCGCTCCCGGAAAAGCCAAATCCAGACCGATCCCAGGATTAAAAATACGCACACAGACACGGGCCACACCGTCCGCCCGGGAAAAGAAATAGGCAGACGGTAACCTGAGGCGTGAGACAGCGTTGCGACGGAGAAGAGTATGCTCGTTGTGGCACTTCCTGCCGGTACGATTGCGGGGGTAAAGGATGCGGTGGTCCCTGCGGGAAGTCCGGACGCAGCGAGAGTTACTGGTTGGCTGAATGTACCGTTCACTGCGGAAAGAATTAGATTGAAGTGGGCTTGCGACCCGGCGGTTAAGGTTTGGTTCGGCGAGGCCGCGCTTAGAGTGTAGTCATACACCGTGAGAGCAAGCGCGGCCGTCGTGCCGCCGCCGGGAGGCGGGTTTGAAACAGCAATGTTCAAAGTCGCGCTTTGTTGCAGGTCACCAGGCAGAAGTGTCGCCTGCACCTGCGAGGAATTCCTGTACGTGGTTGGACGCATTCCTCCGTTGACAAGAACCACCGAATTGGGAGCAAAGCTTGTCCCCATAACATTCAGGGTGAGAGCACTGCTGCCCGCTGGAAGAATTTGAGGCGTGATCGTGACCGTTGCCGGCGGAGGATTATTCACGGTAAAGGTCATCGGCGTGGACGCCGAGCCACCGGGGTTGGCCACGATAACGTAAGGATTTCCTGCCACTGCAATTGCGCTGCCCGGAATGGTAGCCATCAACTCGGTGGAACTCATGAAGTTCGTAGGAACGCTTTGCAGATTAAACGTCACTTGCGATCCTTGAACGAATCCATTTCCCAAGACAGTGAGAATGAATCCTGGCCCTCCCGCCGTTGCACTGGATGGCGATATGTTTGAAACCGAAATTGGAATTACGGAGGGAGTGATGGGAATCGTCGCCGCATTCGAAGTACCGCCTCCAGGCAAACTGCTGGAAGCCGTCGTGACAGTAACAGTGGCATTTCCGGAATTGCTTACATCGCCCGCCGGGGCAATGCCGAATATCAAGTTCGGTCCGAAATACAAGGTAAGGATTGCAGTGCCATTAAAATTGATGACGGAACTCGTCGTAAAATTAGAGCCGGCGCAATAAAAGCCAAACGCGCCTGGGCCAGCAACAACAGTCGTGGGGCTCGTGGAAGTGATGACCGGAACAAGGGCGTTCACGGGGAAAATAACGGATCCGGATGGTCCCCCTCCCGGCAGTGGATCGAACACAAAAACACTGATATTGCCGCCATTATCGATGTCAGTCGCCAGGATACTTGCCGTGAGTTGTGTTGAACTTATAAAGGTCGTACTGCGAACCTGGCCTCCGAAATAGACGGTAGCACCGGGCACAAAATTCGCGCCGTTCACCTGAAGGGTGAACGGTACTCCCGTCGCTGTAATCGAAGGCGGGTTTAGCGACGAAATCATGGGCACTGGATTTGGATTCGCCGCGCCGGTTGCGACCACCAATTGAGCGCCAGTGCCGTTCGCCACATCGCTGAATGCCGGCGACCGGAACGGGGTTAGCGCACCGGTCGATGCGTTGATGGAATAGCCCAGGATTTGCGCGAAGCCCGTGTAACCCGTCGTGTACTTCGTGCTTGCTGAATAAGCGAAGCTGCCAGTCGGCTCTACAACAACGGAAACCGGATTGATACCGGCCGCGAACGGTGAGCCGGGCACGGGCGTAAGAGAAGCGCTCGGGGAGTTAATGGAAAAGGCTGAAATGGTCCCGGTATATTGGCTTGGTGGCAGCGTAGTCTGGTAAGTCTGATTCTCATTCGCGAGATATAGAAAATTTCCCGAAGGGTGAACGAAAAGTGACGCGGGTGCATTTGGCACAGGATATGGTGACGCGGAATTTTCAGTGAGGCGGCTTCCGGAGGACCCAAGCGTAAAAGCATTGACAACATTACTTGTTGAATTCACGGAATACAAAAATGTTGCCGCCGGAGAAACCGCGATTGCATTCGCGGCGCCATGGTTGGCAGGCTGCAAAGAGTTCGTGACGGTTAATTCACCGCTCGCGAAATCCACCGCGCAAACTAACGTTGGGGCTCCCATCGTCCCGCCCGCCACTTGTTCGAGATACGCGAAGTTGCCCGCGGAATTGAATGTGAAGGAAGAAATTAAAATTCCTTGTCCTCTTTCCCAAATAGTCGGAGAAGTGGCTGTAAGCGTCAAAAAACCCGCCGCGGGATCAATTGTGTATTCATACAGGAGTTCAACTGTCGTCGCATTTATGGTTGTGAGCGCAAAGACGTAAAGAAATCGTCCCGTAGGATCGACAGCTGCCGTTACCGGCTGCGCCCCAATAAAAGTGGGGGAGCCCGGAATGGTCGTCAATGTGCCAGCCGCGGGATCAACTGAAAATCCGGTGATATCCTGCGACTCCTCATTCGTTACAAATAAAAACCTTCCCGTGGGATCTGCGACCAGTTGATTCGGAACCAAACCCGCATTAAACGGCGAGCCTGGGACCTCCGCGATGCCCCCGGTGGATGAATTCACGCCGAACACATGCACTGTGCCGGTCGGCACTCCTTTCCCTTCCAACAAAAATAAAAATGTGGGCGGAGGAGTCTGCGCCAGCAGAGGCGTGCAAAGTAGAAGACACATGAGGAAATAGGCTACGCCAGCGAATATGGAACGCACGAAATCCTCCCCCGAAGCCGTCAGCCGGACTTACAAAATTGTCCGTGATTTGTGCGGGTAAATCCGGAAAGTCGGGGGGAGGACCGTCAAATTTCGCTTCGTCCCGAATTGAGGGTACCCAAGTTCATCCCTCAAAAGGCATCAGCGTCGGATCCGTGGGGAAAGATTTTCCCGCGCAGATATCGTACTCCTCAAAAAGATTCGTTAACAATATGAAAGATTCGCCGGCCATAAAATATGTAATCAATCGGTTATCATCTATGCGCGATTCCTTGCGAACGCCGTTGACCGCCGCTCAAATAACATTTTCCGCGAATCTAAATAACCGTAATCGTCGCGGAAGCCGTATGCGCAATGCCTCCAGAAGTCGCCGTTACAGTAATCGTATAGGTCCCTGCCGGAGTTCCAGTTGAGGTGTTCACTTGTGGAACAGCGGACGATCCGCCTCCGCCGCTCGAACACGCTGCCATAGCCGCCGCACCGAAAAGCACGAGCAAGACTGCGAAGCGCGGAAGCAGCGGCATTGTATTCATGACGCCTCCCTTCCTTCCGCTCCAAACGAATCCTCCGACCGCACTCCCCATGCCTGCGAAACTCAGAAGCAATATCATCGGCCCGCCAAACGGATTCGCATGCGGCACGGACGAGACGGTATGAGCGGTAGT
>Ga0075522_10003361_pt1 | contig 11708 bp, 9 predicted proteins | sample NGEPerA_FD_74796 | JGI IMG/M metagenome (GOLD analysis project Ga0075522, IMG submission 74796) | Arctic peat soil microbial communities from the Barrow Environmental Observatory site, Barrow, Alaska, USA - NGEE PermafrostL2-A | ecosystem: Environmental > Terrestrial > Soil > Wetlands > Peat ... | reverse complement strand
GGCGGCGCCGGTCGCTTGCCCAGCCGCGCCCGAAAACACCGGGCCGCCGCCGTCGGATCCGGCGCCGGTCGGTGTGTAAGCCCCACCCGCGCCTGTCGGTGCGGCGACCACCGCCGATAAACCGGACTGATCCAGGCGGCAACCGAAGCCGATCGAAACGCAGAGAGTGGAAAGGGTCAGGAACAGTATCCGGAAGCGCGAAGCTACCTTCAATGCCCGCTCCTTTTGAACGGCGCCTATGCGCTGGGCGTAACTCTGTCGATCAAATACCCGGATCGATCACGATGGCGATCTTCACCCACTGTGGGACGTGGTTCCCGTAGAGCGTCCCGTTGCCCATCGGATTTTGTCCCGGCAGCCAGACCGGCGCGTAGCTGGGATCGCCGACGTTGATCTCGCCGACGGAAACACCGGTGAACCAGAGCTGTGGCTGCGACGACGTGAGGCCACCTGTGTTGGCCTGGACGCCGTACGGCCGTCGCGACGAGAACGCGATCCAGTACAGCTTGTTGCCGCGGAAGGTCCCGACGTCGGGGCTGAAGCGGGGCCACGAGTTGTCGTAGTTGACGACGTTGCCGTTGACGATGCCGTTGGCGGCGTCGAGCCGGGTGGTGGCGCCGCCGTTGGCGGACACCCACCACAGCTCGGCCGAGGCGTCGTCGTACCCGTCGCAGGAGCCGATTCCATACCCGCCGCCGAGCGGCGACGGATCGTTGCCGGAGCCGCAGATGCTCTGGTTGAAGACCACGTAGGAGCTGTCTTCACTGATGCAGGGATAGTAGTTCGACAGGTTGTTTCCGTGGCCGACCAGCACGCGCGCGTCGTCGGTCACCGTCTCTTTGGTCGCATCGGCGATGGCGATCTGGCCGTTCAGCTTGAGGTCACCGTTGGTGCCGCCGTTGGTGCCGGTCTGGTTGAACGACGTGAAGGCGAACAGCGACCCGTCGTGGCTCCAGAACGGATCCGACTGATAGGGATCGAGCTTGGCGGCGGAGGTTGGGAAGGCCGCCCCCTGCCGGGTCACGGTGGCGGAGGTTCCGTTGACCATGACGCTATTGAAGTACAGCTGCGAGTTATACATGCTGACCATCACGTCGTTGTTGGGGCCCCAGGCGGTCTCGGTCGCGTACCCCTCGTTGCGATAGCTCTTCCAGTAGTTGGCCGGGTCGTTGCTGGGCGTGGCGCTGGGATCGCTGCTGGTGTCGAGGCCGCCACCTCCCACGGGATTGATCAGCTCCAGCGCTTGATTCTTGATGTCGAGCAGCTCCCAGTTGGCGGCGTTGATGGTCGACGATCCACCGATGGTGAGGGCCATGAATTGTCCGTCGTTGGTGATGGTGTGGCAGCCGATGCAGTGGCCGCCGGCGTTGCCGTTGACCCAGGCCTGCGGCGCCCCGTCGTAGGCCAGCGGCACGCTCAACGGTCCGCCGTCGTCGGTCCAAACCACCTGCGGCGCCGGGTTGGTTTGCGAAAAGTCGTAGCGCTCGATCTGGGTGCCGCTGGTTTGCGTCGGGTCGAGCAGAAGGTAGTTGGGCGGCGTAGGGATGTCGCTGGTGCCGGTGGCGGTCGCCGGATGCGGGACCACCGTCCAGAAATACAGGCCGCCGGTCAGCCTGCCGAGGGCCCAGTCCACCGTGATGGCCGGCGAATCGCCGGTGGGCGTGGTGCCGCTCAGGACCCGGGCCGTGATCTGAATGTCCTCGTTCTGGCAGGCCGGGGCCAACAGTTGAGTGAAGGCGAGCGGCAAGGTGACCGAGCAGCCGTTGCCGGGCGCCGACTCGCAGGCCCCGAAGAAGTTCACGCTCACGTTGTTGCTGGAGGTGGTTTGAAAGTTGATGCGGGCCGAGGTGCCGGGCGTGGTCATCTGCACCTGGATCGGACCGAGGTTGAACGGAAACAACGAGTGGTCCAGCGGGTACGCGATGCTGGTCGACCCGGAGGTGCTGTTGCCGAACGAGCCCTCGGTGCTGGTGTCGAAGGTGACGCCGGTTGGGCAGGCGCTGTAATTCGTACAGCTCACGTTGCCGGTGAAGGGCGTGATCTGTACCGGGCCCGACGTCCCGCCGGTCCCGGTGGAGTTGCCGGACCCGGTGGCCCCGGTGCCGCTCGACCCCGCGCTGCCGGAGGGGGAGGACTTCGGCTTGACACCAGCGCATCCGGCTCCTGCCAACAGAGCGACGGTGGTGGCCAAGGTAAATTTCGGAATTAGTCTCGAACGTGAAGAAAGGAAAGAGGTCGCTAGGCGCATAGTGTTGCTCCGGTGCAGGGGCCGCGCGGCTGCGCGGGCAGGGCAGGCTCGTCAGCCGGCGACTATACCGCTCGGGCCGGCCGGCCGCTAGCGGGTGGCCGCCCGGACGCGCCGCCGCGCGGTTGACGCGGCGCTGCGGCCTTGACGTGACCGGGACCCCGTCTCACCATGCGGGGATCATGACCATTTCTCGAACCCAAGATTGCGCGACGGTTCGCAAGGCCGGCCAGCCGACCCCTATCGCGAACAGTCCGAGCGCCGGTGTCTTTTTTCTCGCCGTCGGCCTCGGCCTGGGCGGACTCGCCCTCGGCCTGGTGGGCTGCGGCGGCGGCCTCAAGTACAAGGTCGACGACACCTCGCTCGACGCGGTCCCCTCGGCCGAGCGGCAGGATGTCTTCGCGGCCCAGAACGAGGTCGAGATCGCCCACAGCGAGCAGCGGACCGCCAAGAGCCAGCTCGAACAGCTGGACCGCGACCTAGACGTCGCCAAGAACGAGAAGAAGCAGGCCGACCTGGAGGTCGAGAAGGCCGCCACCGAGCAGGAATCGGCCAACGCCTCGCACGATGAGAATCGCGCCAACGCCTCGCGCCACAACAAGGAGGTCGCCGATGTCGGCGTCAAGGCGGCTGAGGCCAAGCTCGACTGGCTGGACGAGAAAGAGGACTGGCTCAAAGCGGCCAGCCGCGCCGCCGACGCGCACCAGGATGCGGCGCAGGCCAAGGTGGAGCTCGAAAAAGCCAAGCTCGCCAAGCAAAAGGGGATCAAGCCGAGCGGTGACTTCTCGGTCGACAACTTCCAGGATCAGTGGAAGGACAAGAACGACGACTGGCAGTCGGCCAAGAAGAAGGCGGACTCCGAGGAAAAGGACACCAAGGAGCGCGAGGAGAAGTGGAAGAGCGTCTCCGCGGAGCAGGGCAAAATGAAAGGTTGAGCGTGCTTCCCGCTGGCCATCGCTGGGCGCCTGGACTACGCTCAATTGCAGCCGCGCGCCGCGATCTGTCGATTTGGGATCGAGCAGCGCCCTGCAGCCCCATGCCCTCACCGGGGAATTCGTGAGCCAGACCGAACGAGAAGCCCCACTCGCCAGCGCCGTCGCCGCCGCCCGAGCCGAGGCGACGCCTGAGCCGTCCGACTACGTCCCCGCCTACGAGACCGCCCGCATCCTGGTGGTCGACGACGAGAAGGTCATTCGCGAGATCCTGGCCGACTTCCTCAGCATGGAGGGGTACGTCGTCCAGGCGGTCGAGGACGGCGTGCAGGCGCTCGAGGAGCTGCAGAAGCGCAGCTACAACCTGGTCATCTCCGATCTGAAGATGCCCAAGATGGGCGGCCTGGATCTGATCCAGAAGATCGCCGAGGAGAGCATCCCGGTCCTCAGCGTCATCATGACCGGGTTCGGCACCGTGGAGACCGCCATCGAGGCCATGAAGAAGGGGGCCTACGACTACATCCTCAAGCCGTTCAAGGTCGAGGAGGTCATCCACATCGTGCAGCGTGGCCTCGACCGGCAGCGCCTCCAGCACGAGAACATCCGCCTCAAGGACGCGCTGTCGATCTACAAAATCAGCGAGGCCATCGCGACCTCGCTGTCGGTCGAGAAGGTGCTCGATCTGGTGCTCGACGCCACCATCGAGACCATCGACGCCGATGTGGTGAGCCTGCTGCTCGAGGATCCCAGGCGGCAGGGGCGCTTCACCGAGCGGATGCGCAAGGTCTCGGAGCGCGCCGAGCCTGGCCTCGAGGCGCCGGCGCTCAACCTGGAAGAGGTGCTGACGCTGTTTCGGGAGGACCGGCCGCTGCTGGTCAACGGGGGCCGCGCCTATCGGTTTTTGGCCGCGGCGCCCCACGACATCGATCGCCGGCTGGTCAGCCTGTGCAGCATCCCGCTCAAGCTCAACGGCCGCATAATCGGCATGCTCAACGCCTACAGCTACACGCGCGGCAACCGGTTCAGCGAGGGGCAGCGCAAGATGCTCTACGTGCTGGCCAGCCGGGCGGCGGTCTCGATCGAGAACGCGCGCCTGTACGAGAACCTGGTCGACGCCAACAAGGATCTGACCGTCGCCAACGTCTCGCTGGAAGAGAACTTCAAGCAGACCATCATCGGGTTCGCGCACGCGCTCGAAGAGTCGGACCGCTACACCCGCGGCCATTCGGAGCGGGTGGCCATGTACGCCCGCCTCATCGCCATCGGCCTGCGCATGAGCGGCCCCGAGATCGACACGGTCGTCAAAGTCGGGCTCATGCACGACGTCGGCAAGATCGGTATCCGCAACGACAAGCTGAACAAGCCCGGCAAGCTGACCCCGGAGGAGCTGGCCATGTTCCGGTCGCACCCGGCCAAGGGGCGGCGGATCCTGGAGCCGATCCCCTTCATGCGCGACATCGTACCCGGCTGCTACTGCCACCACGAGGCCTGGGACGGCTCGGGCTACCCGCAGGGCCTCATGGCCGATCACATCCCGCTCATCGGGCGGATCGTGGCGGTGGCCGACGCCTACGACGCGATGACCTCCGACCGGGCCTACCGCAAGGCGCTGCCGCACGAGATCGCCTGCGGCGAGCTGGAACGCTGCACCGGCGCGCAGTTCGATCCCGAGATCGTGCCGGTCTTCTTGTCGCAGATCGAAGAGTTCCGGCAGGTCGAAGCGACGGCTGGGCGCGTGATTCCGCGCTGAGCGCGGGCACCCTGCCCGGTCCACAGTCCGGTCCATGAGCCCGGTCAAAAAGTCCGGTCAAACAAAGAGCGCCCCCGGCGTCGATTCGGTGCACCGCGCGCCCTGCCCTGCGCAATAATGCGCGGATCCTTTTCTTGAGCCCCCACGAGGACAGTCATGAGCGCTGACGGCGCCGCACCTTTCGCAGGAAACCGCATCCCGATCGCGATCGAGGAGGAGATGAAGTCGGCGTTCATGGACTACGCCATGAGCGTCATCGTCTCGCGCGCGCTGCCCGACGCGCGCGACGGACTCAAGCCGGTGCACCGCCGGATCCTCTACACGCAGCAGCAGATGAGCAACTTCTGGAACCGCCCGTACATCAAGTGCGCGCGCGTGGTCGGGGACGTGCTCGGCAAGTTCCACCCCCACGGCGACACGGCGGCCTACGACGCGCTGGTGCGGTTGGCCCAGGACTTCGCGATGCGCTACACGCTCATCGACGGCCAGGGAAACTTCGGCTCCGTCGACGGCGATCCGGCGGCCGCCTACCGGTACACCGAGTGCCGGATGGAGAAGATCGGCGGCCAGCTGCTGGCCGATATCGACAAAGAAACCGTCGACTTCAAACCGAACTACGACGACAAGGAAATGGAGCCGACGGTCCTGCCGGCGCGCTTTCCGAACCTGCTCATCAATGGCGCGTCGGGCATCGCGGTCGGCATGGCCACCAACATCCCGCCGCACAACCTGCGCGAGGTGATCGACGCGACCATCGCGCTCGTCAAGAATCCCGATCTCACGACCGACGAGCTGATCGAGATCGTCCCCGGCCCCGACTTCCCCACCGGCGGCTACATCTGTGGCCGCAACGGCATCCGCAACGCCTACGAGACCGGCCGCGGCGCAATCTTGATGCGCGGGCGGACCACCGTCGAAGAGCACCCCAAGACCGGCCGCAAGTCGATCGTCGCCACCGAGATCCCCTACCAGGTCAACAAGGCCAAGCTGATCGAGAAGATCGCCGAGCTGGTCCGCGACAAGAAGATCGAAGGGATCTCCGATCTGCGCGACGAGTCGGACCGCGACGGCATGCGGATCGTGGTCGATCTCAAGAAGGACGCCGTGCCGGAGGTGGTCCAGAACAACCTCTGGAAGATGACGCCGCTGCAGGAGTCGTTCGGCATCAACATGCTGGCGATCGTCGACGGGCGTCCTCAGCTCCTGTCGCTCAAAAAGGCGCTCACCCACTACATTGCGCACCGCCGCGACGTGGTCACGCGCCGCACGCTCTTCGATCTGCGCCAGGCCCGCGACCGGATGCACATCCTCGAGGGGCTCAAGATCGCGGTCGACAACATCGACGCGGTCATCGACCTCATCCGCTCGTCGAAGGACACCGAGACCGCCAAGGCCAGCTTGATCGCCAGCTTCGAGCTGTCGGCCCGGCAGGCCCAGGCGATCCTGGACATGCGTCTGGCCAAGTTGACCGGCCTCGAGCGCGAGGCGCTGATCGCCGAGATCGCCGAGGTGGCGGCGCTCATCGCGCGCCTCGACGAGATCTTGGGGAGCGAAGCGATCCTGATGGCGGTGGTGGTCTCGGAGCTGGAGGAGGTCAAGCGGGAGTTCGGCGACGCGCGCCGCACCGAGCTCATCGAGGCCGGGGCCGACATCGACGTCGAGGACATGATCGTCCAGGAGGAGATGGTCGTCACCGTCACCCACGGCGGCTACGTCAAGCGCAACCCCAAGACGCTCTACAAGGCCCAGCGCCGCGGCGGCCGCGGCATCACCGGCGCCGCGACCCACGAGGAAGACTTCGTCGCGCAGCTCTTCGTGGCCTCGACCCACGACGTGCTCCTGATGCTCACCAACAAGGGGCGTGCGTATTCGAAGAAGATCTGGGAGGTCCCGCAGGCCGGGCGCACCGCCAAGGGCAAAGCCTTCGTCAACCTGATTCCCCTGCAAGAGGGCGAGCGCGTGGTGGCGCTCTTGCCGGTGCGCGAGTTCTCCGAGGGGGCCTTCGTGGTGATGGCGACCCGGCGCGGGTACATCAAAAAGACCTCGCTCGACGCCTTCGCCAACATCCGCAGCTCCGGGATCATCGCGCTCACCATCCCGGACGACGACGACCTGGTCAGCGTGCGCATCACCGAAGGCGCCGCCGATCTGCTCATCGGCACCCGCAACGGCTGGGCTATTCGCTTCCGCGAGGAGAACGTCCGGCCGATGGGGCGCAGCGCCCGCGGCGTCCGGGGCATCCGCCTGCGCGAAGGCGACGGCGAGAAGGATCAGGTGGTTGGGATGTCGGTCATCCCGCGCGAGGAGCCGGCCACGCTGCTGACGGTCTGCGAGCGCGGCTACGGCAAGCGCACGCCGACCTCCGACTACCCGACCAAGAATCGCGGCGGCAAGGGGGTCATCACCATCAAGGCCACCGAGCGCAACGGCAAGGTGGTCAGCCTGCGCCTGGTCAGCGACGACGACGACCTGATGCTGATCACCGACGGCGGCAAGCTCATCCGGATGCCGGTCGACGGCATCCCCACCATCGGCCGCAACACCCAGGGCGTGCGCTTGATCCGGCTCGAAACCGACGAGAAGGTCGTCGCGATGGAGCGCATGGCCGAAAAGGAAGAAGGCGAGCACGAGGTATCGCCCGAAGTGGTGGCCGCCCGCGCCGAGCAACAAAACGAGCCCCTGGCGGCGGAGGACCTGGGCGACGAAGCCGCCACCGACGAACCCGACGACGCCGACGAAGAAACCGACGCCGACACCGAGCCGCCCGGACCGGAAGAGGAAAACTGAGCGCCCACCGCGCGCACCCCAATGGCTACCAACCCAGGATCGAAGCGACCCCGTTCGTCGACGCTCTTCGAGCGCGCGAGCGCCCTGTTTCCCGGCGGGGTGAACTCGCCGGTCCGCGCCTTCAGGTCGGTGGGCGGCACGCCGGTGTTCATCGATCGGGGCGTCGGCCCGTTCATTTACGACGTGGACGGCAACCGCTACACCGACTTCGTCGGATCGTGGGGGCCGCTGATCCTCGGGCACGCCGATCCGGACGTGGTGGCGGCCATCATCCGCGCGGCCTCGATGGGCACCACCTTCGGCGCGCCGACCGCCCGCGAGGTCGAGCTCGGCGAGCTGGTGCGTTTCATGATGCCCTCGCTCGAGAAGATGCGCTTCGTCTCCTCGGGGACCGAGGCGACGATGTCGGCGCTGCGCGCGGCCCGCGGCTTCACCGGCCGCCACCGGATCATCAAGGTCGACGGCGGCTACCACGGCCACTCCGATGCGCTGCTCGCCAAGGCCGGCTCGGGGGTGGTGACGCTGGGTCTGCCCGGATCGAGCGGCGTCACGCCGGCGGCGGTGGCCGACACCTTGGTGGTCCCCTACAACGATCTCGACGCCATGCGGGTGGCCTTCGAGGAGCACCGCGAGGAGATCGCCGCGCTGATCGTCGAGCCGATCCCCGCCAACATGGGGGTGGTCCTGCCCCGCCCGGCTTACCTGCCGCTCCTACGCAACCTGTGCGACGAGCACGGGACCCTGCTGATCTTCGACGAGGTGATCACCGGCTTCCGCGTCGCGCGCGGCGGCGCACAACAGCTCTACGGCGTGCGCCCCGATCTGACCTGCCTGGGCAAGGTGGCCGGCGGCGGCCTGCCGCTCGGCATCTACGGCGGCCGCGCCGACGTGATGGACGTGATCGCGCCCAGCGGGCCGGTCTACCAGGCCGGGACGCTTTCGGGGAACCCGGTCGCGGTGGCGGCCGGCCTGGCCACGCTCAAGCGCCTGGACGAGCACGCCTTCGTCGCGCTGGAGGGGATCACCCGCGTTCTCGAAGATGATCTGGGCCGCGCCATCCGCCGCTCCGGGGTGACCGCTCGGGTGCAGCGGGTCGGCTCGGCCTTCACGCTTTTCTTCGCCCCCGAAGAGGTGGTCGATCTGGCCAGCGCCAAGAAATCGAACACCGATCTCTACGCCAAGTTCTTTCACGGCATGCTCGAGCGCGGCTTCATGCTCCCCCCAGCCCAATTCGAGGCCGCCTTCGTCTCGCTGGCGCACACGCTGGAAGAGGTCAACGCCTTCACCGACGCCGCCCGCGAAGTGCTGACGGCAGTTGCGGCGACAGGTTCGGGTCCCTAAGAGGGTCGTGGCTTTTGCGGGGCCGTCTCCTATCGCGGGAGCAGGGACCCGGCCAAGGGTTCGACCCGATGGAATCAGCTTGATCTAGCGGGTGCCGCGTGATAACGGAACGCCGCCCCATCGACCCGAACGCTAAAAAAATGTGGCGGATTGCCGGCACCACCGGCGCCGTCGGAATCGAGATAGCCGCCGCCATCTGCATCGGCTATCTCGGCGGACACTACCTAGACCACAAACTCGGAACTCAACCTTGGCTCAGCTACATCGGACTGCTTGCGGGAATCGGCGCCGCCGTCAAGGCGCTGGTGCGGGTCAGCCGCGACTACCAGCGGGGACGCGACGATGATCCCGGTCCTGGCCCGCATTGAGCGCGTGAACCTGATCTTGGCGGTGGCGCTCACCTGCCTGGCCGGCATCCTGTGGGGCACCGCCGGCACGCTGGGCGCGGGCGTCGGTGCGCTGTTGGCCTGCGCGGACTTCGTGTTGCTTGGCCGTCTCGGCGCGCGCGCCGTCGCGCAGGTCCGCGACGGCGGCTCGCCCTGGGGTCTCGGTCTGGCGCTGATCGGCAAGATGACCGCGCTCTTCGCCTTGGTATTCGTGTCCATCCGCGTCCTTCACTTGGCGGTGGTCCCTTTCGCGCTCGGCTTCTCGGTCTTCGTGGTCTCGATTCTGCTGGTGGGCCTTTCGGTCGGTGCTGGCCGCGCCGAGGAGGGGGTCTGATGGATCCGCACGCGACCTGGTTCGACTTCCTGCCTGGTTACGGCGCCCTGCACACGTCGGCGCAGGCGCTGCTGGGCCGCGCCTGGACCTGGCAGATGTTCCAAAGCACGCATTTTCAGCTCGGGCACGTGATGGGCGCGCTGCTGGTGTTTCTCTTCCTGCTCTACGGCGCCTCCCGCTATGCCGCCGCTGTCGGGGGCGCCAGCGACGGGGGGCTGGTGCCACCGCCGAAGTTCGGGATCCGCAACCTCTTCGAGATGCTGGCGGACACCATCTTCGACCTCATGGCCAGCGTCATGGGCGAGCAGGAGGCCCGCCGCTATGTGCCGATCATCGGCACCCTCTTCTTCTTCATCCTGTTCTCGAACCTGCTGGCGCTCATTCCCGGATTTCTGCCGCCGACGGACACCCTCAAGACCAACCTGGCGCTGTCGGCCCTGGTCTTCCTGCTGACCCACGTCTTCGGCGTGCGCGAGCACGGCCTCAAGTACTTCAAGCACTTCCTCGGCCCCTGGCTGCCGCTGGCGCCGCTCATGCTGCCGATCGAGCTCATCAGCCACATCGCGCGGCCGGTGTCGCTGGCCATGCGGCTCCTCGGCAACATCGCGGCCGACCACGCCGTCGTGTTGGCCTTCTTCGCGATCATTCCGTTCCTAGTTCCGGTGCCGTTCCTGCTGATGGGGGTCTTCGTCTCCGTCGTGCAAGCGGTCGTCTTCGCGCTGCTGTCGACCGTCTACATTGGTCAAGCGGTCGCGCACGAGGAGCACTGAGAAGACCACTAGTCCTCCCAGCGATTTGCCGTTAAGGTCCCCAAAAAACACACTCAGCAGGAGCCCGTTCACATGCGCCGCATCAACAAGTCCTTCGCCTCCCTCATCGCTTTCGGCGTCGCCGCCGCTGTCGTGCTCATGGCCAGCCCGGCCTTCGCCCAGGCCATGGATCCGGCCCGCGCGGATCGCGACAAGTGGCTGGGCCTGGCTGCCGCGCTGGCGATCGGCCTGTCCGCGCTGGGTGGCGCCATCGGCCAGGGGCGCGCTGCCGGCTCGGCGCTCGAGGGCATCGCCCGCAACCCGCAGGCCTCCGGCAAAATCTTCGTCCCGATGATCGTCGGCCTGGCGCTCATCGAGTCGCTGGTCATCTACGGCCTGCTGATCGCCTTCCAGCTGTTCGGCAAAATCGGCTGACGCCGGCGCGGGAGGGGCTTTGCCCCTCCCACGGGCCCACCCCCGACGAGAGCCGGGGCCGGATCTGCTCGGCATATGAGTCTCCGGCGGGCAGAGCCCGACTTCGATCAACCACAGTGCTGATAAAGCGGTAGGCTCGGCGACCCAATGGCTATTTCGTGCGGCATCGTCGGTCTGCCCAACGTCGGCAAATCGACGCTTTTCAACGCGCTCTCGGCGGCCGGCGCGGCGGTCGCCAACTATCCGTTCTGCACCATCGAGCCCAACGTCGGCGTGGTGCCGGTGCCGGATCCGCGTCTGGATGCGCTGGTGGCGCTCTACCACCCGAAGTCGGTGGTCGCGGCGACGGTCAACTTCGTCGACATCGCGGGCCTCGTGCGCGGCGCCTCGAAGGGCGAGGGTCTCGGCAATCAATTTTTGGCCAACATCCGCGAGACCGACGCGATCGCGCACGTGGTTCGCTGTTTCGAGGACGACAACGTCATCCACGTCGAGGGACGGGTCGATCCGGTGGCCGATGTCGGCACCATCGACACCGAGCTGTGTCTCAAGGATCTGGAGACCGTCGACAAGCGGATCGAGCGCGCCAAGAAGGCGCTCAAAGGACCGGCCACGCCGGCCAACAAGGACGAGAAGCTGGTCCTCGAGCTGTGCGAGAAGCTGCGCGCCGGCCTCGACCTCGGCAAGCCGGCCCGCGCGCAGGGCCTCACCGCCGAGGAGCAGGCGCTGCTGCGCGATCTCGGGCTCCT
>Ga0075522_10003359_pt1 | contig 11711 bp, 17 predicted proteins | sample NGEPerA_FD_74796 | JGI IMG/M metagenome (GOLD analysis project Ga0075522, IMG submission 74796) | Arctic peat soil microbial communities from the Barrow Environmental Observatory site, Barrow, Alaska, USA - NGEE PermafrostL2-A | ecosystem: Environmental > Terrestrial > Soil > Wetlands > Peat ... | reverse complement strand
GTCTCATTAGACGCGGCGTCGCTGACCTCGGGCTTCTGGCTGGCCATTGCTGTGAGCAGGCTGCTGGCCATGCTGATTCCAGACCGGGTGCCTCCGCCGGTGGTGGTGATCACCGGCTGCGCAGTAGCAGCCATTGCGCTGCTCGTGGCGCTTAGCGGTCGAGCCGCACCCCTCGCCTACATCGTCACCGGCTTTGCCATCGCCCCCATCTTTCCGACTGGTATCGCTTGGCTCGCCAAGCTCAGGCCCGGCGATTCGCGCTCGACCTCATTGCTGTTCCCAGCCGCTATGGTCGGCGGGGTTGTAATTCCAGGGGCCATCGGCTTTGCGATCGGAAAGGTTGGCATCGAGTGGGCGCCGGCAGTTCTGGCAGCGGTCGCCACCTGCACGCTGGCCGCATTCTCGCTGGCTGCGCTGCGAACGCGGGAATAGCGACAGTTCGCACGCAATTGCTCTTTAAGTGAGCCAGGCGCAAGCACCCTCGATCTTCGACATCGAGCTGCCGCTGCTGAACGGGCAGCCCGCAACCTTGTCGGCATATGCCGGCAAGGTCGTCCTCGCCGTCAACGTCGCCTCCCGCTGCGGGTTCACGCCCCAGTACCGGGGACTCCAGGCTCTGCAAGACAAATATTCGGACCGGGGCTTCACGGTGCTCGGCTTTCCGTGCAACCAGTTTTTTCGGCAGGAGCCGGGAGATGCGGAGCAGATCCAAACCTTTTGCAGCGTCAACTACGGCGTGACCTTTCCGCTTTTTGCGAAGCTCGACGTGAAGGGCGCGCACCAGCATCCCCTGTACGCGATCCTCAGTGACTCCCCGGACGACGCCGGCAAGGCGGGCAACGTCAGCTGGAACTTCGAGAAGTTCCTGGTCGGCCGCGATGGCCGCGTCGTTCGACGCTTCCGTCCCAAGGTCGCGCCTGAAGACCCGACCGTGATCGAGGCTCTCGAGTCACTGCTCTAGCATCGTTCGGACGATGAACGTCCCCGGGATTCGACTCGAATCGGTTCGCCGCCAGGCCGGCGGTAAGGCCGGTGGCAAGAGCAGCGGGCGGATACACCTCACGCCAAGAGTGCCGAAGAGCGGGCCGGTGACCACGCTTTGCGGACAAACCCTCGCGGCTGGCTCCTACGCGGGTTTGGATGCGGCGGCGGATTGTGCGAACTGCATCCGGCGCTCGCGCGACGCGAGCCGCATCTCATCGGCCTTCTTCGAGCAGGAGGAGGGTTCCGAGCTGCTGCGGCTCTCCCTCGAGCAGGCGCGCTTCCGCAAGCCGGCTCCAAGGCCTGACGCTCCATCGGCCAAACCGGTGAGCCGGCCGACTGTCGTGCCACCGCAGCCGGCACCCGATCAAGTCGGCGAGCTCTCGACCAGCGGCTTCAAAGCTGCGGGCGATGGAGTGTGGCGGAGCCCGGGAGGGGTCGTGGTCCGCATGAGCGGCACGAAACGAGAGCGCTTCGCAGAGCTCGTGTTCGAAGGGACGATCGTTGCGAGGCGACTCGAGGATGGGATGAGATTGCGGGCGGGGGACGTGGAGGTCACGTTCACGAGCGACGATGTGCAGGTTCGGGTGAGGCGTCCCTGACTTCATGCGGTGTACGGTTGGGGTATGCGCCGGCGTAAGCGAAAGACAAACGAACCTCAACCGACAGCGAAGCCGCAGACCAGCGACCAGGCACCCGGCGAAGAGGTGGTGCAGGTGAACGACCAGTACGCGGGGGGCGGCCCCGCGCCTGAGGTTGAGCCGTCGGAGCACGCGCAGCACCCGACCGGCGGATAAGCGTCGCCTCTGGCGCGCCAGGTGACGTTCCTCGATCAGAGAGCTATGACGAAACCTGCTCCCGAGCACTGCCTCGCCGTCGCCTTCGGCGGTCAATGTCACGACCGACCCCTGATCGACCTGGTCCAGCCGGATCGGACCAAAGGATCGAAGCGACCTTAAGGTTGCCTCGTGGACCTCGTCGCTGCTTCGTTTGCCTGGCCATTCCGGGGCGACTGGCGATCGAGCTGGTTGGGCGGCATCGCCATGGTCGTGCTGCTGCCGGTTGCTTTCGTGCCGCTGCTGGGCTACGCGGTCAGGGCCACGCGGTCGGCGGCGATGGATCCAGCCCAGGGGCTCCCGCGGTGGACGCCGTCAGTTCGCCTTTTCACCGATGGTTTCTGGACCGCGCTCGTAATCCTGCTCATCACCGCGCCGTTTGCGCTCGCCCTCAGCCCGATGACGACGCTCATCGATCACGCCCATGTGTGGCGCGTGAGCGACCCGGCCATGTCCCGTCTCTACTCGTACATTGGCGCGGGCTGTGCGCTGGCGCTGCCATGGGGAATCGTCATGCTGCTTCTGCTGCCGCATGCGACGGCTCGCTTTGCCGCCAGCGGCAGGCCAATCGACCTGTTCGACTTTCCCGCCGCGCTTCGCGGTGTGGCCCGCGATTTCACCACGTGGAACCTCGCGGCGGCTGCCATCGTCACGGCGTGGGCCGTCGGGCTCGCATGCGTCGGGCTCCTGTGTGTAGGCGCGGTGCCGGGCATTTTCTACGCGATTCTTGTCAGCGCTCATGCGAGCGCCGCCCTTGAAGCGGCGGATGGGGCGCGAGGGAGAAAGGTTGCGAATCCAACCGCTGGGTGACACTGCGCTTCTCGTCGAGCTCGGCACTCGACTTGACACGGCGTTGAATACTCGCGCCATCGCACTGGCGGCGGCGTTGAAGAAGCGACGCGACGTGCGCCAGGCGATCGCGGGATACGCGAGCGTGACAGTTCAGTTCGACCCAGACCACGCGACACACGATTCACTCGCCGCGGCGATCCAGAGGCTCGCTGCCAAGCGCCCGCCGATGGCCGAGCCGGGGCGGCTGCACCGGATTCCCGTCACCTACGACGGGCAGGACATGGCAGCCGTCGCAGCGCAGCTCGGACTCACACCGGAGAAGATCGCCGCGATCCACACCCGGCCGATCTATCGCGTCTTCCTGGTTGGGTTCGTTCCGGGCTGGGCTTATCTGGGGCCCCTCCCCGAGGAGCTCGAGCTACCGCGCCGCGCTGTGCCCCGAACGATGGTGCCTGCCGGATCCGTGGCCATCGCGGGGCGCCAGACCGGCATCTACCCGTTGCCCACGCCAGGCGGCTGGCATCTGATCGGCCGCACCAGCGTCAAGGTCTACCTGCCGGATTCCGACCCGCCGTGTCTCTTCCGCGCCGGTGACCGGGTCAAATTCTTCGCCGCCCGAGCTTGAGGCCAGTTCTCCACGTCGAGGCGCCAGGCCTCTTCACCACCGTGCAAGACCTCGGGCGCCTCAGCGCCATCAGCGCCGGGGTGCCGCAGGGCGGCGCGATGGATCGATTCGCACATTCGGCGGCAAACCTGCTGGTGGGCAATCACCCCGGTCGCGCGACGTTGGAGTGCACGTTGCGAGGCCCGGCGCTCGTTGCCGACGACTCATGCCTCGTCGCCATCACCGGCGCCGACTTCGACGCACACGTGAACGGCGCGCCCGTGCCGATGTGGACCAGCACCGTCCTGGGCGCAGGCGACCGGCTCAGCTTCGCTTCCCGGCGTTCGGGAGCGCGCGCGTATATCGCGGTGGCCGGCGGGATCGAGGCAGACCGCTGGCTCGGGTCTCAGTCCACCTACGTCCTGGCCGCGCGGGGTGGCATGAGCGGCCGGCCGTTGAAGGCGGGTGACGTGCTCATGGTGTCCGCCGAGGCAGGGAAGCCTGCTGTCCCCGGCTGTCGACTCGATGCGAATCTCCGTCCCGATTACGACGAACATACCCTTTATTCGATCGCCGGCCCTCACGCCAAGCGGCTCAGCGCCGAGGGCCTTGGGCTTCTTTTCGGAACCGCATATACGTTGAGTCCGGCATCCGATCGGATGGGATATCGCCTCGAGGGCGCTCCGCTCGTCACGACGGGCGAGGAGCTGCTCTCGTTCGGGCTCGTGGCGGGGGCTGTCCAGGTGCCGCACAACGGTCAGCCAATACTTTTGATGGCCGACCACCAGACCGCTGGCGGCTACCCCGTCGTCGCCACGGTCGTCAGCGCCTCGATCCCAATCGCCGCGCAGCTCCTGCCGGGGGACGAGCTGCGCTTTCGGGAAATCGGCGTCGAGCGCGCACACCAGATGCGCAAGGCGCTGGAAAGCGCTCTCGACTCGCTTCGCTAAGCCTCGCGTTCCGCGACGTTCTTGGCCTCGGCCAGCACCAGGTCATAGTCGGGCAGCTGCTGATCGCGCGAACGCTCCCACACCCACCTCACGGTGCCTGACCGATCAATCACGTAAACGACACGCTTGGCCATGCCCGCGTACCCGGCGACATCGTCTCGGCGCACTCCGTAATCGGTGACCATCGTCCGCTCGAAGTCGGCGATGAGCTCGAAGGGAAGGCCACCGAGCTCCTTGGCAAAGGCCTCGTGCGAGAACACCGAGTCCACGCTGATGCCGTAGATGCCGATGCCGTCCGCGACGGCCGCCTCGTTCCTAGACCGAAACTCGGTCAGCTCGCTCCTTCAACCACCCGTGAAATCGAGCACATAGAAAAGGAAGACGAGCGCTTTGTGCTTTTCGAGGGCCTCGGCGAGCGTGAGCTCGTGACCGCCGGTGGTCGGCAGCTTGAACTCCGGCGCCTTATCCCCGACAGCCAGCATGGGAAAAAGTGTGACAGGTGACTCGATTCAGCTTTTGAGCACGTACCAGCCGCCACGCGTCACATCGTTGATCCGGAAGCCAGAATCGAACGCCTCAGTCAGCGCTCTACGCACAGCGAGCCTCCAGGCGCGCGCCATCGCAGGGTCTGCGCGCCTGAGAGCGACGATGTCCTCAGGCACCTGACAGACAACGAGCCGCCCCGATGACGATCCGGCGACAGGCTCGCCCGCCGGCCCCACGGTCAGCAGAGCCGGGGCGCCGCCGCGGATCAGCTCCTGAATGTCTTGCTCGACAACGCGGCCGGCCGCCGCCGATGTGGCCTGCTCTGAGTCCAGCTGCCAGCTGATGAGAAGGCGATCCGACTCCTCTCCGGCGTTCAGGCCGTCGGTCATCACGCCATAGAAGTTCACCAGGTACCTGCTGGCCTGGGCGCCAAGCTTGTGCAGGTTGAAGTAGGCGTTGCGCCGAACCAGAGGGTCGGTGGTCCATTCGATCACCTTTACGCCGCGCTCAAGGCACCACCTCCGCTGGTGCTGCTTGAGCTCGAAGCCGATGCCGTGCGCACCGCTGTTCCCGACGACGCCGAGAACGTGAGAGTGCAGGTGCAGGTCGTGGGGCGGAGAGCCACCCAGCCATCCGACCAGGCCACCGACCAGGCGATCGCCGACACGAGCTCCGACGACGTAGTTGCCCGAGTGCGATAGAGCCCTGAGGAGGTCCGCGTTGATCAGGGGTTCCGCCGGCGTTTGCCAGATCTCGCTGAACAGCGCTTCCAGCTGTTTTGTCTCCTCGATGTCGCCGAGCTCCGAGATCACCACACGGCCGGTCATCCCGCCGCCACGCGCCTCGTCACCTCTCAAGCAGGTGTCCTGTCTTCAAGCCGGCGTCGCGCAGCGCCTGCCGCACGGTCCGCGCGACCACGGCCGCACCCGGCGTGTCGCCGTGGATGCAGATCGTGTCGTACCCTCCCGACTTCGCCAGTCGGACAGCCTGCTTCGCGGCCGCGGCCGGATTTAACAGAGCGCCCGGGAGCGTTCGTGGGGCCAGGCTGCCATCCGGCATCAGGAGCCGGTCCGCGTAACCCTCTCGATAGGCGGGAATGCCCGCGCGGACCGCCGCCGCCAGGATCTCGCGCCCGGGCTGGCCGAACACCCCGACCCGATGCGATCTGGCCACCCGCACCAGGGCATCGGCTGCCGCGGGATCGCGCTGACATCGGTGATACAGAGCGCCGTGCGCCTTCACGTAGGCGATTGCCACCACCGCCGCCAGCGCGGCGACCTGGTATGCGACGAGGGCTTCGATCGCCTCAGGTGACAGCTCGAGGTCCACGCGGCCGAAGCCCTCGCGGTCGTCGTACCCGGGATGGGCACCGACCTCGACACCCAGGTCCCGGCACCTCCACGCGGTGGCGATCGAGATGGATGGCGAGCCTGCATGCACCCCGCACCCGACGTTGGCGCTGTCCACAAATTCGAGAATCGCCTCGTCGGCCCCGGCTCCTTCGCCAAGGTCGGAGTTCAGGTTCATGTTCCTTGCGCCTTGCGCACGGCCTTGATTGCGCCCGGCGTCAATGAGCCGTGTCGCCGTGCAGCAGCTGGACGGCGTGGCCGAGGACCGGCATCACTGCCTCGAGCGACTCGGTCGCGCCCCCGGCGCTGCCGGGCACATTGATGATTAGCGTGCCGCCGCGCACACCGGCGATCGCCCGCGACAGCACCGCCATCGGCGTGTTCGCCACTCCGGCCCGCCTCATTTCCTCGGCGATTCCGGGCACTTCATAGTCGATCAGCGCCGCCGTTGCCTGCGGCGTGACATCGCGAGGCCCGAGACCGGTTCCACCCGTGGTCACGACGACATCGGCTCCAAGGTTGATCGCAGTCTCCATCGCGTCGGTGATGCGACCGACCTCATCTGGGACGACCTCGGGGTTGCCCACGTCGAAGCCGCCGCCGCGCAACAGGGCCACCAGCGCAGGCCCGCTCTTGTCCTCTCGCTTACCGTGAAAGACACCGTCGCTGACCGTGATCACGTGGGCCTTGCTCAACGTGCGGCTTTGGTGGCGGTTCGCTTCCACGTCCCGGAGCGTCCGCCTGATTTCTCGAGCAATCTGATCGATTCGATATAGACGCCCCTCTCGATTCCCTTCGTCATGTCGATGAGGGTCAGGCCGGCCACCGAGGCCGCTGTCAGCGCCTCCATCTCGACGCCGGTCTGTCCCACCACCCGTACCCTCGCCAGGACTCTAACTGCGCCCGGAACGAACTCGAAGTCCAGCGCCACGCTCGTCAGCGGGAGGGGGTGACACAGCGGGATCAACTCGGATGTGCGCTTGGCGGCCATGATGCCGGCCACCCGCGCGACCTGCAGCGCGTCACCCTTGCTGATGGTGCCTCCCTTGACTGCGCGCAGCGTGCCCGGTGCCATCCGAACGAAACATTCCGCCAGGGCCTCGCGCAGAGTCGGGGGCTTGTCCGCGACATCGACCATCCGCGCCGCTCCGCTCTCGTCAAGGTGAGTGAGACGTTTCCGTTTCGCCACGCGCTCAGGATATGCGGATGCCGAACGTTGACGCGGTGCTCTTTGATTACGGCCGGACCCTGGTCACCTTCGCCTACCCCACCGAAGAGCTGCTCGAGGTGCTGCGCCGGTTCCGACCTCGTATCGAATCTGCGATCGGCACGGAAGCCCCGGCTGCGGAGGCGATCCTCAAAGACGTGCTGCTGCCGCTCGAAGAGCACATCGAAAGCCCCGGCGAGGATGAGGTGAGGTACTTCGACGTTTACCGCGACGCATGGCGGCGCGCCGGGTTGGACCTGCCGCACGACCTCATGTACGCCATCCTCGACGAGGAGCAGCAGTGCTGGGACCGCGCCGTCCGAGTGGACGCAGACGCGCTGCAAGTGCTGGCATGGCTCGGGGCGCACGGCGTCAAACGTGCCCTGTGCTCGAATGCGCCGTTTCCGCCTGAGATGATGCGGCGCCAGGTGGATGCGAACGGAGTCGGAGAGCTGATGGATGCAGTGCTCTTCTCCAGCGGGTGTGGGCGGCGCAAGCCCGCGCCTGAGATCTATCGCGCGGCCCTTTCCGCGCTGGGCGTCAGCGCTGACAGGGCAATGTTCGTCGGCGATCGCATGCGCGAGGACTATGAGGGCCCACTCTCGATCGGCATGCGCGCGGTGATCTACACAGCTCACGCGTCGGAAGTTCCGCCGGACGGGATCCCGACCATCGCCTCGCTCACCGAGCTCCCTGGACTCCTGTGAGCGAACCAAAGAAAAGGCCAGGGGCGCTCTGGCTTCTCTTCTACGGGCGCCGGCGCAAGGGATTTCCGTGGCTGCTGGCGGGCGTGCTGGTCGCCGTCGTCGTGCTTGCGCTCTCATTCGCGATTCCCGGCGGCGCCGACATGTGGCGGGCCGTCGCTCCTTTCGTGATCGCGTTTCTCCTCCTGGGCGCCCTGGTCGCGGCGATTGTCGCCACGGCAAGGCCGAGGCGCAGGCGCTGAGCGTCAGGCCTTAGACCTGCTGGCCCTTGCCGGCGACCGCCGGTTCTGCGAGCGCGCTTGAGCCGCGCGTGATGCGACGAGCACGGCTGCAGCACCGGCGCCGACTCCGTTGTCGATGTTCACCACCACGAGCCCCGTCGAGCAAGACTGCAGCATCGTGGTGAGAGCTCCCTCACCCGCTCCGCCCCGTCCATAGCCGGTCGAGACGGGAAGCCCGATCACCGGGAGGTCGATGAGGCCGCTGACCAGGCCGGGGAGCACGCCGTCCATGCCGGCCGCGACGACGATTACGTCGGCGCCCCATTCCAGGGTTGACGCCAGGGGCCCGACAAAGCGATGAAGGCCGGCCACGCCGAGGTCTGCCTCGAGCCTGGCTTCAAGCCCACACGCTTCGACGACCATCCGCGCCTCCTCGGCCACTCTCACGTCGGAGGTGCCGGCAGTAAGGAGCCCAACTTTGCCGCCGAGCGGCTCGGGGCTGAACCCGGTGCGTACGACTCGCGCCGAATCCGCGTATTTGACTACCCCCATTCCCGCGGCGGTGGCCGCGCCGTCCAGTGCCGACCGATGCGCGTCGGACATTCGGCTGATGAGGCCCTGGCCCTGGCGCTCGGCCAGCGCCACGGCGAGTCGAGCCGCTTCAGAGGGCGCCTTTCCGATCGCGAGAACCACCTCCGGAATGCCCCGGCGCAGGAAGCGGCCGAGGTCGAGCCGCGCCCGTCCGCCGAGCTCCTCGAGCTGTAGCGTGCGAATCTCGGCCAGGGCCTCATCCTCGGTGAGCTCTCCGGCCAGCAGCCTGCGCAGGACCTCTCTCACAGGCCGGCCAGCACCGCCTGCATCCGCTGCCAGTGGGTGCCCGCCCAGTAGATGCGGCCGCAATCCGGGCACTCCGAGTACCGCGACTGCGTGAGGCGCACGTAGGGTGGCACCCGATCAGCGACTGTCGATGGCGGGCGGGACTGGAGCTCGGAGTTGCACTCGATGCAGCGCGTGAGCGCCTCGTTGAGCTCGAGGCCGAGCTCCGCGAACACCTGGCGCAGCTGCTCTGTCACCTCGTCGTCGCGGATGAGGACTGCGCGGACCACTCCCGTCTGGATGACGCGTCGCTTCGTGAGATCCCGATCTCGCGTGAGGACCACGCGGCTCTCGGCTGCCGCCTCCCTCACCAGCTCGGCATCACCGATCCTCTCGTGGTAGGAGGCGTCGTAGCCCAAGGCTCGCAGCCAGCGCGCGAGGCGCCCCACGTTGCAGTCGGCGAGGAACCGGGGCTTCACCAATGCAATCTTAGAATCGTGCGGATGGCCGATCCCGACGAGCTCATGGCCAGGCTGCGAGCGGAGGCGAGTGGTTGCTACTCGTGGTCGAACGGCCCGGGAGATCGCTATGCGCCTCACAGCCATGGATACGAGAAGGTCCTGTACTGCGTGGACGGCTCGATCGCCTTCGTCCTCGAGGGCAAGGGCCAAAGGCTCGAGCTGACAGCCGGTGAGCGCATGGTTTTGCCGCCAGGAACCGTCCACTCCGCCGAGGTTGGGCCGAGCGGGTGCACCTGCATCGAAGGCCGTCGCTAAGGGGGAATCCCTCGGCGTAATATGCTTTCGCGATGAGCATCATCGAGTTCATCCGCGACCGGGCTCGCTTCTACAACTGCCCGGTGTGCGGACGCAGCCTCAAGGGCTGCGAGGTCAAGGTCCTCAGTCACGAGGAGGAGCGCTTCCACCTGCAGGTCACATGCGCGCAGTGCCAGGTGACGTTCATCGTCGTGCTCGCGATCGCCGGCGGCGCAGTTGAGGAGCTAGAGAGAGTCGAGGCCGAGGCCATGGCCGAACCTGTCGCAGCTCGCGAGCCGATCAGCGTTGACGAGATCTTGGACCTTCACCTGATGCTCAAGAGCTACCAGGGCACACTCACCGAGCTCATCCAGCAGCCCGACCACAGCCGCGGCTGACCTCGGAGCGCATCCGGTGCGCGCCGTAAGTGCCCGATGAGGCGAATCTACCTCGATGACGCCGGCTCGGCGCCGGTTCTGCGCCAGGTCGCCGAGGCGCTCCGGGACCTTCCTCAGGCGAACCCCTCGAGCCTCCACGCTGAAGGCCGGGCAGCACGGTCCGCGCTCGACGCCGCGCGCGACACCGCCGCAGCGGCCATCGGCGCGCAGCGCTCCGAGATCACCTTCACGTCTTCAGGCACCGAGGCCGTCAACCTCGCCCTGTTCGGAGCCGCCCGCCGCCTTCCCAAAAGTCGCCGAATCGTGACGTGGGCAGCGGAGCACCAGGCAGTCCTGGGGGCGGTGCGCCATCTCGAGTCAGACGGTCACGCAGTCGACATAGCAAGCGTCGACGAAGCGGCGCGCGCCGACGCGGACTCCATCCCGCGCGATGCCGGGCTCGTCTCGATCGGCCTCGCCAACAACGAGGTTGGGAGCGTCCAGCCGGTGGCCGAGGTGATCGCGCGTGCACACGAGCTGGGCGCTCTCGTGCACGTTGACGCATGCGCCGGACCGAGATGGATGGTGCTTCCGCATGGCGCCGACCTCGTGTCTTTCAGCGGGCACAAGCTCGGTGCGGATCGCGGGGGAATGTTGTTCGTCAAGGATGGTGTGCGCCTCGAGCCTCTGCTATACGGCGGCCCGCAGGAGTGGGGACGCCGCGCCGGCCACGAGGACGTGGGGGCAGCAGTCGCCACCGCTGCTGCGCTGGAGGTGTGTGCGCGCGAACGCGAGTCTCGCGCGGGCATTGCCGGCGGCCAAGCCGACTCCTTGCGCGAGCTCCTGCAGGCGTTGGGCGGGCGCCTCACAGGGTCTGCGTCGCGGCTCCCCAACTTCGCAACCTGCACTTTCGCGGATCGCCGCGGCGAGGATCTCCTGCTCGCACTCGACATGGCAGGGGTGGCCACATCCAGCGGCTCTGCGTGCGCTTCGGGATCGCTCGATCCGTCCCACGTCCTCCTCGCGATGGGTCTCAGTCTCGACGAGGCGTTCGGCAGCCTGCGGCTCACCACGGGATATGACACGACCGATGACGAGATCACGCGCGCGCGCGCGATCATCTTGTCGGTGCTCACGCGTGCCGGCGCCCGTGCCTAGCGTCGAGGAGGAGCTCGCCAGGCGCCTTTCCCTCGGAGAGGAGGTGGTGCTGGCGACTGTGATCAAGCTGGATGGGCAACCACCGTCACATCCGGGAGCGAAGCTGCTCCTTTCTCGCACGGCGACGCTGGCGGGCACCCTCGGATGCAGCGAGTTTGACTCCGCGGCGATGGCCGATGCGGACGCAGTTGCCGAATCCGGAGCGCCCGTGTTGCGAACCTACCGCCACGACCTCGGCTCGATCGAGGTCTACGTCGAGCCCCACGCGCCGGCGCCGACGCTGGTCGTCTTTGCCGCCACACCGGTGGCCGGCTCGCTGTTGCGTTGGGCACCTGAACTCGGATTTCGCACTGTCCTTGTCGAAACACGGCCGGGGCGGCTCCAGGGCGCCGACTGGCCCGTCGCGATCGGTTCGCTAAGCGACCTTCGTGCAGCCGTGGGCGCAGAGGTGTACGCCGTGCACACGGATCACGAC
>Ga0075522_10003358_pt1 | contig 11713 bp, 6 predicted proteins | sample NGEPerA_FD_74796 | JGI IMG/M metagenome (GOLD analysis project Ga0075522, IMG submission 74796) | Arctic peat soil microbial communities from the Barrow Environmental Observatory site, Barrow, Alaska, USA - NGEE PermafrostL2-A | ecosystem: Environmental > Terrestrial > Soil > Wetlands > Peat ... | reverse complement strand
CCCCAACCCTCCCCCGGAGTACCGGAGGAGGGAGAGAAGCGCGGCCCCCGGCTGGCGGATGGTCCGCCAGTTCGCTGGCCGGGAAAACATTGTCGCCAGGCGCGGGAGATGGCGCGAAACTACTCACTTGGTGCGTGGCGAATCTCGACCCCACGGCCGGGCCGACGATTGTCGGCTTGTCCGCGACGGGCGAAGGGCCGATCCTTTGGCGGCCGGGGCCGGGGCGATATTCGTACGCGGCGATCTCTCTTTCGGGCCGGCACAATAAGGCCGCCTCGATGCGCTCCAATGCCTCCGGCATCGGCGTATCGGTCGCGGCACGCGCGGATTCGCATTGGACAATCGCCAGCACCTATCGCAATCAATCCGGCCCCGGGCAAAGCCGCCAGCCGTTGGCCATTGGACTGGGCAAGAATAAGAAAATTGATTTCGTGGATTTGATCTGGCCCGACGGCCTGCGGCAGACCGAGCTTGATTTGCCGCCGGGCAAGTTGACCGCGATTGCCGAGGTGCAACGGCAGACGTCAAGCTGCCCGGTCATTTTTGTATGGGATGGAACGCGTTACGCCTTCGTCACCGATTGCCTTGGGGCCGGCGGAATCGGCTTTGCCACCGGGCCCGGCGAGTATGCACCGCAGCGGCCTTCGGAAAACGTGCTGCTGCCCGAGGGATTGCCAAAGCCGAGGGATGGGAAGCTGATCGTAAAGATTGGCGAGCCGATGGAAGAGGCGTGCTACCTGGACGCTTGCAGGCTGGCGTATTACGACCTGCCGCCGGGATGGGCGATGACGCTCGATGAGCGCATGGCGATCAACGATCCGCAGCCGACCGGCGCGCCGCGATTTTACCGCAAGCTGATTCTGCCGGTGCGGGCGATCAACGATCGCAATGAGGACGTGACGGCGGCTTTGGCAAAGGCGGACGGCATCGCGGCCGAGCCGGGGGCGCGCGATATGCGATTCATCGGCTTTACGAAGGAACATTTTGTTGAAATGACTTTCGCGGCGCCAATCAATGCGCCGCCGCCGGGCGCGGGCGCGTCGGCTGCGCCGATGTTGGTGGCGGATGGGTGGATTGAGTATCCGTATTCGCAAACGATGTTCGCCGCCTGGCAGGCCAAGGCCCCCTACCGCGCGCCCACCCTCGAAGCATGTGGCAGCGATGGAAAGTGGGTGACGGTGCTCAAGGAGTTCGGCTATCCCGCGGGCATGCCTCGGCAGATGTCGGCCCCCATCCCGCGCGCAAAACTGCCGCCGGGCACAACGCGCCTGCGCCTGCGCACCGATCAGGAGATTTACTGGGACCGTTTGGCGATCGCGTGGGCCGAGCCTTGCCCGCTGTCGGCCCGGCATGTGATCCGTTTCGACAGCGCGACACTTGCCGACGTGGGTTTCCCCTTGCGCACGACCGGCCCGCAGCGCACGCCGCATTATGACTACGCACATCGCCTGCCGCTCTGGGACACGCGACGGCAGGCGGGGTGGTACACCAACCTCGGGCATGTCGAAGAATTGCTGCGATCCACCGATAACGCCTGCGCGGTCTTCGGGCCTGGGGAGGAAGTGGAATTGAAATTCGCCGCGCCGCCTGCCGCGCCTCTGACGTGCTGGCATCGCCGCTTCGTGCTGGAATTGACGGGTTGGTGCAAGGACCGGGATATCTACACAAAGGATGGGCAAACCGTGGAACCCATGCCGGCGCGGGACGGAGCTTCGCCCGATGCGCTGCGGCATCGGGATGAACTGCACGCAAAGTACAACCGGCGATATGAGGCGGGAGGGTGAAGTCGCAAATCCGAAATCCGAAACTCGAAATCCGAAACAAGATCAAATGACAAATGCGGAAATCAGGGTCGGTGGGGCACGCGCCTTGAGCCGCATTGTTTCCACACGCCCCCACCGATACACTTTGCGGCTTGCAGATTGAGGAGTTTGTTTTCACATGGTCGAAAAGATTTTCAAAGCCTACGACGTCCGCGCGACTTACCCCAATCCGTTGAATGATGAAGCCGCGTGGAAGGTGGGGCATTCGACGGCACAATTCCTGAAGCGCAATCGCCAGAGTCTGGCCGCCGATCGGCGCGTGACGATGGAGGATACGATCGTGGTCGGGCGCGACATGCGGCCCAGTTCCCCCGATTTGTCCAAGGCGCTGATGGACGGCATTCGTTCCGTAGGGCTTAACGTGATCGACGTGGGGATGGTGGATACGTCGTTCATTTATTTTGCGATCAACCATCTGGACGCCGTTGGCGGGGTGATGACGACGGCATCGCACAATCCGATCCAATACAACGGATTCAAGATCTCCGGCCCCAAGGCCAAGCCGATTGGCGCGGCCAGCGGGTTGGACGACATCCGGCGGATTTCGCTCACGCTCCGCGTCGGGCAGACGGGCCTCAAGGGCAAATATCAGGAGATGGATCTGTGGCCGCAATATCGCGAGCATGTTCTGAAGTTTCTTGACTTGAAGCGCCCGCTGAAAGTGGTGATCGACGCGAGCAATGGAATGGCGGGCAAAATGGTGCCGGCGATTTTCGATGGGACGCCGAACCTGACGATCGTCCCGCTGCTGTTTGATATCACCGGCTCATTCGTGCATGAGCCCAACCCGCTGGTGGAATCAAATTTGGAGATGCTGCGTGCGAAGGTGGCCGAGGAAAAGCCGGACCTGGGCGTTTGTTTTGACGGCGACGCCGACCGCTGCTTCTTCACCGATGAAACCGGCAAGACCCTGGGCTGCGATCTGGTGACCGCTTTGCTCGCGCGGGATTTTTTGGAGAAGCCGGAGAACAAAGGCGCGGCAATCGTTTACGACCTGCGCTCCAGCCATGTGGTTGCCGATGAAGTGCGCGCCGCCGGCGGCGAGCCGCGGCGCGAACGCGTCGGGCACGCGTTCATCAAGAAAACAATGTCGGAAGCCAAGGCGGTGTTTGGCGGAGAATTGTCGGGGCACTTCTATTTCCGCGACAACTTTTACGCCGACAGCGGCGCGATCGCGTTCGCGCGATTGCTGTCGGTGCTGTCGGCACAACCCGGGCCGATCAGCTCCCTCATCGCCCCGCTGTGCCGCTATAGCCAGACCGGCGAGATTAACTTTCTGGTGGACGACAAGGACGGCAAAATCCGCGAGTTGGCCGACGCATATAAGAAAGCGCAAATAGATTATCTGGACGGCGTCACCATCGACTTGGGCAACTGTTGGTTTAACGTCCGCAAGAGCAACACCGAGCCGTTGCTGCGGCTGAATCTCGAAGCCAGCTCGCCGGAGCTGCGCGAGGAAAAATACAAGGAGTTGAGGAAGTATCTGGGGGAGCCGGCGACGGGGCATTGAATTGAGGCGAGTTTGTCCGAACAATGAGGTGGCTCGTTCACGTCACTTCAATCGCAGTCCAGCACAACGTAAGCAAAAATAACTCCAGTGCAAAAGCTGCCCCTCCGAGCGGTGTTGGACACCAACACGTTATTGCGTGGGCTCATTTCCGAATCATCCGTGGCGGCCAAAGTACTCTCTGCCGCGGAAGATCTGCAATGACCGGCGTGGATCAAAATAAAAAACCTATGGTTGCGGCCGTTCTTCGCCGCGGTACAGGTCGAGATAGAAATACATGAGCTGCTTGTCGCCGATGGAGCGGGTTCGGTCATGGGAGAAGCGGAATTTCTCGAAGAGGCGCAGGGCCGTCTCATGTTCCATGAAGGTGTCGAGCTTGACCTGAAGGTATTGTTTTTCCTGGCAGAAGCGCACGGCGGTCTCGATCAGCGCGCTGCCGATGCCGCGCCGGCGATGGGTGCCGGCGACGCGGAGGCGGCGAATCTCGCCGACGCCTTCGTCGTGATGCTGCACGCCGATCATTCCCACCACGTTTCCCTCGGGCGATTGGGCGACCCAGAAGCGGCTGCCGGGGTCCTTCATGTAGGCCGATTCGATGTTCTCGATGTCGCAGCCGGTGTCGTTGTCGGCGATCTTTCCGCCAATGAGCCCATCCTGGTAGAGCGCCTGGCACGCCGCCGCGTCGCGGGATTGGAAACCGCGGATGCAGACGGGGATTTTGCCAGGCTCAATCATCCTGGGGCATTGTATCTGCAATGCAGGGCCGGATGGAATGGTCAACCGAGAAAGGCACGGGTGCAGCGAGTCGAATAAAATGGCGGTGTGAGCAAGAGCGGCGCGGTTGGAGACAGCCCCGCGGGCAAGCCGCTAACCCGGAAAATGCACGATTAACCACGAAGTCACGAAGACACAAAGAAAATCAAGCCATTCCCAACTCATGCCTTTGCGCAGGCCGCGACTTTTGATTGGAAGCGTTTTGGGATGTAAGTGCTGACCCTGAATGTATTTCTTCGTGCCTTCGTGACTTCGTGGTGAATAATCCGGGCTAAAAGGACACGATCATGAACTGAAGAGTATCACTTTGGGTATCGAGCAGGGCCGCGGTTTTTTCGCGGGCGCGATGCAGGGCGCCGGGATTGATGATGCGGGTTTTGCCGATCCGTTGGTCCATCGCGGCGTGGGTGTGGCCTTGCAGAAGATAGTCGAATTGCTGCCCGTCGAGAATCTGTTGGCGCAGCCGAAGGTCGTCGCCGTGTAGGACGGCGATTCGCTTGCCGTCCAGTTCCAGGTCCGCCATGGCGCCGTGGCAGGCGATCCCCAATTGATTGGCGTAGCGGGCAAGGGTGGCGCGATCGTAGTCGGTATTCCCCCACACAAACGCCGCCGGGTGTCCGGCCAGGCAATCGAGAACGCGCTGCCCGCCCACGTCGCCGCAATGGATGAAAAAATCCGCCCCGTGAGCTGAGAGGAGCGTTACCGCCGCCTGCATGGCGTCGGCGTGGTCGTGGGTGTCGCTGAGGATGCCGATGAGCAGGGGAACCTCGTTAAAGGCAATCGTAGTAAGGACGCTCGCGCCGGGAGCAGACTTCGCCGTCCGTGCGCGAAAATGACTCATTCGCCTAAATTAAATCAATGGCATGAGTCACACTTGATTTTCCGAAATTAACAGGATAAATTAACCCGCATGGTTAATTTTACAGGAGCGCATATGTCACAAGCCGCCACGGGACGCGTTCAAAATCCCTTTAAGCCAGGGGCGGGTCACATGCCGCCATATTTGGCGGGCCGCGAGACCGAGCAAAAGGAGTTCGTTCGTCTTTTGAAGCAAGACACCATCCTTGAGAACCTGATTTTAACCGGGCTGCGGGGGCTGGGCAAAACCGTCCTTCTGGAAACTTTCAAGCCGATGGCCATTCAAGCCGGATGGCTCTGGGCGGGAACAGACCTTTCGGAGTCGACCAGCATCAGCGAAGCGAATCTTGCGACCCGGCTTCTGACCGATCTGTCGCTCGTGACGGCATCCCTCGTGGTCGCGCGGGAAGACCGCCCTCGTTTTGGACTCAATCGCGGCACTCAACACATCGAAACCACGCTGAATTATGCAACCCTGCATGCGCTTTTCGAGAGCATCCCCGGCTTGATCGCGGACAAAATCAAGGGCGTTCTGGAGGCGGTCTGGCCATTCCTGACGGGAGCCGGAAAGCGCGGAATTGTTTTTGCCTATGACGAAGCACAAAACCTCGCCGATCATGCGCCAAGAAACGAATATCCGCTTTCGCTGTTGCTCGACGTGTTTCAATCGATCCAGCGAAAGAACATTCCCTTCATGCTTGCGTTGACGGGGCTTCCCACGTTGTTTCCCAAACTGGTCGAATCCAGAACCTTCGCCGAGCGCATGTTCCGGGTCGTTTTCCTCGATCCGCTGGATGAAACGGAAACGACCCAGGCGATCCAAAAGCCCATTGAGAGCAGCAAATGCCCCGTCCGACTTTCCAGGGAATCCGTGCGGGTCATCTGGAAGATCACGCAGGGCTATCCGTACTTCATTCAATATGTCTGCCGCGAAACGTTCGATGTCTGGATACAGAACGCGGAGAATGGGAGGGACGCAAGCGCCATCCCGGCGGATGAAATCATGAGAAAACTGGACACCGATTTCTTCGCCGGCAGGTGGGCGCGTGCTACCGATAGGCAGCGGGAACTGATGAGCGTCATCGCGCATCTGCCCAACTGCGATCTGGAATTCACGGTTCAGGAAGTGGTCGAACACCCGGCAAATCAGAAGGCGAAGAAGCCGTTTAGCGGCAGCCACGCGAATCAGATGTTGGCCGCGCTCTCGTACGCCGGGCTGGTTTACAAAAACCGGCACGGCAAGTATTCGTTCGCCGTTCCATTATTGGGCGACTTCATCCGACGCCAGGCAATCGCACCCGGCTAAACCCCCGGCAGCAACGCGCCAAAATCATTGGACAAAATCACGAAGTCCGCGAAGCCGATCGTTCCATCGCCGTTGAAATCGGCGAAGGGATTTGCCGACGCCGGCTTGCCGAAATTGTTGGAAAGCGAGACGAAATCGGTGAAGGTCACCTTTCCATCATCATTGGCGTCGCCGGGCAGCACGTCGAGCCGGCGGGTAAAGGTGGTAATGCCGGCGTTGCCGATCGTCACCGTCACGCGGTCGGCTTTGGTGATGGGCTGGGCCAGCGTGAGAACGTAACTGGTTCCCGATCCGCTAATCGTGACGGGCCCGTAATTGGCGATCGTCGTTCCCGTCACCGTCACGTCTGCCGGTGAGAGCACGGCGGCCGCGCTGAGCGTGATATTGATCCGGCTGATTCCGCCCAACGGCACATCCGTCGCGCGGCCGGCGGGCAGCAGGCGCAGGCCATCGGCGGCGGTCTGAAGGGCGATGGGGCCCGATGCCGGGGTTGAGACTGAAATTGCCGCGATCGTCGCCGATTGCAAAGCCGCCGCGACCTCCGCGCTCTTGGCGCTTTCGCCGCCCAGATCGACTGCCGTTATTTCGTAATAATAAGTTTGGCCGTTGGCGACGGCGGAGTCGGTAAAGTTGGGGGTTGTCACGGCGGTGGCGAGCGGCGTGGCGCTTTCTCCGCCGGGGGTTGTGCCGCGATAAATGTCGTAGGTGAGATTCTGGGCGTCGCCATCATACGCGGGCGCGGTCCACGAAAGACTCACCTGGCCGGCGCCGATCGTAACTTGCGGATTGGCCGGAGGGACGGCGATTGTGCCGGTATGAATGCCCGCGAAGTCGGAATAGCCGGCCACGTTGAATGCCTGAATGTGGTAATCGTATTCCGTGCCGGGCGTGAGGCCGGTGTCCTTGTAGGAGTTGGCGGTGGGAGGCAAGTTATTGTCGATCACCACAAATTCTCCGCCGATCAATCCGCGGAGCAGGCGGTAGCCCGTGGCGTTGGTGGCGGTATCCGTCCACTGCAAATCGATTTCAGTCGTGGAATTGAATGTCGCGGTGGCATTCTTGGGGGTTGTGGGCGTCGTGGGGGTGGTGAGGGTTGCCACGTTTGAGAAAGCCGATGGCCCGGCGGTGTCCACGGCCTGCACGCGATACGAATAAGCCGTGTTGGGGGAAAGAGCCGTGTCATTGTAGGAGGTTGTTCCAGAAGGAAGTTCCGGCAGGCTGACCCACGGCCCGCCGTTGGCGCTGCGTTGGAGGATATAGCCGTCGGCAAACGCGGAGTTATCCGTCCAGGACAGATCCAATTCCGTTCCCGATGCGGCGACGACGGTCAGATTGGTGGGCGCGGCCGGCGCCACGGACAATGCCTGCACCTCGACCGGATCGAGTACCTGATCGTAAATTCGCACTTCGTCCAACTGGCCGTTGAAGAAAGTGGCGCCGGTGGACGTAACGCTGTCATTGGCGACATCGGACAATGCGCCTAAGCGCGAAAAGACGCTGGTTTTGTTGCCGGTGTCGAAGGTGCCGGTCGCATTGAGCGCGCCATCGACGTAGATGTTCGCGATACCCGTAGTCGCATCGCGGGTCATGGCAATATTATGCCATTGGCCATCATTGACGGGATTGGTGCTATAGACGCCTCCGCTATCGCCGACGTACAGGCCGATCTGGCCCGAGGCGTTCAAAGTGCCCCAATTGATGTCGTTGCCCGCGCCCGATTGCTCGACGCCGGTGACGGCAGGCGCCAGCCAATGGGTGTTGTTGCCGGTTTGCGTGGTCTTCACCCATACATCCAGACTGCTGGTGCTGCCCAAAATTGGCGAAAGATCATTGGTGAGTTGGACGGCGGATTCGTTGGTCGTGACGTTCGCCGCGCCATCGCCGCTGAATGAAAGATTCGCCGATCCGACGCGGCCCGGCGCCACCCATCCCGGCAGTGGCGAGCCGACCAGCGTGCCGTTGTTGTTGCCAGCCGAATCAGTCGCCACGGTTCCGGCGCCTTCGTCGAAGTGATACAAATCCACCGGCTGCTGCAAGCCCAAAACAAGCGTGGTGGCGTTGGCGATATTGGTGTAGGCCGAGTAGCTGAGGGTATTGAATGAATTGTACGCGCGAACCTGATAGTAATATTTTGCTTCCGGGTTGAGATTGGAATCAACGTAGCTGGTGACGTTGACGCCGACGGTGGCGACCTGCGCAAAGGTGGTTCCGTTGGTGGATCGCTCGATGGAAAATCCGCCTTCGTTGCTTGCATTATCCGTCCAGGTCAGCCGGATGGTGGACGCGCCGGTGGCGGCGGCGGCCAGCGCGGTCGGGGCGGCGGGCGGCGCGGTCGGGGGCACCGGCGGACCATACGCCACCAACGATGTCCCCGATAACGCATAAACGCGCCCGTTCACCGGCGTCGCCACGCTAAACTTGATCGACCCGCCCGGCAGCGCATCGCGCGAGGCGTTCTGGTTGCTCGTCCAAAGCTCATTGGCCAGGTTGGCCGCATCGTACGCGCGAAGCTGGCCGGTCCCCTTGTCGATGACCCACATGATGCCGTTTTGCGTGCCATCGGCGGAGATGTAGGGCGAAGAACCGGGGAAAGCGATGCCATCGGGCGCGGTCTGCTTGGAGGCGGTGTTGATTTGGCCGCCCGTCAGAGCCCAGCTCACGGGGTTCCCGCCGTATCCGGGGCTGTAGTAAAGACGGCCATCGAAATAAGCCGGCGTGCTCAGCGCGCCGCTGAACGCCCCGCCCACTTCCTGCACCGCGCCGGCATCGTTGTATGTGAACTTACCGAGGCTGGTGGTGTCGAGAAGATAAACCTTCCCTTCCTTGCCCGCCCCGACCATCAGGCTCGGATGGGCCGCGCTGCCGGCCGAGGCGGGCAGAATCATCGGGCCGCCCGAACCCAGATCGGTGTCGCCATTATTGAGCGACTGATTATTCTGCGGCGCGAAATAATCGACGACTTTTATTCCCCAGCCATTGGTGTTTTCATTTGTTTGCGTGGTGGTGGGATCAAGGGCGAGCTTGACGAAGCTGTCGCCGTAGTTGCCGCGGGATGGGAAGCCCTGGGCATTGAGGCCCGTGTAGGAGATTACGCCGTTGGTGGACGACCAGTTGCCGTCAAAACTTCCGTTGCCCGTTTCGACGTAGAAGTTGCCCTGGGCGTCGAAGACGACGCCGTCGCCGCCGGACCAAATCCCCCCTTCCACGCCGTTGGGCGTGGTGTTGAAAACGGAGTTAATTGCCAGCGAGCTTTCGTCAAACGTGAAGACCCAGCCATGATAAGGCTGGTTATCGCCATGGCTGGCGGAGGCCATGTAAACGCGGCCGTTGTAAATCTCCAAGGCCGGCCGAACCATCTGCCGCACCGCATTGAAATAAACCCGGCTTTGCCCGTTGACCGTAATTGCCCCTTCACCGGTGCCGGCTACATAGGGGCCGGTGTTGTATGTGAAGGTCGGGTTGGAGGGATTGGAATATCCGAGCGTGGTGTCGGCGAACACCGAGCTGGTGTCCTTGCCGCTGGATAGATCGATCTTGTGAATCGTGTACAAGTAATGCGGGTTGGCCTGATCGCCGGTTGGGCCATTGGGGACGAAGCGGGTGTTGGCGATGAGGTAAAGGCTATTGCTTGACGGATCGATGACTGGCGTGCCGAGGATGCAGATCCATGGCGACACATCCTGGCTATTGGTTTCAGTGCCGAACGCGCCGGGGATGGCGGTGGTGCCATTGGGGACGGCCGGATTCAGCGGATTGGGGTTGCCGCCGGCATTATAGATAAATGAATCCTTCCACAGAACATTGCCGCCGTCGGCGTCGATCGCGTAGAGGCTGCCCAACTCATTGGCGACGTATACCACATCGCGCACGGTGCCGGCGGATGGGCCGGTGGTGATGTTCACGCCCGTTTTCACCAACGGCTCACCATACGCCTGGCCATCGGGGGCGGTGTAACTCAGCGAGCTGTTGAGCGTGGAGGTCGGAATGCCATCCAGATTCGGCGTATCCGAAATGCTCGAGGCCCAATCCTTGCCGAAGTCATTGGTGTTGACGTTCCCGGGATTAAGCTGCACTTCCTGCGAGTTGAGCCCCTGACTGGTGAGGGAACTGCCGTGGTAGGAGAGAACATCGACGCCGTTGACCGACATAACCTCCGGGCTGCGAACGCTTTCGCCCGAAGGATTTACCGCCGAAATTTCGTAGTAATAAGTCTGGCCGACGGTGACGGCTTTATCGCTATAGCCGTTGGCGGCCAGGCCGGTGACCAGGGGCGTGGCGCCTTCCCCGCCGGCCGTCGTGCCCCGATACACGTTGTAGGTGACCGCGCCACTCACCGGCAGCCATGAAACCGTGACCGCGCTCCCTTCCCACAACGCGTTGGCCCCCGCCGGTTGACTGGGCACGACGCTGGGGCTGATGGCCGGCGCGTTGATTGTCGCGGGGCTGATGGTGTTGGCAACGACATTGCCCGCACTTACCACGGCCTCGATAGAAAGATTCGAGAACGCGGCGGTTGTGAGCCGGCCGCTGTTATGCGAAGTCACGGCCAATCCCGCCAGCGCGGCGCCGCTCAAATTGACCTTCTGAATGCCGCCGATTTGCGTCCAATGCGAACCATCCGATCCATAATACGCGGCGAAATTGTTGCCCGACCGAACAAGCTTGATCCATTGCGGCGCGTGAATGCCGCGAATCTCCACATCGCGCGATGGGCCATTGGCGTTGGCGCGCCATTGAAAACTGACGCCCTGGGCCGGCGTAACCACGACATCGGCATAGGCACAGCCCGCCGATGCCGATTCGCGGAACATCACTCCAGCCTTCGCCCACGGGCTGGTATTTCCAACGCCTCCCACCTTCACGATGGCAGTGCCGTCGCCCGGCAGAGCTTGGCTGGCGAAATTGAATTGATCGGCGCGGCCCCAGATATCCGACCCGCCGCCAGTCAGGTTCCAGGTGTCGCTGCTTGCGGCGAAGTGGGCGCTCCCGGCTTTCGCGGGAGCCCCGATGTCCTGATCGGCCAGCCCGCTGACCGCCGCCGACAGAAGAAGGCGCTGTTCCAGCGCCTCGCATCCTCGTTTGGGGGTCGTTTTTCGCACAGAAGCCGCATTTCGCGCGCGAGACGAAGGCATATCACCCTCCAAGGTGGCAAGAGCATTGGGCGTGGATTGTTCTATAAGAATTCCGCCGAGGCATTCACATTGAGGCTCATTGCTATCATAGCGGCATTTGCCCAATTTACCAGTCAATAATCGCGGGAACCGATAATCGTTTGCCCCCCTTTGCGCCGCCAGCCTTTATAATCTTCCACCCCAGCCATTTTTATGGTTCATCCGACTAATGCGTAGGTAGTTTCGTGCAAAGCGAAGATTTTGAGCTTGAAGAAGTCGGGGTCTCGGAAGCCGTATGCTTGTCGTTGCATGGTTTTGATCTTGTTATTTGTGC
>Ga0075522_10003357_pt1 | contig 11714 bp, 10 predicted proteins | sample NGEPerA_FD_74796 | JGI IMG/M metagenome (GOLD analysis project Ga0075522, IMG submission 74796) | Arctic peat soil microbial communities from the Barrow Environmental Observatory site, Barrow, Alaska, USA - NGEE PermafrostL2-A | ecosystem: Environmental > Terrestrial > Soil > Wetlands > Peat ... | reverse complement strand
AAGCTCCAGAGCCGCCCGTCCCGCGGGGGAGTCCAGCAACGGCACGCTCCGCCAGTAGCCGGCGAGGCCGCAACCGTGGGCCGCGAGCAGCACCAGGTAGGCCGCGACCGCGCTCGCAAGCAGATCCTCGGCCTGCTGCGCCTCGTCGCCCTCGCGGTGGACCGACGCCACGACCAAGGTCGGTGCGCGGTCGAGCTTGCCCGATGAGCCGGGCGCTGTCTCCTCGGCGATCTCCTTCAGCCGCGCGAGCGTCCCCGGGCCCAGCACCCGAAAGCGCCACGGGTCGGTCAGATGATGATTCGGCGCCCACCTGGCGAGCTCGAACAGCTCCTCCAGCAGCTCCGGAGCCACCGGCTCGGGGGCGAACACCTTGTGGGTGCGGCGGCTGCGAATAGCGTGCTCTAGCTCCATCCGCCCTAGCCTAGAAGCGCGGGGCCTCTACTGCTTTCACGGAGCCGTGATATACGGGACAGCCCCCACTCGAACAACCGGGAGATGACGATGACCGAACTGGCGACGTATGAGCTCGACGGGCGGATCGCGACGATCACGATGGACGACGGAAAGGTCAACGCGTTCTCGATCCCGATGCTCCAGGCCGTCCACACCGCGTTCGATCAGGCCGAGCGTGACACCGCCGTCGTCATCCTCACCGGCAGGGAGAGCTACTTCTCCGCGGGGTTCGACCTGAAGGTCTTCGCCGGCGGCGATGTCGATCGGGTGATCGAGATGCTGACACTCGGCGCCACCCTCGCCGAGCGGATCATGTCGTTCCCGACGCCCGTGCTCATCGCCTGCCCCGGCCACGCCGTCGCGGCGGGAGCCTTCCTGCCGCTGTCCGCGGATGTGCGCATCGGCGTCGACGGACCGTTCCAGATCGGCCTCAACGAGGTGAAGATCGGGCTGACCGTCCCGTGGTTCGCGATCGCGCTCGCGCGCCAGCGCCTGCAGCCGGCCCACTTCGACCGAGCGGTCGTGGGCGCCACGATGTACAGCCCGTCCGACGCCGTCACCGCGGGCTTTCTCGACCGGGTCGTTCCCGCGGATGAGCTACGAGCGGCGAGCCTCGCTGCCGCCGAGGCGCTTGCCGAGCTCAACCCCGCGGCGCACACCGCCACCAAGCTCCGCGCCCGGGGAGACTCGCTGAAGGCGATGCGCGCCGCGATCGAAACCGAGCTCACTCCCGAGGGGCTGGGCGTGCAGGCGGGTGCGGGCGGATAGCACGCTAGCCTGACTCGTCACATGTCACGTGGCTGCTCATGAGCGACTTCGGACTCCGACGATGAACGCACCCGGCGGTCGAGATGCCGCCTATCCCCGGCTGAGCGCCTCCGAGCTCGCGGAAATGGCCGAGTTCGGAACTGAGCGGCCAGTCGCGGCGGGAGAGTTGCTGTTCGAGGCGGGAGAGGCATCCTCCGACCTGTTCGTCGTCCTCGAGGGCGAGGTCGAGATCGTGCGATCCGAAGGCGCGGATGAGGCCCTTGTCACATATGAGGCGGGGTCTTTTATCGGTGAGCTGTCCCTTCTCACCGGTCAGCGCCGCTTCCTCACCGGGCGTGTCTCCCGTGCGGGACGGGGGTGTCGAAGTCCAGGGATTGGCCGGCCAGTCACGCCTCGAGCACGTAACGCTCCGCCGCACCGCGACCGGCGAGCTCCAGACGATTCCCTGCACGGGTCTGTTCTGCTTCATCGGCGCACGTCCCGAAACCGCCTGGCTCCGAAGCAGCGTGCTACTCGATCCAGATGGATTCATCCTCACCGACCGCCAGCTCCCGAGGTCGCCGGCCAGCGGCACTTCCCCTCCTCTCCCGTTCGAGACATCCACGCCCGGCGTGTTCGCCGCCGGCGACGTCCGCCACGACTCGATGAAGCGAGTCGCCGCGGCGGTGGGTGAGGGATCGAGCGCCGTGCGCTCCGTCCACGAGCGTCTCGCCGCCGAGATCTAGGAACTCAGCTGCCAGGAAAGCGGTCGGCGACGCTCCTTGTGTGAAACGGCCCTACCTGCCCGTCGTGCGATGCATCGCTCCACGCTTGTGACCGGGGTTGCCTCGCCCGGCATCCACTCCGCCGCCGGCCGTACCGCGAGCGGGCGGCGGCGTCCGACGGACGAGGAGACGTAGCGCTCGGTCCTCAGCGCCTTCCTCCACCCGCTCGGTCAACGTCCTCGGATGGACCGTTCGGAACCCTGGGCCTCGGCTGGGGTCCACCACAGCCACCACGACCTTAGATCTGCTCGGGGTGTCGAACACGATCCCGTCGAGCTCAGGGCCGTCGCCGGCGACCTTGACGAGTTCGCCGACGCTTAGCGGCTCCATCGACACAGCGTACTGGGACGCGGCCCGCGGGCACGCTTCACTGGTAGCGTCGTAGCTTGGCCTCGCGGAGCGAAGAGGAGTCTCATGTTGGCGTTGGCGGCGACCATGATGGCATCGGCGTTGTTCGCCGCGCCGAGCACCGTCGGCCCCGTCGGGCAGACAGGTGAACCCGCCCTGGTCGAGCAGGCCGACCTGGTGGAGGGCGCATGGCTGCAATTCCACGGGCCCGCGGGAGAGCGACTGTTGCGTGTCGACGAAGGCGGTCGGGTGACGCCCATCGGGCTGCCGCCGCAGCTGCGCGGCGAGCCCCTGAAGATCTCGCCGCTGCAGGACGGCTGGACGGTCGCCGTCGATCGCAATACCCCCGCGGCGCGGGAGAAGAGCTACTGCTGCCGAGAAATTGAAGAACCAGAACCGGATGACCCCAATTGCTGCGCTGAATGGGTCGTCGGCGTGCACGACCCTGGCGGCCGCTGGAAAACGGTGCAGACGCTGCCACACTCGCGGGGCACGCGGACGTGGGTGAGCGAACCCGTCGAGAGCCACGGGCAGATCGAGATTGCCTGGGGCGAACAGTTCAGCGAAACCGTCTGGGTCGCCGAGGCGCCGCTGGGTCGCCCCTTCGGACCCCCCCATCGGGCTGGGCGCGTGCAACCGGAGCCAACGGACGCGGTCAACGCCTACGCCGAGTTCGGCCATCTCTGGATCGACGGCGAATACGGACCACATTTGAGCGAAGCGCGTCCGAGCTACATCATCGAACGGCGCCTCTTCGGGAATGGGCGATTGGGACCGCCTCGGCTCTTGAGGAGCCCGTTGCTGGAAGAACGGGGGACCTTCTTCGACGGCCCTGGCGGCTCGGAGCTCTACGTCTACGTGCTGGGCGCCAACCGCGTGGTCGTGGCGCGCCGGGCGCCCGGAGCAAGCAGCTTCGAACACCCCCGGGTGGTGCTCAGGCATGGGAACGCGGAAATGCAGTCGACCCAGTCGCTGGACGACCGCACCCTGCTGTCGATGGAGACCGAACCCTCCCGCCCGGGAACGGAACGGATCCTGGCGGTCGGGATCTCCCCTGGTGGACGACCAGGACCGGCCCGGACAGTCGAAAGCGAGCCGGATCCATCGACTCGCTACTGGGAAGGCGCGATCGACGACGCAGGTAAGTGGCTGATCGCAAGTTCGCCCTGGAACGGAGGTCCGCTCTGGCTTCACCCCTACAGCCCGCTCTGCGCCTACCTCCAGCGCAAGATCCCGCTCGGGGCAAGTACCACCGGTTCGGGCGACCCTAAGCCGCGCGTCACGGCGGGTCCCGCGGGGGCCTTCCACGTCGCCTGGATCGACCGCCAAGACCAGGTTCAGACGACAACCGTGCGCGTCAGCTGCGGCGTCGAGTAGTCGCGCCCGGCGCCGCGCCGAATGACGTGTCTGTCCCGTGCGTGAGGTAGCGACTCCCGCCCGGCCCGTCAGACTGCGCGGAGATGGCGTCGGTATCAGCTCAGCCAAATGTTCCGGGCCGTGGGATCGTGGCGAGCTACAGCCCGCGTTTCTGGATGCTGGTGGCGCTTACCGGAGTGGCCGCCGGTGTGGGCGGCGCGGCGCTTATCGAGCTTCTACGCGCCGTTCAGCACCTGGCGTGGTCTTATGAGACGGGCCATTTTCTGGAAGGCGCTGAACGCAGCTCGGATGCTCGCAGGGTGCTCGTGTTGGCCTGCGGAGGTGTGATCGCCGGCGTCGGCGCCATCGGCCTTGCCCGGCTCGGCGGGGGAGGAGAGGTTTCAGAGGCGCTATGGCTGCGTGCGGGACGGATGCCGCTCCTGGGCAGTTTCGCGCGCGCGGTGGAGTCGATCGTGATCGTGGGACTCGGTGCGTCACTCGGTCGCGAGGCCGCGCCGCAGCAGGTCGGCGCGGCGGTCGCGGCCTGGCTGAGTGACTGGGCGCTCCTACCGGTCTCCCAGCGCCGTCTGCTCGTAGCGTCGGGGGCGGGCGCCGGGATGGCGGCGGTATACAACGTCCCGCTGGGCGGTGCCCTGTTCGCGCTAGAGGTGCTGCTCGGCACCCTCAGCTTGCCGCTCGTGCTCCCGGCGCTGGCGACCAGCTTGATTGCCACCGCGGTCGCATGGGTCGCGCTCGGTTCGCGACCCACCTACCTTGTTCCCACCTATAACGCGCACGCCTCGCAGATCCTCTGGGCGCTGCTTGTCGGCCCGCTCGCGGGACTCGCCTCGGTGGTGTACATCCGCCTGATCACGAATGCTCATGCGCTGCGTCCGGCCGGCTGGCGCAGGGTTGCGGCGCCGATCGCGGTGTTCACCGCGCTCGGGGTGGTTGCGATCGCATACCCGCAGGTCCTCGGCAACGGCAAAGGCGTTGTGCAACTCGCGCTGGTGGGCCGCCTTGCGGTCGGCGTGATGGCCGTCCTGGTCGTCCTGAAGCCTCTGGCGACGGCCGCGTGTCTAGGCAGTGGCGCGCCAGGAGGACTATTCACCCCGACGCTGACCCTCGGGGTAGTGCTCGGCGGTGTACTGGGTGATGCCTGGCTGCAGATCTGGCCGGGCACACCCCTCGGAAGTTACGCGGTCATCGGTGGTGCCGCCGTCCTCGCCGCGAGCATGCAGGCCCCGCTCGCAGCGGTCGTCCTGCTGCTCGAGTTGACCCATAAGGTCGACGGCCTGATGGTCCCGATGCTCCTCGCGGTGGTGGAGGCGACGGTCATCTCCCGGCTGCTTCGCGCGCGCTCGATCTACTCGGCCCGGCTCCCGGGCACCTCAGTGGACGCTCACGAGGCGAGCTACGGAGACATCGACGCGAGCGCCACGGGCGGCGGACAAGCTGATTGTCATGACTACTTCACGCGGTAGTTGATCCCCGCGAACACCTTGGCCATTAGGCGGGTGGCGCCGGTTGCATCACCGTGAAGGAAGCTCCCTGAGGATCGATCAGGCCGGCGAAGCGTCCGATCGGCATGTCCACGGGCTCGACCGTGACGTTCGCCCCGAGCTCGCGGGCCTTGGCGACCGTGCCATCGCTGTCGGCGACGGCGAAGCACGCCCCAGTGCGGCGGGACCTCGGCCGGGACGACGTCGTCGGTCATCTGCATCATGCCACCGACCGGCTCGAGAGAACAGCCCTTCTCCCAATTTAGTTGCGAAAGTTTGTTATAGTTTCGCAACCATGATGATCAGGCTCGACAACCGCCCCCTGCTCGGCACGATCGACCGAGATCTTTTCCTGCCACCCGCAATCATGCCGCAGCTGGAGGCCGCCGTCGATCGAAAGCTCAACGTGCTCGTCCTCGGCTCACCTGGATCGGGCAAGACCACGCTGCTGCGATCCCTTGAGGCTAATCATGAGGACACCGAGCGACCGGCGGTATACGTCGATCTCGCTCCGGCGCAGAACGCGACGCAGGCGCTGATGGTCATCGCCGACGCCCTAGGTCAGCGATGGGGGGCGTTCGGCGACACCCTCCGCTCGAGCATGACCCCGGAGACGACGCCATCCGCCGCGCTACTGCGTCTCGCGCGGCGTCTCGGAGAGGCGCCTGCCTCACTGCTTCTCATCGATGCGCCTCCAGGCGAAGGTCATGCCCACACACTGTTCGGGCGTCTGCGCGACGAGCTTTGGCAGCAGGACCACCAGTGGGTGATCGCGGCCAACGACGTGCTTCGCGACGAGCTCACCCGCCCCCCCGCGAGCGCTTTCTTCGACGTGCAGCTCGACCTCGCCCCCCTCTCTACGTCCGAGCAGCGAGAGTTCCTGGCTCGTCGCCTGGCGGGAGAGCCAGACGTCGAGATCGACGCCATCATCGACCAGACCGATGGCCTGCCCCGTTCGCTGCTTTCCCTGGCCCGCGCCGCAGTGCTCTCAACCCAGCCCGTGGACGAACTGCTGGCCAAGCGCGAGGAGCAACGCGCCCGCCTGGCGAAGCTGCCGCGCCTCACATCGACGATCGCGGAGTACCTCGCAGACCACGGACCCACTTCAGGCTCAGACCCACTGCTGCTCGCGACGCTCGGCGTATCCGGCCAGAGCGCTCGAAAGGCACTCCGTGAGCTGGAGGAGGAGGATTTCGTCCGGTCGTTCCCCGAACAGCAGGAGCGGCAAGGGCGTCCACGCAAGCTCTACGAGCTCCGTGAGAATCTTCGCTGATGCGAGACGCGCTGCAGACACTCGACGACGAGTTCGCCTTTCAGACCTCTGGACGCTTCGACCTCCTGGCGGGCGAGCACGTCGCCTATACGACGCTCGGGGCGCCGGACGTGGACGGCGCACTGCGAAGAAGCATCGAGCGCGCAGAGGGCGTCACCACGGTCGTCGGACGCATGGGCTCCGGGAAGTCGAGCCTCATCGCCGCGGTCGCCGACAGCCTGGAGGAGGGGTTCCTACCGCTTCGCGTAAGCGTGATCGGCGTCGAGGCCGGCGATCCGGCCGCGTTCGCCCGCCACGCGATCACAGAGATCCGCGACCTCCCCGAAGCGCAGCTCACTCGCCACGAGGCTCACGCACTCGACCGCGCGACCGCCGAGCACAGGACACAGATCGCCACTCGCGAGCTTCGCGCCGGCTTCGAGATCGCAGCCGGTCGGATCTTGACGGGCAAGGTCATCGGCGATATCAAGCGGGTCGCAGCAGAGGAACTGAAGCGCGCCGCCGATCCCTCAGACGCGATGCGGGGCATACAGCGACTCTTCGACGTCTTCTGAAAGCTCAAGCGATGCCCGGTTATGATCGTCGAGGACACCGATCATTGGGGCGGCTCGCCGGAGCTGGCCGACGCATTCTTCGATCAGACCTCGCGCGCCTTCGCGACAATGGATGCCGGGATGGTCGTCGCCACCCAGAGCGACTACACGCGCCTCGACGGCTACCAGCGAGTCCGTGACAAGCTGACCGCCGAGGTCTTCCTTCCCCAGCTCCCCGACGTGGAGCACGGGCTGACCATCGTTCTGCAGCGGCGGATGAGCCTGGCCGGCGTGCAGGCTCCAGTTCAGGATGTCCTCGAACCAGAGGGACTGCAACTGCTGTCGGAGAGCTACATCGAATCAGTAACCGACGGCCGAGCCGGCGACCTTCGGCGCACACTGGCGATCATGCGAGCAGCGCTCGACATCGCCCTCGGAGAGCCCACGGCGCAACGCGTAACCCGCGGCCATGTGGAGGAGGGAATGGCAAGAACGCCTCTTGTTCCCTCCAGCGCGCTCTGACGACAGCGCCCGAGGAACCGGCAGGAGCGGGCATTTGCGGGGCTTTTTATCGCCCTAACCGGACGGTATTTGAACCACGAGATGGTCGCGGCAATCGGGCGGCTGCACGGAACGCTGTAGCAGGATTTAGGAGGTAAGTCAGCGTTTGCTACAGTGATGTTTGATTTATGGCTGACGTCCGTCTACATCCTGACAGTTCGGCGCTGCACCGTCTCGCCTACTCCCAAGAGGGCCTGTTCACGGCCCAACAAGCTCAGGAGCGCGGATACAGCGCACAACTGCTCGCCCACCACGCACGAACGGGACGGTTTACGCGCGTCCGGCGCGGGCTCTATCGCCTCAGCGACTACCCCACGGGAGAGCACGAGGAGATCCGCGCCGCCTGGCTCGCCGTCGGAATGGAGAGAGCGATCGTCTCGCACGAGAGCGCGCTCGTGCTGCACGGACTCTCCGACGTCCTGCCAAACACGGTGCACCTGCTCGTCTCACGCGGGCATCGCGGCATCCGAGCACCCGCCGGAGTGACCCTCCACACCGCCACAGAGGTTCTCCCGGATGACGAGATAGCCACGCGCTACGGCATCCGCGTGACCACCCCTGCAAGGTCGATCATCGACGCCGCCGGCTCGGGCACGGCGCCCGAGCAGATCCAAATGGGGATTCGTCAAGCACTCGATCAGGGACGCACGACACCTAGCCAGCTCGCCGGTCAGGCAGAACGCCACGGCGGCCAGGTCGCCGCGCTCGTACGACGTACGATCCAAGAAGCTCAAGTCGCATGAAGTACGTCACACCGGAGGCGTTTCGCGCCGCGCTGGACCAGCGCATCCGCAATGAGGCAGCCGCCAGCGGCGTAACCGTGATGCGGCTGCGCAAGCGCGTCGCATTCGAGCGCTTCCTCGCCAGGCTCGCCGTCGTGGACCCGCAGCGGTGGGTGCTCAAGGGCGCATTCGCGCTCGACCTACGACTCGGACTGCGAACACGCACAACCAAGGACATCGACCTCGCAGGAGCCGACGACGAGCAAACCGCGACCACCGATCTCATCGCAGCCCAAGCGATCGACCTGCACGACCACTTCAGCTTCGACGTAACACGCACCCCAGCGCTGGATCGCGCCGAGGCATTCCGCGCCGTCCGCTACACCGTGACCGCCGAAGTCGCCGGACGACGCTTCGAGCAGTTCCCCGTTGACGTGGCGCTCAGCGAGCACCCAACCGTCCCGTCCGAACGGCTGCCAATCCCGAGCCTCCTGGATTTCGCGGATATCCAGCCGATCGAGATGCCCGTCATAGCCCTGGAGCAGCACATCGCCGAGAAGGTTCACGCCTACACCGCCACCTACGGGCCACACCAACAGCAGAGCACCAGAATCAAGGACCTCATCGACATCCTCCTGATCGCCGAACTCGCCGCCCCGCACGCCGACCGCCTACGCGCGAGCCTTGACACGACATTCAGCCGCCGCGAGCGCCAGCCACTTCCGGCCGCGCTCCCGCCGCCGCCAACCTCGTGGGCAACGCCATACGCCCGCGCCGCCGCAGACGTCTGGCTACCAATAGACCTCAACGCAGCACACGCCGAGGCCGCCACCTTCCTCGACCCGATCTTCGCGGGCACCGGGACCGGCTACTGGGACCCCACCCAGAAGCGCTGGATCGCCTCCTGAGCAGCGACCACAGGCTCCCCCTTCCCGAGCCGCACAGCCTGCCCCACTGCGCACGAAAATCTCGCACAGACTACGGGTATGAAATACCGGGGGGCTGCTGTCCGGTCGTGTTCGTAGGGTCGTTTGACCGGGACAGGGGCCCTTGTGGGAAGGACGCTTGTGGGCAGGCCGCCGTGCATTTGGGCTGCGAGCCCGTCAATGACTAGATGGCCGCCCCTGCGACTCACCCGGTTGGGCTGAGAGCCCGAATCCGTAGTTGTCGCTGCCCGCGGTGCCTTCCATCTCATAGAGCGATTTGTTAAGGAGGCGGTTCTCATGCGGTTCTTTGGTTTGGATGTTCACCTCGATTTCTGCGAGGTCGCGGTCGCTGAGGGCGGCCGGGTCTCGCGTGTCGGGCGGATCGCGAGTACCCCGGAGGCGATCCGGGAGTTCGCGGGCAGCCTGAATGGCAGCGACCAGGTGGTGTTGGAGGCCAGCTGCGGCGCGATGATGATCGCCCGGCTGTTGGGCGAGGGCTCGGTTGGGCGGGTGGTGGTGTGCAACGCGGCGGAGACGCGTGCGATCTCTCACGCGCGTGTGTGAAGTCTGACCGTTTCGACGCGGCGATGCTCGCCAAGCTCCTCTCGGCCGGGATGCTCAAAGCGGTGTGGGTGCCCGACGAGGCGACGTCCGCTTTGCGGCGGCGTGTCGCTCGCCGGGCGGGGCTGGTACGGGCACGCACGCGGGTGAAGAACGAGGTGCATGCCGTCCTCGCAAGATGTCTGATCGGCCGTCCCCCCGTGAGCGACCTCTTCGGCAAGAAAGGACGCGTGTGGCTCCTCGAGCAGCAGCTACCCGAGGAGGAGACGGAGACGGTGAGAAGCTGTCTGCGGCACATCGATTTCCTGGGCGGCGAGATCACCGGCCTCGACCAGCGGATCGCCCAGCAGGCCCTCGCGTTCCCCGGGTTTCAGCGGCTGCTGACGATCCCCCGGGGTGGACGTCGGGACCGCGGGGGCAGTGATCGCGGCGATCGGGGACATCACCCGCTTCCAGAGCCCCGGCCAGCTCGTCGCGTACTTGGGCCTGGACCCGAAGGTTCGCCAGTCCGGGTCAGAGCCGGCGCGCTATGGGCACATCTCAAAGCGCGGTGACCCGCAGGCCCGCTCGATGCTGGTCGAGGCCGCGTGGATCTCGATCCGAAGCCCTGGCCCACTCAAGGCATTCGGCGAGCGCGTCCGTGCCCGCCGCGGCGCGCAGATCGCAGCGGTCGCTGTCGCACGCAAGCTCGTCGTGCTCTGCTGGCACCTCCTCACAAAGGATCAGGACTACGCGTTCGCGCGCCCGTCGCTGACCCGCCAGAAGACGCGTCGTCTGGAACTCTTGGCCGGCGCTCCGCCGCTGCCGCGCCGTCACGGCGGGCCGCCCGTGAGCCCGAGCAGCAGCCAGCGTGCGGCCGAGCGCGAGCTGCAAGCCCAGGCCGAGCTCGCCTACCGGCGCCTGATCGATGACTGGCGCACAACAACATCACCGAAAGGGGGTGCGGGTGCGACACTGGGGCGCGCATCCAACAAGCCCTCGAAGGGCAAAGCCGCGCGGCAGGCCACAAGCCCCTGACGCCTGCACTTCGCTACGTCAGTCACCCGCACCACAACAAATCATCGCACTCCCCGACACCCGGCGCGATCCCGCCGCCGGCGCGCCCCCCTACGCCAAGACACGCCCGGCGGCGCAACAAAAGAGCCGGACAGACCATATGCACTGTGAGCGCTATGCCGTCGCTGTCCCGCCCCCAGCCCGTCTACCCGACCGTCCGAGCCCACGAAAAAATCCGACGAAGCCCTTGACTTTTCATCCGTAGATGCACAGCCCAGGATGGGCTGTGCAATTGCTGTGTCTGAGCACCGCCCTGAGCTCGCGGCCGGACCAATCAGGGACCGTGCGGGTTCCCGTGCATATCGTGGGGCGTTGGATCAAAGCCGCCGTGTAGCAGCGTTGAGGGCATTCTCTATTCAGACAAATCGCAACTCGCCCCCCCCCGCGATAGGGAGCGCTTTCGAGCGAGCTTCGACCAGTCGTCCTCTGACATGATCGTCGCCTAATGCCCGACAACCCCGATATGCCACCTGCGGGGTCCCCGCCAGATGCCCCGGACCCGGAGCCTGCCGCTGTAGCACCTTCCCCAAGCGCCGCTGTGCACCGCGCGCTCCAACGCTTTCAGGGCACACTTGACGCGATTCGGCAAGTCGAGGAGCGCATCACGCCGCTTGCGGGCGAGCTTGACAAGGAGCGGTTCAGCCCGCAGGCATTGGCTGCCATCGAGCAATTGCCGCCGCGACACCGGAAAGAGCTCGAAGCTTGGCTTGAGCAGAACACCGGAAACCCGGCAGTTGCCGACACCGGCACCGAGCCAATAGCCGATGGGGCAGCTAGTGTAGTGTCTCTGTTTTAGGTGGTGATTGTGTTGAGGGTGGCGCGGCCGCGTTGTACCTTGGTGAGGATTTGCTCGGCGGTGGCGGTCCAGACGAAGGGCTCGGGGTTCTCGTT
>Ga0075522_10003356_pt1 | contig 11716 bp, 13 predicted proteins | sample NGEPerA_FD_74796 | JGI IMG/M metagenome (GOLD analysis project Ga0075522, IMG submission 74796) | Arctic peat soil microbial communities from the Barrow Environmental Observatory site, Barrow, Alaska, USA - NGEE PermafrostL2-A | ecosystem: Environmental > Terrestrial > Soil > Wetlands > Peat ... | reverse complement strand
GATCAAGTGTGCGCGTGATGTAGTCGCTTTGCGCCTTACCTCTTGAGTCCGAGGTGGTCCCAAGCTCCCAGGCTGATTCCCCTTTCGGGATAAAGGGCGTCTCACGGGGAGCCGAAATTCGCCCATCCCATCCACCGAGTTGGACTCCCTCGCTGGATCTGAACGAGAGGCGACGAATACCGTCGACACTCATATGCGCTAGTCGGCGCACAACCTCAGGCAGATCTTCTTGCGCGTCCCGTCGCGATGACCAGTCCACTAGATCCGATGCTCTTACCCAAGCGTCGGAAGCTCGAAGCCGGGACGTCGTAGCTCGTTCACTGCGCTCCAATGGCTGTCGGTGTGCTGGTATAGCTGGGCTAGCTTTGGCGCTGAGGGCGTCTTCGACGCGCCGTTCGGTGTCGGCGGATACCTCGTCCGACCTGATCGCGCGACTTAGCGTCTGGCGCGACACTCCCGCTGCGATGGCGAGTTCGACTTGGGTTAAATGGGCGCTTATGAGACGTTGACGGAGTGCAGCGCCATACCCTCGCACCGTCCGCACGGTTTTTCTGGGAGGCATTCAGCAATGTATGAATAACAAAACGTCAAAACAATAGTCATGTTAATTGGACGTATGACCAAGTGACATGGCCAATGAATGAAGTTCCCTTCAAATGTTCCCCTCTCGCGTACGTCGGTCACTATTCCCTTAACGGATGATGAAAAGCGCCCAGCTAGCGTGGTAGCTGTCGTCCGGGATTCGTCCGGACGGTGTGCTTTCGTGTCGGCTGCTGCCGCCCGGCCCTAAACAACAAAGCATCTCGCGCAGGCTCGCTAACACGCCGTTGCAGCAGAAGAAGTCGCGCCGCATCCTGTGAACACTGAAGTATCACGTGTGCGGCTTCGTAGCTGAACGCCACGTCCTTAGCCATCACCACACACTTCATGGCGATAACGCGGATCTCTGAATTCACGTTTGGCTTCGCGTTCTTGTTCGAGCAGACGCAGAGGAATTGGGCAGATCTAGTCGCCGCACCAGTGCTCCCCAGTCTTAAGCAGGAGGAGGAAGAAGGCTGGGATGCGAATCTTCCTGTTAACGGCACCGAGTTCTATTACCAGTTCAAAATGACTGATTACTTGCGAGCTGCCCACGCCAAGTACCGACGTACTGGGCCCGAGAAGCGCTACGACGCCCCATATTTCCGATTCTCGCTGCACCGACACAACGCGAACCAGCAACACCAGAGGCTTCGAACGTTGTGTGGCACGAAGCCGAACACGTACTACGTTGCGCCGGAGATGCCTGACTTGGAGGTGTTCAACACTGTATTCCTTGCAAGGCAGATAGCTAATTCATCTCGGTTGATCCCGCTAACCGCCTGCAGGGACTACTTTGACAGAGGGCAGCACTTCGTCACTTATCAATTGGGCGACACGGGCTTCACCGAACACTCCGAACCTACACGTAAGGAGGGCTCGGCTCGTGGTGCCGATATCGAGGGGCTCTACCGAAGGAGTTCGGCTGCATGGAAACCATTGGATGAGCACTTCGCACGCACGTTCTTCGACGAGACGCGGTCACTGATCGAGCGTGACGTTCGGTCGCAAGACAAACCGCGGACTCGACGTGACCACGTAGAAGAAGACGCCATTCTTCGCGTCATGGGCGAGGAACCCACTCAGCGCTCGCGCCAAGCACTTATCCGTAGATCTGCGGAGCTGGCGTCGCTGTACTTCGGGACGACGTTGACCCTTGTCGGATCGCCTGCCGATGCTGGCTAACGCGCCGTTGCAGCTGACGAACGCACCGCGCATCATCTACTGATCTAAAGTTCGTCAGGTGCGTTCGCAGCTGAACGCCAGGTCGTTAGACATCAATCGGAGATCGCTGCAGTGACAGACCCGACGACAGAGTGGTGGGAGAGTCCGGCGGTCGGTGGCTTTCGTGGTGTTGCCGCGCGCTTCATCGGCCTCGTAAGAGACCGCGAGAAATACACCCCTCCGGAGCTCCTCCACCTCGTGCACCCGCTTCTGGCGGAACTCTACGCCGCAGGTTACGCATTGCCGGAAAAGCCGGCCGAAGCGTATGGAGAAGACGATGATGATGACGACGCGACGAGTCCACCGTCCGATCCCGTTGCCTTGGAGGCGCACTCGGCGCGGTGGCGGTTAATATGTTTTGGCTTGAGCAAGCAGATCGGCGCGCGGTGGAACAGCTATCAAGAGGTGTTCGATCCGTATGCAGATCCGCCCGAATTACCAGTAACAGGTTCACTTTCCGACGATCTCGCCGACATCCTTCTGGATCTTGAGGACGGCGAAATGCTCTGGGAGCGAGGCGACTTCGATTCGGCGGTATGGGAGTGGCGATTCGGTTTTGAGTCGCACTGGGGTGAGCATGTGACAGGAGCTCTTCGCGCGATTCGCACACTCGCCGCCGTTCACGATTTAGGGTTCCCGCCCCGCGCGCCTGATGTCTAACGTGCGCTGAACTTGCAGAGCGATCGAAGGAAGCTCGCTCCGCTCGCATTTATTTGACTCGCTCGCAAGTTAGTTGGGCGTTAGGCCACACACGTGCATCCATGAACGGTTCGGAATTTCTTAAGGACGCCATCGACCCTGAGCTCTGGCTGGACAAGAGCGCAGGTTTGCGCCGATCAGGAAACCGGCTTTGGGAGTGCTTCGTAGAAGCGACACTCCGAAGTGCACGCCAATATAAAGCAAATAATGATATCGCAGGCGGAGATTTGTGGGCGGAGGGCTGGGACTACCTAACCTCAGCGAAATCGTTGTACGGCCTGTCGACGGAGACGGCGCTGAAAGCGTATATGCTGCAACATCGGCCAGAAGAGATTGAACTCAAGCTGACGGCGGACGGCTCGGGAGTCATTCAGAGCGCGGAGCTTAAGCAGTTTGGCGTCCATCTCGGGAGTAGCCACAACCTCGAGCAACTGGCGCAACCCACGGGAATTCTGACGCTCGCGAGCAACCCAGTATTCAAAAGCGAGAGCGATCTGCTCATATTGCGAGAAATCCTTCGTGACCTGTCGGAAGTCGTCTACTGGCGCGGGCGGTATCCCGTCCCCACTAAATCTGGCGACGGGCACCAGCCATCTCCTGATGTTCCGGCGAAGGCCTTCGTCCACAACATCCGCGATTGGCTCGACCCTATGCTCGACTACTTCCAAGCCGAACACGCTCCCGTCGATAACTTCAATGATGCAACGGTGCGCATTTCGCGCGGCGTTAACTCCGAGTCGTCTGAGAGTGAGGCCTAACCCGCCGTTGCATCTGCCGAACGCACCAACTATCGTCATCGCATTCTGATACTCGTCAGGTGCGTTCGCAGCTGAACGCCAGGACGTTAGGCAGACCACATACATTTCCGAATGTCCAACAGCGTCATAGGACGGTGGTCGTCGTTCATCGTCTTCCTCGTCGGCGTTGCCTACTTCATTGCGCTGCTCATCGGCTTCGCAACACGCGGCCTATCGGCGCCTATCGTCGATCCGCTGCTGGCCGTTATGGAAATGCTGACGCTCCTCGTCGCGCCCGTTCTGCTCGTCATGATGGCCGCCATTCACGGACGCGCCCCCCTGGCGCTCAAGACCGCCGGTTCACTGGCGTTTGCATTCATGGTGCTCGCCACTGGTCTAACCGCCGCCGTGCATTTTGTTGCGTTGACAGCCGCACGCCAACTCGGAACCGCGTTGCTCGTATGGCCGTCCTCCGCATACGCGCTAGAGCTGTTGGCGTGGGATGGCTTTCTTGGCCTCGCGCTCGTCTTCGCCGCACTGACGTTCCAGTCCAGCGGACGCGAGCGACACGTCAGGCGCGGCTTCCTCGTGTGTGGACTGCTCTGCCTGGTCGGTATTGTCGGGCCCGCGGTCGGAAACATGCGTCTGCAGCTCATCGGCGTTTTCGCGTACGGCGCACTCCTCCCGGCTGTCTGCCTTCTCCTATTCAAGCTCTTTCGCGGCGACGACAGGACAGCCCTATCACAGGCCGCCTGACGAACGCTGCACCAGTCGGGGAATTTGAGGATTGCGAATGCTGCGCATTCGCTTTATTTGACTTTCCCGCAGGTGAGATATGGCGTTAGGCGGTCCGCGCGGGCTCGCTTTGACTCACTTGGGGAACCCGCCAGCTTCGTTACGTTGTTGTAGCTGGAAGCTATAACCTATTGAAATACAACGTGATAGAAAGTCGCGGCGCCGAGCGGTTTAGGTGAAGGCGGATGGCGCGATTCTAGTATCGACACACGGGTGTTGCCTCAGGTTTGGCTGGATCGTAAAGTTGGAAAGAAGCGGAGGTACACGATGTCTGAGAATTGGACAGCTACCCTCTCAGAAGAGGGATCAGAAGAGGTTCTTCGAGAGCAAGGCACGCGCGCGGCTGAGACGCCGCAGCGCTTGTCCATGCTGGAGCGCGTGCGAAACGCAGCTCGCCTGCTTGAACGAGATGATCATGGAAACCAGATCGGACTAAGTCCGAAACGGTTCTACTAACAACTACTTGACTCTCGCATCAAATTGGCGAACTCACCGAGGTGGGTTCGCCAATTTTACTTTCTGAGCCTGAGCGAGGAATCACACCTGGACGAGATCGAATTGTTTCCGCTGGAGGGGACGCCGCCCTACGATTTCCGTTGCAACCGCGACGAGCAGAATGTCTTCCTCCACACACGCGCGCATTCGGACCAACGAGACGGGTTTTCCGTTACTTATCTCGCGTACTATAAGGGTGTGACGGCCGGGTATATGACCTTGGCTATGGACGCTGTGCCGTTGCAGACCAAGGAAAAGCCACGTAGCGACATTCGGATCGTGAAATTCCCGGCTGTAAAGCTCGCGCAGCTTGCTGTCGACCACCGATGGGAAGGACGGGGGCTCGGGAAGCAGCTTGTAGCGTTGGCGGCTGCGATCGCACTGCGTCTGCGGCTGCAAGTCGGCTGTCGATACCTGACCGTTGATTCGAAGGCAGACCTCAGCGGTTGGTACGAAAGCCAGGAGTTCAAGGTCAACAAGATCGCACGTAAAGAGCAGGAGCAGCGAGCTGCGCATAGCGGTGTCGAGGTCGAGTCACTTCCGATCAGCATGCGCCTCGATCTCTTCTCGCTACTCGCAGATCTCCACGATCGATATCGGTCCGATTTCCCTGATCAACCGTAGGCGGTTGGCCGCCTAACACGCGTTGCAGCTGCCGAACGCACCGAGCATCTTCGAGTGATCTGAGATCTGTCAGGTGCGTTCGCAGCTGAACGCCAGGACGTTAGACCATCAACGAAACCATTCTCGAAAGGAGGACGACCCGGAGCACGTGCGTAGTAGTGCCAGGGATATGCGGCGAGATCGCCGATTGCTGAGCGCGAGTTCGCCTTGAGCACCGTACAGGAAACCGTACAGGTGCATGGCCACAGTATGTGCCGCGCCGTTCCGCACCACGCCTACGTCTCACGCGTTGTGTCCTCGGGCGATGGCTCCAGGTCGTCCCTCATAATGCCGGGGTCGCGGGTTCGAGTCCCGCCCCTGCTATTGACGAGCCAATCACTTAACGGTGGTTGGCTCATGTCGTTTGAGTGTCACGGTGACCATAGTGCGCAAGTGATCACGATTTGGTATCATGCCGCGACTATTACAGAACACCGGCGCGTTGGTCGCCGAGTCTTCGGAATTGGGAGGGCTCGAGATTGCAGAGTGCACGCCATACGAAGCCGACGAAACACTCGAACGCTCAGTGCACGATGAAGCGCCACCAAGCAAAGCCCAGACGGTGCACCGCCTCGTGCTGGATCGGCGTCACGACAGCTACGCTGCCATCGGCAAGTAGTGCAACGGGGAGATATTCGCCTCCCGGATCAGTACGGGGGGGATTGCCAGCCCAACTCTCGAGAGCCATTGCGGCTGAAGCAGCAATGCGAGGTGAACGTGCGCCACTTCGCATGTCGATCCGTGCAACGCGCCAGTGGAGCGAGTCTCCTGCAAAGGTGAACCAAGTCGCTGCAAGAATTCCAGGAGACCGCGCCGTGAGATATGGAAAGAACGCAGTATCGGGCGCAGCGGCCGCGACGCGTAGAGTGGCCCATGTCGCACCTTGGTTCTCGGAGCGCGCAAGCCACACGCCCGTTTCAGTGGTCCACAGCGTATACAGCGCACCAGCACTGTCCCAGGCGACCGGATCCACCCATCGCGGGATCGGCGGGTTTTCGGCCAAACAGCCACTGGGTCGTGGGTTGCCCGGGGCCGCGTGCGGGTGCCAGGTCGCGCCTCCGTCCACGCTGACAACCACAAAGTCGGCATCCTTGTCGCATCCGTTACCGCTGGCCGACCCCGGGCCCACGCGCACGGCGATCTCCCCTTTCGGGCCGATGGCGAGATGACTTGAACCCCCTCGGTCGGACACTCGACCCATTCGCGTCCATGACGAGCCTCGGTCGTGGCTAACGGCGTGATTCACTCCGTGCCCGTCATTCCAGATCACATGCGCGTTTCCGTCGGGAGTTACGGCAACCCACGGGCGATCATCACCCAACCTGTGCGAGAGCGTCGTCCAGTGCCAAGATTCGCCCTGGTCCAGGCTGACACCGATCGAGATCTGCGTACCAATGGGCTGCGCGCGGTGCCGGTCATACGACATTGCCACGAAGTACAAGGTGCCGTCTCTCGCGACCGCAAGATCGACATCGGAGTTTCCGATCGCCCCCTCCGCTGCACCGCCCACGTCGATGCGTGTCCACGTCGCTCCCCGATCAGTACTCCGCCAGAGTGCTGGTCCCCGTCGATTATAACCAGACACAAAGAGGGTGCCACGGGGATGCTCAACCAGCATTGGCTCGCGTACGAGCGTATCGAGATGCTCGACTCGCGCGCTTAGCGTGATCACCTCGTTACCAGGCGGGTGCTTCAGGCTTGAACTCGAATGCCCGCGACCAGCGCAGCCAGCCGAGGCTAGTCCGGCGAGCACGAGGACAAAGGCGAAGTAGAAAAGACGAGCGCGCATGTTGGACTCCTCAGCAAGTGGCGAGATGGCGCAGAGAAACGCTTGCCTTCTAAGTTCGAATCGCAGTTTTTGGGGCAAGTGATCGAGAGCGATACTGCCAGATCGCTGCGGGACCTCTCACAATTCACCTGTTTTCGGTGGTCAGGCAGCCCCGCTAGATCGAAACACTTTTACGCGAAGAGAGGGCGCTAGTACTCCGGTAGCTCTCCTTAAGCTGGTACAGGAAATGGTACAGGAAGATGCCGACATTTCATGTCGTTCGTCGCCGCACTACGCCGCGCCTTCACAGCTAGAGTCGTCGCCGTCCGGGTGCGGCGACGATCTCATGATGCCGGGGTCGCGGGTTCGAGTCCCGCCCCTGCTACTTGGTGAGCCAATCACTTACGCGTGGTTGGCTGTCGTTATTTCGAGGGGCCTGGGGCAATGTGAATGTCCTGCACCCTTCGCTCCTCCGCCCACTGCGAGGAGCGACTGTGTATCGGCCGCCGGTTGAACGTGCCACGCGCCGGATCGCCTATGGCGATCACTCGACGTAAAAACCTCGTGCGCTACCGCGTCGTGCCCGGCGCAGCCACACGCAGCTTCCACTTTCCGACCGCCTGCCGTCGGCATAGCACGATGTATAGCATCGCGTACCTCCGTAGGTGAAGAACGGCCAGTCTCACTTGGCGAGGCACAACGGCCTCTGACGCGGGAGCCGCCGCCAGACGGCGGCGCAGTCGCCGCGACGGAATTGACAATCGCCCCAATAAGCGGCACCATCATTTCGGTAGCCTCCTCTACTATCTCGCAAACCGTCGCGTCGCTTGGGCAGCGTTTGCTCGTCGATAACGACTTGCGATCGCGTTCGAACGAATACTTCGCAAAGAGTTGTGCTCCCCGACGGGTCGAGACACGTCTCACGAAGTATCAGCGGATTATTGGGATAACAGTTAGGACGACGATCGCGTGGAGTGGGAGTAAGCGGCGGGCGGGGAAGACCGGCGCGCCAGCGCGCGGCGTGTCGAGCTTGTTCGCGCTCAGTCGTTCACTTATATGGCTGCATTCAGTATCGGCCCGCCTCGATCCGATTTCCGCTCGTTAGAACCATCCTCCTCCCCCTCACCTGGAGTGCCACATGCGCATTCGCCTGCAGCTGACTTCTTCAACTACGCTCGCTCGCGCGCGAGGACTCGCCGCAATGATGGCCGTCGTGGCGCTGGCCGCATGCGACCAGCCGACGCAACCCAGCGAGCTGTTACCACCGGCGCCGTCGTCCTCGAGAGTCGATGCAGCACCAGCCGCCGTGAGCGTATTTGCATCAGGATTCAACAATCCACGCGGCCTGCGCTTCGGGCCTGACGGCTATCTCTACGTGGCCGAGGGCGGCACGGGCGGGACCAACTCCACCATCGGCCGCTGCGACCAGGTGCCGAGCGTCGGACCGTACACGGGAAGTAGAACTGGCTCGCGAATCTCGAAGATCAGCCCCGCCGGCAACGTGTCGACAGTCATCGATCATCTTCCGTCGAGCAGCACGAACATGCAGTCCGGGCAGCTGACCAGCGGTGTCGCCGACGTTGAGTTTATCGGAAACAGACTGTATGGGCTGCTGAGCGGCGCAGGTTGCTCACATGGCGTGCCGTCGATTCCCAATCAGGTATTCCGCGTCACCAGGAATGGAGCCTGGAGGACGGTCGCCGACCTCAGTAGGTACTACAAGCACCACCCGACCCTCCACCCCGAACCGGACGACTTCGAGCCGGACGGAACGCCGTACAGCATGATCGGCGTTCGCGGCGACCTCTACGTCGTAGAGCCGAACCACGGGTCGCTCGACCGCGTCTCACTCGACGGATATATCACGCGCGTCGTGGACATCTCGGCAACGTTCGGCCACATTGTGCCGACGTCCGTGTCGTATCACGGAAACTTCTTCATCGGCAACCTCGGCACGTTTCCGGTAGTGCCGGGAAGTGAGCAGATCATCAAGGTCACGCGGAGCGGCAGGGCCAGGACGTGGGCGACGGGTTTGACCACAGTGCTCGGCAGCGTGTGGGACCATCGTGATCGCTTGTACGTCCTCGAGTCGACGACCGTGGCCGGCGATCCGACGCCGTTCACGGGACGGATTCGCCGCATCGATCCGTCAGGTCGGATGACGACGATCGCCGATAAACTCTTTCTCCCCAGCGGCATGACGCTCGGTCCCGACGGCAATCTCTACGTGTCGAACGTCGGCTTCGGTCCGCTGTCCGTCGTGGCTGGCCAGGGTCAAGTTCTCAAAGTAAAGATCAACTAGTCGACATTGCCCAATCACGATCCGCGCGGTCACTCCGCGCGGATCGCTCGCACCGCCTCGAGGCCGCCGGATAGAATTTGAATCGGCGAGTCCCGCCCCTGCTATCGGTGAGCCAATCACTTTATGGTGGTTGGCTCATGTCGTGTTTGCCCAGCATGACAATCGACTTGGAGGTGGGAGTCCTCTGGGAAGTTGGTCGCAACGACCCGAGTGAGCCGCAAGGTGCCGACCGTGAGGGAGGCGCTGAAAGAAGCGGGGTAGCGAGACCTGCGGGGTGACGAACAGAAACCGGATAGAAGGCGGGGCGACTCAGGGCGAGCGGGCACGTGACCGCAAAACTCTCGCGACCAAAGAGGTCGTTTCGTAAATCCGGCACTCGTGCAGGGACAGTCGATGAGTCTTACCTGGGGAGATCTCGCCTCACTCTTGAAAGAGAGACGGTGCGTCAGCAGATGACGTGACGGAGCGAGAAGTCAGCAGCGGTCGTAGTAGCGCGGAGCCTCGGAGATCATGGGCCGTCTCATGCGCGAAGGACCAAACGGAGAGGAGAGCGAGACGACCGTGCATCTCGACACGACCGGGCACCAGATGTTTGACGATCAGTTGGAGCTGCCGCTGGAGGGTAGGGGTGAAGCCCCGAGAGGAGAGCGGAGCGGTGAAGTCGTGTCGGCGACGCAGGGAGACGAGCGCTCAGGAATCGATGGTCACTCCGGATTACTGGAGCGGATCATCGTGCGGCGGAATATGGTGCGCGCGCTCAAGCACGTGCAGCGGAATCAGGGGAGCCCCGGCGTGGATGGACTGACGGTGGAGGAGTTGCCCGCCTATCTCAAGCAACACTGACCGCGGATTCGGGAGCAATTGCTCACGGATCGCTACCAGCCGAGCGCGGTGAAGCGCGTGGAGACTCCGAAGCCGGGCGGCGGGGTGCGCATGTTGGGCATTCCAACCGTGCTCGATCGGTTCATCCAACAGGCCGTCTTACAGGTCCTGCAACCGCAGATCGATCCTTCGTTCTCAGAGTCCAGTTATGGCTTTCGGCCGGGCCGTCGAGCGCACGACGCAGTGTGTCAGGCGCAACGGTACGTGCAGAGTGGTCGGCGCTGGGTGGTGGATGTGGACTTGGAGAAATTCTTTGACCGCGTCAACCACGATGTGCTCATGGGATAGTTGGCGAACCGAATTGCGGACGCACGGGTGCTCGGACTCATCCGGCGCTATCTCACCGCTGGCATCATGACGGATGGGGTGGTGATGGAGCGACACGAGGGCACGCCGCAAGGCGGTCCGCTGTCGCCGCTGTTGGCGAACGTGTTGCTGGACACGGTGGATAAGGAGCTCGAGCGACGCGGACTCCACTTCGTGCGCTACGCCGATGACTGCAATGTGTACGTGCGGTCGAAGCGGGCTGCGGAGCGTGTGATGGAGGGGCTCGTCGCCTTCTACGCGAAACTCAAACTCCGAGTCAACGTGACCAAGAGCGCGGTGGCGCGAGCGTGGGAACCATCCTTCCTGGGCTACAGCTTCTGGGTGGCGCCGGGGAAAATCGTGAAGCGTCGCGTGTCGCCGAAGGCCCTGATGACCATGAAGGCGCACATCCGGGAGATCACGTCCCGGAACGGCGGACGCAGTCTCGCGCGAGCGGTGGCGAAACTGCGGAGCTATCTCACCGGCTGGAGGGCGTACTTCCGACTGGCGGACACACCCAACGTCTTTGCGGGTGTGGACCAATGGCAGCACCGCCGATTGCGCATGCTCATCGTCAAACAGTCCAAGCAAGGCCCGACGCTGTTTCGCCTCCTTCGCGAGCGGGATGTCCCGTTGCGCGTAGCGCGAGCGGCGGCGGCGCACTGCGGAAGCTGGTGGGCGATGGCCGCGCATGGCGCGCTGAACACGGCCTACCCGACGCAGTATTTCACGTCACTGGGAGTACCGCGTCTGGGTCCCTCGTAACTGTAACCTCAACTCTCTGAACCGCCGGATGCGGACCCGCATGTCCGGTGGTGTGGGAGGGAAGTAGGAGAGCTATCCTCTCCTACTCCCTATCCCGATTTCCGGATGTGGTACAGAAATTGGTACACAACGTCGAGTAACAAGGCTATCAGGACTGCGAGTGTGATGGATGGCACGGCCAATTGAAACCGTCGTTGAGTGCCGGCAGGAACTCGCTGCGCTCAGCGCGACGTACGAGCAGGCAGGATGGAAGTTCAAGATCGAAGGCGCATTCCCGCGTTGGCGGCAACGTACGGAACAGCGCCTCGCGCAACTCGTCTCATTGAAGGCCTCCACCCACTTCGCGGCGCTCAATCACAAACCGCGGTCCGGTCGCAACGAAACGTGGATCGACGTCGTCGTGATGCACCTCGCCTTCCTCGAGGAGCTCGTCAACGACGTCCAGGTGCATCCCGAGGAGTACGGGACGTCCGTGATCGCGCACGAGCGCAGAGTCACGAC
>Ga0075522_10003354_pt1 | contig 11723 bp, 8 predicted proteins | sample NGEPerA_FD_74796 | JGI IMG/M metagenome (GOLD analysis project Ga0075522, IMG submission 74796) | Arctic peat soil microbial communities from the Barrow Environmental Observatory site, Barrow, Alaska, USA - NGEE PermafrostL2-A | ecosystem: Environmental > Terrestrial > Soil > Wetlands > Peat ... | reverse complement strand
TGAGCTGGTTTCAAACACGAAAACGGCGGCAACCGGTTCTCCCCCCAGGTCGAACGATTCAATCGTCTGCGGCTTGCCATCGTCCGTGATGTGAAAATCTTTCTGTTGGAGATCCAGAACGGGCTCGCCCTTGGCGTCCACCACCACGACCGGCGCGCGGACAAGCGAAACACGAACGACGATTTTGCCTTCCGGCGGTTGCTGAACCGGCGCGTCGGGCTTGGGAGAAATCGGGCCCTGCGTTTGCTGAGCGTGAAAAGGCGCGGCCCCAAAAATTAAAAGTGTCGTGAGTGACAGGAGGCAGATGGTTGATCTTCGCATTCGATATTCGTCTCTAGTTCAAGTCTACTACTTTGGGAGGGAAAAAACTCTGCGGTGTTGGCCGCGCTTCGTGGCATAGGCTTCAGCCTGTGCGGTTTTCGCGCCCCAAGACAGGAACGCCCGCGGCTTTTCGAATCCTGCAAGACTTAAAAGCGCACAGGCTGAAGCCTATGCCACGCGGCGGTTTTCGGCTGCCTGTATCGACGGAACACATCGAGGCTGAGTTGTTGGTTTTTCCCTGCGCGGGTTGCGTAGAATGTCAGACTGCGGTCATTTGCAACGGAGGATTCATGAAGCGCAGGCATCAATCCAAGGAAATCGTACCGCCGTATCGCGATCCGGTATTCATGGAGAGCTCTCCGGCGCGCACTGTGCGTTTCACCACGGAATATATCGATCCGCTGGAGCGGTTGCGCCGCGAAAAGGTGGGCGATACGATTGTCATGTTCGGATCGGCGCGAATTCTTTCGCGCCAGCAGGCGACCCAACATTTACACCGGCTGCAAAAAGTAAAAAAGCAGAATCTCTCCACCCCACAATACAAGGTCGCGCTGAGCGATGCGAAATCCGCGGTGGAAATGTCCCGCTATTACGAAGAAGCGCGCGAGTTATCCCGCAAGATTACAACGTGGGCGATGACTCTGGGCGATCAGCCTCGGCGTTTCGTGATTTGTTCGGGCGGCGGCCCGGGAATCATGGAAGCGGCAAACCGCGGCGCGAAAGAAGCAGGCGGAAAATCCATCGGGCTGAGCATCGAGCTTCCGCATGAACAGCGGCCGAACGACTACATCAGTCCGGAACTCAGCTTTATGTTTCACTATTTTTTCATGCGCAAATTGTGGTTCGCGCAACTCGCCAAAGCCCTGATCATTTTTCCCGGAGGCTTTGGAACCATGGACGAGCTTTGGGAAATGCTGACGCTGATGCAAACCGGAAAATTGCAGCGGCGAAATTTGATTTTGATTTACGGCCGCAAATATTGGGATCGCGTGCTCGATTGGAAGCATATGGTGCGCACAGGAATGATCAACCGGCATGAATATGAAATGCTGGAATTTGCCGATACCGTGGACCAGGCATTCGATCACGTGCGCGAGGGCCTCGAGAAACATCACATGGAACCTGATTCCCTTCTAATTTAGTCCGCATTCCTCGCAATTGTATGGTTGCTGGGAACGCCAATCTCCTGATTGGCGCACTCCAAGACGCCAATCAGGAGATTGGCGTTCCCAGCCTTGCCACATGGCTATGCCTGTTCCAACTTTTAAAAAATAAAAACGGGCCAGATCCGAGGCGCTGGCCCGTATTCATTTCAAATAACTCGTTGCGGGAGCTTAATTCCTGCTGGGAGCCAGATCGTCTGAAAAAACGCCTTCGAAGCGGCGCTTTTCATCTTGGTCGTGGAGCAGGACTACAGGCGCAATTCGCAGCGAATGCCGGCAAGCCCGGCACGCGGCCATTTCCCCCTGCAAATCCTGCAGGAAACCGTCCATGAAATGATACTGATCAGGTGTGCGTCGCGCAGCTTTTACCCCTGGCTCACCGCAATAAGGGCACGAGTATTCGAGTGTATCTTCTTGCGGATCGCGACCGAGCGCAGCCCACCCTGTATAACGAACTCCAACAGCCTCTTTAGAAGGAAGACGCATGATTTATAACACCTCGCCCAAAAAACAAACTGAGTATGTGATGCACGAACATACGAAAATGGTGCAAGAAGTGACGAAATGGTGGACGAAATGCTTGCAATCGCAAATAACTGAAAATAAATGTCTTGATAGCTCAAGGACCCACGGTGACGAATTATCGTCACTAATGTGGGGAACCGGCTGGCCTGAAGGGCTTCGAACTAAGTGCGCGCTCCTGATGATTTAAGGAAAAGCCCGCTAGCCCCCTTGACTCGAGCGGGAACGGAGGGCTTGCAGAGCTGGTCGCGGGACCGAAGTTGTCGGTGCTTCGGAGCCCGCGACTCCGTCCGAATTAGAACGGTGTTCGAACGTAAATTGGGATGCGCAATTTTTACGAAGCGGTTGCTCTGGCAAAAACGGAGAGGGAGGTTATAGCAGCGGTTCGTGAGCGAAAGTGGCGATCGTCTCGCGGATCGAATCGCGCATCTGCACGATCTGCTGCCAATTTTCTACGGAGACAGGCGGCATCACCGGCGGGCAAATGGTGATCGTCATTTGCCCGGGGCGCGGCAAAATGGCGCCATCACGCAGCACGCGGCGGGTGCCGTTCAGAGCGATGGGGATAATTTCCCGCTGCGCTGCGGTGGCCGCTTTGAACGCGCCGAGATGGAAGGCGCGCACGCCGGATTGCGCGTTGAACGTGCCTTCCGGAAAAATAAAAACGGATTCGCCGCGCAGCAACGCTTCCTCCACTTGCCTGGCTTGCTCCATCCGCGCGTGCGGATCTTCGCGCCGAAACGAATAATGGCCGAGCTTCCGCAGAAATGTGCCGAAGAAAGGCATGGACATGACTTCCGCCTTGGCCACGAAGTGATAGTCCGTGCCGAGGGCTGCCATGAGCACGACGATGTCTGCGTAGCTGGTGTGGTTCGCGACGAACATGTGCGGCTTTGCGTCCCGCAAATTTTCTCTGCCCTCCACGCGAACGCGCCAACCCGCCACTTTCAAATACGCGCGCAACGCCGCCGTCGTAACGCAGGCCGAACTTTTTCGCGAAGGTGACATTAAAACGAACAGCCATGCGGGAAAAAGCAGCAGCGCAAACATCGTGATGGCGTAGATTCCATAAAAAATTTCCGTCCCGCGCTTCAGTGCGCCGCGAACACGGCCAGCGCTCGACGCCGCTGCGAGTCCGGCAACCTGCAACCATACGGGCCGCGCGCGCGAATGGAGTGCGCCGGAAAGAAACCGCTGCTTCGTGGCATCGCGCCGCAATTTTCCGCTGGAAGTTTTGGGAATGGCATTTGGCGGGACAACTTCGACCTTATCGGGAGGTTCTCCCAGAGATTCCGTGACTTGCGCGATGATAGCTTGCGCAAGCTTGTCGCGAGCGTCGCGATTGCGTTCGCGGGATTCGGCAACGATCACCAGCCGCTCCGTGCCCACGACAGGATCTGTCGCGCCGAACGCGACGACGCAGCCTTTGCGCACTCCCGCAACACGCGCCACGCAATCTTCGATTTCATGCGGATACAGATTGTGGCCCGCGTGAATGATGATGTCCTTCACGCGGCCGGTAATATAAATTTCACCGTCGGCGCGATAAGCGCGATCCCCGGAATTCACCCAGCCTGCGGCAAGTCCTTCCGGGAGCAGCGCCGCCGTTGCCGCTTCGTTCCGGTAATAGCCTTGCGTGGTCGAAGGACCGCGAAACCACAGTTGCCCCTCCCTGCGATCCGGCAAATCTTCGCCCCGTTCGTTCACGATGCGCACTTCATGGCTCGGGACGGGCGGGCCGACGGACACAAACGAAATGACATTTACATCTTCGGCGGGAGTTTCCGCCGCGACGGGAACGGCGCGGCCTTCCTGCGCGAACACGGCGCGATCGAGGCGGTCGACCAAAGGGCCGCGGCCTACTTGCGGAATGGTTACGGCGAGCGAAGCTTCGGCCAATCCGTAGACGGGCAAATGGGTTTCGCGGCGAAATCCGCACGCAGCGAACCGGGAAACGAAACGGTCAAGCGTCGCGGGCAGAACTGGCTCCGCTCCATTGAGCGCGGCGCGCCACGAGCTGAGATCGACGCCGCGGATTTCTTCGTCTGAAATTTTTGCGGCGGCCAATTCATAGGCAAAATTCGGCGCCGCGCCAATCGTCCCGTGATAACGGTGAAACGCGCGGAGCCACTTCGCGGGCCGCGAGAGAAACGCGAGGGGAGACATCACCACGACGGGCAAACCGAAATACAGTGGCATGAGCCACGCGCCGATCAGTCCCATATCGTGGTAAAGCGGCAGCCAGCTCACGCCGACGTCTTCCTTTTGCAGGCCGAGCGCCTCGCCGATGGAGCGCACATTCGCCAGTAAATTGGCGTGCGTGAGCATCACGCCCTTGGGATTACCCGTGGAGCCGGACGTGTATTGCAGCAGGGCGAGATCATTCGCGCGCGAATGCAGTTGTGTCCCAAGTGGAATGGGCGCATCGGAGCGGGCGAGCGTGTCGGCCGTGACCACTCCTTCGAGAGATGGCACCAGCGGCTTTAAAAGTTTTGCTGCGTTTTCCGCTTCTTTAAAAGTAACGAGCAGGCGCGCGCCCGCGTTGGCGAGTATTGCCGATTGGCGCTCGGCATATTCCGAAATGCGGTCGGCGCGAAACGGCGGATAAATGGGAACGGGCGTTGCCCCCGCCAGCAGCGTGCCCGCAAACGAAAGAAAAAAATCACGCGACGTTGGCAGCATCAGTGCGACCGTATCCCCGCGCCCGATGCCGCGCCGCGCGAGATCGGCTGCCACGCGCTCGGCGCCAGCCAGCAATTCGCCAAACGTCAGAGTGGGGCTTTCGCCTTCGTCCTCGTAAAAAATCAGATGTGTTTGCGCGGCGTCCACGCGCCCGCGATGCCGAATCACTTCCTCAAATGTTTGCGCGGAGGGAACGCCTTCCGCCTGGCCTGGAAATAGTGGGCGTGAAGCACGCGAAATGTTCTCGTCCGCTAAGCGAGGTGCGGCAGTCGAGTCTGTCGCAGCGTTCCGCGTTGCGTTCATCTCATCGATCAGGTCCTGAACTGTTTCAGCACCCGCCAGAACGTCTTCATTCAATCGAGTGCCAAACGTTTTCTCCAACCGCACCAGCAATTCCACACGCTCGAGGCTGCCGAGGCCGAGATCCCGATCGAGATGCGAATGAACTCCCGCGGAACGCACGGCCGATTCATGCCCGAGCTCGGCGACAAGTTCGCGCACGACGCTCAATATGCGCTCGTCATCGGCCTGCTCATTGATTTGGCGCGCGGAAGACACCATCAGCAGTTTTTTCCTTAGCAACAAAACATAAACTGGAAGGGCTTTTTTACTCGATGCAGGCTAACACGCGCGGAAACACTGTTCAACGTTCTGGGCTGCTCCGTGGCATAGGCTTTAGCCTGTGGGGTCAGTGCTTGCAAGGCCGAAACCCACAGGCTGAAGCCTATGCCACGTAAACCGGAGTAACGTACGGCGGTACCGGTGCGAATGTAACCCTCGCTCTATTTCCACTAGTCCGCCATTCGTGCAGAATGATCCCAGGTCGGAGGGAGTCGCGCCGGCCGGGAACGCCGATGGTAAAAATTGTCTGTATTTCGGTATTTGCTTTGCTGCTCTGCTTAAGTTTACTGGGAACCGCGGGCCGGTCTCGCTAGTTTTGATTCCATAGCAGTAATTTTAAGTTTGCCCATGCCCCATGAGCGGCCGGATGGCCGGCCGCTCTCCCCACCAAAAAAAAATCAGTGAAGGCGGTTTAAGTAGCGCAGGCTTCAGCCTGTGGAATTTAGTTCTGGCAAGGCCTAAAATCCACAGGCTGAACAGGCTGCGGAAAAAGTATTTATTTTGTCATTCTGAGCGAAGCGAAGAATCTCTCTTCGATGGTAAGTACAAGAAAACAAAAGAAAGAGAGATTCTTCGCTTCGCTCAGAATGACAAAACTGCGGGTTTTTCCGCAGCCTGTGAAGCCTGCGCTACAAATTGCAAATTTTGTATGCAGAAAAATGAGGCGGGGACAGCTCGCCCCGGTCAAGCCGGGACGAGCGGCCCTGAGATCGTTCGCGGCAGCTACCGTTGCCGGCCGGGTGAGCGGCTCGGACGATAACTCCCCAGCGAACGCGGACGCATCCGCAGACGTGGGCCCAGCGGAGGCGGAACATTTCGGAGCTGTGCGCTGCAGTTGCTGCAGCGTTCTCCTCCGGCGTCAGCAGCTCGCAGCCAGTGGCCGCGGGCCGCGCACTCTGGATTGATGCATTGCACGGTCCAACCTGGCAAATATTGCACGCTTTTCCCCCTGGCAATACGTTGCACGAATTTTTCCGGCCTTCGCTTGCTCGTGCGTTCCCCTGACCGGAAACTTCGGAAAAGTTGCCGAAAGTTTGCGCTCCTGCTCTTGTGGTGTCAAGGAAAAACATACAATTCCTAGTGGTACGGTTGCAAAACGGTGTCGAACCTGTGCAAAACTTTTTCTGGTCCAAAAATCCGCCCCGCAGAAAAATTCATTCTTCCTTTACAACCTTTCCCTCCTTGCCCACAATCTTTCCTTCCCTTGAGCGCCGCGAAAGGAAAGAATAGATTTCATGCGTAAGAAGATTCTTACCGCGATTGCCGCCGCCGGCTTCCTGCTCGCGACCGCCTGTGCGGCGCGCGCGCAGCAGCCGGGGGATAGGCGTGATCCCAATATTCTGGGCGCGCCACCACCCGCGGCGCACGCCAATTCAGCGGATACGCCTGATCGTACCGGGAACAGTGACAAGCCCGATAAGCCGCTTCCGCCGGAGCAGAAAGCCAGCGGTGGAATTGGCGCAAATGCGAATCGTGTCGCGCCCGGAGTGCACCGGTTTTGGGATCGAGAGAACGATTTTTTGTTTGCCGCTGTGGCTGGCGGACGTGGCCTGGACTACGCGTCCACGATCAACCTTCGCCATCGCGGCATCAACGAGGCGTTTCTAACGAATTCAATTGTGGACAACCATCCGCTGTTTGCGGCGATCGAAATCGGCGCGACGGCGGCTTCGGTGGGCGTTTCCTACGTGTTCCATCGCACCGGGCATCATCGACTGGAGCGATGGACTTCCGCGATTCATGCGGGAATTGCGGTGGGCGGCGCAATCCGCAATTACAATTTGAAATCGGCAAATTGAAGACGAGCGAATATTTGCAATAATGGGTCGCGTGCACGCATGGTTAGATCAGCTTTCGCGCCACGAGCCCGCTCGCTTTCCGGCGCGGCGTGGATCGAGCATGAGAAGATCAGAGGAAGCCAAGTGAATCGCAGACGCCGCCAAGTCGCGCAGTTCTTTTTTGTGTTCATAAGTTTCGTGGCTGCGGGATTTCTTTTTATTCCGTCGACCGCAGCGCAAAATGCGGCACCCCAGACTGCTCCCGCTACCTCGCCCTCGTCGCAAACTCCTCCAGCGCAGGTGCAAGGCTACACACTTACTCCTGACCAGGAAGCGAAAGCTATCGCCTATGCGCACGCCCGACATGAACTTTATTTTCTGGATGCGGCATACGGAGTTCTGCTGCTGGTGATGATTCTGCAATTCCGCATAGCTGCGAAGTATCGCGATTGGGCCGTACAGTGGACGGACAGCGATTTCGGGCAGCTCATTACGTTTTCTCCACTGCTATTTCTGACGATCGACGTCTTGAGCCTGCCCATTGGAATTTGGGAGCATCGCCTGGCGCTGCAATACCAGCAATCGATTCAGGGATGGGATTCGTGGTTCGCGGATTGGGCCAAGGGCGAAGGCGTGGAAATCGCCATCGCCACGCTCATGGTGTGGATTTTATTTTCGGTGATCCGCAAAAGCCCGCGAAAGTGGTGGTTCTGGTTCTGGATAGCTGCGGTACCGCTGATTATTCTGGGCGCGATTATTGAGCCGGTGATTGTCGAGCCGCTATTTTTTAAATTTGCGCCACTATCCAAAGCGCAGCCGGAGCTCGCCGCAAAAATCGAGCAGATGACCATTCGCGCCGGGTCCCCAATTCCGCAAAGCCGCATTCTGGAAATGGCGGCCAGCGCCAAGGTAAGGCAGCTGAATGCGTACGTCTCCGGCCTGGGCGCGAGCAAGCGCGTAGTGGTTTGGGATACTACGATCCGCCGGATGAGCGAGAACGAAGTTTTGTTCGTCACCGGCCACGAGATGGGCCACTACGTTTTGGGCCACGTGCGCGACGGAATTCTCTTCGCGTGCGCCGTGCTCCTGTTCTTTTTGAATCTGGCGTATCGCTCGCTGAACTGGATGCTCGCCCGCTGGGGAAAGATGTGGGCGATCCGCGGACCTGATGACCTTGCCGCACTGCCGGTCCTGCTTCTTCTCTTATCTGTTTTTGGATTTGCGTTTACGCCCATTTCCAACGCCTACAGCCGCCGCCTCGAACATCAGGCCGACCAGTACGGCCTCGAAGTGATCCATGGCTTGATCCCGGACGCGCCGGCGGTGGCCGCGCACGCATTTCAAATTTTGGGCGAGGTCGATCTCGAGGAGCCCCATCCTTCGACCGCAGTAAAGCTCTGGTTTTACAATCATCCGCCACTCGATGAGCGCATGCGCTTCGCGCAAACCTACGACCCGTGGTCCGAGGGCCGCGCCCCCGAATTCGTAAAGGACACGGGCGATGTTGCGAGCCCGCCCAAATAAGTAATCCGGCTAAATTTTTTCGCAGGCAAAAAGGAGAATCGCGTGAGAAACCGAATTCGCGAAATACTGTTCTTGTTCGTTATTCTGTCGATGGCCGGGTTGCCTTTGCTCGCTCAGGACGCAACCGGCACATTGTCCTCCGCCGGCTCGGGCGCCGCTTCAGGCGTCAGCACAGAAGCCGATCCTGCGCCGCGACCCGCGTCGTGGGGCGCGCCGGAGGGCAGAATGTTTTTTCCGCACAACTCGATACGCGGGTACGTGGATTTTTCCGTTGCGCCGCCGCATAACGAGCCTGACCTGGGGCGATGCTCGCAATCTCACGCCGTAATTATTTCCGCCGGCGGGGCGAATTCCGACTGCACTGCCTACGCGCGCTACCTGCTTGGCGGCTACCTGGAAATTCAGCCATTCGGAAAAACGATTGCGCGACATCTGTTCGTCTTCTTCACGCCCACGTTTTCCCTTGGCAGCAACGTGCCGCAATTTAAATACTCGGCGTCGATGTCTGGTATCGCGTTTGAGCGCTCGGTCGGCGTCGGTTTTGAGCTGCCCAAAAATTTTGAGATTCGCATCACGCAGCACCAGGTGGACTGGCTCGGCAAATATAACCACAACGTGGGCCTCGCCGACCTCGGCACGGCCGGTCCTTACGGGCTATATTCAACAATCGGCGCACGTTATTACTTTGGCGGATACGGGCGATCTCACCAGTAGAGAGCGTAACTTCCACCCCTCAAACTTCGTATTCATTTGCGAAGGAAGAAGCTTTCAGCGAAGTCCGGGGGAGCGGCTTTATTATGGATCTCCGAGCGAGCAGGGTTGCCGTTTTAGCCGTCGTGTTGGCGGTTTTGGGTTTCGTCGTGCTGAAGCGGTCAGGCTTTGCCGATAGCGCGATGCTCGAGTTGAAAAATGATTCCGCGCTGGGCGCGACTGTGGTGCCCGACGCGTCCGCGACGCCTGTCTTAGTCGAGTTGTTCACCTCCGAAGGATGTTCCAGCTGCCCTCCCGCGGACGCGCTGCTTTCGCGGCTCGCGCGCACGCAGCCTGTTCCAGGCGCTTACATCATTGCGCTCGAAGAACACGTGGATTACTGGGACCGCCTGGGCTGGAAAGATCCGTTTTCGTCCGAGGCGGCAACCGCTCGGCAGACTGATTACAGCTCGACGTTCGGCGGACAGGGAATTTACACGCCGCAAATGGTTGTCGATGGCCAGAAAGAATTTGTAGGGAGCTCCGATAGCGATGCGCTGAACGCGATTCGCTCGGCTAGCAAGCAGCCTAAGCCCATGGTCCAGCTCTCCTGGGGCGCGGGAGATATTTTAAAAATTAATGTGAGCGTTTTAGCGGGCGCGGCGCACGGAGAGGATTTTCAGGTGTTCCTGGTGGTCGCGGAAAGCAGCCTGCACACGGACGTGAAGCGCGGAGAAAATGCCGGCCGCGCGCTGGAACATAACGGTGTCGTCCGCCAGCTCTCCCAAGTCGCAAAAATAAATACTCCATCTCAGGAATTTTCTTCCTCTACCCCGGTGCATCCCGCGCACGAATGGAATCGCGACAATTTGCGCGCGGTAGTCTTCGTGCAAGAACGCCATAGCCGTCACATTTTCGCGGCAGGATCCATTCCCTTTCCCGAAATTTAAGGGGCGCGGTTTTTAGTGGCGCGGGCTTTAGCCTGCGGATTTTTGTCCTTGCAAGGCCCAACCCCCGCAGACTGAAGCCCGCGCTACTTTTCTTCCCCATTATTCCCCGCTGCGCTCGTGCTAAAGTAACGCGCACTCATGGCGCGTGTCGAAACTTCGGTGCAGATCGCGGCTCCTGCTGAAGTTGTCTTCGCATTTTTTGTGCCGCAGCGAATGCCATACTGGTATGGCGCGGATATGCAGGCATGCTTTGAAGTGCAGGATGGCGAATCCGATTTCGCCGTCGCGCAAAAAGTGCACATCGCCGGAAATTTAGGCAAGCGCGAAGTGTCGCATACTGCCGTCGTCACCGCCTTGCAGCAGCCTCGCGTGTTTGAGTGGCGATTCAGCGATCGCTACGGCGTGAAGGGACTGGAGCGGTGGGAGCTTGAGCGAGCCGATGCCGCCGCAGCCGCGAATCGCAGCCCGATGCGCACCGTTGTGCACATGGTGAGCGACTACACGATGCCGGGTTTTCTGGGAAGAGCGATGGACTGGCTTGTGACGCGACACGCGGTGGCGCGCCGCAACGAAAATTATCTGGCCCGCCTGAAACGCTACGCCGAACACGAACCGGAGTAATTTCGCGATGCCCGAACAAGACCCCCAAAATTTTGAAACGCAATCCGCGCTCGGACCGCCGCAGGGCCCTGCGACAATCAGGACAGCGATTTTCTGGAACGAGCACGAATTTCGCGCCGGCTGGCGACTGTCGATTTTTTTGCTCCTGCTGGTCGTTTTCATGCTGTCGGGAACGTTTCTGATTTCGGTGCTGCATCTGCCGGAACTTTCCAAGTCTGGTTTCACGGCTGTTTCGATGATGATCCAGGAAGCCACCGGAATCGTCGCGACATTCTTGGCTGCCGGCATCATGTCGATGCTGGAAGACCGGCGATTCGGTACGTATGGATTGCCGCGCACCGAGGCGTTTCGCGCAAAATTTTTGCAGGGCATCGTGTGGGGCATCGCGATGATTTCGGCAATTATTTTTCTTATTCGCGCGTTCGGCGGTTTTTCTTTTGGCGATCTGGCGCTGCGGGGTTCCAAGCTTTGGGGCTATGCGGCTCTCTGGGGGTTTGTTTTTATTCTGGTGGGCATTTTTGAAGAATTTTTGTTTCGCGGCTACGCGCAATTTACGCTGGGCACTGGAATTGGATTTTGGCCCGCCGCCACGTTGCTCTCCGCCGGATTCGGCGCGGTGCATTTGCACAACGTGGGCGAGGATAAAGTTGGCGCGCTCGGCGTGTTTGTGATTGGAATGTTTTTTTGCCTGACGCTGTGGCGTACAGGAAATCTTTGGTTCGCCGTCGGATTGCACGCAGCCTTCGATTGGGGCGAAACATTTTTGTATTCCGTGCCGGATAGCGGACTCGTCGCGCCGGGCCACTTGCTTCATTCTTCCCTGCACGGCCCGGCATGGCTCACAGGAGGAA
>Ga0075522_10003353_pt1 | contig 11723 bp, 13 predicted proteins | sample NGEPerA_FD_74796 | JGI IMG/M metagenome (GOLD analysis project Ga0075522, IMG submission 74796) | Arctic peat soil microbial communities from the Barrow Environmental Observatory site, Barrow, Alaska, USA - NGEE PermafrostL2-A | ecosystem: Environmental > Terrestrial > Soil > Wetlands > Peat ... | reverse complement strand
CAGTACGCCAACAACCGGCTGATCCGGCCGCGGGCGGAGTACCTGGGTCCGGCGGTGGGACAGAAATGGATCCAGATGGCGGAGCGGGGCTAAATAACGCCGATCACGTGGCCGGCCTGAAGCCCGACGCTACAAAAGAGGCCGACCCTACCAATCCATGTACGATCTCGGATACTTTCGCAACAATATAGGCATCATTGCCGCGCGGCTGGCAGACCGCGGGTTCACGATCGACATGGAAGCGTTCCGCGAGCTGGATAGCCAGCGCCGGGCAGCTCTGGCGGAATCGGAAAAACTGAAAGCGCAGCGCAATGCCGAATCGCAGGAAATCGGCAAGCTCAAGAAGGCCGGAACGGACACGGCGAACATGCAGCAGCGCGTCCGCGAACTGGGTGAGCTGATCACCAAGCTGGATGGCGAGGCGGCGGCGCTGGACGAGCAGTTCAGCCAGTTGATGGCGGGCATCCCGAACACGCCGCATGAGTCGGTGCCTACGGGAAAGAGCGCGGCGGACAACGTCGAGGTGCGCCGCTGGGGTGCGCCGCCGGCATTTTCATTCACTCCCAAGGCGCACTGGGACCTGGGGCCGGAGCTGGGAATCCTGGATTTCGACCGGGCAGCGAAAATCACCGGCGCGCGGTTCGTGGTGTACATGGGGTTGGGGGCGAGGCTGGAGCGCGCGCTGATCAATTTCATGCTGGACGTGCATACCAAAGAGCACGGATACACCGAAGTGCTGCCGCCGTTCGTGGCGAACAAGGACAGCTTCTACGGGACGGGCCAACTTCCCAAATTCGAGCAGGATCTGTTCAAGCTGGAAGGAACCGATTACTACCTGGTGCCGACGGCGGAGGTTCCGGTCACGAACCTGTATCGCAACGAAACGTTGGACATGGAAGCGCTGCCGATCAAGCTGACGGCTTACACGCCATGCTTCCGAAGCGAAGCGGGCTCGTATGGGCGCGATGTGCGGGGGATCATCCGGCAGCATCAGTTCCAGAAGGTGGAGCTGGTGAAATTCTCGCGGCCGGAATCGAGCTACGAAGAGCTGGAAGCGCTGACGCGGGATGCGGAAGATATTCTGCAACGGCTCGGTCTCGCGTACCGGACCGTAGTGTTGTCGACGGGGGATATCGGGTTCAGCTCGGCGAAGACCTACGACATCGAGGTGTGGCTGCCGGGGCTGAACGAGTACAAAGAGATTTCCTCGTGCTCGAATTTCGAGGCGTTTCAGGCGCGCAGGGCGTCGATTCGCGCGAAATCGGGAAAAGGCAAGACTGAGTTTGTTCACACCCTCAACGGCAGCGGGTTGGCAGTCGGCCGGACGTGGCTGGCGATCATCGAGAACTACCAGCAAGCCGATGGCAGCGTGGTGGTGCCGGAGGTCCTGCGACCATACATGGGCGTGGACGTAATTCGCGGCTACAAATAACATCTATCTGGCATTGAATCCGCGCATTGGATTATTAACTCGCACTGTCTGCGCGCATTTGCTTCGACACTGAGTCCGACGGGAGGCGAGTCGGATGCTGAGTGGGTGTGGAGTACGAAAAATGGGGACAGCCAGCCTGTTTCCGCCAGTGCGTCGAGTTGACCTGAGGAAGGTTGCTCAGGCGAAAACAGGTAGGCAGTCCCCATTTTTCGCGATTCTCGCGCTGCTCGCAGTAGCGGCCGGAACAGCGGCGGGACAACCGGCGCTGACCGCGATCCAGGATGTGCTGTACCGCGCGGACGGAACGCGGTTCACGGGAACCATGTTCATCAGGTACGACAGCTTCCTAGCGGGCGACACGTCCAATATCGCCACGGCGAACCTGACGCTGCCCATCGTGAACGGTGTGTTGCGCGTGCAACTGGTTCCGACTACAACGGCGTCGGCCGGAGCCCAATACAACATCACGTATAATAGCCAGGGCATCGACCAGTTCACGGAAATCTGGGCGGTGCCGCCCAGCACGATTCCGGTGCACGTGCGGGACGTGCGGGTTTCGTCGGGAACGGTGATCGGCCCGCCGCCCGTGCTCGCGCCGGTACAGATTAGCGATGTGACGGGGCTGACGAACGAGCTTTCGATACGGCCCATGAAGGGCGTTGGGTTCGGAATCGGGCGCGCCGCGGTGATCAATCAAGCCGGACAGATCGATGCGGCTTCGGGAAACCTGGGCGACTGCCTGCGCGTGGACGGCAGCTCGGGTCCGTGCGGCGGAGGCGCCGCTGGAGGCAGCTTCGCGGATGCGGAGATTCCAGCCGGTGTAGTGAACGGATCGAATACGGTGTTCACGCTCGCCTCCGCGCCATCGCCAGCGAGCAGCCTGGAACTTTACCGGAACGGGCTTTTGATGCTGCAAGGCACGGACTACCAGATCAGCACGAACACGATCACCTTCTTCCTCGCGTCGGTTCCGCAAACCGGAGACCTGCTGGTGGCGAGTTACCGGTTCGCCAATCCAAACGATCCGTTGAGCTCGCGGGCATCGCCGCAGGTGGTGTGCAGCAGCACGGGATCGAGCACGTCAGGCACAGCGCTGGTCGAGTTGGGAAGCTGTACGATCGCCGCAGGATTATTGGAAGCGGGCGACCGGCTGGAGGTCGAATTCCATTACGGGCACACGGGAATCGTCACTGGTTTCACGGGCGCGGTGCTGGTGGGTGGGGCCACGGTCGCATCACGAGCCGGAGATGCGACAGAGGCTTTGCTGGCGGGACATACCAGCTTCGGGATCTACGGGAGCGGCCAGACGTGGGACACGCAGACCTGGGGAGTAGCGCTGAGCTTGGCCGCAAACGCGGGGACAGCGGGCGTGGACACTTCGCAGGCGGTAAGAGTGAGCCTGCAAGGGCAAATGGCGGGGACGACCTCGGACTCAGTGATCTTACGTAACTTCACGGTGATCCGGTATCCGGCGCAGACGAATCCCTAAGGGGAATCGCGGAGGCGCCAGGGAGGCCCAACCACGTAGTACGGATACGTAAGGGATTTGCCTTGGACGAGTTACGGTCAATTCATTCTTGCCGTGGCGGCGAGGATAGTCCAATATGGAACTGGCGCTGTGAGGACACCATGACGACTATCGCAACTACATACCGGTGGGCGACGCAGCTCGTATCCGACAAGCGCGGGCAGGACATGATCGAATACGCCCTGGTGGCTGCCCTGGTCGTGGTTTTGGTGGCGAGCGGACTGGCTCCGTGGGTGGGGCCGACGCTCAGCCAGATTTTCTCGCGCGTGGGGTCCGTGTTAAGCTCGACGCCGTAGCGAATCGCGTCACGAGCCGCAGTCTATCGCACTGATGGCCGCTTCTACTTCTTCAGGTATCCACGGACGTAGAGCGCGTTGAAGCCGTTGACCGAAGTAGCCGTCCCGCTGACTTCCATGATGTGAGCGGCATGATCGATGGCCGCCTGGCGAAAAGCCGTCATCCCATCACGGCGCGGATCGTGCTCCTCTTCCATCAGCATGTATAGGCCGCCGTCGGCCGTGAGCAAACCGATCGGCTGCCCATTGCGGAAGCACTTCTGGGCACAATCGCGGTGTTTCTCGCCGTGTTTGCCGACTTCGAGGTAGCACGAGAAGTCGACGATTTCACCGACCACTGTTTTCACCGTACCGGGATTCGGCTTGGCATTGACGGAGGCACCGATGGTGGTGGCGCTCCACGGGGTGGACTCTTTTTCGCCGAGTTTGCCCAAAGGCTGCTTATAAGTACCGCCATCGGCAGCAACCGTCATCTGGGGCTGCAGGATTTTGGACTTGCCAGTCTTGGTTTGCGCAAACATGGTCAAGGCCAGCGCGAGCATGGCCAGAAGACTGAGCAGACTGGTGGTTTGTTTCGCCATGCAGACAGTCTAACAGGGGCCAACCGCCCACGCTTGGCTGCCTTGCTAACATAAATGATTCCCCATGTTGCGTTTCGAAACGGCAGGAGAGTCGCACGGAGAATGCCTGGTGGCCACGCTGACGGGTCTCCCGGCAGGAGTACCGGTTACGCTGGAGGCGATCAATCGAGACCTGTGGCGGCGGCAGCAGGGCTTCGGGCGCGGTGGGCGGATGAAGATCGAGACCGACAAGGCGCACATCGTCAGCGGAGTGCGGCACTCGAAGACCATCGGATCGCCGGTAGCGATCATCATCGACAACGCCGACTGGAAAAACTGGACCGAAGCGCTGCCGGTGGAGGATTTTGAGGGATCGGCGGAGAAACAGAAAAAGCTGACGCGGCCGCGGCCCGGGCATGCGGATCTGGCCGGGGCGGTGAAATACAATTTTCACGATGCCCGCTACGTGCTGGAGCGTGCGAGCGCGCGCGAAACCACGGCTCGGGTGGCATTGGGCGCGCTGGCGAAGGCGTTTCTGGGGGAATTGGGGATTGCGATACTGAGTCACGTGATCGCGGTGGGGCCGGAGCGATCGGATCGCCCCGTGACTTGGGATGAACTGGTCGAGCTCAACAATCGTAACGAGGTGCTGCTGAACTGCGTGGATGCGGAAGCCGAGCAGCGAATGAAGGGCGTGGTGGATCAGGTCTATAAAACCGGAGACACCGTGGGCGGCGTGTTTGAAGTGGTCGCGCATGGCGTACCGCCCGGGTTGGGGTCGCATATCACATGGGATTCCCGTCTCGACGGGAAGCTCGCGCAGGCAATCGTCTCGCTGCAGGCGGTGAAAGGCGTGGAGATCGGATTCGCAACCGAGGGCGCGGCGTCGCTCGGATCGAAGGTGCAGGACACGATCCACTACAGCGGCGAGGAGCACAGGTTCACGCGCGGCGCGAATCGCGCGGGCGGTCTGGAAGGCGGCATCACCAACGGCGAGGACGTGGTGGTGCGAGGCCTCCTCAAGCCGATTTCAACGCTGCGGAGACCGCTGGAGAGCGTAGATTTCGAAACTCGGGAAACGGTGGCGGCGGCCTACGAGCGGAGCGATGTTTGTGTAGTGCCGGCCGCGGGCGTGGGTGGCGAGGCGATGATCGCCCTGGTGCTTGCGCAGGCGGCGTTGGAAAAGTTCGGCGGGGATTCGATGACGGAAACGAAGCGGAATTACGAGGGGTATCTCGAACAGGTGAAGAACTTCTGACATGGGCGTTTTTTAGAAATGATCTATCCGATTGTGAAGTACGGGCAGCCAGTGCTCGAGACAAAGGCGGCGGAAATCACGGAGTTCGACACGCCGGAACTGCACAAACTGGTAGAGGACATGTTCGAATCGATGTACGCGGCCAAAGGCGTGGGTCTGGCGGCACCGCAAATCGGCGTCGGCAAGCGGATCGCGGTGATCGATACCACCGTTGGTGAAGATGCGGGACAGAAGCTGGTGCTCATCAATCCGGAAATCATCGGCAAGGAAGGGTCGCAGAGCGGCGAAGAGGGCTGCCTGAGTCTCCCGACGTTTCGAGAGACCGTGACGAGGGCGAAGAAAGTGACACTGCGCGCGTTCGACGTAACGGGCAAGCCGTTCGAGATGACGGGCGAGGATCTTCTCGCGCGGGCCTTCCTGCACGAGACGGATCACTTGAACGGGATGCTGTATATCAGCCACATCAGCCCTCTGAAGCGCGACTTGATCCGGCGGAAAGTCCGGAAGCTGCAAAAAGCGAATGAGTGGGGATAACAGAAAAACCGGGACAGCCAGCTCTATCCCCCTCGCAGGGACAGCATGAGAGCGAGTTCAATGAAGGGGGACAGAGTAGGCAGTCCCTGGTTTTTCGTATGAGGCTCGTCTTCATGGGTACGCCGGCTTTTGCAGTGCCGACGCTGGAGCGCATCGTGGAAACGGGGCATGAAGTAGCGGCGGTGTTCACGCAGCCGGATCGGCCTAAGGGGCGGGGTCAAAAAGATGCGATGCCGCCAGTGAAGGAAGCAGCGCTGCGGCTGGGATTGGCGGTTCATCAGCCGGAGCGAGTGCGGCGGCCCGAAGTGGTCGAGCAACTGCGGGCGCTGGCTCCGGAAGCGATGGTGGTGGTGGGGTACGGGCAGATTCTTCCTCAAGCGATTCTCGATATTCCGCCGATGGGGATTATCAACGTGCACGCGTCGCTGCTGCCGAAGTATCGGGGCGCGGCGCCGATCCAATGGGCGATCGCGCGTGGGGAAACGCACACCGGCGTGACGACGATGAAAATCGACGCGGGTCTGGATACCGGCGACATGCTATTGAAGTGGGAGACGGAAATCGGGCCGGAGGAAACTGCGGTGGAATTGGGGAATCGGCTGGCGACGGCCGGGGCAGATTTGCTGGTCCGGACGCTGGCGGAACTGGGGAGCATCGTGCCGCAGAAACAGGACGAGTCGCAGGCGACCTTGGCGCCGATACTGAAAAAGGAAGACGGACGGATCGATTGGTCGATGCGCGCGGCAGAGATCGTGAACCGGGTGCGGGGGCTGGTCCCGTGGCCAGGATGTTATGGATCGCTGCGGGGACAGCGGTTTCACATATGGAAGGCGAAACAGGCTGAAGGCTCGTTCCAGGTGGGTCAGCTATACGTGACTGGAAAGAAGCTGTACGTGGGATGCAACGCAGGAGCGATCGAATTGCTAGAGGTCCAGCTGGAAGGGAAAAAGAGACTGACGGCAGCAGCTTTCCTGAACGGATTTGCGCTAAACGAGGGTGAGACACTGGCATGAGCCTGGGCATTGCTTATCCTGCTGGATTTCGATACGCCGCCACGTACGCGGGGATTCGGAAGGTGGCGAAGGACGATCTGGCGCTGATTGTGTCGGACGCGCCGGCGGCGGCGGCGGCGGTGTTCACAAAGAACCTGGTGGTGGCTGCACCCGTGGAGCTGGCGCGGCGAAATCTGCAGGCATCGCGCGGCAAAGTGCGGGCATGGCTGATCAACGCGGGCAACGCCAACTGCGCGACTCGCACAGGCGAACGGGTGGCCCTCGAATGCGTTCGGTCGGTGGCGAAGACCCTGGGAGTCCAGGAGCAGGAAGTCCTGCCGGCATCGACGGGCGTGATTGGAGTGGAGATGAACGCGCGCCTCATCGTGGACACGATCCCGGAACTGGCGGCAGCGCTGCGGCCGGATTCGTTCGACGCCGTGGCAGCAGCGATCATGACCACGGACACGCGCGCTAAAACAGCGTTCGCGAAGATGAAACGCGCGACGATGGCGGGCATGGCGAAAGGTTCGGGCATGATTCATCCGCGCATGGCGACGACCCTGGGGTTCGTGATGACGGACGCGGTCGCATCGCCGGCCGAGTTGCGGTCGGCGCTCAAGAAAGCCATCGGAGTATCGTTCAACCGCATATCGGTGGATGGAGACACGTCGACCAACGACGTCGTGGCCGTGATGGCCAACGGCGCATCGGGATTCAAGCCGGGAGCGCGCGCACTTGAGGCGGCGCTGACCGAAGTACTGGAATCGCTGGCGACACAGATCGCGCGGGACGGCGAAGGCGCGCGGAAGCTGGTGACCATCGACGTGGAAGGGACGGCGACGGATCACGATGCCGAAACCATCGCGCGGACCATCGCGAATTCGCCGCTGGTGAAGACGGCGATCGCGGGATCGGATCCGAACTGGGGACGAGTCCTGGCGGCAGCGGGCTATTCGGGCGTGAAGTTCGATCCGCGTAAAACGGACATCTTCATGCAGGGGATGGCGGTGTGCCGGGGCGGGCTGGCGGCGGCGTTCTCGGAGGCGGAGCTGACGCGGAAGCTGGATGAGAGCGAATGCCTGATCCGGTTCGTGATTCGCGGCGGAAGCAAGGGGCGGGCGCGGTTCTGGACGTGCGATTTGACGGAAGAGTACATACGGATTAACGCGAGTTACAGGACCTAGAGAGTCCAAAAATGGGGACAGCCAGCCAATTTCGGGGAGCCGCTCAGGACAGGGCGGGGCTGGTTCTTCGAAATTGGAGGCAGTCCCCATTTTTCCCGGTCCCCGTTTTTCTTTTGCTGGCAGTGGCAGGCTTCGGGCAAAATCGGCCGCCGGCGCAGATGGAAGTTTTTCGCGCAGTATCGGAGGCGCTGGCGAATCAGGATACCGATGCGTTTCTCGATCAGTTCGACAGTAAGATGCCGCAGTACGACCAATTGCGCGGCGAGATCCAGGAGCTGTTCGGCGAAGCGCAGGAGATCGGGTCGACCATCGACGTGATTACGGACGACGGCGACGATCTGAAGCGGACGATGGAGCTGGACTGGCTGCTGAAGATCGACAATGACGATCCGCGGCGGCAGATCGTGAAGTGCCAGGTGGAGAAACAGGGGAAGAAGTGGAAGATCACGGCGCTGGAGCCGGTGGAGTTTTTTAAAAGGTAGCGGCTATAGGGCTAGTTCCATGGGCAGGGCGAGCGGCGGCTCGACCAGGAAGTTGAGCTCGGCCATGCGCGCGATGGCGGCGCGGATGGAGGCTTCGGTGGTCGGCTGAACCGTGATGACGAAGGGCAGGTCGCGCCAGTTGGAGTGGGGCAACTGGAGCACGGCGTCGATCGAGACATTTTCAGCGGCCAGCGCGGCGGCGAGCTGCGCGATGATTCCCGGACGATCCATGACACGGAACCGCAAGAAGTACGCCGACTCATGCAGAGTCACGGGAATCGGCTTATATTCTCCGAGACGGGCGTGGGCGAAAGGCGAAACGCGCTCCGGACCGCCGTAGCGGATTTCGCGCGCCACGCGCATCAGATCGCTGGCGACGGCGACCCCGGTGGGATGCGGTCCTGCACCGCGTCCATAGTAGAACGTGTCGGCGCCGAATTTTCCGCGCACCCACACGGCGTTATACGCGCCACGGACGCTGGCGAGGATCGTCGATTGCGGGATCAGCGAAGGCCGCACCGAAAGGATCACGCCGCTGGGAGTCTGACGGGCAGCGCAGATCAGCCGGATGGTGTGATGCAACTGGTGGGCGTATTCGAAATCGATGGGAGTGATGCGGCGGATACCCTCGGTGAAGATATCGGAAGGCACAATGCGTTCGCCGAACGCCAGGGCGGCGAGGATGGCGAGCTTGGAGCGGGCATCGAAGCCGTCGACATCGGCGGAGGGGTCGGATTCGGCGTAACCGGCGCGCTGGGCTTCGAGCAAGACGTGCTCAAAGCTCGAGCCGTGCTGTTCGATGGCCGTAAGGATATAGTTGCAGGTCCCGTTGAGGATGCCGTAAAGGGTATTGATGCGATCGGCGGAGATGCCTTCGCGTAGAACGTTGTGGATGGGGATTCCGCCGGCCACGCTGGCCTCCATGGCCAGGTTCACGCCCGCGGCGATGGCCTTATCCCAGAGGTCAGAGCCGGCCAGAGCCATGAGCTCCTTGTTGGCGGTGACCACCGATTTCTTCTGGATGATGGAGGCTTCCATGATCTCGCGCGCGACGCCGGTTCCACCCACGAGTTCAGCGACGATGTGGACGTCAGGGTGATTCACCACGTCCCTCCAGTTCGTGGTGCGTTGCGCGGATGCAAACGCCGCGGGGACGTGCCGCTGGGCCACGCCGCGGCTGCAGATCGCCACGATGGAGAGCGGGAAGCCGAGTTTCTGTGCGATGAGCTCGTGATTTTCCGCGAGGACGTCCAGGGTCCCGAGACCGACGTTACCCAGACCGATGATGCCGATGTTGACGGGCTGCATGGGAGGTTGAAACTCTATGATCGCTCACATTGGATGAAATCGCTCCATGACTGTCGCAGCTCGGAAGAGCAGGTTCTACGGCACAATCAACTTAAAATCGATGATGCGGATCGCGTTTCGGAAGCGGGCTGCTCGAGATCGGCTGGAAACGCCTGTGCGGCGAGGGCTAACAAGACTACGAAACGGAGCATGTAACATTAGTAAGTATGAGGTATCTGGGCCTATTTTTGCTCGCCGTTTGTGTCCTGCTGGCGCAGAGCCCGTCGATCAAAAAAGACGAGACCGACGTGAAACTGCCCAACGGGAAATCGCAGAAAGACGAAATCATCCGGGTGGATTACGAGCGGAACCTGAGGGACGCCGGGGAACTGGCGCGGCTCTCGGAGGAGGTCAAAGACGATCTGGAAAAAGGCGATCGTTATCTGGTTTCTTTGAAGACCTTGAAAAAGCTGGATGACATCGACAGATTATCGAAAGACATCCGGCAGCGACTGAGAAGGAATTAGCCACCCAAGCTGGCCGGCGTGTTATCCTGAAACGTTTACCCCATGAGTCCTACTCGCGAGAAAAGCCAGCTGATGAGTGCGTCGGAAATCGACCGGACGCTAGTCCGGCTGGCGCACGAAATCCTGGAAAAGACTAAGGATCCGGAGGATTTGGTGTTCATCGGCATCCGCCGGCGGGGTGTGCCCCTGGCCCAGAGACTGGCCCGCAAGATCGAGGCGATCGAGGGGCGCAAGGTGCCCGTGGGGAGTCTGGACATCCAGCTTTACCGGGATGATCTTTCGACGGTAGGGAGCCAGCCGGTGGTGAGCGCCACGGATATTCCGTTTTCGGTGGCCGGCAAAGACGTGATCCTGACCGACGACGTGCTCTACACTGGCCGCACCACGCGAGCGGCGCTGGACGCTCTGTTCGATCACGGGAGACCGTCGCGCGTGCAGCTGCTGGTACTGATCGACCGCGGCCATCGCGAGCTTCCGGTGGAGGCGCGCTACATCGGCCGCACCATTCAAACCTCGGCGAACGAAATTATCGAGGTCAAGTTTCAAGAAATCGATGGGATGGAAAAGGTTCTGCTGACGGAAAAGGCGGGCTGACGTGGCGCAAGGGCTGCTGGGCATAGAAGGGCTCGCGCGCGAGGAAATCCAGGCGATTCTGGATCGGGCTAAGGATTTTCAGCCCCGAAACGGGCAGAGCTTCCGGAAGTACGACCTACTGCGCGACCGGATGGTGGTGAACCTGTTCTTCGAGGCATCCACGCGCACGCGGACCAGCTTCGAAATCGCAGCCAAGCGCCTGGGGGCCGACTCCGTTTCGATCACAGCATCGGCATCCAGCGTCTCCAAGGGCGAATCCCTGGTGGATACGCTGAATACGCTGGCGGCCATGCGCCCGAATGCGATTATCATGCGGCACGCGGCTTCGGGTGCACCGCATTTCCTGCAGAGGCACCTGGGAATCCCGATCATCAACGCAGGCGATGGCACGCACGAGCATCCCACCCAGGCGCTGCTGGACGCCCGGACCATTCTGGATCGCGGCGCGAAGCTCGAAGGCTTGCGCGTGGCGATTATCGGCGACATTGCGCACAGCCGTGTAGCGCGATCGAACGTGCACCTGCTCTCCAAGTTTGGGGCGGATATCGTGCTGTGCGGGCCGGCGTCCCTGCTGCCGGAGGCATTGAAGGAGATCGCTCCGGGCGTGACGCTAACCACCAGCATGGACCAGGCGATCCGCGACGCCGACGTCATCATGATGCTGCGCGTCCAACTGGAGCGGCAGCACGAGCCGGGCTTTTCGGCGAGTGAATATTTTCAGTTCTACGGGCTGCGGCTGGAGCACTTGAATCTGGCCAAACCGGACGCCATTGTGATGCATCCGGGGCCGATCAACCGGGGACGCGAGATTTCCTCGGAAGCGGCGGACTCACAGCGGTCGGTGATTCTGAATCAGGTAGAGAATGGAATCGCGGTGCGCATGGCGGTGCTGGAGCGCGTGATGGCGGGCGGGATGGCAGGAAAGAAGACCGATGGCGCGACTGCTCATTAAGAACGGCAGGGTCATCGATCCGGCGTCGCGTCACGACGGTGTGGCGGACGTGTGGATCGAAGACGGCGTCATCAAAGGCGTCGGGGCGAATCTC
>Ga0075522_10003351_pt1 | contig 11726 bp, 12 predicted proteins | sample NGEPerA_FD_74796 | JGI IMG/M metagenome (GOLD analysis project Ga0075522, IMG submission 74796) | Arctic peat soil microbial communities from the Barrow Environmental Observatory site, Barrow, Alaska, USA - NGEE PermafrostL2-A | ecosystem: Environmental > Terrestrial > Soil > Wetlands > Peat ... | reverse complement strand
CCGGGAGATCGCCCACCCGCAGGCGCTCGACTAGATCGCCGTCGGGATCGTAGCCAATGACGGCAAAGCCCCGCGCGGCGGTGGCAGCAGCCGAGTTGATGCCGAGATGGGTCATGCCGGCAAAGCCGACCACCGTATTGCTCATATCCTGCCGCCCCCCGCCGGCGCGCGGGATTATACCTGCGGTCGCTGGAGATGCCATAAGCCGCGGACCGTGCCAAACGCCTCGGCGGGATGACGGTGGCAGACGAAGCTCTCAGCGAAAAAGCCAAAAGCTGCCATGCGGCGAGTGAAGCTCTACATCGGGCCAGCAGCCCTCAGGCGGGTGATGAGCGGGCCGAGCTTGAGGGCTTGGCGCGCTCGACCAAGACGGAGCGGGCGGTTGCCAGGCCACGGGAAATGCGGTATCCGAGCGCGCGTTCCGATGCCCTTTTCAGGTCGAGCATGAGCCAGCACGCAAAGCGGTTTTTCTCAGAAATTGAGCGGATTGCAGCTGAGATTGACCTAGCGGCGATCGAGCGAATGGCGGAGTCTCTGGCAGCGCTGCGAGAGCGGGGCGGGCGACTGTTCCTGCTCGGCGTCGGCGGCAGCGCCGGCAACTGCAGCCATGCGGTCAACGACTTCCGCAAGCTCTGCGACATTGAGGCCTACTCGCCGGTCGACAACGTCTCGGAACTGACCGCCCGCACTAATGATGAGGGCTGGGACACGGTTTTCGCAGGCTGGCTCGAGGTCAGCCGCCTCGGCGACAAGGACGGGCTGCTGATATTTTCGGTCGGCGGCGGCGACGCCGAGCGCAATATCAGCGTCAATTTGATCCGCGCGATCGATCTGGCAAAGGAGCGTGGGGCCAAGGTGTTCGGCATCGTCGGCCGTGGCACCGGTTATACCGCGAAGCAGGGCGACGTCGTCGTGGTGATCCCGCAGGTCAACCCGGACCGCGTCACCCCGCTTTCCGAGGGGATGCAGGCAGTGGTGTGGCACTGCCTGGTCTCGCACCCCGTGTTGCAGAGTCGAAAGACCAAATGGTAGCGGGCGGTGACCAGTGGTAACCGAGCGCGCGGTCTTTCTCGACCGCGACGGCGTGCTGGCGGTGCCGGAGTTCCGCGACGGCCGGTCTTTCGCCCCGCGCTCGCTCGCGGATTTCCGCCTTTACGATGACGCACCGGCGAGCCTAGCCCGGCTGCGGGCGGCGGGGTTCAAGCTCGTCGTCGTCACCAATCAGCCCGATGTCGGCGATGGCCTCGTCGCGCTTTCGCTGGTCGAGGTGATGCATCGGATCCTGGCGGCCGCGCTGCCGGTCGACGCCATCGAATCGTGCTATCACGGCCATCATGAAATCTGCGATTGCCGCAAGCCGCAGCCGGGGATGCTGCACCGCGCTGCCGAGCGATTCGGGATCGATTGCCGGAGCAGCTTTATGGTCGGCGATCGCGGCAGCGATGTCGTCGCGGGGCAAGCCGCCGGCTGCACAACGATTCTCATCGATCTGGGCTATACGATGGTCGATCTCGGCGCGCCGGACCATAAAGTCGCTACCCTGACCGAGGCGACCGACATCATTCTTGCGAGGGCGTGAACGGCGGCGGGCGCCGCAGTTGCCCGGTCTGCGGGCGGCTGCTATACAGGCCGCACGGCGAAAAATGGGGGGCAGGATGGATGGGGTAACGCGTCTCCGCGTAAAGATTTTCGCCGACGGAGCCGATTTCGACGGCATCTTAAAGATGTATGCCAACCCCTTGATCAAGGGGTTTACGACCAATCCCAGCCTCATGCGCAAAGCCGAGGTCACCGACTACGAAGCTTATGCCCGCAAGGTGATCGCTGCCGTGCCCGATCGGCCGATCTCGTTCGAGGTCTTTGCCGACGATCTGGACGGCATGATCCGGCAGGCGCGGGTCATTGCGTCGTGGGGCGACAACGTCAACGTCAAGATTCCCGTCATGAACACGCGACGCGAGTTCACCGGCCGGGCGATCGAGACGCTGTCGAAGGAAGGCGTCGCCGTCAACGTCACCGCCGTCTTTACGCTCGAGCAGGTACGCCGGGTCACCGAGCGGCTGGCGCCCCAGACCGCAGCGATCGTTTCGGTCTTCGCCGGGCGCATCGCCGACACTGGCCGCGATCCGGTGCCGCACATGGCCGAGTGCGTTAAGATCCTTCAGGACCGGCCGCGCGCCGAATTGATCTGGGCCAGCCCGCGCGAGCTTTTCAACATCTTCCAGGCCGATGCGATCGGCTGCCAGATCATTACCGTCACCAATGATGTGATCGCGAAGCTCAGCCTGGTCGACAAGGACCTCGACGCCTATTCGCTGGAAACCGTCGAGATGTTCTACCGCGACGCCACTGGCGCCGGGTTCACGATCGATGTCGGCGAGCCGGCCCTCCTGCGAGGGGTCGCCTGACCTCCCGCACCTTCTGATTTTCGGAGACCGAACACAGTGTTTGAGAAAGTGCTTGTCACCGGCGGCGCCGGCTATGTCGGTCATGTGCTCACGCCGCGCCTACTCGCCGCGGGCCATGAGGTCACGGTTTACGACAATCTGTTCTTCGGCTGTCGCCTACCAAACAGCCCCAAGCTGCGGGTGGTTCACGGCGACATCCGCGACACGGCAAAGATGGCCGAGACGCTCAAGGGCCAGGATGCAGTCCTGCACCTCGCCTGCATCTCCAACGACGCCAGCTTCGAGCTCGACGAGAACCTGTCGACGACGATCAACTACGGGTGTTTCGAGCCGCTGGTGATCGCCGCCAAGAAGGCCGGGGTCAAGCGCTTCGTCTATTGTTCGTCGAGCTCGGTTTACGGGGTCAGCAACTCGCCGCAAGTGACCGAGGACCATGCCCTGGTGCCGCTGACGCTCTACAACAAATTCAAGGGCATGTGCGAGCCGTTGCTGTGGAAGCACATGGCCGACGACTTCACCGCCGTCACCATCCGCCCGGCGACCGTATGCGGCTACAGCCCGCGCACCCGGCTCGACCTGTCGGTCAACATCCTGACCAACCATGCGGTCAACAAGGGCGCAATCACGGTCTTCGGCGGCGATCAGATGCGGCCAAACCTGCATATCGAGGACATGGTCGACGCCTATCAGCTGATGCTGGAGGCTCCGCACGAAAAAATCCACGGCGAGGTCTTCAACATCGGCTTCGAGAACCACTCGATCGCCAGCATCGCCAAGATGGTACAGAAGATCGTCGGCGAGGAATTCCCCGACAAGGGCGAGATCGGCATCGTCACAACCCCGTCCGACGACAACCGCTCGTACCACGTCAATTCCGACAAGGTGTTCCTGACGCTCGGCTATCGGCCGAAGCGCACGATCGAGGATGCGGTGCGCGACCTCGCCCGCGCCTTCCGCAACCACCTGCTGGACGACAGCTTTGAGAATGACTGGTACTACAACGTGCGGACCATGAAGCGTATCGGCGCGAAATGACGACGGCGCCCATCGCCGTCGTAACCGGGGGCGCCGGCTTTATCGGCAGCCATATGGTCGATTGCCTGCTCGAGCGCGATTATCGCGTGCGAGTGGTGGACAACCTCATCGGCGGCCGCGAAAGCAACCTCGCGCATCACGGCAACAACGCCGACCTCACGCTCGACCGCGTCGATATCCGCGACCTGGAGCCCGACTCGCCGATTTTCGCCGACGCCAAGCAGGTGTTCCACTTTGCCGGCATCGGCGACATCGTGCCGTCAATCGAGCGGCCGACCGAGTACATGGACACCAATGTCCAGGGTACGGTCCGGGTGCTTGAAGCCGCCCGCGCCGCGAAAGTCGAAAAGCTCATCTACGCCGCGTCGTCCTCCTGCTACGGGCTGGCAGCGACGCCGACGCGGGAGGACCACCCGATCGCGCCGCAATACCCCTACGCGCTGTCGAAGTACCAGGGCGAGCAGGCGGCATTCCACTGGCATCGGGTTTACGGGCTGCCGGTCAATGCGATCCGCATCTTTAATGCCTACGGCACGCGGGTGCGGACGACCGGAGCTTACGGTGCGGTGTTCGGCGTGTTCTTCAAGCAGAAGCTCGCGGGCAAGCCCTTCACCGTGGTCGGCGACGGCACCCAGCGGCGCGATTTCCTGTATGCCAGCGATGTCGCGCGGGCCTTTCTCGCCGCCGCCCAGTCGCCGTACACCGGCGAAATCTGGAACCTCGGCGCCGGCAACCCGCAATCGGTCAACCGGCTGGTCGAGCTGATCGGCGGCACCGTTACCTATATCCCGAAGCGCCCGGGCGAGCCCGACGTGACCTGGGCCGATATCGGCAAGATCACCAAGGATCTGGGTTGGGCGCCCGGCATTTCCTTCGAGGAAGGAGTGCGTCGGATGATGGGCGAGATCGACAAGTGGCGCGACGCGCCGCTGTGGGATCCCGATTCGATCGCGCGCGCTACAAGAACGTGGTTCGACTACCTAGGATCGAAGCAGTCAGCATGAGCACGATTTCTGATAAATACGCTCACAAGGTCAAATCGCTCGATCAACTCGCCGATGCCGTCGGCAAGCGGCCGCGGGAGCGGTCGGTGGTCATGTGCCACGGGGTGTTCGACCTGGTGCACCCGGGCCATATCCGCCACCTGCTTTATGCCAAGAGCAAGGCCGATATCCTGATCACGAGCCTTACCGCCGACATCCACATCCACAAGGCGCACTACCGGCCGTTCGTGCCACAGGACCTGCGCGCGCTCAACCTCGCCGCGCTGGAGATGGTCGACTATGTCATTATCGACGAGGAGGCGACGCCGCTCCGCAACATAGCCCGCATCCAGCCCGATTTCTTTGCCAAGGGATACGAATATCAGGCGGGCAGCCTGCACCCGAAGACGCAGGAAGAGCTGGAGACGATTGAAAGCTATGGCGGCGAACTGCTCTTTACCCCGGGTGACATTGTCTACTCGTCCTCGGCGCTGATCGAATCCGGGCCGCCCGATATCTCGGTCGACAAGCTGCTGATGCTGATGCAGGCTGAAAGACTGAGCTTCGGAGATCTGCGCTCGATCCTCACCAAGTTCGCCGGCGTCGAAGTTCATGTGGTCGGCGACACCATCGTTGATAGCCTGACCCATACGACGATGATCGGCGGGATGACCAAGACGCCGACACCGAGCGTGCGCTTCGACGGCCGCCAGGATTTTATCGGCGGCGCCGCGATCGTCGCGGCGCATCTCGCCGCGGCGGGCGCCAAGGTCACCTTTTCGACAGTGCTGGGTGAGGACGTGCTGAGGGATTTCGTGCTGAGTGGGCTCGAAAAGCTCAGCGTCAGCGTCAATCCGATCCTCGATCGTACTCGTCCGACGACGCAGAAGAACGCATTCGTCTGCAGCGATTATCGTCTGCTCAAGGTCGATACGATCGACAATCGTTCGATATCGGACCATATCCTCGAAGAGTTCGCGGCACGCATCCGCAATGTGCCGGCTCAGGCCGTCGTGTTCAGCGACTTCCGCCACGGCATCTTCAACCGCCGCACCATCCCGGCGCTGATCGACGCGATCCCGCGCGGCGCGTTCCGAGTCGCCGACAGCCAGGTGGCGAGCCGCTGGGGCAACATCCTCGACTTCAAGGGCTTCGACCTGATCACGCCGAACGAGCGCGAGGCGCGGTTTTCGATGGCCGATCAGGACACCGGCATCCGCCCGCTCGCGGCCCAGCTGCACGAGCAGGCCGAGTGCCGCATGATCATCTTGAAACTTGGCGACCGCGGCGTGCTGACCTGCCGCCAGGGCAAGGGCAACGACCTGCGCTCGTTCTTCGTCGTCGACAGCTTTGTCGAGCGCGTAGTCGATGCGGTCGGCGCCGGCGATGCGCTGCTCGCTTATTCGACGCTAGCCATGATTACCGACGGCTCGGAAGTGGCGGCGACTATCCTCGGTTCGCTGGCGGCGGCCCTCGAATGCGAGATCGACGGTAATCTGCCGGTGTCGCGCGACGACGTGGCTCATCGCGTCGAGGTGATTGAAAAACGGGCGGATTACCGGCACTAAACGGATCGCGCGAAACGGAACGCTCATGCGCGTCGTCGTCGTCGGGCTCGGTATCCAGGGCAAAAAGCGTCTTGCTATTGCCGGCTCCGACGCGGTCGCGACCGTCGACCCGGTGCTCAACGGCGCGGATTACAGCTCGGTGCACGACGTCGATTTGTCGTCGTTCGACGCAGCCCTCGTCTGCACTCCCGACGATAGTAAGATTGAACTGCTGGCCTATCTCCTCGAACACGGCAAGCACGTGCTGGTCGAAAAGCCCCTATTGGCGGCCAACCCAGCCGATCTCGAAACATTGAGCGGCATGGCCGAGCGCAACGGCGCGATATGCTATACCGCCTACAACCACCGCTTCGAGCCGCATTTCATTCGGATGAAGCAGCTGATTGATAGCGGCGAGCTCGGCCGGATCTATCTCTGCCGCATGTTCTACGGCAACGGGACCGCGCGGGACGTGCGGAACTCACCGTGGCGCGACAAGGGAGCGGGCGTATTGCCTGACCTTGGCTCGCATTTGCTCGATACCGCGACGTTCTGGTTCGGCGCGCTCGATGCTCCGTTTTCGGTTTGGGCGGCGAATCGCTTCGAGAACCAGGCCCTCGACCACATCGCGTTTGGCTCACGCGGATCGCCAGCGCTTGAACTGGAGATCACGCTCCTAAGCTGGCGCAACCATTTCACGTGCGACGTCTACGGCGAGAAGGGCAGCGCGCATATCGAGTCGTTGTGCAAATGGGGGCCGTCGGTCTTTACCCGGCGCACCCGCGTGCTGCCGAGCGGCCGGCCGCCCGAAGAGTCGGTAAGCCTGGTCCAGGCCGACCCGACCTGGGCCGCCGAATACGACCATTTCAAGAAAATCTGCGCGGCCAAGAGCGGCAGCAACATCGCTACCGATATCGTGCTCAACCGGCTTTTGAGTGTATTGTCGCGCAAGGCGCTCGGGGGCCGATGAGCTGCTGTCCGAGTACCTCCGTCATCGCCGCGAACTCGCGCTCGATGACCGTCAGCTCGTCGTTCTCCCAGACCCATTTCTGCCACGGCATGCCGCCGGGTAGCGAGGAACCGATCTCAAAGCCGAGATGGCGCATGTATTCGGGTGTCGCTTGCGGCGCCGTTTGGGTCAGTATCTTAAAAGTGATGTAGCGGGTTCGTTCGTCGAGCCAACACAAACCCATCGGCCCGTTATTGACGCCCAGATTTACGTACGCCCGCTCATAGAGCGCCATCCGCAGCCCGAGGATCGAGGCGGCGTCGTTGTACACGCGGAATTCGCTCAAGGCGGGCGGCAGGTCTTCGCCGCATCGATTGGCGTCCGGCACGAATACGATCGGATAGCGCATGGGATCAAGGCGGCGTGCGAATGCGGTCCAAGCGGCGTAGTTGCTGTTGCGCTCGGGCATATACTCGTAGTCCCGCAGCGTTATAGTGACCGGCGGCGCGGCGATTTTTTCCGCCGCAAGCCAGCGGTCGACCGCCGCTAGGTCGGCGGTTGTCGCTCGCAACACGCCAATCTTTGCGCCGGCTTCGCGCGCCGCGCGCAATGGTCCGGACGAATTGGGATAGATCGGCAACGCCGGCTCGTAGCGCGCCGGGTAGACGCGCTCCCTGGCAAGTTCGACCAGGTTTGCCGCCTCGTCGCGAGACGCCGCGACGGTGACCGCGGTGATGCTCCGCAGCAGGTCACACGCCGGCAGCAGGATGCCGGCGATGCGCCCGCGTCGCGCCGATGGGGTGACGGCCTTGTCGTATCCGGGATCTTCGCGGCGCAAGCCGTGACGGGGGCCAGGCACGATCACCGCCCGGATCGAGGCAAGACCGCGACGCTGACGTTCAAGCTCGGCTCCGACGAGAAACCACAGGAAATCGAAGGTGATGGGCGCAACGCCGAGATCGTAGAAGGCATACAGAGCTTGCGTCTCGGCCGCTACGCCGGGCACTGACGTGTGCGGCGCCAAGCCAAGCGTTCGGCGGACGCCGCGCAGGCCGCGATAGACCGCTTGTGCCGCGGCGGTGCGGGGCAATTCCCATTCCTCGCGCAGCCGCTGGAAAAGCCAGGCGAGTCCGTCGTGGCGGAGCTTGTAGCAGAGCAGCGGAGCGCCCGAAGTCGGAATGCTGCGAGCCATCGGGGGCTTTCCTGCGGGCGGCTCGCGTCGATGCAAACCGCCGATGCGGTTCAGGCGGCGTTCGCGGTGACTTCCGGCGGTGGCGGCTTATGCCCTCCGAGCAGATTGCCTTTCCAATTCGCGATCCGCTTGATCGTGTTGTAGTAGGCGTATTCGGGCGACCGTCGGATCAGGATTCCATCGCGGATTTCCTCCTCGTACTCGTACTGCGCCCAGCCGTTACACGGCTTGCAGAACGGCACTTTGTCCCACTGCTCGGTCTCATGATAGTAGCGCGCCTTGGCGAATTCCTCGCCGTGCCACACGTCGCTTACGCCGTCGTTGAAGACATTCCCCATATCGGTGGCGCGCAGCCCGTCAAGGCAGCATAGCCGCACGCTCCCGTCGTGATGCACCGGCATTGTCTTATAGATGACGGGGCACGGGAGGCGCTTTGCCGGCTCGTGCATTTCGGGGAACTTGCCGTCCTCGAAGACGATGCCCATGCGCACGACATCGACGACGCCAACCCAGCGCTTTATGAAGGCGTCTTCTTCGTGTCGGTTGTCGTCTTGGCGGGTGAAAGAGACGCCAATGCGCGGAGTCTCGCGGTCGCCGCGGACTTTCATCAGGCGGAACACCGCGCTTTCGATCTTTTCCAGCTTGTCGACGCTGCGCACCTTTTTCAGCGTGCCGGGGGTAACCGCGTCGATGCTGAACATGACCGAATCGACTTCGATTTCGCAGAAGAACTCGGCGATGCTTTCGGTCAGGGTAAGGCCGTTGGTATTGAGCGCCAAGGCCATGCCTCGGCTCTTCACCTCGCGCAGCACCTCGCGCATGTTGGGGATAAGCAATGGCTCGCCATAGATGCTCGGGGCGATCATCGGCTTCTTGGTGATGAATTCATCGAGCATCTTGCGCGCGGCGGCTAGGTTCATCGCGCCTTTGAGCGATTCGATCTGCGCAACATCCTCAAGCCCCCAAACCGGGCACATCGGACAGCGCAAATTGCAGCGCGTGGCAAAATCGATCAGTAACCGGTCAGGAAGATCCATCACCGGCAACGGCTTCCAATTGTAGGCCGGGTCGACCCACTCAGCCTTCGACCAATCACGCATCGCGGCAGCTCCTCTCGAGCGCAACTCTATAAGGGTTTATCTTCAGACTCCGCAAGCTTCCTGCCCTCTGGAGCGCGCTCAAGCCGGGCGCGCGCATAATGATCGTATGGCGTCACGCGGGGCTCCCGGAGGATGTCAGCGCCGCTGAACACCCGCATCTGGGCCCCCTAGTGCAGTGCGAGTCGGGCCGAGTATCGCACGCGTGATCGGCACGATGTGATAGCGACGGAAATAGCACTCCAACCCAGCCCCGCGAGATCGAAGTCGAACCCGGCGAAGAACTGCGCCTCTCGACGAGGATCGACACCGCCACGCGCTGCTGACGCCCAGCGGCGCGGCCCGCGAGCAGGAAAGTGTCGCTCCGCATCGCCGGTTTAGGGGATCCACGGCGCGCCCGGCGGAGCGACGATCGCCTGCGGGTCGCGTTCGAGGGCGCCGATGACCTCGTCGAGCAATTCGGATTGTGCGACAGCCTGCCACTTCGTGCCGTGGAAATCGCCCTGGCGCAATACCCCCCGCGCGGCGAGCTTTTCGGAGAATTGTGGAAAGTCACGGTTGAGCTTCAAGTGACGGCGGAGCCGCATCTCATGCAGCATACCGTCACGCGCCCGGAGTTGGAACAACACCGCCGCTTCCGGCGGATCGAGATAGGTATCGATCGCGGCCACTTCCTCGGCTAGGTGGATTGCGGTGCAGCGTTCAAGGCCGACTCCGAGTAGCAAGACGTGGGCGTCCATGCCGCGCGCGACGCCGTAAGGGCTGCTGAGCGCACAGGGTGTGTCGCCCAAATGGTGTGTCGCAGTCAGCTCCGCCGCATAGCGACCGCGCGCCGCGACCGAGTGGGTTGGATGGAGGCTGCGGTGCGTCGCGTAATGCAGCCGAAACAGTTCCGGGATGATGCCGACATGCGAGACGGTCTCGAGTTCATCGAAGACGGGGCTCGTCGGGGTCACGACGCGCCAGGTCATCGTCGGCATGACCAAGGTGCCGACGTTCAGGTAATCGATCAGACCCTCGATGAAGTCTTCGGCGCGAAACCCCTGCGCCGCGAGACCGCGGAAGGCGCTGTGCATAAACAGCACTCCATCTGGCGGCATATGCGCCTCGCCCAGCAGCTGCGCGGCTTGTTGGTAGGCATCCGGAGGGTCGGCCATCAGCTTGCCTTGCGGGCGCGGATTTCTTCGATCCGATCGAGGCAGCGTTCGATGTCACGGAACGGCAGCCCGGAGAGCTCGGATAGCTCCAAATCCCACCATTTCAAGTTCAGCAGGCGCTCTATGGTTCTGCCGGAAAACCGCATGCGGCGCACTTGCGCCGGTACGCCGGCGACGATCGCAAAATGCGGCACATCTTTGGTTACGACCGAACCGGCGCCGATGATCGCGCCGTCGCCGACCGATACTCCCGCAAGGATGTTGACGTTGTGGCCGGTCCACACGTCATTTCCGATCGTCACCTGCTTGAACATATCGGGGGTGCGCTGAAGCCGCTCGAAGTCGTTGTATTCGGGCACCCAGTCGAAGGAGCCCGGATGGTACTGGAACTCGTTGATGCTGAGCCAGTCGACGGGATGATTGAACGGATTGATAGCGGTGCGGGCCCCGATCGCGCAGTAGGCGCCCACTGTCGCACGCGCGACAAAGCAGTTCTCGTTCATCCCGGAATACTTGCCGAATACGACGTCCGGACCGATTTGCGATAGCCGGTTTAGGAAAACCGGACCCAACAGTCGAGACTTTATGATGCGGGCACCCGCGTTGAGGCGGATGACGCCCTGTAAAGTGATGGGCTCCTCGCTTGTATTCTCGTATCTGTCGATGGCGATTTCACTATAGATCATAAATCTCACGCAAGCAATTTACAGTCACAACCGGCGAGGCCACAGCCGGTTTGATCGCGCATTATACCCAAGCCGCCAGCATCGAGGAAATCGCGCTCGATCCCGCCGCCGCTTGCAGGCGAGCTTCACCGATGGGGCCGATCCTTCCGGGGTGGTCGCGCTGGCGGGCCGCATGCCGATAAGGCTGCTAGGCCAGCGCGGACAAGGCGGTACGCAGCGGGTCCACCCCCGATCCGTCGACGAGCTGGTCGATCGCGGCGTGCTCGCGCTTCCAGATCGGCATCGCGGCGGCCAGGAGGTTGCGGCCGAGCGGCGTCAGCGTGAGGTTCCGGCCGCGCCGGTCGGCTGGATCGACCGTCACATCGACGAGGCCGCGCCGTCCGAGCGGCTTCAACGCGGCGGTCAGCGTCGTGCGGTCCATCGCCAGCAGGTGGGCGACGCAGCGCATGCTCGCCGGGTGGGGGCGGTTCAGCGACATCAGCAGCGAGAATTGCCCGTTGGTCAGCTCGAGCGGCCGGAAGGCGGCGTCGAAGCGCCTCGCCACGGTGCGAGCGGCGCGCTGCAAATGCAGGCAAAGGCACCGATCGCGCACCTCGCGGGCGATTGCATAAGGCAGCGGTTCCGGCGTTGACATGCGATAATTAAATTATATTGATATCAACGTATTTGTCA
>Ga0075522_10003350_pt1 | contig 11726 bp, 9 predicted proteins | sample NGEPerA_FD_74796 | JGI IMG/M metagenome (GOLD analysis project Ga0075522, IMG submission 74796) | Arctic peat soil microbial communities from the Barrow Environmental Observatory site, Barrow, Alaska, USA - NGEE PermafrostL2-A | ecosystem: Environmental > Terrestrial > Soil > Wetlands > Peat ... | reverse complement strand
TCCCAGCCTTTGATTTATCCCGGCGACGTGTTGTATGTGCCGGTGAGCCCCTGGCCCACATTTGGCGAGTGGGCCATTGTCGCCAGCCTCTTGACCAGCGCCGCCGTATTGGCCGAGGCGCTTTACCAGGTTCGCCATTAAATGCGTGTTGAGATCAGGTCTCTCACGCGTTTCGGCGGCATTCTATCGGCTCACACTTTTTGGACCCATCTGTGAATAATTTTGAATTTGACGCTCCATCCGGCCATGCTGCGGACAGCCATACCTTAGGCGTTCAGTCACCAGGCCAAAGCGGTGATGAAGACGTGGGCTTTGATCCGCGCGAATTCCTGCGCGTGGTGCTGAAGCATTGGCGCCTGATGATCGCGGTGCTTGGCGCAGTGGTGCTGGTCGCGTTATTGCATGTGCTGACCGCGATACCGGTCTGGCAGGCGACCGTCACCGTGAAGTTGCCGGACGCCAACAAAGCGGCCGGAAACGATCAGCTCAAAGAATTGATGCAACTGAGCTCGTCGTCGGACCCGGTTGAGACCTATATGGAAGTGGCCAAAAGCTTCAATGTGGCTTTCCGGGCCGCCCAAGCCGTCGGCCTGAAGGACAGCGCCCAGTTCTCCTCGGCGAAGGACCTGACCGAGGCGGTCGAGGCGCTGCTCAAGGGTGAATTGGTGACTGTCACCAATGTCAAGATGAGCAATGTTCTGGCCTTCAATGTCCAGCTTCAGGACCCGAGACTGGCGGTGCGCTTGGCGGACGCCTGGGCGCAGGCATTCATCGACGCCAATCTCGATTTCAGCCGGACTGGGGCGAGCAGCCGCCGGATTTTCATCGAATCCCAATTGGCCGAGATCAAGGTGGGTCTGACCGAAGGGGAAGAAGCCTTGAAGCGTTTGTCCCAGCGGCAGGGGGTCTTGCATTCGGACAGTGGAGGAACGGCATCAAGAGACAACCCCATCGTCAGCCTGCAGACCAAGGTGCAGGACCTTTTGATCGAACGCAGCGAGCTGGCCAGCCGCTACAGCAAAGACTATCCGCGGGTCAAAGCGGTCAACGCCGAATACAAAGAAGCCGTGGACGAGTTGAACCGCCGGATGAATTCCTTGCCCGCCAATGAAATGGACTACACCCGCCTGGCGCGGGAGGTGAAAGCCAACGAGACCATCTACAACCTCTTGCTTGAGAAAGAGCAGGAGGCCCGCATCTCGGAGAATGTGGACGACAGCGGCATTGTGGTGGTGGATGTTGCGCGCCCCTCGCGAAAACCGATTTCGCCGCAAAAGACCCGCATTGTGGGTCTGGGATTTTTGTTGGGCCTTATTTTAAGCGTCATCATAGCCTGGAGCCTGGAACGCTGGTTGGACGAGGTGGGCGGCGAAGACGAGCTGGCCAAGTTGAGCGGACTGCCGGTTTTGGCCATGGTGCCCGACTGGAGAGCCGAGGTCCAGGAAAGCTCCAAGTCGAAGGAGAAACCTAAAAGGCCCTCGGTGGAGCAATCTGAGCAGCGTTTCGACCCGGCCAGCCTGATCAACAGCCCCCAACTGAAGCACACCTATTACAATGAGGCTTTCAAGGTTCTGCGGACCAACCTGGCCTTCAGCGAGGTTGACCGGAAATTGAGGTCCTTCAGCATCCTTTCGCCCAACGCCAGGGAAGGGAAGACCTTGACCAACGCGAACCTTGCCTTGGCTTTGGCCGCCACCGGCAAGAAGGTATTGCTGGTCGACGCCGATCTGCGCAAACCGAGCATCCACAAACTGTTCGGTTTGGACGTGCGCAAGGGCCAGGGCTTGCCCTTGTTGCTGAGCGGCCAGGTGCAAGACCTCGATGCCCATCTGTATCCCGGCCCTGTTCCAGGCCTGTGGCTCTTGCCTTGCGGTGTTTTGGCTCCCAACCCATCGGAGCTGTTGGGCTCCGCCGCCCTGGGCGCCGCACTCAAGGCGATGACCGAGCGTTTTGACCATGTGGTGTTTGATGCGCCGCCGGTCCTGCCGGTGACGGATGGGGTGGTGCTGGCCACCCGTTTGGACGGGGTGGCCTTGTTGGCGAGGTTTGAGAAGACCCGTCGCGTGGAGTTTAGGCGCGCCTTGGAGTATTTGGGGGCGGTTAAAGCGCCGGTGTTGGGGACCGTCTTGAATGCTGTCGACATGCGGAAGTACGCCTACGCCTATGGATATGGTGGCCGTTATTACTCCTACCAGGGAAAATAGGCCGGTAGGCTAGGGTTTCCACGGTTTTTCCGAATTTAGATTTTCAAAAAAGAAGCATAACGCAACGCGAAGGAGACGACCCATTGACCCTGGGTGCGCGCGCCATTGACGGCGCTTTTTGGAATGTCGGACTCGCGTTGACCAACAAGGTCGTAACCTTGGCTGGGCAAATCGCGTTGGCTTGGTTCCTGGTGCCGGCGGACATGGGCTTGGCTAATTTGGCCTTGGCGATTGTGTCGTTTACGGTGGTGCTTCAGTTGGGGGGCCTTGGGGATGTGCTATTGCGGCGGAATAAGTATTTAGAGGAAGCCGGCCAGGCGCTTTCGCTGTCGCTCGTATTTGGTTTTTTAATGGCGTTGGCCATCATTGGCTTGGGTTTTGCATGGCCGGGCGCGCAAACGGCAAAGCTCAGGGGACTCCTGTCGGTTTTGGCCATGGGTGTGATCATAGGTTGTCCCGTCACCGTGTATACGGCAGGACTTAAGAACCGGCTTGATTTCAAGGGCTTGGCCTTGACCCAATTGACGGCGGGACTTTTTTATACGCCTGCGGCGGTGTTTTTGGCTTGGGCCGGGTGGGGGCCCTATGCGCTCATCGTGCCGGTGGTTCCCCAACAAATGCTGTTGATTGCCGGGATGATGTATCGAGGAGTCCGGCCTTCGCTGGAGGTCCCCACTTGGTCGCTACTGCGGACCATCGCCAAGCCGAGCCTTTCGCTTTCCTTGACCGGATTTTTTATAGGTCTTCAATCCCAAGTGCCGGTTTTCATTTGCGGATTCTTTCTCAGTTCCACCGATCTGGGCCACTTTAGCTGGGGCTGGGTTGTGGCCGGACAAACCGTATATTTGCTGGCGACAAATTTACGGGAAGTGCTTTTCCCCGCGTTTACGCGTCTCAGCGATGATCCTAAGCACATGGCGGTGATCGCATTAAAGGCCGCGCGCGCCATCACTGCCATGTTGTGTCTCGCCTGCGGGGTTCAAGCCCTGCTTATTAGGGTGGCGATTGAATGGTTGGTTCCTATAAAATGGCTGCCCGCGGTGCCTGTGGTGATCTGCGCGTCGATTGGGCTGGTTCTGCAGGGCCTCAGCATTTCAGGCATGGCCTGGCTCAATGCCTGCGGTAATTACCGCATTCTTCTTAAATTGAGTATTTTTCAGGTTCTCGTTTCGATGGGTTGCACTTGGCTGGGCTTGGAATGGGGTGGTCTGTTGGGGGCAAGCCTGGGATGCGCCACTGGAAGCGCCGTGGGCGCGTTCGCAAGCGTATTCCCCATAGGAACCTCGGTTTTATTGCATGCTGGAAGGACGTGGTGGAGGCCCGTGGCAGGATCCACCGTCCTATGGGTGCTTGTTTTTAGCCTGTTTCACGGACATACGATTGGGGAATTTTCAGGTGCCGCGTTATTCGTCGTCACGTCCGCCTGGTTGTGGTGGCGCGAAGATGACGGTGGCTTGGCCGGAATCGTAGATCGAATTGCCGGTTTTTTTAGGGTCGCCCCCGCTCCGAATAAGGCATGAATTATCTTTTTATAAACTTTTTTTTGGCCCTGGAAAGTCCCCTTGTTTTGGCGTTTGCCGATGATTTAGGTGTCGTGTGACTGAGGTTTATCTTTTTCTGGAAATTTTGTTAGCCCTATACAGCCTAGCCCAGTTCGCCAATGGCAAGTTGAAGGCGGTGGAATTGCCGGTGCTTATGGCGGTGACATTCGCGGTTTGGGTCCTCCCACAGTTCATCGCACTCTATCTGTCGAAGGAAATTCCCCATCAAATGCTGGACAAGGCTCTTCTTATGAGTCTTTTGTGTCTGGGTGCGGCCTATCTTGGCTACCGCTGGCCCCGGCGCTCTTTTAACTTTTTTGAAATGAGTCTTTCCCGTGCGCGGCTGGAGCAGGGCGTGTTTGTGTTATTTTTGTTTGCCGGGTCATTTTACGTTTTGCTTAACTGCCTTCCCGTGGAAATGTTGGAAGAAAGTCAATGGGTGGGACTTCCCGTCGTTTATCTATTTTTGGCAAAAAATCTGGGCGTGTGCGCGATGATAGCTTTGTTTCTGAGTCAGGATAAGAGCGCTAAATTTTCGTGGAAGATGAAACTGGTTTTGACGGGGGGCTCCATTTATTATTTCAGCTTTATTTTCCTTATGGGACGGAGGGCGGAAACGCTCGAAGCCATACTCCTTGTTCTCTGTATGCTTTGGTTTCGAAGAAGGATTCAGCCTTCGCGGATCGTTATTGTTTCCGCCGGGGTGGTGTTCATGTTTTTCTTTAGTGCAATAGCCCAGTATCGCGCCGCAGTTGTGCGCTTTTCCGGGGAAAGAAGGCAATGGAGCGATGTCCTCGATATCGACTTCATCAAAAGTTTCAGGGAACTCCTGATGACCAGTGGGGGGGGTGAAATGAAAAATTGCGCAGTTTTGATCGATGCCATCGATCGACACTCGTCTTTCGATTTTGGATTCTCCATTTATAACGACTTGATTCAGAATTTTGTGCCAAGGCAGTTCGTGGGACAGCGCGTCAAACAGGCCTTGTCCATCGAATTTGAAAGTGCCTTGGATCTAGCCTACCGTGATTCTGGGTTTACTCCTTGGAATGGAACTTCGCTGGGGGGCATGACGGATGCGTTTGGATCATTCTGGTATTTTGGGTGCTTCGAGTTTTTCTTGATAGGTTGGTTTATGCGAAAACTTTACCTGGGGTCCATGCGCGGTTGGTTTTCTTCTCAAGTGGCCTACGCCCTTTTTTTGACGCCCGCCTTGCATTCGATCACCCATTCCACTTTTTATATCGTCACCGAAATAATCCATGTTACCTTGTTCATGGGGCCTGTAGTCTGGTATGCCAGGAAAAAATACGCCGATTTAAACGAGGGTTCTCTTGTCGTAACCCGTTAATGAAAACCTTCGGCGGTCTTGAAAAGCTATTTTAAGCGCTACGCAGTGGACGCATCGGGGGCATGAATACATGAACTAGCCCTTGGAGACCGGTCGAGTTTCGGAGCGTTTCTCCAAGAATGGCTTTTTTTGGAAAGTCTTAGGTGTCTCTGGTCATGAAAATCGCTGTCGTCTTTGATCGCTTAGGACCCTATCACCACGCACGGCTGAACGCCTTGGGCAAGGTGTCTGATGTATTGGCAATCGAAATCCATCAGCGCGATCAGACTTATCAATGGGACATCATCCAAGGTTCAGAGCATTTCAAGAAAGTGACCCTATTTGCGGAGTTGGCACGTCCGATTCGCTTGGCAGAAATTTTTGCGCGGCCCGCAGGCACTTCGCAGGACGGGTTTAAGCCGGACGTCATCGTGGTGGCCGGCTGGTCCGGACGCTGGATCCTCGCGTCTACTGATTTTGCGATCTCCCACGACATTCCCATGGTCGTCATGTCAGAAAGCACGAAGGGTGACTTTAACCGGGCTTGGCTAAAGGAAGCCCTTAAATCGCGGTTGGTCCGCCTCGCGGACGCTTATTTGGCGGGCGGCTCGCGGCCGAGGGACTATTTGGTGGAACTGGGAGCCGCTCCGGCCAGCGTCTTTTTGGGATGTGATGCAGTGGACAATGGCTATTTTCTGGCGGGGGCAAGAGAGGCCAGGCTAAGAGGTGCGGCGCTAAGAAAAGAGCTGGGGTTGCCCAAAAATTTTTTCCTGAGCAGTTTTCGTTTCGTGGCTAAAAAAAATCCCCTTGGATTGGTGCGGGCCTATGCCCATTACGCGGCCCATGCGAAATCCCCTTGGGATTTAGTCATTCTGGGCGACGGGCCTCTCAGGTCCGAGGTCGAGCGCCAAGTTGATTCCTTGGGATTGCGTGGGAGGGTGCACATGCCGGGATTCATGCAGTATGCGGACCTGCCCCAATATTATGGCCTTGCCGGTGCCTTTATCCTTGCCAGCCTGTCGGATCAATGGGGGCTGGTGGTGAATGAGGCCATGGCGGCGGGCTTGCCGGTTTTGGTCTCAAACCGTTGCGGTTGCGTCGACGACCTTGTTCATTTTGGCGGTAATGGTTTCACATTTGACCCCGGTGACCATGAGACTTTGGGTTTGCTGATGGTGGAACTCTCCGGAGGAGGTGTGGACCTTCGGGGCATGGGGCGCCGAAGCAGGCAACTCGTGACGGCATGGTCCCCTGAATCCTTCGCAAAGAATATGTTGGGTGCCTGCAATTATGCGGTTCGAAGCCATGTTAGAAGGACATCGTGGTTCGATTGTGCGTTGCTCCGGACGTTGGTCCTGTGCCGATTTCCCGAGCGGAAGGATTGAGCACTGAATGAGTCAGGACGGCAAGCAAGGGGTTTTAGCGTTGGAATTGACCGCCTCATTGTCAATCGGCGCGGGGGGGCTGCAGGCCGCCGTAGGGGGGCTTACAGACCATTTGGCGATGGCGGGCGTCTCGGCTGAAGCCTGGGCTATGCTCGATGGCGGGGACGGCCCGTTTCCATCCGGGTGCAAGCTCTTTGGTAGCGTGCCGATTCCAGGATTTCGCATAGCCCCCGGGATGGGAGCGGCCATAGCCAAAGCCGGACATCAAATTTTGCATCTGCATGGTCTGTGGAATTTCGCTTCTTTGGTCGCTTTGCGATGGCCGCGGGAACGTCCGAAAATAATTTCCCCACATGGCATGTTTAGTGTTTGGGCATTGCGGCGTTCCTCTTGGAAAAAGCGCTTGGCACGGGCGTTGTATGAAGATCGCAACTTTAAAGGATGCGCTTGTTGGCATGCCTTATCTCGCGCAGAATACTTGGCCATTCGCCGCATTGGTTTTCGTCAACCGGTGGCCATTATACCTAATGGCGTTGAGTTGCCGCCGCCGTTGGAAGCCGGGGTTGGGTCCAGTGGGAAGGTGCTTTTGTATCTTGGCCGTTTCCACCCGGTAAAGAATTTGGAGGCCCTGTTGCAAGCCTGGGACGGCTTGAATCCGCAAAAGAAACGGGGATGGCGCTTGCGCATGTGCGGTTGGGGCGATGCCGCGTATGAACAGAAATTGCGGGGCCTGGGGCGTAAGGATGTCGAATGGAAGGGCCCTGTTTTCAGCCACGCAAAGGAAGCGGTGTTCCGCGATGCCGCCGCCTTTGTGTTACCCTCGTTGAGCGAGGCCTTGCCGATGTCCGTGCTGGAGGCCTGGTCTTATGGCCTGCCTGTGTTGATGAGCGGTGCCTGTAGCTTGCCGGAAGGATTCGACAGTTTAGCCGCTTTCGATACCGGGACGACCGTAAATTCTGTGGGCGACGCGTTGGGGCGCATGATCGCGCTGAATGACGGCGATCGCGGGGCCATGGGTGTCAACGGATTGAATTTGGTCAAGGAACGTTTTGCTTGGTCGACCGTGGCTCAGAGCATGGCCGAAGTCTATAGGTGGGTTTTGGGGGCTGGACCGAAGCCGAACTGTGTCGTACTGGACTGACCTTCGTCGGATCTTGAATTCTTTTTGTTCCGCGATGCAGGACCGCAAAACAGGCCTGGGACGGAATTAACTTTACTTGGATAAGGTTTGCTTTGAAGATGATTTCAATATAACAGATTAACAGAGGCCCCAAAAATAGGGGCCCAAACCGGAATGGTGAAAATATGAATAGAAGTTTTCCGCATTGGACTCCGCGATACATAAAAAATAAGCTTGCCGTCTTTTACGAAGAAAAGATGAATCCGCAAAACCCTTGGTTGACCAAGGATGCGATCAATTTTTTGGATCAGACTTTGAGGCCGAGCGACGTAGGCATTGAGTTCGGTTCAGGGCGAAGCACGGTCTGGCTTGCGAAACGGCTAAGTCACCTTATATCGGTCGAGGATAGCGGCGTCTGGTACGGCAAGGTATTGAAACTCATCGAAAAAAATGGGGTTTCCTTGAAGGTGGATTACAGGAAACTCGCGGCCGATAAAGAATATGTCGGTCAAGCGTTGGAGCTCAAGGATGGTTCCATGGATTTCTGTCTCGTCGACGGCATCGCCAGGGACTCTTGCGCCTTAAGTATTCTTCCGAAGTTGAAATCTGGAGGTATTTTAACGATAGGCAATATAAATTTGTTTTTGCCGAATATCTCCCTTAGCCCAAAATCTAAAAAAAATTCCGATCTTTGCGAAACGGAATTTTTGGAAAAATTTTTAAATTTTGTCGAAGGTTGGAGAAGGCGTTGGACTTCGAATGGGGTTTGGGATACGTGCATTTGGATAAAGCCTTAACTTGAATTTCTGGTGTATTGAATGTTGATTAGATTGATAAATAATTTACGATTTGTGCTAAACCATCCTTTTAATAAAGGGCGTCTGCTTTCGACCCTAAAGAGATATATGGGATGGCAAATATCAAGCCGGCTGGCGCCCGGCCCAATCATAGTCCCATGGGTCAATGGAGCGAAATTGATTGCGCGGCACGGGGAGACAGGCGTCACGGGTAATGTATACTGTGGGCTCCATGAGTTTGAAGATATGGCATTTTTGCTGCACGCACTCCGGCCTGATGAGCTTTTCGTTGATATTGGGGCCAACTCGGGGAGCTATACGATGCTGGCTTGCGCCGCCCTGGATGGCAGGGGGCTATCCATTGAGCCTGTGCCCGCGACGTTTGAACGACTTCGCATGAATATCGGTTTGAACGGGCTCGGGAAAAAGGTCCGGGCCTTGAATATTGGCCTCGCGGACAAGGCTGGTTTCTTATATTTCAGCTCGTCGCAGGACACAACAAACCACGTTGTTGTTGATGCCGGCGGCTCCGAAGACACGATCCGGGTGGAAATCAAGATTTTAGATGAGATCATTCATGGTGAGTTCCCTTCCGTCATAAAAGTTGATGCCGAAGGGTACGAACTTCCCATCCTGCGGGGAGCCACGGCTGTGCTTTCCAATCCGGAATTGCACTCGGTAATCTTGGAATTGAATGGAAGCGGGGCGCGTTACGGGCATGATGAAGGCGAGGTCACCCGGCTAATGGCGGAATTCGGTTTTGGAATTTATTCATATGATCCCCGGGAAAGGGAATTGTCCGTTCTGGCCGCGCCCAATAAGGAGGGAAATACGCTTTTTGTGCGCGACAGGGCCAGGGTTGGCCGTCTTGTGGCGGACGCTCCCGTCTTTTCGTTGTTTGGCAGGCAATGGTGAATATCCTTGGTTTTCAAGCCTGGTTCTTGCCGTGAAGGTCTTGTATGTGGATAAATTAACCGCAGGCAACCGCATGAAACGCTGTTGTTGGGCCCTGTCCTGGACTCTGTTCTTTAGGGGAAGTCCGGCCGTGGTCCATGCCTGGAGAAGGATGCTGCTGCGCTGTTTTGGGGCCCGAATCGGTGCCGGTGCGCGAGTTTATCCTTCCGCCCGCGTTTGGGCGCCATGGAATCTCGTCATGGGCGACGGCAGTTGCTTGGGTCCTGGGGTGGACTGTTATAGTGTGGATTCCATCCACGTGGGCGTCGGAGCTACGGTCAGCCAGAACGTATTTTTGTGCACCGCCAGCCATGACATTCGAAGCCCCGGTTTTGAATTGAAGACTGCGCCGATCCGAATCGGCGCTTATGCTTGGGTGGCGGCTGGAGCCTATGTTGGGCCAGCGGTCATAGTGGGAGAGGGCGCCGTAGTGGGGGCCAGGGCTTGCGTTTTCAAGAATGTGCCGCCATGGACCGTGGTTGGAGGCAATCCCGCTCGCCAGATCGGCGTCCGGTCCCGAAGCCAGGAGGAGGCATGATCTCTGTTCTCGTCCTGACAAAAAACGAGGAGATTGGCCTTGGGGCGTGCTTGGAATCAGTCCGTTTCAGCGACGACGTCCTGGTGTTCGATTCTCTGAGTACGGATCGTACCGTGGAAATCGCCCGGGCCTCGGGTGCCCGCGTTATGGTGCGAGCTTTTGACAACTACGGGGCCCAACGCCAGGCTGCCTTGGAACTTGGAGATTTCAAATATCCATGGCTGCTTGTTCTCGATGCGGACGAAAGGGTGGATAGCGTCCTGGCCCAGGAACTGTACGACGTCGCCAAGGGCCTTAGCCTTGGTCATAGCGGTTTCAAATTCAGGCGCAAGGATTATTTTCTGGACGGGCGGTGGATTCCCCGTTCGACGCTATACCCCACTTGGCATCTGCGTTTTTTCCGGCATGCAGATTCTCGATACGAGCGAAGGACGGTGCATGAACATCCGGAGATCCATGGCACGGTGGGCGTCCTCCAAGGACATCTGTTGCACCATTCATTTGTGAAAGGCCTGGACGCTTGGCTTCAAAAGCACCGCCAGTACGCCCGGATGGAGGCCGTGGAGGGGGTCGCGTTGAGGACTCGACCCCTGGATTGGCGAGCTTTGTTTAGCCCTGATTCGGGCGTTCGGAGGCGTGCATTGAAGGCCCTATCTTACCGTTTGCCGTTTAGAGCTTTGGCTCGTTTTGGATATATGATGCTGGTCCGGCTCGCGTTTCTCGACGGAATTCAAGGGATTTTCTATAGCTTGTTGATTAGCCGTTATGAAGGCTGGATTCAGGAGGAAATGGCCCGTTCACGGGTTGTTCTTAAGTAACAGAGCAAATTTCTTTTCGTTGAAATTCCGATTGCGTTGTATACGGGTGTGACGAGAGTTGCTACCTAGGGAGCGCAGGAAGCGCCGGTCCGTTCGTGACCTTATAAAGTCTGTGGTCCACCTTTGTGGATAGATTCCACACGCTTGTGCAAAGGCCTTCGTCCTCTAATTTATAGCCCCAATGGGCCAGGACGGGATAAAGGGAGGCATAGGTATCTGAACGCATAAAGAAATAGTCCGGTCGGCCAACCGACTTTATGCCGGCGGCGAGTCTTGCTTCGCCTTGGAGTTCGGCGACAACGCGTCCGTTTACCAATGCGGAAATGTCCACGATGGATGCCTGGGTGAACCAACCGACTTGGCCGATGTCCTCGGCGGCAATGATCTTTCCCGACTCGATCTTCGAGAAATCTTGGAAAGGCCTTTCAATGATTCGCCGGAAGTACCAGCAGGATAAAAGAAAGTGGCCGATGCAGACGACGATAAAGGCATTGAGCAGCGCAGGTTTGAGGCCCAAATTCCGGCGGGAAAATATTGCAACGGCTAAAGTTCCGAAACAAAAGCTTAAAGGCCAAAGGAAATAGCGGGCGCCATGTATGATCTGACCTCGGCCAAAACCCGCTACAAGTTGCAATAGCAACGGTGCCATGGCCAGGGCGAATAATTTTTTTTGGCCATGCATGCCCCAGGCCAGCGTCAGTCCCGCTATCGGCGCTAGAAACCAGGCGGGATTGATAGATGCGAGGGCTCGAATGGCGGACAGGATCCAGCCGAGTTCCATGGGGGTGGATTTGGCGACGGCTGTGTCGGGAAGGAAAGAACCAAAATGGAGAATCAGCGCCGCCGAAACCAGCGATAGACCACCCACACTAAAATATACCATTTTGCGGTGGCCTTCATGGTAAAGGTAGACCAACACGGGGATGCCGACCAGGAGGGTATCGACGCGCAGTGCCAGCAGCGTCATCAGGCCGAGCACGACTATGGTTTGTGACCATGTCGCCTGGGACTTTCGTCGGCTTTGGTCTGTGTTAGGAGG
>Ga0075522_10003349_pt1 | contig 11727 bp, 10 predicted proteins | sample NGEPerA_FD_74796 | JGI IMG/M metagenome (GOLD analysis project Ga0075522, IMG submission 74796) | Arctic peat soil microbial communities from the Barrow Environmental Observatory site, Barrow, Alaska, USA - NGEE PermafrostL2-A | ecosystem: Environmental > Terrestrial > Soil > Wetlands > Peat ... | reverse complement strand
TGGATGCCGCCCGGGTTGCTACACGCGTTGCTACACGATTTGGGCGACATCGGTGCCTGCGGCCAGAACAATGGGCACAAACGGCAGCGCTGAGGTACGAGATCGAACTCGAGCGCGAGGATGTCGGTGGCTCCGAACGCCCGGGCGACTAGTCACCCCAGGTCGCGCTATTCCCCGCATCATCGACGTCGAGCATCGCGACGTGCGTCATAAAGCGATCGATCGCTGCTCCGTGCCAGTGCTCCTCGCCTGGCTCGAAAAACACACGATCGCCCGGGCGGATCACCTCGATACTCCCGCCGCGGCGCTGCGCGAAGCCCATGCCCTCGGTCACAAAGATCGTCTGTCCGTTGGGATGCGTGTGCCACGCGGTCCGCGCACCGGGGGTGAAATGGACGCTGCTCGCACTCAACCGCGAGCCCTCAGACGGTGTCGCCACCGAGTCGACGTACGCGGCACCGGTGAACCAGTCACCTGGGCCCACGGTTGTCTTGACGCCGTTGTTGGTTACCTGCATTGAAGTCGCCCTCCTACTGTTCAATTCGCAACCTACGCCGCCAACGCCTCGAGCTCGACCGCCACCTCGGTTGCCTTCTCGACGACCGGTCGAGTCTGGCGATTGCTCCAGACGATGAGGGCGACGCCCACAAGAATCACTGCCACACCGGCACCAGTCCGCAGGCTCACCTGCTCACCCAAAATGAGCCAACCGAGCCCTGTGGCAGCCCCAGGAGACGTACGTTTGCCAACGCTAGGTGCATTCAACGTTGACATGGCTGCACGCTACCACCGGCGGGTTCGCATCTCGTTATGGGGGCGGGGGGTCCCGGGTCCGGGGGTAGCCACGACACCGTCGAAGCTGGATCGTAAGCTTGCGCCCGCCGGCGCATCAGCCGGGGCTGGGAACCGCCTGGCTCTCTCTAAAAGAGGGCTCCGAGCTCGACGCCTGCGACCTCGGCACATAACGCGAGGGATGCCTGGCCGCGGTAAGTGCTTGGTCTCGTCCGTGGTCGTGATCTGCGGCTGCCTTCTGATGTCGAGCTGCGGCCCAACTCCCCAGGCCACAAGTCCAAAGATCTGCGACCAGGCCGCCAGGGCAGAGCTGCTGAAATCAAGGCTCGAGCCCTGGGTCCCGTCGGCGCCGTTCACCGTGGCACCGGCGTCAGCCGCCTGGCTTCAGGTGACCGTCGTGCCCGAGGCAGCCGATGGCCTGTTCGGTAGCATCGCGGGGATCGCCGAGCTGCACTCGATCCCGAATGATGCGAGCCCGACTACAGGCCCGGGCGTAGACGGGAACCCGGAGTCGAAGGACCCCGCCATCATCGTCAAGAAATCGCTGACGTGGCAGGAGCTGGACTTGGCGCAAGGAGCCTGGCAGCTCTACTCGGTGTCCGACCCGGGGATCGAGGTGGTGGGCTGTCCTAAGACCTGAGCCAGTACCACATCCCGACATAGTTGATAGAGAATTCAGGCGTCCTCAAAGTGAGCGCCCGCCAGCTCAAACCGACGTTGACCCAAGTCCGCCCATCAGCCGTCGCCTGGTGTCGGCTGCCAGGCGCCGCAGAGCACGGCTGGAACTCACTGGAGGTGACTTCGGTGATCGCAGATCGCGCGCCGCTTTGGGCAGAAGGGCTAGATCTGCATCGAAGAGACCACTCGACTGCGCCACTGAAGGGCGGCAGCCAGTTCGGCGTCCCGCGGTCATCAAAGGCTCCAGCAGCCGCCCGCGGCCGGCTGGGACCGCCTCGTCGTGCAGGGCGACCAAGTCGCCGAACGGACGGGACCGCCTGAACACCTGCTTGCGTCCGGGGGCAGTTACCTTACGTGTTGAAAGCTTCATCACCGGGCGACCTCCGTAGCACACGAGCTTGTAAGCGGTGTCGAGGTATGGATGGTCCGCCGAGACGCCCATCTTCGTGCCCACGGCGAAGACGTCGATAGGCGCACCGCTGCGCACTAGGTCGTCGATCTGGAACTCGTCGAGGCCGCCGCTGGCGAGAATGCGCACGTGCGGGATGCCAGAGCGGTCAAGCAGGCGGCGACTCCGTCTTGCCAGTTCGCCTAGATCCCCGCTGTCAATGCGGATTCCAAGCTGGCCGCGCAGACCAAGCTCCTTGATGACGGAAATGGCACGGCCTACGCCGCCGATGGTGTCGTATGTGTCGACGAGAAACGTGATCCGCTCAGGGAAGTCCCGTGCGAAAGCGCGGAAGGCGTCGATCTCAGTTGGAAAGGCCTCGACATACGAATGCGCCATCGTGCCGGCGGCGACCAGACCGAAACGCCTGGCCGCCTCCACGTTGCTGGTGCCGACGAATCCAACCATGGCGGAGAGTCGCGCCACGTCGATGCCGGCCTCGATACCCTGAGTCCGCCTAAATGCGAAGTCGACCAGGTCGCGGCCGCGTGCTGCGATCACGCATCGCGCCGCCTTGCTGGCGATTGTGGTCTCGTACGTGACCTGGTTGAGCAGGAAGGTCTCGATCAGCTGCGCTTCCGGGAGCGGCGCCGTCACTTCAACGAGGGGTTCCCCGCCGAGCACGATTCGGCCCTCGGGAACGGCCCAGACGTCGCCGGTGAAGCGGAACCGGCGGAATGCCTCCAAGTCGCGAGGTGTGAACCCGAGGGTCTCGCGCAGATATCGGAGATCCTCGTCATCAAACCGGAGCTCCTGCAGGTAGTCCAGACAATGCTCGACGCCCGCGCTAACCAAGAACCCGCGCGTCTCAGGCAGCTGCCGTACGAAGAGACTGAAAGTCGCCGGCTCGGTCATGCCCCGACGCCAATAGCTGGCCGCCATATTCAACTCGTAGAGGTCGGTCAGGAGCCCTGACATATCCATCCTGCTTGCCTCAGCCGAACCGATCCTACATATCGGGCATCGGCGACGAGCCTTCGCCCTTCTTCTCCGGGACCTCGGTGACGATGGCCTCAGTGGTCAGCACCATTGCTGCGATCGAGGCCGCATTCTGAAGGGCGGACCGCGTCACCTTCGCGGGGTCGACGATGCCGGCCTCGAACATATCGACGAAACGATCGTTCAAAGCGTCGTAACCGCCGCCAGGCTTCATCTCCCGGACACGTTGGAGAATCAGTGAACCCTCCTTGCCTCCATTCGCGCAGATCTGCCGGATCGGCTCCTCCAGCGCCTTTTCGACGATGCGCAAGCCCGTGAGTTCATCTCCGGCCAGTCCAAGTCCGTCCTTAAGCACCAGTTGGGCCCTGATCAGGACCGTACCGCCGCCCGAGACGATGCCCTCCTCGACCGCGGCCTTCGTGGCGAGTATGGCGTCCTCGATCCGATGCTTCTTCTCCTTCTGCTCCACTTCGGTGGCCGCCCCAACCTTGATCAAGGCGACGCCGCCGGACAACTTGGCGAGGCGCTCCTGCAACTTCTCCTTGTCATAGTCGGAGGTGGTCTCCTCGATCTGGGCCTTGAGGGCTTTGATCCGTGCCTGGATGGCCTCGTGCTCTCCGGCGCCCTCGACGATGGTCGTGTCGTCCTTGTCAACGGTCACGCGGCGGGCGCGGCCGAGCTGCTCGATCTTGGTCTGGTCGAGCTTCAGCCCGAGGTCCTCGGAGATAACTGTGCCGCCCGTCAGTATCGCCATGTCCTCGAGCATGGCTTTGCGCCTGTCTCCGAAGCCAGGCGCTTTAACCGCAACGGCGATGAACGTGCCACGCAGCTTGTTAACGACAAGAGTGGCGAGCGCCTCGCCCTCGACATCCTCGGCAACCACCAGGAGCGGCCTACCCTGCTGGATGACCTTTTCCAGAACCGGCAGCAGGTCGGCGATGGCCGAGATCTTCCGGTCAGTGATCAGGATGAATGGGTTCTCCAGCACCGCCTCCATTCGGTCCGCGTTGGTGATGAAGTAGGCCGAGGTGTAGCCGCGATCGAACTGCATGCCTTCCACCACCTCGAGCTCGGTGGCAAGCCCCTGCGAATCCTCCACCGTGATCACCCCATCCTGTCCCACCTTGTCCATCGCCTCTGCGATGAGCTTTCCGATCGCTGGATCGGCCGATGAGATGCCGGCAACCTGGGCCACGTTCTCGTGTCCCTTGACCGGGGTCGAAAGCCTCTTGATCTCCGCAACCACCGCATCGACCGCCTTCTCAATGCCCATCTTCATCTGCATCGGGCCGGCGCCTGCGGCAAGGTTGCGGAACCCCTCGTTGATCATCGCCTGAGCGAGGAGGGTAGCCGTCGTCGTGCCGTCACCGGCGACGTCGTTGGTCTTGGTCGCGACCTCGCGCAGCAGCTGCGCACCCACGTTCTCCGCCGGATCCTGCAGGTCGATATCCTTGGCGATCGTCACACCATCGTTGATCACCAAGGGCAGTCCGTACTTCCGCTCAAGCACCACGTTGCGGCCCTTAGGCCCCAGAGTGACGCGGACCGCATCGGCGAGGACGTCCATACCGCGCTTGAGAGCTTCGCGCGCCTCAACATCGAAAACAACAACTTTAGCCATGGTCAACTCCTAGTGGTTCCTCGATGGGCGGCATATCGTCAGCACGTTCGTCTACTGGGCCGGGAAGTCGATGACGAGACGGTTTGGAGCGCTTAACAGGGACACGGTCGGACACTGCAGCCGGTCGAGCCCGATTGCGATGTCCGCCTGACCTTCGAACACGGTCATCGCCACCACTTGCTTCAGCTCGCTATAGCCTGGCTTCAGGTTGGTCCCATGCAAAAAGGTGGCCGGAATGTCCATGTTGTAGATGAACAGATGGATCCCGGCGTTGCCGGCGACCTTGATCGGCAGGCCGCTATAGGGACCAACGAAAGTCGTAGGGTCCTGCGGAACAAGCTTGTAGGAAGGCTGGCCGCCTCTGAACTCAATAACCAGGCGGTCGTAACCAGGGTGCGAACCGACCCGAACGTCAGTGATTGTCGCCCGGGCTGATGTACCTCCTAGCAGAGGAAAGGTGCACGTTGGAGACGGGCTTGGTTTCGGTGATGGTGGAGGGAACGGCGAGGGCGAGGCGCTCGGTGAAGGGCTCGCCAAGATGGTTGGAGTTGCCGGCGGGTTGCCTCCGATTGGACCTGCTGTGCCGCAGGCGACAACCAGCATGGAAAGTGCAATCCAGGCCACGAATCGCATGCGAGAAGGGTTTCATCAAGACTCGCGCGGCCACAGAGTCGTCAGGCATGCCTTCGACGTGACGTTCGACCCAAACCGGGTCAGACGCCGGCAGCAGTGCGTTGGATCTGAGCTCGGAGTTGATACTGAAGCTGGGCCGAATCCAAGGATGCGGACAGGCGGATCCCAGAAGCGTCAGGCGCTTGTGGCGTTGCAGGGGCTGCCTTGGCAAGCGATCCTGATGGAAGATTGCGGCTGCTGGTGCCGCGAACCACAAGCAAAGGGGGTTCGCATATCCCTCGGCCGCAGAGATCAGGTCGAAGTGATGGGCTAGCCCAATCACCTTCATCTCAACACTCCTCCCCTCCCAGCCTCGCGGAGGAGGTTCACCACGACCTAATGGCTAAGTGCTCCAGGCACGTCATCCCACCAGTGGTTGGCCCCCTCGCCAGGCAGCGGCGGCCCGATCTCCCGCTAAAGTTCCATCGACTTTGTCGAAGGAAGGGCTCGACCGCTACCGGCTCGGTTCCATCAGCCTATTCGGGCCGATGCATCCCCATTAGGTCGAAGGCCGCAGCTGCGGTGAGGGCGCTCATCGTTGCAGTGCGCACAGTATTCGCCTAGCACTGCCTCTAAGTGACGCTGGGAGACGATCAGCATCCAGTCCAGGCATTCACGACGGCCGCAGATCGTAGCCGGTCCTTCCTTGTCGCTGCTCATGGACCTGATGCGAGTTCGACATCAAACTCGACGGACTAGGTGCACCCCTCACTCCCGTCGCGGAAACGAACAAGACCATTCCGTGGCAAGCGCATGGCGTCTGGGGGAGACGCGACGGGATTTTCGAATCCCATAGCTTCATTCCAAGTGCTCACCTAGAGGTTGGACCCCTTCAGCCCTCCAGCTCGAGAGAGACTCGTGAGCCGGTGTCGTGGAGCCTGCTCCTCAGAAGCTTCCGGGCTTCAATCCAACTAGTGCCCGCCGCCGCAAGCAATATGACCAGCGACCATTGCCATCCATTCAGGGCGACCGTCTTGAAAAGACTGTGTGCCGACGGCAGCACCACCGCAAGCAGTGCGAAGGCAATGATGGCAGTGGACCACAGCAACAAGGGGACATTGCTTGTCAACGCGAGTTTGAGGACGGGCTCCTGATCTGATCGCAGGTTGATCGCCAACAGAGCCGTCCCGATCAGGAGCGTGACGAATGCCATGGTCTGCGCTGTTGCCGCGCCCACCCCTGCGTGCCACGCGAGCACATAAGACGCGATGACTGCTACCGAGAGTCCAAAAGCCGCGCCGACGATGCTGGTGAGCATGGACCGGTCCATGAAGCGGGCTCGCGGATCGCGAGGTCGACCAGTCATGAGGCCTACTTCGGGCGGCTCGGCTACGAAGGAGGCCGACGCTCCAAGGTCCATGAACAGCTCGGTCAGGATGATCTGGATCGGGGCGAAGGCCACCGGGAGCAGAAGAAGCACGGGGATGAGCGTGGCTCCTGTCAAGGCTAATTTGAAGGCTAGGTAGAAGCGGACTCCTTTCTTGAGGTTGGCGTGAATCACGCGTCCCTCTTCGACCGCGTGTTCGACGCTGGCAAAGTTGTCGTCGGCCAGGACCACATCTGCGGCTTCCCTTGCCACGTCGGTGCCGCGTTTTCCCATTGCAACGCCTACGTGGGCAAGAGCCAGCGCCGGAGCGTCGTTCACGCCGTCACCGGTTACAGCGACGAGCTCACCCCCGCTTTCAAGGACGCGGACGATTCGCTGTTTGTCCACAGGGGTGCAGCGGGCCATGACCGGTGATCGCGAAAGCGCCTCGGCAAGCTTGTCGTCGGTCATGCGGTCGAGCTCTGGTCCGGTGATCACCTCGCGCGCTGGAATGTTGACCTTCGCCGCGATCGCTCTGGCGGTATCCGGGTGGTCGCCGGTGACCATGAGCACCCGGATGCCCGCCCGAAGACAGGCATCGATCGCCGACGGGACTTCCACGCGTGGTGGATCGAGGAATGCGGCCAGGCCAACGAAAGTGAGGCTAGACTCAGCCTGGCTCACGTCCACCGGGTTGGAGGCCACTGTCTTCTCGGCAACCGCGAGGAGCCGAAGGCCTTTTTCGGCGATTTCAGTGGCCCTGATGCTGATCTTCCGCCTTGCATTCTCATCGAGGTCGCACTGTGCGAGAACAGACTCTGGCGCTCCCCTGACAATCACCAGGTAACTCGCGCCAGTCCGTCGCACGACCGACATTCGCTTGCGAATGTTTTCGAACGGAAACTCGTTGACCAGTTGACTGTCATGGCTCCGGCGCGAGACGTCGATCCCTTCCAAGGTCGATGCATCAAAGAACGCCAGGTCGAAAGGATCGGAAGGCACGCCGGCGGCGGCTGACTCGGCGGGGATGGTGAGCATCCCCAGCTGCAGCAGGTGGCTTCGCGCTGAGGTGGGTTCGACAACTGAAAGACTCAGTCGACCTTCGGTCAAGGTGCCGGTCTTGTCGGTCACAATCACCGAAACGTCGCCAAGCGTCTCAGCGGCCGCCATCCGCTTGATGAGGGCTCCTCGCTTTGCCAGGCGATAGCAGCCTATGGCCAGGATCATCGTGACGATGAGCGGCAGCTCTTCAGGGATCATCGCGAAGACAAGTGCCAGGCCCGTCAGGATCATGCGCTGGAGCGGCTGATGGGTAAGGACGACGCCGAGGAGGGGAACCACGACGCTGACTGCCAACGCGGGCCATACCATCCAGCCGCTCAACTCATGGATGGATTTCTGCAGCGGTGTTTCAGGCTCCTCCACTTCGGCTGTTGCCCTGACGATGCGACCCAGCTCAGTTCGACCGGCTGTCTGCACCGCCATCGCAATGCCGCGTCCGCGGGTCGGAAGCGTTCCGACGTAGACCATGTTGGCCCGATCGGCGAGGCTTGCCGCCGCGGCCAGAACCGCCGCCGGGTCCTTGTCGACCGGAACGGATTCCCCCGTCAACGCTGATTCATCGATCGCAAGGCCGAACGCCGCGATCAACCGAGCGTCGGCCGCCACTCGACGACCTGCTGAGAGAACCAGCACATCTCCCGGAACGACGGTCGAAGCCACGACCTCTTCCTCGCGGCCTTCGCGTAGAACTCGGGTTGTGGGCTCTGCGATCTTGCTGAGGCCCGCGATCGTCCGGTTCGCCCGGTAGTCGTTGAAGACCTCGGCACCCACCATCAGAACGACGATCGCAACGATGGTCAGGGCGTCTCGCAACTCACCCCAGATGGAGTAGAGGATGCCGATTCCCAAGAGGAGCAGCATCAGTGGCTCGCGGATGAGGTCGACGAAGACGCGCCATAACGGCTCGGCTCTAATGGCCTTGATCACGTTCGGTCCTGAGACTTCGAGCCGTGTCTTCGCCTCGCTCTCGCTCAGGCCCACCAGTGGATCGGATTGGATACGGTTGGCGACCGTATCTAAGTGAAGGCTATGCCACGCTTCGGCGTCAGCTCCCGCATCGACAATTGCCAACGTGGTCATGGCCGAATGGTGGGCTTGGCGACGACGTGATTCGAGGGCCAGTTGACCCCGATTCCACGGGACATTGTGGTCGGAAGAAGATGACCCATCAGTCAGGGGCCGAACGGCTCTATTGGAGAACAGGACCTTCGGCGCAGTTTATGTCTGAAATGAGAAAAGAGACCGAGCCGTTGAAGCCCAGCCAGCGAAAATCCCAACCCGCGACGCCGCCCGAGCGCGTTCACAGCCGGCGGCGCGGCAAGCTGGCTGGAGAGAAGTACGAAGGCCCCGCCGGCGTTCAAGGCGCCAATGTCGGTTACTGGCAGGCCGGCGGTGTGACAAGAGCGGGAGCCAAGCGCTCGAAGCGGCCATAGCCCAGGCCGGGGCGGGGCAGAGTCCCCGGGCGCGTGGCGCCACACCCGGCCTCTTACGACGTCGACGCCTCCAGGAGTCTGTCAGCGTCCACCCGGAGCTTGTTGCCAGGGAGTTCTGAGCGCAGGACGCCCGCTGGCAGGCGGCGCCGCGAGCGCCACCGCCGCGGCCAATGACTTCGACACCGTGACGCTCGTGTCCACGTCGGTGGCGCGCCAGGGCTCGAACTCCATCCGATCCAGAACGTCGACCGTTGCGTCCGAGGACATCGCGGCGGCAGCCTTTCTGCGCGCTAGCCGCCTGCGAAGCAGCTCGCGCGGCGCTGCGCAGCGTATCTCGGTGAGGTCGGTACAGGTAGCGTCCGCCAGGCGCCGTGCTGCCTCTCGCGTGCGTTCCTCTCGCCACGTCGCATCGAGGATCACCGACACGCCGCGCTCCAGGGCGACCCGCGCGCGCCGGAGCATCTCCATGTACGCCGATTCGACCAGCTCCGGCCGGTAGAGCCCCTCGCCTGGCGCCGCAGCAGCAGAGGTTCCATGGCCGACTGCAGCGAGGTCTTTGCGAACCTCATCTGAACGGATGACAGCCCAGCCAAGACGTTCGGAGAGCTTGGCCGCGATAGTCGACTTCCCGCTCGCCGGCAGCCCTCCGATCAGGACCAGCCTCACATTGGCCTGCTCGAGGTGCCGGTGGCAGATTGCGAGCAGTCGACGTGCTTCCGCGGCTGCGTGCTTGTCTCCCTGTTGGTGGCGAATCGAGGCAACCTTCGCCCTGACGTGGGCGCGGTAAGCCACGTAGTGATCAACCAGCGATTCCGGGTGCGTCTCGCCGGAGAACTCGACGTAGCTGCGCAAGAACGCGCGTGCCATGGCTGAAGCGCCGAGCCTCTCGAGATCCATGGCGAGGAACGCAACATCCGCCAGCACGTCTCCGTGACGAAAGTGATCGTTGAACTCGATGCAGTCCAGGATGCGAGGGCCGTCCTCCAGACAGAAAATGTCATCGGCCTTCAGATCCCCGTGTCCGTCGCATCCCATCCCCTGCTTCTGGCGCTCCTCGAAGAGCAGCGCGCGACCCGACAAGTACTTTCGGACCAGCGTTTCGACACGCTCAGCCACATCCGCCTGAAACACGGGACCGATGGAGTCGCGCATCTCCTCGAAGTTGGCCTCCCAGTTGGCTCGAACCGAATCGACGCCGGCGGCAGCTGAAGCTTCAGGCGACCTGGTGGCCCGCGAATGGAAGCCGGCGATCAGGCGCGCGATCCTGCGCACCTCGTCGCCGACGTCGGCCCGCGAGCGCACGAGCGCCGACAGACTTCGGTCGGAGGGCATTCGTCGCATGACGACAAGCGAGTCGCAGGGCAACCCTCCGACGTCCAGAACGGGCGAGACACCGAGATAGACGTCCGGACTCAGCCGGCGATTCAACTCCACCTCGCGCTCGCACGCCCGAAGGCGAGCGGCTTGGGTCGAGAAATCGAGGAAGGCCGTCTTGATCGGCTTCTTCAGCTTGTATGCCCGATCCCCGACCAGGAACACGTAGGAGATGTGGGTCTCGATCAGGGCTGCACGGTCGCTCACTCCTAAACGGTGTCAGCAGGGGCGTCGCAGGTCGAGGGCTGAGAGTCCTCATCACACAATGCCACTGGTCCCGGGTAGTCGTGGGTTTGAGGCTCAAGCATGCCCTCCATTGCGGGGGTTCGCCCCGGCCCTTGCCCATCGGCTCCCGGAACCAGCTTCAAGCTACCGGCCAGCGCCAAGACCTTCCAGGGCCGAAGGTCCGATCCTCTGAGGTCCTAACGGCACGTGCAACCGCAATGGATGCGGACCACGCTCTGCGTGCAGAAGGCCGCTATGACATCCAATCGAACCCGCAGCGAGACGCTGATCTTCATCGGCAGCGCCAGCGCACGCCTCGGCGGCGGCATCTGCGATCGACTCGGGAGCCGGCCGGGCGCCGGAACAGTGCTGCGCTTCTCGGAGGGTGGCATCTTCGTCCGGATCGACGAGAACGTGCGCGGGCGCGACGTCTTCGTCGTGCAGTCGACGCTCTTCCCCGCCAACGATCAGCTCATCGAGCTCACGTTCTGGATGGATGCGCTCAAGAGGGCCAGCGCGGCTTCGGTCACCGCAGTGATCCCCTACTTCAACTATGCGAAGGGCGACAAGCTCGACGAACCCCGGACCTCGATTCGCGCCCGCGTGTGCGCTGACATGATCCAGAACGCGGGCGCGGACGCGGTGATCATGCTCGAACTTCACTCACCTCAGGTGCAGGGCTTCTTCACGCGACCGGCCGACGAGCTGCACGCTGTTGGCGTCATGTGCGACGCCATTCGACAGTGGGGACCGGCCAACCTGACGGTCGTTTCACCTGACAGCGGCTTTGCGAAGCGGGCACGAGACTATGCGGCACGTCTCGATGTGCCTCTGGCGATCGCGGACAAGCGGCGCACCGGCCACCAGGAGCGTGCCGAGGTGTTGGACGTGATTGGCGAGGTCCGCGGACGCAATGCGCTAATCGTCGACGACTTTGTGATCTCGGGGCAAACGCTGGTTCAAGCGGCACGCAAGCTGGTCGAGAAGGGAGCACTTTCGGTGACAGCCGCGGTCACGCACGGCGTGTTCTCGAGCGAGGCCCGAGAAGTCCTGGAGGCGAGTCCAATCGAACAGCTTCTGGTGACGGACAGCGTCGAAGGGCATCCATGGCCGCTTCCGCACATCGTTCGCACCATCTCCGTCGCCCCACTCTTCGCAGAGGCGATCGGACGCGCAC
>Ga0075522_10003348_pt1 | contig 11729 bp, 8 predicted proteins | sample NGEPerA_FD_74796 | JGI IMG/M metagenome (GOLD analysis project Ga0075522, IMG submission 74796) | Arctic peat soil microbial communities from the Barrow Environmental Observatory site, Barrow, Alaska, USA - NGEE PermafrostL2-A | ecosystem: Environmental > Terrestrial > Soil > Wetlands > Peat ... | reverse complement strand
CCCATATCTCGATCCGGAAGAGTGGGGAAACGGGTGCTATTCGGAGCGGTCGATTCGGCTGCCGCGAACATACTGGTGCTACCAGCCGCACATTGATTGCCCGGAGGTAGCGCCTTTGCCGGCATTGAGCGACAGTCGAATTACGTTCGGTTGCTTGAATAATTTTTGCAAAACGTCGCCGACGACGTTGGAGACCTGGGGAAAGCTGCTTGCCGAAGTGCCACAATCGCGATTGCTGCTGCACGTGCATGAAGGAAGCCATCGGCGGCGTGTTTTGGATTTCGTACGTCAATACGGCGTCGATTCCAGCCGGATCGAATTTGTCGGGAGCAAGCCTTTGGCGGAGTATTTTCGAATCTACAATCGGATCGACATTGCCCTCGATCCATTTCCCTGTGCCGGCGGAACGACGACCTGCGACGCATTATGGATGGCAGTTCCAGTCGTCAGCCTGACCGGCGCCACCGCCGTCGGAAGGTCGGGCGTGTCGCTGTTGACCAACGTGGGGTTGTCGGAATTGGTCGCGCAATCGCCGGAGGAATATGTGGACAAGGCGACGGCGCTGGCGAGCGATTTGCCGGCATTGGCCACAATACGCGCAGGCTTGCGAGATCGAATGCGACAATCGCCGATAATGGACGCCACGCGGTTTGCCGCCGATGTCGAAACGGCGTATCGGACCATGTGGCGAAGTTGGATACCGAAATCGCAAATTTGAGATCTCAAATTTGAAATTCCAAATTTGAAATTGAGAATCGATTCCGTAATCACGTTTGAATTGCTTGATTGAGACGTTGGCGGCGCCGAAGATGGGATGACGATGAATATTCTGGGTTTACACTTCGGTCACGATGCGGGCGTTTGCGTGGTGCGGAAAGGACGGATTGCGTCGTATATCGCGCGGGAACGTTATAGCCGAACCAGGCATGCCATCTCACTTGAATTCCGCAACATTGAAGCCGCGGTTGCCGCGGCTGGACTGCGGATGGATCAGATCGATTACTGCGCGATCACCTCGACGCAGCAGGTCGAATTGATCATCGATGAGCCGACCCGGTTTTCGATCAACTTATCCGCGCATCCCAAGCACACCGCGCCATGCACATACCAGCGGATGCTCCCGCCAGACATCGATCCCGCCACGCTCCTGACGCAATCGATGCTCAAGACGTTATACGATCCGGCGGCCAGCCGTTCTTTCTTGTTTCACCAATATGCAGATGGTTTTCCCGAACATCGCGGCCGTCGCCCCGAAAACTTTTCCGCCTTCGGCTGGATGGACAAATATTTCACGAGCAAACTCTGGCCCGGCGCCACGCTAGGCCAGATTTCGGCGACTGATTTCTCCCCCCTGCTGGCCAACGATGATGCACGCCACGGGTTTCACTATCCGGTGACCGTGAATCTCGACGGCCGTGCCGTTCCTGGATACTTCGTGGCGCATCATGCCGCCCACGCGGCTTCGACATACTATCAGTCGGGATTTCGCAATGCGGCCATTTTCACGCATGACGGATTTTCCGACGGCGCGGGCAATCTCAGCGGCATGTTTTACTGGGCCGACGAGGGGAAGATTTTTCCGATCACGCCCCATCATTTCACGGTTGGCGCGTTATATGAAGCCACCGCCGTGCAGCTCGATCTCGGCGCCGTTGGCGCGCCGGGAATGCTGATGGAGCTTGCCGCCTATGGCAAGCCGCGATTCTACGACCGCGCGTTCGTCGGCAACTGGTACGATCACATCAACACCGGCATCAAGAATTATCCGTGGAAGGATCATGTCGTGTTCATGGCGCGTAACATGGGCTACGACATGGCGCCGGTGGCGGATCGCGCGCGAATCACGGCGCCGATCAATGCGGATATCGCCGCCAGCACGCAAAAGCTGTTTGAGGAAACCTACCTTGCCGGCGTGGAAACCCTGCACAAGGTGATCGCGCGCATGGGCCGTCGCACGTCCAATCTGTGTCTCTCCGGCGATGCGGCGCTCAACTGCCCGTCCAACACCCGCCTCTTTCGCGAAGGACGGTTTCCCAATCTCTTCGTCGAGCCCGGTTGCGACGATGGCGGTTTGGCCGTTGGCGTCGCGCTCTATCTTTTTCACAACGTTTTTGATCAGAAGCTTGCCGTGCGACCGCCCGGCGCCGCCGCTTCGCCCTATATGGGGCTTCCAATCTCCGACGACCAGATCAAGGCGGCATTGGAAGCCTCGAGCGCCCTGGTCGATTTTTCGCCATGCGCCGACGCCGCTGATTCGGCCGCGCAGGATCTTGTGGAAGACCGCATCATCGGCTGGTTCGAAGATCGCAGCGAAATTGGCTCCCGCGCGCTGGGACACCGCTCGATTCTGGCCGATCCGACAAACGCCCAAAATCGCGCTCGCGTCAACACCTTGAAAGGGCGAGAATTGTGGCGGCCATTTGCCGCCGCAGTTTTGGAATCGGAGGCGGCGAAGTGGTTTGGCGGCGTACCCGATCCTGCGCCATATATGTCGTTCACCGCGGCGGTTCGCACGCACGACGCGCCCGCCATCACGCAACCCGACGGAACCGCGCGAATTCAAACCATCGGCATGGCCAATGGCGAAATCGGCCGGGTGATCGAACAGTTTTTTGCAATGACGGGAATGCCGATCGTGCTCAACGCATCGTTTAACGGCCCATCCGAGCCGCTGGTCGAAACACCGGCGGAAGCGATACGGTTTCTCATTGCATCCACGCTCGATGCGCTATACATGGGCGGATTCAGAGTGACGCGCAAGCTAATTCCCTGACGGCGGCGATCGCATAAAATGGCCGGCCCTCGCGGCGATATTTTCGCTCGAAATTAGTCCCGACAAATTCCCCCTCGCCCGCCGATCCCGGCCGGTTGTAGTCCACGACGGTAAACCCTTCGGCGGCGCGCACGAGCGGCTCGATATTCTCCAGCCAATATCCCTCATGGTCGGTCACGATTTGAAGCCGCCCCCCCGCCGTCAGCGTGCGCAGCGTTTGCTCGATAAAAGGAGCCTGAACCAGCCGCCGTTTGTGGTGCCTGGCCTTGGGCCAGGGATCGGGGAAATAAACGTGAAGGACCGACAAACTGCCATCCGGCACGTTTTCTCGCAAAAAGAACAGCGCCTCGGCTCGAACTGTTCGGGCATTGAGGCAGTCATGACGGCGAAGCCGATCGCTTGCATATCGAAAATAAAAGTTCGCCCACTCGACGCCGAAAAAATTCGTATCAGGGCGGCCCTTGGCTTGATCGAGCAAAAACGTTCCCTTGCCCATGCCGATTTCCAGTTCGACGGGATGATCGTTGCCGAATAAATCAGGCCATCGGACCGGCTTGGGAAGGGAATCGGCGCTGAGACCGATGGGTTCGACGATCATGTCGCGCTTCGTTTGCATGTGAGATCATCTCGGTCTCAGCACCAACTCCTCCACCACCGCCCGCGACGGAAGATTGATCGCAAGCATGACGCAGTCGGCCACATCCTCCGGCTGAAGCATCTTCACCCGCGCCTCGGCCGACGGAACGATCGGCCGCTTGTCGAGAATCGGCGTGTTGATATCCCCCGGACACAAGCTCGTCGCGCGAATTCCGTTTTGGCGTTCCTCGAAGTTGATCGATTGCGCCAATCCGCGCTCGGCGAATTTGCTGGCGACATACGCCGGCCCGGCTTTGGCGTTGGCGATAATGCCGGCGTCGGAAACGATCAGCACGATCGTCCCTTCCCCGCGCAGCCGCATCGTCGGCAGAAACGCCTTGACGCAATAAAAGGCGCCGTTGAGGTTGATGTCGATCACGTCGCCATAATCCTCGACGGTCAACGCCTCCCACGATCGCTTGGGAATATTGGTCCCGGCGGCATGGACGAGCGCGGCGACCTGCCCGTAATGCCCCAGTACATCCGCCGCCATCTTCATCACGGCGGCGTTGTCGGCCACGTCGCAGGGGGCGACGAGTGTTCGACTTGGATCATTGGTGAGGGCCGCGGTTTCGCGCAGGGCATCTTCGCGACGGCCGACCAGCGCGACCGACCAGCCTTCCTTCACAAGCCTGATGGCGGAAGCTCGTCCCACACCGCTCCCGGCGCCGGTGACAACTGCTATTTTTGGCATATTTTATCTCTCCAAGCATCGGTTCAAAATGACGTCTATATAAAGCACGATTTGGTTGAACGCCGAGACGCCAAGACGCGGAGAAGACAAGCAAAGAGAGCCTCCGAAAGAGCTGTCATGCGAACGGGATTTGATCTCTTCTCTTCTCTTCTCTTCTCGGCGTCTTGGCGTCTCGGCGTTCAATTCTCTTGCGAATTCGCTGACGGCTTAATGGCAACGCATCAATCGATCTTCGGGACGTCCACCCATTTCCGCTGCGCTTCCGATTGCAACGCGGCACCCATGATCGCCTGAGCCTTGGCGCCGTCGAGAAGCGATGGGGTGCATTGGCGTTTGTTGCGGATGGCGTCGATGAACTCAAAATCCTGGTCGTAGCGGAAGGTGGCCAGCGGATCGCCTTGGCGCGGGTCGCGGGGCGAGCCCGGAATGACCAAAAATTCATCGGGAACTTTCACCGCATGCAGATCGGGATCGTTCTTTTTGCCGATCAAAAGCTCGAGCGGCTTTTGAGTCGTATACGCAAGCGTGCCTTCCGAGCCGTTGACTTCGCACAGATCGAGCCCGCGATGCCCTTCGCCTCGGCCGGTGGCGAGCTTGGTGCTTTCCAACACGCCGCTCACGGCTCGGCCATCGGTTTTCTTGTCGAACTGCACAATCATGCTTACCCAATCATCGAGATCGGACGGGCTATTTCCTTGCCGAACATCGAGGAATCGTCGAAAGTCGGCGACGACGCTCTGATACTCGCCGATCAGGATGCGGCCATAGTCGATGCGATGCGAAAGCATGTCACCCATTTCACCCGAGCCGGCGAGTTTTTTCACTTGCCGCCAACCGAGATTGCGGTCGTTCCAATCCTGAAACCGGGCCGCGCGAAAGTGATAGGGTTGACCGATGGCGCCGGTCTTCACGAGGTGGGTCATGTATCGCAGTGCCGGGACAAAGCGATAGGTGAACGCCGTCATATGCCGCACATTGGCTGCGTCCGCGGCGCGGACCATCCTCAGTGCCTCATCCAGATTCATCGCAATCGGCTTTTCCACCATCACATGCTTCCCGGCGGCGATGGCGTCAAACGCCAACGGCCCATGAAACACATTCGGCGTCGCGATCAGCACGGCATGCACGTCATCGCGCTTGAGAATCTCACGATGATCGACCGAGCCGACCGATATGCCGCTGGTTTGCTTCGCCTTCTCCAGCACAGCCGGATTGGCGTCGCATAGGGCGACGACGCGCGTATCCGGGCATATTGCAAAGCCGGGAAGATGATTGGACAAGGCGATCCCGCCGGTTCCGATGATGGCTACGCCGATCATTGTTCGAATTCCTTCTTTTGGAGGTTTATCGGTCAGCCGTTACTTTAAGCGCAACGCGATGGAAAACCAGAGCGACGACCGTGCTGGAATCTTCGTGTTAGTAATATTGTTGGCGTTTATCGGCGCATTCGCTTCGCTTCGCAGCGCGCGGTACTACTTCGGCGGACGGTCTCGCACGCCAATCGGGCAGTTGGAGGAGCAAAGCGTGTTGCGTCCGTGGCGGCGGCGATGACGATTCTTGGGGGGATCACGGAAGACGCTTTTTCGCAGCCGGCCAATGCGATCGAACCCGCTCCGACAACGCTTTCTTTGTAAGCTTCGGCGTCGGCGCCAATGCTTCGCGAGCTACGCCCAGCGCCTCCGGTCCCATGCGATCAGCTAACGACATCGCATCAAATGGCGCTTTCACTTTCACGTCATTATCAAAATAGACAAAGACATCGCGATTTGCCGCCTTCTTGGCTTTTTTGTCGCTCCATGTTTTGGTGTCCGCCGGCTCTTTCCCATCGCGCCAAGACGAGAGCTTTTTCGCCCATTGATCGAGCGCCGAGGCGGAATATCCGCTGGCGTACAGCACTTCGTCGCCGTGAAGGCGCAGGTAAACAAAATCCGCGGTGACGTCTTCGGCGTAGGGCCACTTTCCCGCCGTGTCGGCGATAACCAATGCGATTTTGTGTTCCCGCAGCAGATCGACGAACTTCGGATTGGCGAAGCTTGCGTGGCGAATTTCCACGGCGTGGCGAAGCGGCCGGTTGGCGTCGGTTTCCGTCAGCGCGCGTCCCTTGAGCTTATCGTTGTGTTCCTTTGCGAGATTGGCGGCCGCTGCGGTGTCACGCGGCAGCAGACGAAAAAATTGTTCGAATTTTTCTTCGTTGAAAACAAAGTTCGGAGGGAATTGCCACAGGATCGGGCCGAGCTTTTCTTTGAGACCCAACACCCCGGAAGCGAAAAAATTTGCCAAGGGTTTTTCGATGTCGCGCAGCCGCTTCATGTGCGTGATATAGCGCGGACCCTTGACGGAAAATACGAAAGACGAGGGCGTGGCGTCATACCACGTCTGATAGCTGCTCGGCCGCTGGAGTGAATAGAATGATCCGTTTATCTCTATGGAATTCACCATCGTGGCGGCATATGCCAGCTCGCTTTTGTGCGATAGCTTTTTTGGATAGAAGACGCCCCGCCACGGCGGGTAGGTCCAGCCTGAAATACCGATTCGAATTTGAGCTGATTTTTGCATGGCGCCGGTCCAGTTGACGAATGTCTTGCCTGTCACAGCAAAGCGCGCTCCGTCGCTTGTTCTTATTCATCCAGGAAGCATCTGGGAGTGGAGCGCGCACCATTTTGCATCAAAATCGGCGAAAAATGATGCGCGCCCCATCGTGCGTCGCTCGCGTTCTCAATTCGCGCGGGCCTCGCGCTCTCGCGCCGACGCGGCTCGCCTGATCATTGACACGCGAAATTCACGGAAATAACCGCCGGTGGTTTGTATACCTCCCCAACTATGCACACAAATGCGATATCGATGAATCGTAAACCGTGCCACGAGAAGCAATAAAAAAATTTCCGCCCTCTTTAGTCGATACTCAAACGGCGATGGCGAGCGAGAAATCGAATAGTCTGACAATCGAGCTACAGGCGCGTGCGCATTTTTCCGGGAACGCCGACGTCCCCGTCGGCTCGTATGTAAATGCCGACGAGGACGTCGGCGTTCCCGGAAAGGCGCCCACGCCCAGCTACGGCAATTTATTCGCCCATACTGGCAGTCGCCCTGACTTCGTTCTATAATTCACAATTCGACGGAAGGCATCAGTCGTGCCATCCGCGTTTTGTTCTGGAAGGATTCTTCGATGTTGGACCCTCTTGCTCTTCCCAACAATGTCCTCACGACCCAACTGAAAAAAGTGGTCAATTGGGCACGGCGTAGCTCTTTATGGCCGATGCCGTTTGCCACCGCATGCTGCGGCATTGAACTCATGGCGACCGCCTCTTCACGCTTTGATCTGGCCCGGTTCGGCGCCGAGGCGATGCGGTTTAGTCCGCGGCAGGCGGATCTGATGATCGTTGCCGGACGCGTCACCATCAAGATGATGCCGGTGCTTCAGCACATTTATCAGCAGATGACCGAGCCCAAGTGGGTCATCAGCATGGGGGCTTGCGCCAGCACGGGCGGCGTGTTCGATTGCTACTCGACGATTCAGGGGATCGATCAGTTTATGCCCGTTGACGTGTATGTGCCTGGATGCCCGCCGCGACCGGAGACGTTGATTGAGGGGATCATGGCGATTCAGCGGATTATCGATTCGGATGGGTTGCCGCCGCAGGGGCCGCGGAGGGCGCTGCAGTTGGCGGTCGAGCCGACATATAAACCGTCGGCTCAGCCTGCGCCGGTTCCGATTACGGTTGGGGGGCAACTGGTGCGGTAATCGGATTTTGGATTTTGCGTCGGTGTCTGTCGGGTCGCAAACATGGTCACCAAAGGTGACCATGCCACAGACAGATCATTTTCCTTTGAGCGCTTCAGCTTCTTCTTTTGTTTTGGTGGAATTGTTGCGTTCGATATAGTCGGTTGGGGAACTGTCGATTGCCCGCACATACGGTTTTTGCGTCGGACCTGCGGTTAATACACGATAATTATTTTCAATCAGCACGCCATTGCATCCAGGTCCCTGGATGTGGATGGGCACGTTCTGCGCATCCACGTCGATTCTGTTGTAGCGAACGGTCAGATCGCTCGTATTCTCGTTAATTTGCAAAATCGATCCGCCGAGGAAGGCGTTTCGCTCGATCACCGCATGGGCGGCGTGATATCGGCGCTGCACCGCCGGCGGTAACGGCGCGACGGCGCCGCGATCGGCGGGGCCGACGCGGACCCAGCCGTGGAATGCATTGTGGGCGGCATAGAGATCCTGGCCGACGCGGAAGGTCAGCGTTTCCTTGCCGTGGCTGGCGGTCAGGTCGTTGTCATAGACGAGCAGATTATAGAAATTCAGTTCGTTGGATCGAATGTTGTGCTCGCGCTGGCTGGTGGCCATTTTGTTGCCGAGGAAAGCGAGATTGCATCCGTCGCACCAGAGTCCGTACCCGCGAATTTCGTCGGTGAAAGTACACCATTGCACGAGAAGGCCGCGAGTCATCCGGGTGCAGAAGATGGCGTCGTCGAAGTTTCGGAAAGTGCAGTTGATCGCGACGATATGGCCGCCGTCGGGAACGATGGCGCGGAGTTGGATTTTTTTGTTGCCGACGACTTTCATGTCGCGGTCGGTGTCGAATTCGATGCCTCTAAATGTGATGTCAAGACCAGTGCAGAGGAGGGAACTGTAGCCTTTGGAGGCCAGTCGCCGGATACGCGGCGCCGGGCCGGGACCGGACGGGCGGAATTCGATGTTGCGGGCCTTGATCTCGATCGGGCCGGGAAGGTCCCAGCTTGAGCCGGGCGGAAGCAGCACGATCGTGTCGTTCTGAAGCGAGCGGATGACGTCCGCCAGGCCGGAACGGAGGTCGAGAAGCTGTGTGCCGCGATGGTCGGGCACGACGTGAATGGTCTTGATTGCGGGCGGTTGGCCGGCGCGGGTTAATCGTAGCGTATATGTTCCGGGCGTCTGATAAATATGAGCGGCGTTGTAACCCGCGAGCACGTTGTAGGCGCCGGCGGCATCGCCAAAGTCGAACGTGCAGACTTCGCCGATCACCGGGGTTTGATCGAAGAACGCATTGCCGGCAGTCACGTTAAAATCGCTGGGCGCGTTGTCCGGCAATCGAGGAGGAACGGCGATGGCAACGCCCGCCGCACAGAAGAGCGCGAAAAGCCCCAGTAGTTTTGCGGCATGTTCAAGCATGATTTTCCCAGTCGTTGATGATAGGACCGCCAATAAAAATCGCCACATCAGGTCTGTTGCAAATTAGCTTCCACATCACTTTTCTAACACCTGCGTGTCGTTGGGAAGTTCGGTCATTGGGATTTGATTCGGATTTCTGATTTCGGGTTTCGGATTTCGAGGGGGGCCAATTCCGCACCCTCACAAGTTGCGGCCACTCCCCCCTCGCTGCATACTGACGCCGCGAGATGACCACCACCGCCCTCCCACGTCCGGCCGAGCTGACGGCGCTGCCGCACAGCGGATTGAGCGTGCCGGAATTTTATTCGATGCACTTCATGGCCGCCCTGGTCCCAATGACCGCCGGGCTGCTGCTCTACGGCTATCGCGCGGCCGTCGCCATAATGCTGGTCGGATTGGGGACCGCGGGCGGGGTCGCGATCTGGCGGCGGATCGGATCGCGCGGAAGACAACTTTCCTATCCGCATGCCCTGTGGCTCGCGCTTCTACTGGCCATGATGCTGCCGGCGCAACTGGCCAGCACGCAAATTCCCGGCGTCGAACAAACGCCCTGGTATCTGCTGCCCGCCGCCGGCCTGCTGCTGACCATCTTCCTCTGGATTCTTGGCGGTCTCGGCGCCGGGCGCGTGCATCCGGTTCTCGTCACCTATCTATTTATTGCGACTCTGTTCGTGCATTTGCTCGTGCCGCATTGGGTGTTGCAGCGCAATCACCTGTTCGTCGGCGACGTGCTGAAAGGCCAGCCCTCCGATATACGCACGGCGGAAACCGACCCCTGGACGCACCGCTATAAGGTCCGCGGCCAGGACTCGGAATATTCCGTGCCCGCCAGCGAATCGCTCACCCACTTCACCGCCAGCGGCCGCGCGCCGCGCGGATGGCTTCCGATCCAAAGCCTGCTGCGCGACCAAATGCCGCCGCTGGAAGACCTCATCATCGGCGGGCATCCCGGCCCCATTGGCTCGGGGAGCGCCGTGGCCGTTATCATGGGTGGATTGTTCCTGCTCTATCGCGGGTTAATCGATTTCCGCATTCCGCTGATTATCATTCTTGTCGAACTCGCCTGCCTTCTCGTCTTTCCAACCCCTGCGGTGCTGACCGAGCCAACCCAATGGCATTGGATCGTGTCGCGCCGCCCGGAAGTCGGGTGGGGAACCGGAATCACTTTCGCCAATTACGAACTGATGGCGTCCCCGTCGCTCTTCATGGCGCTTTTCCTGGCGACGTCGCCGTCGATCCGTCCGATGTCGCGCCGAGCGAGAGCGATCTACGCGACCGTCGCCGGCGCCGGGAGCGCGGCGTTGCAATTGTATATGAGCGTGTCGATCGGCCCGTATCTGGCGCTGCTTGTCGCGAGCCTGCTGACGCCGGTGTTGGATATGTGGTTTCGGCCGAAAGCGATGATCTAAAACTGGCCCGCGTTCTGTAGGGTCCGCCTTGGCGGACGCGTTTCGGGCAACGCCAAGGTCTCTGACGACGCGTCCGCCAAGGCGGACCCTACGCGAATTCAATATCGCTTCAAAGCGGAGACAATGATCGAAAAAAGATTCGTCAATGCCTTACTTCGCTTCCACCAATCGTCCTCCCACCGCCCGCTCCAGATCTGATTTTGCGATCCAATAATCGCGAACCGCTTCGATGTATTCCTTGTATGCCGTCACTTCCATTTGCCGGGCGATGAGCCAGCGGTCTACGCCGAGGAGCATCGCGTTGTAGTGTTTTTCGGATAGCGCGGTCACTTGCCGGCGCTGTGGGATGAGAACGTCCTGATAGAGCTGCGCCGTTTGTCGTGCGGCGGCGATCCGGTCGCGAGCCACGCGAACTTGCGAGCGGATGTCCGACGCCATCGCCGCGATGCGATCGACGCCCTGGCGATATTCGGCTTGCAGGCGGGCGATTTGGGCCTGCTTTTGATCGAAGATCGGCAACTCGACCGTCAATTGCGGACCGGCGATCGTCACATAATTTTCAGTCGCGTCGCGGCGTTCGACGTCGATGCCGATCTCGATGCCGGTGAGACGGAATTGCTCGGTCAGGCCAAGCGAGCGGGCGATGATCAGCGTCTGGCGCCGCTCGGCGTCGAGATCGAGCCGCTGACGGATGGCAAGCGATTCCAATTCCTGCATGGACGTTTCCGCGGCGGGCATATCGGGAAGTTTTTCGGCGGCTTGCCATGTGTCAACTTCCGGCCCGCTTAGTCCCATCAGCCGGGTGACTTCTTCGCGATCGGCCTTTGCGGCAAATTCGGTGCGGGCGACTTCGAGTTTCGCCGTCGAGAAACTCGCCTCTTCACTGGCGAGATCGAGATCGCTGATGTTGCCCGCCTTGTGCTGCTGACGCGCGAGGTCGCAGGACGATTGCTGGGCGTCGAGAATCGTCTTCTGCAACGCCAGCGTCTGCCGGCGGCCTTGATAGGTGTAAAAGGCAACCCTCGCCTCGTGTTCCATCGCCAGCACGGCGTCGGCAACGCG
>Ga0075522_10003345_pt1 | contig 11733 bp, 7 predicted proteins | sample NGEPerA_FD_74796 | JGI IMG/M metagenome (GOLD analysis project Ga0075522, IMG submission 74796) | Arctic peat soil microbial communities from the Barrow Environmental Observatory site, Barrow, Alaska, USA - NGEE PermafrostL2-A | ecosystem: Environmental > Terrestrial > Soil > Wetlands > Peat ... | reverse complement strand
CCCCAAGGGCGTCGTAATTCTTACGCGGGAGGGGCGAGTTGTCCTGCTGACCACCGCCGAAGGGCGAAAGCCTACTACCAGCGATGCGGAAGGCGCACAGCTTTGAAAAACCATGGTGGCCTACATCGGCAAGTATCATATCGAGGGCAACGACCTCATCACGGCGCTTGATGTTTCCCGGAATAAGGAATGGAATGGAACCGAACAGTTGAGGGATTTCAAGATTGCCGGGGATCAGCTGAGCTTCACGACATCGCCCGCTCCCATCCCTATCTTTCCTGACAAGTGCCGCTACGCGGACGCGGTATTCGAGCGCAAAAAATAAGACGTCACACTCTGACCGCGAATGTGGGGATTGCGCTAAAAGTTCGCGCAATCCCCACATTCCGGCTTCCCGCCGGAAACAATTACCAGATCAATTTCAAACCCAATTGAATGGAGCGGCTACCGCCTGTTCCGAGCACCGGGTTGGGCGACGCCTGGTCGGGTGTGCTGCAACCGCATCCGAACGTTCCGGGTGCCGAAGGATCGTTGAAGCCCGCGCCCGCCGGGCCGGTTGGATTGTAAAGATTGGGGTGGTTGAGCACGTTGAAGAACTCGGCGCGGAACTGGGCGGTAAGTCGTTCCTTGAAGAGTCTCTCATCCTTGACCACCGACATGTCCCAGTCTTTGAATCCGGCGCCGCGGAAGATGCCGCGACCGGCATTCCCAATCGTCCCGTTGGCAGGGGGAATCAGGATCGTGCTGCCTTGCATGTAACAACCGCCAATTGCGTTAAGCGACGCGAGTGTTGCCGCACCCATGGCATTGGCGGCCGTGACGCAGGCCGGCGCGATGGTGGTGCTGACCTGATTGGCTCCGCCTCCGCAAAGCGCTGCACCGTAACAGGGCAGGGCTTGCGGCCCGGCCTTGAATCCGCTCGGGGGGCCAGAGATATTCCAGAACTGCCCGTACGTATCGAGTTCTGTCACTTGACCTGTCCCGCTAAAATCATCAGACAAGTCTTGCGCCGTCCACGGCGAGCCGCCCTGCAAGCTCACGAGGGAATTAATTTGCCAGCCTTGTAAGAGTTGGCCGGGGGACTTAATGCCGGGTATGGCGTACGAGGCAGTAATGGTCACCCGATGGCGAATGTCGAAATCGCTGTTCGCATACATACTGGCCGGGTGCGAGCTATCTACGGGTAGAAAGTTAGACCCGAAGTTGGCGGAAGCGTTGTCCAGCGCGTGTGAGTACGTGTATCCAACCAGGAAGGACAATCCATGAATCGGCCGCTGGGTGAGGGTAACGTGCAAGCCGTTGTAATTGGATTTATCGATGTTGGAGAGACGATCGATCTGCGCCAGGTACGGGAATTTGCTGTTAAAGGGCCGCGAAGCTTGCTCGCAGGCGCCAGCCGATAACGCGCCGCAAGAAGCGCTGAATGCAGCACCGAGCGGCGGTTGGTTGATATCTGCGAATCCCAAAAATTTTGTGCCGTGGTTGCCGACATAGTTGACTTCCAAGGACATATCATTCGTGATGGCGCGCTGGATGCCCAACGACCAAGTCCCGAGATAAGGCGTGCGCATGTTCGGGTCCACCGCCTCGGTATTGCAAGGCGCGGGATCTCCGGCAACGAGAAGACCGTCGCCGCATTGAAGCGCAAAAATGGTTGAGGGGAAAATGCTACCACAGGCATTTGTTCCGCCAGTGACGCAGGCAGTCGTTTGATGCTGCCAATTATAAATGAGAGTGTCCGGAGTCGACGCGGAGCCACCGGATACGTTCTCTGTGATCACTCCCATATTGCCCGAGCCAGGTTTGCTGACGTGATTCACGACCAATGTCGCGCCCGTAGGCACCTGGTTTAATCCCAGCTGATTGCCAACGGCGATGAATACGCTGTAAGGCAGTTGTTCGTACATGATGCTGCCGCCGCCGCGGACGACCGTTTTGCCGTTCCCCTGCACATCCCAGGCAAACCCAACGCGCGGCGAAAAATTGTTGTGGTCGCCGTTATATGCGGATTTTTCTCCGATGCCAACCTGCACCAGCCCGGTCGGTGAGTTCGGATCGAAATTGCCCAATTTATTGTCTCGATCTTGAAGCACCGTCTGGATTTCGTAGCGCAGGCCAAGGTTCACGGTCAGGCGAGGTTTGAAATGCCAATCGTCCTGCACGAAAGCCGCGTAGCCTTGATTGCTGAGATGACGCTCCGGGTCTCCGACGAGGATTTGCGAAAGGGAGCCGCTAGTTCTCGAGACTCCCTTCAGAAAATTAGTAAGGTTTGTGAACCGGATGCTGCCCTTTCCGTTCGCCGTCACGAATACGTCGGCGGTGTTGTTGATAAATTCGCCGCCGAACTTGAAGGCGTGTTTTCCGCGCAGAACGGAAACGTGGTCCAGAAGCTCAAAAGCCCCCGTAGGGCCCGGGTGTTTTGGCCAATTGCCTCCGAGGCGGAAATTCCCGGAAGAAAATGGGTTGATGCGAATAAATGGAAAGCCGAAAAAGCGCGGGTCGGTTACACCGGTATTGATTCCGTAGGCGAGCGGATTCACATTTGCGTCCACGGAATCGTACGTCTGGTGAAAATATGCGTAGCCGCCGCGCACTTCATTTACGACCGTGGAGCTAGGAGTCCAGGTCCACGCAGCCGAGCCTACCTGGACTTTTCCAAACAGATTCGACATCCACGGGGAGTTGCCGGTTCCCGGAACTCCTATCTGGTAAGCGCCATCGTTCCAGATTCCGCCGCCTCTGCCATTAAAGTACATACCAGACAGCGAATGGCGATCATTTATGTGATAGTCGATTTTCCCTACACCATTTTCTTGTGAGTTATTGCTGACCAGTCCCAATGGAAGCGAAGAGCCAGAGGTACTGGTTGGAAACAGCGACTCGCTGGTGCCCGGAGTGAAATTCGTGGGCTTGACCGAACAATCCGGATTAAGGCCCGCGAGTTGTCTGCTCAGTGGCGTTACGTTTGCATATCCAACTGCGTTGCAGGCATCGACAAGGCTCGTGGCTGGATTGGGTCCGCCGGGCGCCGTCACCGTCAATGGCGGGGTCAATACCAGAGTGCTTCCAACGCTATAGTGTTGCCCCTCGTAGTTTACGAAATAAAACAACTTATCCTTCTTGATGGCGCCGCCGAGGCTGGCACCATATTGCTCCAAGGCCACGGGCGCTTTGTTGCAAACGGCTGGTGTCACCACGCATTGCGCGGAAGTGGCGGCGTTGAAAAAGTTGCGCGCGTCCAGCACCGTATCGCGGCCGAACGCAAATGCAGTTCCGTGAAGCGTATTGCTGCCCGATTTGATTCCGGCGTTGACGATCGCGCCGGGCTTCCAACCAAACTCGGCCTTCGGATTTTGCTCGGTGTTGAATTCCTGAATCGCGTCGATGGGCAAGGAAGTCGAGGCGTCGCCTGCGGGGATCACCGCGTTAAGCACGCTCGATCCCGTGTAGGGGTCATCTTCACGCACCCCATCGAGCAGGTAGCCGATGTCTTCGGGGCGGGTTCCGTTTGCAGAGCGTGCCGCGCTTCCGCCTCCGGGATAAACCGTCATGCCCGGACGCAGGGTTAACAGGTTGATGTAATTGCGGCCATTCAGCGGCAAATCATTAATCGCCTGATTGCTGAGCGTACCGCCCAGTGTGGCGTTTGTTGTTTCCACCATCGGCGGCGCTTCGGTAATCGTGATCGTCTGGTTGATTTCGCCAGGCTGTAAAGACAAATCCACGCGCAGTTCCTTGCCGACTTCCAGCAAAATATTCTGCTGCTCGATTTTCTTGAAGCCTTTGGCTTCGGCGCGAACGGTATATTGGCCGGGAAGCAGGTTGGGAGCGTTGTATTCGCCGGAGTCCCCGGTAACGACCGTGCGAGGAAGACCTCTTTGCACGTCCAGGACGGTCACCGTTGCGCCGGAGATCGCTCCTCCGGATTGATCCGTGACGGTTCCCGTGATCCGGCCTTGATTTCCTTGCGCAAACAAGGCTGGCGCAAGGAGAAGCGATAGCAGCGGAAAAAAGAGCACGTACGGTAATTTGAATTTCTTTGGAAGGCGCACAACAACGTTCGTCTGCAAGAGGGTTTCCATGGGCCAGGTAACCTCGCAAATTAAATAAGCCTCTAGAGCTGTCTGAATGCTCTCTGAGTGCTTTTCCTGATTTTCTAGATCCCGACAAACACGGCCGATTTATGCAGGGCCCGACCTTAAGTGAGTGAGGAAATATCACTTCGCATGGAACGTGTCAATTCATTTGTCGCTGGAATTTAAGTATTTGGTTAACTTTTTTGGAAGCTTTCGGTGAGGACAACTTGGTGAAGGATCGTTTCCAGTGGCGCGGGCTTCAGCCTGCGGATTTTAGTCCTTGCAAGGCCTAACGCCCGCAGGCTGAAGCCCGCGCCACAAAATACCACTTCCAAATCTACAGGATCGCGCGTACCACGCCGCCATCCACACGAATGGCCGATCCCGTAGTTGCCGAAGCCAGCGGGCTTGCCAGGTACACAATCATGCTCGCGACTTCGTCGATCGTCGCAAATCGCTTCAAGAGAGAAGTCGGCCGAATCGTTTTAAAAAATTCCGTCTCGAAGGCAGCGGCGTCGGTACTTGCTCCCATGCGCGAAATAAAAGTTTCGACTCCTTCGGAGCGGGTCGGACCGGCCAGCACGCTATTGACGGTAATTCCCGTCCCTGCCACGGTTTCGGCGATTCCGCGCGCCACGGCAATCTGCGCTGTTTTCGTCATGCCGTAGTGAATCATCTCGGCGGGAATCTGCACGGCGGATTCGCTGGACACAAAAAGAATCCGGCCCCAGTTTTTTGCGCGCATTCCGGCGAGATAATGGCGCGAGAGTCGCACTCCGCTCATGACGTTCGCTTCAAAAAAACGCATCCAATCTTCATCCGGTATCTTTTCAAACGGCTTCGGCTCAAATATCCCCATGTTGTTGACCAGAATATCGACCTCCGGGACAGCCTGAATGAGATTTTTGCAACCCGCCGCCGTGGCGACGTCGCTCGCCACTCCTGTGACATTTGCGTCCGGATGCGATTTCCGAATTTCCTGAATCGCGGCGTCCACCCGCGCTTGCCCGCGTCCATTAACAACCACGGCGGCGGATTCAGCCGCGAATGCGCGCGCCGTCGCAAAGCCAATTCCAGCTGTCGAGCCAGTCACCAACACTTTTTTGCTTTTGAGTAGTAGATCCATGAGTCCTCATTCCATTTCGATTTGAGCGTCGGGATTTCGGTTTGCTTCCTTCTTTTTCTCTCAGGACAGGCTAAGCCAGCAGGAAGGCGAGGTCAACAAAACGATCCTGCGAGGAGCACAGCGCGCCGGATGGTCGCATCAAGAGGGTGATCACAGATTGTCGATCCGGCGTAGCAGGAATTATTGGATTTCGGGGGCGGATGGGCGTAAATTTCTGTCAGACAAATATCTACTGGATCAGCAAAATAACTGCACTACGTGCCGCGGCTAATAGGGAGCTCTACGTATGAAAGTATGGCCACCGTTTCTTGGGATTGCATTGATTCTCGCTGGCTTGGGGGGCGGTGCGAAACGTGCCGCGACGGCGGATGCGCCGGGCTTGACCGGTATCGTGAGTTCCGAGGCGGACGCGCCGATGGAAGGCGTGCTGGTTAGCGCCAAGCGCGTGCCGAGCACGGTGACAACCACCGTCGTGAGCAACGCGCAAGGCCGCTATGCGTTTCCGGCGGGGCGATTGCTGCCGGGAAAATATCGGCTTGAAATCCGAGCGATTGGTTACGAAACCGCGGACCCTGAAATGTTTGCGACGCTGGGAGCAAAAACCACCGTAGCGAATATTAAGCTGAAGAAGACCAGCGATTTAGCCGCGCAAATGAGCGATGTCGAGTGGTTGATGAGCATTCCCGGAAGCTATGAGCAGAAAGAATATCTGTTCATGACGTGCTCGCACTGCCACACGCTCGCACCGATCCTGCAAAGCACGTACGACAAGGCCGGGTGGATGACCACGTTCAAGCGCATGAAGAGCTGGGATCAGGTGAGTTCCATCAACCATCCTGTGCCCTCGCCCGAGAAGGGCGGCGCTCCATTTGGGAACGAGGACTTTGCGCAGTTTCTCAGCTCCATCAATTTAAGCGCGCACCCCACGCACGATTTTGAACTAAAAACTCTGCCTCGACCTCATGGCGATGACACGAAAGTAATTGTCACCGAGTACGATCTTCCGCGTGAAAACGCGGAGCCCCACGATGCTGCGCCGGACAAGTCCGGCATGATCTGGTATCAGGATTTCGCCGAGGGAATTATCGGACGGCTCAATCCCGCAAACGGAGAAATAAAAGAATGGAAGGATGAAACGCCCACGCCCGGCTTCCCTCCCGGATTTCAGGCGCTGGAATGGGACGTCCAAGGAAATATGTGGCTTGGCAGGCACGACTGGAACAGCATCACAAAGTTCGACGTCAAGACGGAAAAATTCACTGACTTCCTTCTTCCGGCTGGCGTGAAGTCGGATTTCGTTTCAGTAGGCGGCGACGGCAAAATCTGGGCCAAAGACACCGCAGATGACTCGGTTTATCGACTCGACCCAGCCACCGGGGATATCAAGAAATTCGATGAATTCCCCCCTGAACTGAAGATCAAGGACGAAAAAGGAACGCGTCACCATATCTACGGAATTACGGCCGACCCCGCGGGAAACTTGTACGAAGCTGATATTGTGGGCGGCGACCTGTTTGAATTGAACGGCGAAACTGGACTTGTGGCAAGGTACCCGATCCCCACGGAAGATGCGGGGCCGAGGCGCATGCACCTCGATGGGCAAGGACGCCTGTGGATCGGCGAGTATTATGGCAAAACCGTCGGCATGTTTGACACGCACACGCAAAAATTTCAGGAATGGAAAGTGCCCATTCCCTGGTACGGTGCGTACGACGTAGCTCTCGATAAGGACGGTTTCGCGTGGACCGGCACCATGACCAGCGAAATCATTCTTCGTCTAAATCCCAAGACCGGCGAATTCAGGCAGTACATGCTTCCGCGTTTAGGTGTAAACGTGAGGCGGGTGGAAGTGGGCACGTCCAGCGCAAATTCCGTCTTCTGGGTAGGAGAAAATCACCAGGCGAAAATCGCCAAGGTGGAACCGCTGAATTAATGGCAACGAGAAAGTAACTCAGATAGTCGTGCGAGCGGATTCCATAAGCGGAACGAGAGTTGAATCATCGCGTCGGAGTCTTTTTGCGCGAACGACGCTTTGACGACAAAAAACTGAAGGGCGAGAGTGCTCCTCTCATCAAAGTCTTGGTGACGTCCCCGAAGTCTCCAGCTTTAGCGAGGGTTACGACACCCCAAAGCCCAAAACAACCAACGACTATAAGATAGAATGCTTCCCTTTGGGTTTGCCGGTCATTGGGAATCCAACCAAATAGCCAGTTCGGAATCAGCCCTGTCGCGTCCAATGTGGCTTTTGCCATCGCGAGGATAAATAAAAGGACGCTGATTCCAATGCCCCAAAAAACCGGTACCCACCAACCAAGGCCGATGTCGCTGGACTGGTCGATCATGACGAGAATGTAGTGGTCGCCCCTTCGGAGGGTTCGGACCGCTTGGTCCCAATTTCGCAGCTGTTGGGAATTTTCTTGCTTTAGCCTGCTGTGGGCACGATGGAGTAGGCGCGAAATTTTAGCTTCATATTCGTTTGTTTCGTATTGTTCTTCAAATTCGTCGTTTAACTCGGTGGGGTTTTCGCACGAAGCTGGATCGCTCTCCGTGAAGTACATCATTCTCTTCTCAACATCAGCGAGAGATACCCCATCCGTTGCCGCTTGTTCAACGGTCTGCGCTGCGAGAAAGTCTTTTGCCTGTTTGGTGTTCAAACTGCTCCGCAATGATGCGAGATTCCATGGAATTGTATACCTGAAGTAAGGTGATTCACAGTTGACGCGCCCGCGCGCTTGGCGAAAATGCCTAATATGCCAAAGGGATGATTCGATTGAAGATTAGGCGGCAATCCATTTTTTCGATACGTACTATCCAGATTGAATTTTCAGGACGGGACACCAAAAAGTGTACAATTTTGGATAGACGCGTGCTCCGTGGAAAAGCTTAAATAGATTCGTTGAGCTCGCAATGGAAATGGGATCGAGAGAAAGCTCCAGGTTTTTAACCAAGCGACAGCGCGGACACGCCTTTCTCCAGAACCGGCACTTCCCTATGTCTAATGTGTGAAAGGCTCCATACGTATGAGGATCCGTGTAGGCTACGAATTGCTGTACAGCTTTGAACAACCGACGCCCATGCTCTTGACGATGAGCATCCATTATTCGCGCGCTTCCGACATTATAATTACCGATCATCTGACCACGGAACCCTACGTGCCAATCACCACGTACCGCGACGGCTTCGGAAATCTGTGTAGCCGTCTGGTGGCGCCCGAGGGACAAATCAAAATCAAAAGCAGCGGTCTGGTAAACGATTCAGGCCGCCTGGACGTTTTCGCTCCCGACGCCCAACAAGTTGCCGTTGAGAATCTGCCGGAAGACACTCTGATCTTCTTGCGCGGCAGCCGGTATTGCGAGACGGATCTGCTGTCCAATATCGCGTGGAGCCTTTTCGGCTGGTCGCAGCGAGGATGGCCGCTGGTTCAGGCGATCTGCGATTACGTGCACAACCATATCTCGTTCGATTATCAACAGGCCCGTGCAACCAGGACGGCATGGGAAGCCTACAACGAGCGAATCGGGGTCTGCCGCGATTTTGCGCACCTGGCCATCGCGTTCTGCCGTTGCATGAATATTCCTGCGCGCTATTGCACGGGATATCTCGGCGACATCGGAACCGCGCCGCCCTATGGCGTCCCGGACCACGCCGCGTGGATCGAAGTTTACCTCGGCGGCGAATGGTACATTTTCGATCCTAGAAACAACGTGCGCAGAATTGGAAGAATACTCATCGCGCGCGGGCGCGACGCGGCGGATGTCGCCATCGCAACCACGTTCGGCCCCAACGTCTTGGAAAATTTCACTATCTGGACAGACGAGGTTGACGAGAGCGGCGCGGTGATTCCTCCACAGCCTTTGCAGCATCCACAGACGGGAGCGATGAACGCCTGACATGTCCGTCCTGACCGTTCGCCATATCACGACGTATCGCTACCGCACACCGGTGCAACTGGGTGAGCACCGCATGATGTTCCGGCCGCGCGAGAGCCATGACTTGAAGCTGCTGAAGACCAGCCTGAGCATTTCGCCGTATCCTTCGCGACTGCGCTGGCTGCATGACGTGTTTGACAATTCCATTGCCATCGCCGAGTTTGAAGGTTCGACTACGGAACTACGCTTTGAAAGCGTCATAACCCTCGAACATTTCGAGACGACTTTGCCGAAGTATCCCGTGGAGGATTACGCGGCGAACTTTCCATTTCAATATTCGCGCGAAGACATGCCCAACCTCACTCGTGCGCTCGCGCACAATTATCCTCACGCGAACGTCAGCTACTGGGTGAAACCGTTTTTGGATACATCCGGAACCACCGGCACGATGGATTTACTCCGCTCCATGACGCACGGGATTCGAGAACAGTTCCAATACGTGCGACGCAGCAAAAAGGGTATCCAGTCTCCGGATGAAACCTTGCAGAGCAATCAGGGAACCTGCCGTGACTTCGCCGTGCTGATGATGGAGGCCACGCGATCGTTGGGCATTGCCGCGCGTTTCGTCAGTGGCTACATTCTCGTACCTGGTGACACTGCTTCCAGCGATTTCAGCCTTTCAGGAGACGTCAAGGGCGGCGGCGCCACGCATGCCTGGATGCAGGCGTTCCTGCCGGGCGCCGGATGGATTGATTTCGATCCCACGAACGCCATTGTAGGAAATCGCAACCTGATTCGTGTCGCCGTGGCGTGGTCACCGGAAAATATTCTGCCGCTGTGGGGAACGTACGTCGGGCACCGCGATGACTTTATTGAAATGAATGTCGCGGTAAACGTGGCTGAGGTGGATGAGAGGCTCCTGGATGGATTGCAGCCCACGCATTATTGATCCGCACATGCTTCAGAATTCGCTCTACGTTCGCTGGTAAGCTTCCCGTTAAAAAATCAAACCGATTTCGAAACTGTAATTCACTCTATATCCGCAACATTTTTCAATGTTGCCGTAGGGGCAACGGCATGCCGTGCCCGTACGGCGTGCGCCCAATCCAATTCGCAAACATCTGCAGGGACTGTGCTGTAAGAGAAATTCCGCGCATGCTGTTCGTGAAAACGTCACTCGCAACCGTCTCACGACGCAGTTATGCGTGCGCTGAGCCGGCCGGAGCGCAGAAGCGGTCAAACGCGTTGGTCAGATCGTCGGCAATCGCGGCGGCATCGCGACCTTCGATGTTGGACCTCTCCAGCATGAATGCCACCTTGCCATCGCGCAGCAGGGCAATCGAAGGAGAAGACGGCGCATAGCCATCGAAATAACTGCGTGCGCGAGCGGTGGCTTCCGGATCCTGACCGGCAAAGACGGTGGTCAAAATTTCCGGGCGTACACCGTGTGAGAGCGCTTTGGCAACCGCAGGACGCGCCTTGCCCGCGGCACATCCGCAAATCGAATTGACGACCACCAACACGGTGCGCTTCTCCTGCTTGAGCGCGGCATCCACATCCTCAGGCGTCCGCAACTCGCGAAATCCCACACTCGTGAGTTCCTCGCGCATGGGCCGCACAAATTGTTCAGGGTACATAGGTCTCCTTGTGGTCGTTAAAAATCCAGCGAATCGCGCTCCCGACTTTACCTGCTCAACTATAGCAGGATGCCAATCATTTGCCAGATTCCTGCGTTGGATCCAGAGTGTCAACGAAGCGTCAGCTGTTTCCTCGCATCGAGACATCTGAGTTGACTCCGACGACGCAATGCATTCTGTAATTTCTAAAAAAATTTCGCAAATTCTGGTATGTTCTATAAAAGTAACACACAGAAAAATCGTTTCAGACGTTGCCGGAGAGATTCTGGCGTCCTGACCCGTGAACAGGTGAAGGCACGAGCTTGCGTTATGCCGCCAGTGGGTCCGGGTTGCCGCAAAGGTATGCACGGATGAATCGTCCCCCTCGGAGACATATGCGCACACTGCTCACGATCGGAGCTATCTTTTTCGCGTTGAACGCCAGCGGCCAGGAACCCGCGAGCAAGAGTTGGAGCGATTTAAGTTCGAAACGCGACGCCCTGCCGGGACTGCATCAGGAATTCGAAGTCAGCCGGACTCTGAAGACACCACACGGAGATCAGGCGTCCCGCCGCACGATCGTCGTCGACATAGCACAGCATAAATGGCGTGAAAGATCAGTAAGCGGTTCGAGTGACCGCCTCCGATTTTATGACGGTCAGGATCTTTTTCTGCTGCAAGCCGATGAAAACGAATATGTGCGCACCAAACACAACCCGAAAGATCCCGAACCTCTTCCTGGCCCCTATGACACTGCAGATATGGACTGGTCTAAGGCGAAGGAAACCCGCACCGTGCCTTGTGGATATACCGGAAAAGACCACGCCTGCCTGGTCGTGGATGTTCCCTCGAAACAGTGGGTACGCCCTGATCGAAACGGACACATAACCACGTTGAGCGAAGGAATCACTCGCCTCGCAATTGATACCGAAACCGGAATGATCGTCGACTCGGTGACCCGAAACGTGATCGAGACGGAGCGCGTGAGGTACGTGCTGGACATGTCTTATTTGATGAAGCGGATGAGTTACGGCGCGGTGTCTGAT
>Ga0075522_10003343_pt1 | contig 11735 bp, 10 predicted proteins | sample NGEPerA_FD_74796 | JGI IMG/M metagenome (GOLD analysis project Ga0075522, IMG submission 74796) | Arctic peat soil microbial communities from the Barrow Environmental Observatory site, Barrow, Alaska, USA - NGEE PermafrostL2-A | ecosystem: Environmental > Terrestrial > Soil > Wetlands > Peat ... | reverse complement strand
AGCCGGTAATGCGCAACCTCGTGCAGGATCACATAAGCCTCGGTCGCCCCGTCGAGCGCGGCGCCGTCCCAGTTGTAGGCGCACGCCGTGCCGGGCGGGTGCACCGCCATGGTGTGCGCCGCGGCGAAAGCGAGCGCCGCCAGCCGATGATGCTCTGCGTCGGCGCCCGCGGCCCGGTCCGGCGCCGTGGCGCGGATCAGCGCCACGGCAGCGCGCGCCTCCGGCGTCGCCAAACCCGCCGCGAAACGGTCCAGCGCGGCGTTGAGTTCGTCGCGCAGGATCGGGGTGAGGATCATCAAAATCCGCTCATCCAGTAGAAGGGACTGTTAATTCACTTGGCCAGGCTTGACGGTCATCCACGAATTGTTTCTGACTATTTGTAGACCTCCGGGTCAAGCCCGGTGGAGGCGAATTTTCTGCGGAGATCGCGATGGCCGGCGCTCTGTTGTTTTCCAGCCGCCTGGACGATCCGATGGCGTGGTCGGCGGCGCTGAAGGCGGCGATGCCGGAACTCGATGTCCGGGTCTCGCCCGAGCTCGGCGACCCGGCCGATATCGAGACGGCGCTGGTGTGGAAGGCGCCGCCGGGCGAGCTCGCGTCGCTGCCGAACCTCAAGCTCATCACTAACCTCGGCGCCGGGGTCGACCCGATCCTCGCCGACGCGACGATCCCGCCGCACATTCCGGTCGCCCGGCTCGGCGACGAGGTGATGGCGCGGATGATGGCGCAGTTCGTCACCTTCGCCGTGTTGCGCCACTATCGCGGCATCGCCCGCTACGAGCGCCAGCAGCGCGAGCGCCGCTGGGAATACGTGCTGCCCCGTGCCTCCTACGACTGTCCGGTCGGGGTCATGGGGATCGGGATGCTGGGCGGAGCCGCGGCGCGGATGCTGGCGGCCGTCGGCTTTCCGGTGGCGGGCTGGGGCCGCTCGCCGCGCACGATCGACGGCGTCGAGATTTTTAACGGCGCCGCCGGCCTCGCGCCGTTTCTCGCACGCACCGAGATCCTCGTATGCCTGCTGCCGCTGACCCGCGAGACTCGGCACGTCGTCAACCGTGAGGTGCTGTACCTGCTGCCGCGCGGCGCCAAGCTGGTTAATTGCGGTCGCGGCGGCACGGTCGACGAGGCGGCGCTGCTCGGTGCGCTGGAGGACGGTCAGATCGCCGAGGCGACGCTCGACGTGTTCGAGACCGAGCCGCTGCCGGCCGATCATCCGTTCTGGACGATGGAGCAGGTCCTGGTCGTGCCGCATATCGGCTCGATCGCGGTGCCCGAAATCGCGGCGCGCGACGTCGTCGAGAACATCAGGCGGTTGGAGAGCGGACAGAAGCTGCTCAACATCGTCGACCGGGCGCGGGGCTATTGAGCGGCGGCCGCTTCCGCGATAGCTTCGCCCGGCGGCGCTTCGGGGCAAAAGATCGGCTCTGATCGGGTGATTTAACGTATCAAACTGAAATTCTTTTTCAGTGGCGATACTTTCGGGCCGCCTGTCGCAGTGGGGATGATTGCGTGAATTCCACGCGCACGAAGGTTTTGATTGTCGGCCGCACTGGTCAGATGGCGCACGAGCTGCGCCGCGCCGCATGGCCAGCGGGTTTCACCGTCGATTTCCTCGATCGCGCGCAACTCGACCTCGCGCACCCGGACGCGGCGCGGGAGATTGTAACGGCGGCGCGTCCGCATATCGTCGTCAACGCCGCCGCCTATACCGCGGTCGACGCCGCCGAATCCGACTGCGCGACCGCGTTCGTCGTCAATCGCGACGGGCCGGCGGCGCTCGCCGATGGCTGCCGCGAAATCGGCGCCGCGCTCCTTCACGTCTCGACCGACTATGTTTTCGACGGCGGCAAGTTGGGTCCTTATGGAGAGGACGACGCGATCAATCCGCTGTCGGTCTATGGCGCGAGCAAGGCGGCGGGCGAGGTGGCCGTGCGCGCCCGGCTCGACCGCCATGTCATCGTCCGCACCGCCTGGGTCTACGCTCCGGTCGGGCGCAATTTCGTCAAGACGATGCTGCGGCTCGGCGCGGAACGCGACACGCTGACCATCGTCGACGATCAGCACGGCTCGCCGACCGCGGCCGCCGATCTCGCCGGTGCCGCGATCGGCATCTGCGCGGCCATCGCCGAGGGGCGCGCGGATATCGACCGGGGGGGCTTCGGCACCTTCCATTTCTGCGGCGGCGGGACGACGACCTGGCATGGATTTGCCCGGGAAATCTTCAACCGCGCCGCGGAGCGTGGGCTGAAGACGCCGCGGTCCGTCGAGCCGATCGCCACCGAGGCCTACCCGACACCGGCGTCGCGGCCGCGCAATTCGGTGCTCGATTGCGGCAAGATCGGGCGGGTCTACGGGATCGCCGCGCCGCTCTGGCGGACATCGTTGGCGGCCTGCCTCGACGAAATCGTCGCCGCACTGCCTCGGCCGGTCGCGGCAGGGGCGACCCGATGAAGGGCATCGTCCTCGCCGGCGGGCTCGGCACGCGGCTCTACCCGATCACCCTGGCGATCAGCAAGCAGCTGCTGCCGGTCTACGACAAGCCGCTGATCTACTACCCGCTGTCGATTTTGATGCTCTCCGGCATCCGCGACATCCTCGTCATCACCACGCCGCACGATCAGGCGCAGTTCCGGATCGTGCTCGGCGACGGCGCGGCTTGGGGCCTTTCGATCAGCTACGCCGTGCAATCCGAGCCGCGCGGCCTCGCCGACGCCTTCATCGTCGGCCGCGAGTTCATCGGCGACGACCGCGTGGCGCTGGTGCTCGGCGACAATATGCTTTACGGCGCGGGGCTCGGCACGGTGCTGGAGAATGCGGCCGAGCGCGCGGCGGGGGCCACGGTCTTCGCCTACCAGGTCACCGACCCGGAGCGCTACGGCATCGTCGCCTTCGACCCGGACGGGCGGGCGACCAGCATCGAGGAGAAGCCGGCCGAGCCGCGCTCGAACTGGGCGGTGACCGGGCTTTATTTCTACGACAACAAGGTGGTCGACATCGCCGCCGCGGTGCGGCCTTCGGCGCGCGGCGAGATCGAGATCACCGACGTCAATCGTGCCTATCTGGAGGCCGACGCGCTCTCCGTGCAGCGGCTCGGCCGCGGCTTCGCCTGGTTCGACACCGGGACGCACGATTCGCTGCTCGAAGCCGCCGAGTTCGTGCGCACCATCGAACACCGCCAGGGCTGGAAGATCGCCTGCCTCGAGGAGATCGCCTGGCGCAAAGGCTACATCGCGACCGAGGATCTGCTGCGGCTCGCGGTGCGTTTCGACAAGAACGGCTACGGCGCCTATCTGCGCAACGTCGCGAAGGAGAGCGATTGAAGCGCCCTGGCAAGACGCCCCGCGGAGCGCCGCGGGGCGCCAGCCGATTTATCTGACGCTCGACGGCGAGGGTTTCAGGCTCGCTTGCCCGCCGCGCGCCGAGAAGCCATGGCGCCGCGCCGCGCGCCGCTCCCGGCGTGCCTATTCGGCGACTTGAGCCGCCGGTTTCGGCGATTTTTCGGCATTGGCGCGCGGCGCTTCAGCAGTGTCGGCGACGCGGGCGAAATAGAGATGCACGGCGGTGCCGATCCCCTCGGCGCTTTCGACCCGCATAAAGCCGCCGAGCTTCTCCATGACCGCCGCCGCGCGGGCAACCGCCGGCCGCGTGGTCGCGGCCGGATCGGCGATCTGTTCGAACTGCGCGTCGGTCAGTCCCGGGCCGTTGTCCCGCACCGTGATCCGGGCGAACTGACCGAGTCGGCCGCCGGGATAATCGTCGATATTCGCTTCGTCGAAGGCGAAGTTGCGGGTGCCGACGATGAGCGCGCCGTCGGCGTCCATTGCCGCGGTGGCGGAGCCGACAAGGTCGAGCACGGCCGCGGCCACCGCGCCGCCGTCGGTGCGGCAGCGCCACAATTCCGGGAGCAGCGAAAAGCGGAAACGGACCTTGCCGCGCACCCGCTGGCGGACCCGGCGTTCGAGCGGCGCCAGCACGGCATTGAGGTCGGTCGGCGAGGGTAAAGGCGGTAAAGGCGGGATCGGCGGTGCCCGGCGGAGCGCCAAGACCGGGAACGGCGCCGGGTCCGGGCGTGGCGAGGACTCGACCCGCGCGGCCCGCCCTTGGGCGCGGCGGCGCCAGAACTGCAGGCTGAACAAAATCGCGGCCGTGATCGCCACGAGGCCGAGTGCGAGCGCGGCGGCAAGCGAGCCGAGCGGCGTCCCCCCGGCGTCCTGCGCCGGTTCCGCCGCCGCGCTGCTGTCGACGAACCCGGTCAGATCGGCGCCGCGCTCCAACGCGCCGGCGCCGATCATGCCGGCCTCGATCTGGGTCCAGCGATCGGCGTTCGAATAGCCGAGCGGGATGTCGGGATAGCGCGCCAGGCGGCGCGCCACGTCGGCCTGATAGCGGTCGAACCCGTTCATATCGGCGACCGGGGCCTCCGGCGCTTTCTCGGCGAGGAGCCGCGCGATGACCTCGTTGGGGTGCTGCAGCGCGAATTCCCAGCCCTTCAGCGAGGCGGCGCGAAAGCGGCCGACAGTTTCCGGCTCCGCAGCCGCGAAGCGCTGCATAGTGAACAGGCTGTCGCCGTAATATTCGACCCGGTAATTCGCCGGATTGAACGATTTGAGGACGATGCCGCGCTCATGCGCCTGCCACGGCACGATCCAGGCCGAGCCCACCGCCGCATCGATCGAGTGGTCGGCGAGCGCGGGCACGATCTGGTTGGCGTCGATCGTCAGAGATTTTATTTTTGCGGGATCGATCCCCTCGCCGCGCAGCGCCGTCGCGAGTTCGATGTCGAGGATGTCGCTCGCCGCCAGCCGCCCCAGCCGCGCGTTGACCAGCGCTGCGGGCGAGGAAAAATCGCTGTCGGCACGGTAGTAGATCGCGGCGCCGCTCTGCTGGAAGATCGGCGCCACCAGCAAAACCGGCAGGCCCTGGGCGTGGCGGATCACGAGCTGCATCGTGCCGATGCCGAATTGCGCGCGGCCTTCGGCGACCTCGCGCGCGGCATCGAGCGTGGTTTGCGGTTTGAGACCGCTCGGGCGGATCGTTACGTCGAGCCCCGCATCCCGATAGAACCCTTGCCATAACGCCGCGTAGTAGCCGGCGAATTCAAACTGCACCGGCCCGCTGAGTTGCAGGGCAACGGCGTCCGCCGCGCTGCCCGGTCGGGGTAGCCCGATCAGCGCCAAGGCAAACGCCGCGGCGAAGCCTGTCATCCTCGACATAAAGCCCCAAACCCCCGCGCACTGAGGCGTTGCCTTGAGCGCAACGCCGCGCGCGACCCTGTGCTTGACATGTCAACGCGAAACGGCGGCGAAATCAATCCGCATCGCAGATCGATTGTTTCGCCGTGATCAGCAAGCAAGAAATGCTTCTGCCAGCGAAAGGAAGGCGTCGCTGCGTTCGACATGGACCCAATGCCCAGCCTCGTCGATCCGGGCCAGCCGCGCGTTGGGAAACCGGCTCCGCACGGCCGCTTCGTGTTCGGGACGCAAATAGCTCGATTTTCCACCGGCGATGAAGAGAGCCGGCCCCTCGTAAATCTTGGCGGGCGGCAATGCCGGGAAACCGGCGAGCATCGGCATCGCGGCGCCGAGCGCCGCGAGGTTGAGTTGCCAGCGGGCCCCGCAACCGTCGAAAAGCAGGCTTTGCAGCAAGAAGTTGCGCTCGGCCCGATCAGGGATCGCGTCGGCAAGTCGCCCGTCGGCATCGCCGCGCCGCGCGAGCGTCGCGAGATCGAGCCGGCGCATCGCCTGCACATAGGCCTGGTACGGAATGGAGTAGGCGACCGGCGCGACATCGACAACGATGAGCCGGTCGATCGCGGCAGCGTCCGCCAACGCCGCCGCCATCGCCACCTTGCCGCCCATGCTGTGGCCGATGAGCGCATAGCTACGATGGCCGCGCGCCGCCATTCCCGCGCGGATGTCCTCGGCCATCTCGGCGTAGTCCATGGTATCGGCCCAGGCGGATTCGCCGTGGTTGCGCAGGTCGAAGACGATGACGCGACAGCGGGTGGCGAGACGGCGGGCGATGCCGGCCCAGTTTCGCCCGGCGCCGAACAGCCCGTGCAGGATCGCGACCGGCTTGCCGTCACCGTATTCCGTTGCCGCCAGCGAGACCGCCATGACGGACAATTACCGCAAGCGCCACCCCATGCATATGGCGGGAATGTCACGCGCTGGAGATGATCAATAAAATTCTATTAGAAGTAATTACTTTTTATAACACCAGTCTTTATGATCGCCGCTAATTGCAATCGGCGAGAATTCGCAGATGCGCAGCCGGGGCCGACCTCCGATCATAACCGGCGCGCGCCGCTATCCGAACGGGTTGCGCGCGTTGCGCCGGCAGAGCGGCCTGTCGCAGCAGGCACTGGCCTCGGCAGCCGGTATCAGCGGCGCCTACTATGGCGCGCTGGAGCGGGGCGACAAGCGCATCAATGCCGACACCGCCGAGCGTCTTCGCAGGCCGCTCGGTTGTGCGGTCGGCGATTTGCTGGCGGGAATGTCGGGCTTGTCAGTGCCGTTGATTCTAGCGGTCGCCGCCGCCGAGTCGGAAGGGCGCCCAGCGCGGCATGATTTGCCCGAACCGCACGAGCGCCTGCAGCCCCGCCGCCTGGCCGACGCCGAAAGTTCTTTCGCGGCAGAAATCTTCGACGACAGCGCCGATCTCGATTTCGAGCGCGGCACGATTCTTTTCGTGCGCCGGCTTACGCCATCCCGCGCCTCCGTGCCGGCGGGCGCCAAGGTCCTGGTCCGGTTCTTCCTCGAGCCGGCCGGCGAACGCGAGAGGCGAACCACGCACGAAATCCTTTACGGCATCCTCGACCGCAACATCGTCGGCGACCTCGTGCTGATCACCCGGACGCGAAGCCGACTGATCCCGCGCAACGCCCTCGTGCAAAGCGCCGCGTCGAGCCGGCCCGGTCTCGCCGAGCGCGTGCTTTCGCTGGCGCCGCGCGACGCGCCGATCGCCTACGAGCCGCGCCCCGACGACCCGGCCGAATTGCTCGGAATGGTGATCTACGCGATGGGGCCAATCTAGGTTAACGAGCGGGAAAAGGGCTTGGCAATAGAAGTAAATCGGCGATAATTAATTCCATACGAGGATCATTGGGTTGTTTATGGCCAGTTTCGAGACCGGCTCTCGCGGTCCAGTATCGCGTATGGAGAACCTTGCCGCCGAGCCCGATGCGGCGCGGTGGGCGCAGATTTGCGCCTGGGTGCCGGGAACCGGCCATTGCCGCAACCGCGATTGCCACGAAGCCTGCATTTTCCACTCGCAGCGTGAGGCCGAGGCGCGCCGCGTGGTGCGCTGGCGGCATCTGAGGCGGATTTTCGCACGACGCCAGGTGCGGTAGGCTCGTCCGGCACGCGGAGAACAATGCCGTGGAACCCGACACTGCGCCGATTATCGTCATCAATCCGAATTCGACCGAAGCGGTGACCGCGGCGATCGACGCCGCGGTCGAGACGCTGCGCCTCGCCGGCGGTCCGCAAATCGTCTGCCAGACGCTGCACGAAGGCCCGCCAGGGATCGAAAGCCAGCACGATGCCGATTCGGTGATCGAGCCTTTGTGCCGCACGATCGCGGCCCAGGACAATTTAGCGAGCGCCTTTGTCATCGCCTGCTTCAGCGACCCGGGGCTTTATTCGGCGCGGGAGGCGACGGCGAAGCCGGTGCTCGGCATCGCCGAATGCGGCATCCTGACCGCGCTGACCTTGGGCCACCGGTTTGGCGTCATTTCGATCCTCGCCAAATCGGTGCCGCGGCATTTGCGCTATGCCGGCGCGATGGGCGTGGGCAGCCGGCTCGCCGCTGACTTGCCGATCGGTCTCGGCGTCGCCGAACTCGGCGACGCGCGGCTGACGATGGCGCGGATGAGCGATGTCGGCCGCCAGCTGCGCGATGCGCATGGCGCCGACGTGCTGGTGATGGGCTGCGCCGGGATGGCGCGCTACCGCGACGAGCTCGAGGCGGCGCTGCACATCCCGGTCGTCGAGCCGACGCAAGCCGCGGTCGCGATGGCGCTCGGCCGCGTCCGGCTCGGCTGGGGCGCCGCGCTGCGTTAACCCTCTTCGTCCAAGCTGCCCTCTGGGCCATCCTCGGTTTCGACACGGTAGCTTCCCTTGAGCCAGCGGCCGAGGTCGATGTTGCGGCAGCGCGCGGAACAGAATGGGCGATGGTCTCGCGCCGCCGCCGGCTTGCCGCAAATCGGACAGGCCGCGGCGGGCGGCAGGCCGGGATTGTCGTTCGGGCTCATCGTGGCGATATGGGTCTACAGCGGCACGATGTCAAAACCGGCGAGCCCCGGCTGATTATCCGGCGCGACGTCGATCGCGATGCGGCGGCCAAGCCGGGTTTCGAGCGCCCGCAACGCCGCCGCCGCTGCTCCCTGCAATGCCGCGCCGACGGCGGGGGAAACTCTCAGCCGCCAGTTCGCCGCGGGACTCGCGCGCGTCTCCTGCAGCAGCCGGCGCAGCGCCTCGTGCGCGAGCGCGACCGGCTGTTTCGCCCGGCTTCGCGGTTCGAGCAGGGCGTCCGCGAGCGAGCGTCCGCGCCGCGGCCGCAGCAGCTCGATATGGTCGAGCCGCGTCCAGCCGAGCAGTTGCGGCTGTGCCGGATCGCCCGCGAGGGCGGCTTCGAGCGCCTGGCGCACCGGTTCGCGTGCGCCGCGCCGCCCGACATTTCCGGCGAGCCCGACGAAGTCGATGACCACCGCGCCACCGATATTGCGCAGCCTCAGTTGCTTCGCGATCAACCCGGCGGCGACACGGTTGGCGGCGAGCGCGGCGCGTTCGGCGGAGCCGCTTTCGGGGGTTCCGGTATCGACATCGATCAGCGTCGCGGTACGCGTTTCCTCGATATGCACGCTGCCGCCGCCAGGGAGCGCGAGGCTCGGCGACAGCGCGGCCTCGAACGCGGCGTCGAAGTCGATCGGCCAATCGGCGGCGGCGCATTGCCGGATTTCGGGCCCCTGAAAGACGCCGCGCAGCGGGGCGAGGGCGGCCAGGTCATCGGTGAGGATTCTCGCCGGCATGCCCGGCAGGCGTAGCGCCAGCGCGGCGGCGAGCCCGGGCGGCGGGAAAAGCTGCGCCGGCGGAGCGGCGAGGGCAGGGGGTTCGCGTGGCGCGAGCTTTGCCGTCAGGCGCGGCGCCTTGTCCTGCCACGCCTCGCGCCGCACTTCGACGATGAGCCGCGCGCCTTGCTCGGCCTTGATGCCCTGCGGTACGTCGCGCAGCGGCAGGAACGCGGGCCGCTCGTCGCCGATATCGACCAATGCCGCCTCAAGTGCCGGGACGACGCGAACCACCCGGCCGAAATGGATGCTGCCGGCCGGCTTGGTGTCGCCGCGCTCGACATAAAGCTCGCTCGCCTCGTCCGCCTCGACCCAGGCGGCGCGCCATTCGCCCGGGCCGGCGGAAATCAGCAAATCGGCGGTCAGCAACTCGCCGGACATGGCGCGCGATAGCCGAGGCCGGCCAAAAGTTGAGCGGTCTCGAACAGCGGCAGACCGACGACATTCGAGTACGAGCCCTGCATCCACGACACCAGTGTCGCGGCGCGGCCCTGGATCGCATAGGCGCCGGCCTTGCCGCGCCATTCGCCGATCGCGAGATAGGCTTGAAGCTCGCCGTCGCTGAGCCGCTTGAACCCGACTTGGCTGACCACTCGCCGGGTGGCAATCCGGCCGCCCGGCTCGATGACCGCGATAGCGCCGTAGACGCGATGCCGTCGGCCGGAGAGCAGTTCGAGAAACCGGTGCGCGGTCTTCTCGTCCGCGGGCTTGCCGAGGATGCGCCGGCCGCAGGCGACGACCGTGTCGGCGGCGAGGATGAAAGCCCCGGGATGGCGCGGCCGCACCGCCGCGGCCTTGGCGCGCGCGAGGCGCATGACGTGAGCCGCCGGCAATTCGCGCGGCAGGGGCGTCTCGTCGATCTCGGCGGGATCGACCCGGTCGGGGACGATGCCGATCTGGCGCAGCAATTCGAGCCGGCGCGGCGAGGCGGAGGCGAGCACCAGGATGGACATCGCGCGAAGCTAGATCATGCGCCGCTTGCGCGGAAGTGGCGCGGGTCCGCTTCCCGCCCGAGGGGCTGCACAACGGCGCGCAGCGCCATAAGGCTCACCACGGTGGCACGGAGGGCACGGAGAGGGAAGCCGGGAAAGGACCCTCAGTGCCCTCCGTGCCTCCGTGGTGAAAATCGATGCCGCTACGCGGCCGACGCTCAAGCCCGCAAATGCAGCACGCAGATCAGCGTGAAGAGGCGCCTGCCGGTGTCGTGGTCGAGCGCGACCTTGTCGGCGAGCCGCTCGATCAAGAGGTCCGAGCCTTCGTTGTGCAAGGCGCGCCGACCGGCGTCGATCGCCTCGACCTGCGCCAGGTTCTGGCGGCGCACCGCGTCGTAATAGCTCTCGCAAATCACGAAGTAGTCCTTGACGATGCGGCGGAACGGGCCGAGCCCGATCTGGATCGTCTCGCTGGTCTCGCCGACATCGTTGATGTCGATCAGCAGCCGGTTTTCCTCGACCGCGAGATGCAGCGCGAACGGCCCGGTCCGACCCGACGCCGGCGCGAAGCTGTTTTCGTGCAGCAGATCGGAGATCGCGGCGGCGCGCTCGCTCTCGATCTCGGCGCTGCGCCGCACGACGCTGCGCTCGTCGAGGGTGATCGCGGCGATGCGCTGGGCGTTCATCGCCCGGGGGCCTGACGATTCAGCCGGATCGACAGCGACAGCGCGTGCGCGTCGAGCCCCTCGGCCTCGGCGAGGAGGATCGCCGCCGGGGCGAGCGCCGCCAGCCCAGCGGCGTCGCAGCCGACGAGCGTCGTGCGCTTGAGGAAATCGAAGACGCTAAGGCCGGAGGCGAACCGCGCGCTGCGCGCGGTCGGCAGCACATGGTTGGGGCCGGCGATATAGTCGCCGATCGCTTCCGGCGCGTAGCGGCCGAGGAAGATCGCGCCGGCATGGCTCACCCTCTGCGCCAAACCCTCGGCATCGTCGAGCGCCAGTTCGAGGTGCTCGGGCGCGATGCGGTCGACGAGGGCAACCGCCTCGCCCCAATCGGCGACGGTGATGATCGCGCCGTTTCTGTCCCAGCTTTCGCGCGCGATCGCGGCGCGCGGCAGGATCGATAGATGATGGTCGATGGCCTTGGTCACCGTCGCCGCGAATTCGGCATCGTCGGTGATGAGGATCGCCTGGGCCGACGCATCGTGCTCGGCCTGCGAGAGCAGATCGGCGGCGATCCAGGCGGGATCGTTGCGATTGTCGGCGACGACGAGAATCTCCGACGGGCCGGCGATCATGTCGATGCCGACGCGGCCGAAAACGCGGCGCTTGGCGGCCGCCACGTAGGCATTGCCGGGGCCGACGATCTTGTCGACCGGCGCGATCGTCGCGGTGCCGTAGGCCAGCGCCGCGACCGCCTGGGCCCCACCGACGCGGTAGAGCTCATCGATGCCGACGAGATTTGCCGCCGCCATCACCAGGGGGTTCAGCACGCCGTCCGGCGTCGGCACCACCATCACCAGCCGCCCGACCCCGGCGACCTTCGCCGGGATCGCGTTCATCAGCACCGAGGAGGGATAGGCGGCGGTGCCGCCGGGCACATAGAGGCCGGCGCTCGCCAGCGGTCGCCACCGCATGCCGAGCCGCACCCCAACGCCATCGACATAGTCGATCGATTGCGGCAATTGCTTGCGGTGGAAGCTCTCGATCCGCTCGGCGGCGAAGCGCAACGCG